>Ga0193717_1002375_pt1 | contig 10909 bp, 6 predicted proteins | sample U2c2metaG_FD_145900 | JGI IMG/M metagenome (GOLD analysis project Ga0193717, IMG submission 145900) | Soil microbial communities from a riparian zone of the East river system, Colorado, United States - U2c2 | ecosystem: Environmental > Terrestrial > Soil > Riparian zone | place: USA: East River...
GGTGGCGCCCGGGTCACTTCTAGTTGATCGCTCGCGAACATCCGCGGCAGCACCAACGCCGTCAGCGCGACGGCCAGCACCAGCACGACCCCGCCCGTCCACCACCGGCGCAACGCCAAGGTGATCGCGGCGAACACGAGCCCGCAGACCGCCGCGTACGGCGTCAGAGCGAGCGCGGCGATGGTGTAGCGATCCCCGTCGATACCGAAGAACCGCAGGCCGGCGAGCACGGCGAACGGAATCGTCACCACCACGAGTGCGATGGTCACCCAGCGATGCCGGACTTTCTGATCTTCCACAACGGAAGCCGAATCCGGCGTAGCCCGGCCGTGAATCCACCGGATCTCCACAACACCTCCACAACCCCTGACACCGTTCGTCGGCCGCTGACAGCGCGCTGTGCGGGATCTGTCAGCGCGACCGTCCACAGTGGGTACCAAGAGGAGGGAATCCACATGTCATATGCGATCCGGGCCGAAGGCCTGGTCAAGAAGTTCGGGGACACGATCGCGCTGGGCGGGGTCGATCTGGAGGTACCGGCGGGCAAAGTGGTGGGGGTACTGGGGCCCAACGGCGCCGGTAAGACCACGGCCGTCCGGATCCTCGCCACACTGCTGCGCCCGGACGCCGGGCACGCCACGGTCGGCGGTTACGACGTCGTCAAGGATCCGGTGCGGGTCCGCAGCATGATCGGGCTGACCGGGCAGTACGCGTCGGTCGACGAGGATCTGTCCGGGCTGGAAAACCTGATGCTCATCGGGCGCCTGCTGGACCTTTCGCGGCCGAACGCGCGGGCAAGGGCGAACGAACTGCTCGAACAGTTCGAGCTCACCGACGCCGCCACGCGCTCGGTCAAGACGTACTCCGGGGGCATGCGGCGGCGCATCGACCTGGCCGCCAGCCTGGTCGGCCGCCCGCACGTGCTGTACCTGGACGAGCCCACGACCGGGCTCGACCCGCATGCCCGCAACGAGGTCTGGGGCGTGGTCCGGCGCCTCGTCGCGGAGGGCTCCACGGTGCTGCTCACCACGCAGTACCTGGAGGAGGCCGACCAGCTCGCCGACCGGATCACCGTCTTCGACCACGGCCTGGTCGTGGCGGACGGCCGCTCCGACGAGCTCAAGCGGCGCGTCGGCGGCCAGACGTTGCAGGTCCGGCCGACGCTGCTCGCCGATCTCGACGCCGTCGAGCGGATTCTGGCCGAGCTGACCGGGTTCGAACCGGCACGGGACAACGACACCGGTCTGCTCACCGTGCCGACCTCCGACCCGCTGCTGCTGTCCACTTTGGTCAGGAGGCTCGACGACGCCGGCATCACCGCCGACGAACTGGCCCTGCGCCTGCCCAGCCTCGACGAGGTATTCCTCGCGCTGACCGGCAATCCCAGCCCGGAAGGGAGCCTGGTATGACCACGGTCGCCCTCGAAACCCCCGCGCCACCGCGCTCCATCTCACTGGCCAAGGGAGTACAGCACGGCCTTTCCCTTGCCTGGCGCGGAATCATCAAGATCCGCAAGAACCCGGAGCAGCTGGCCGACGTCATCATCGGCCCGATCATCTTCCTGGTGCTGTTCGTCTACATCTTCGGCGGCGCGCTGGGCGGCACGCAGGAGTACATGCAGCGGCTCGTGCCGGGCATCATGGTGATGAACATCTTCCAGGCAAGCATGACCATCGGCGTCTCGCTCAACACCGATGTCAGCAAGGGCCTGTTCGACCGGTTCCGCAGTATGCCGATCGCCCGGTCCGCCCCGCTCATCGGCGGGGTGCTGGCGGACGTCGTCCGGTACGTCGTGTGCCTGGTGGTCCTGCTCGTCGTCGCGACGGTGATGGGGTACCGGATCAGCACCGACGCGGGCTCGCTGCTCATCGCCAGCGTGCTGCTGATCCTGTTCGGCCTGGCCTTCTGCTGGATCTCGGTGTTCGTCGGGATGCTGGTGAAGACGCCGGGTTCGGTGCAGGGGCTCATGATCATCGTCATCATGCCGCTGAACTTCGGCAGTGACGTGTTCGTCCCGGCCGACACGATGCCCGGCTGGCTGCACGCTTGGGCCGACATCAGCCCGGTGACCTTCATGGCGAAAGCGTTGCGCGGCCTGCTGAACGGCGGCGAAGTCGCCGGGCCACTGACCGGCGCGTTCATCTGGATGGCCGCACTGGTCGCGGTGTTCTTCCCGCTCGCGATGTGGGCGTACCGCCGGCGCGTCTAGCCGGCTATCCCGGAGATCCAGGCCAAAGCGTCCTTTTTGGACTTCTCGGCCCCGAGGCGGTAAAGCTCGGCGTAGCGCTGCTCGCCGAGCTCCGCCTCGAGGTGTGCGACGAGTCGCCGGACCTCCGGATTGCCCGCGTCGAAAGTTCCCCGGATGACCTTGCTCGTCCCGAGCAGTATCGCCGCGGCTTCGCCGTCAGCGCGCTGCCAACGGACATCCGCGAGCAGTTCGGCGATCGTGGCGAGATCGGGCATGTCCCGCCGGGCGACGGTCGAGCGCACGGCGGTCTTGAGCAGTTCTTCCGCTTCGTCGAGCTGTCTGTCTCCGACGGCGATTTTCGCCTCGAGCGTGCAAACCCATTCGATCGCGATGTCACCGGGGAACGGCATGATGTTCGCGGCGAGCTTGATCTGCTCCAGAAGGGCACGGGCCTGGGCGAAATCCCCGGCCCGGACGGAGATCTCGGCCCGGCCGTACGCCACCATGTTGGCGAGCTGCTTGTTACCGCCCGCCCGCGCGACCTTCTCCGCCTCACCGATTTCCCGCCACGCGCCGGCCAGATCCCCGGCCCGCGAGTACTCCCCGGCGAGGCGCCACCGCTGCTGACTTATGTCCTCTTCGGACTTGAGCTCCATGGCCAGCTTCAGGCCACGCCGGAAGGCCTCGATCGCCCCGGCGCTGTCTCCGGCCTGCGAGAGGCTTTCCGCCTGCATGCCGAGCGTCATCGCGGTGCCCCAGCGGTCACCGATCTCCTCGAAACCCCGCAACGCCTCACTTCGAGCGCGCCTGGCGGCTTCGACCTCGCCGGAGTCGATGAGGATGAAATTCGAAACCCAGTGCGCCGCCGCCCGCGCCCACGGATCGTCGAGTTCGAGTACCAAACCGACCATCCGATCGGCGAGGGCCCGGTCCTGGCTGAGGAAGGCCAGCATGGGAAGCGCGACGCACAGGCCGGGATATCGCGCCAGCGCTCCGGTGCGGACACATTCTTCGATCACCGCGGGCAGGTCCGGTTCGAAGCCGGATGGCGGGCCGGGAACGCTGAGGTTCATCGCGTGGATCGCTTTGAACGCCGCGGCCGCGGTCTCCGGCAGCTCGTCTTCGAACCGGAGGACTTCCTGAAGGAAGGTCAACGCGTGCATGTTGTGCCCGCGCACTATCCAGTACCAGAACACCGCGGTGATGAGCCGATGCGCGGTGTCCACATCGAACTCTTCGAGCGCCCGGCGGAGCACGCTCAGGATGTTGTCGTGCTCGGCGTCGAAAACCGCGATCGCACCGAGCTGTTCGGCGCCGCGGACCTTTGGCTCCAGGCGTTCGGCCAGTTCGACGTAGTACCGTGCCAGCTCAGTCAGCATCACGGGCTTCTCGTCCGATTCGGACAGTCGCTCGTCGGCGTAGACGTGGATCGTCTCCAGCATCCGGTAGCGGGGTTCACCGCTTTCACTACTGTAGGCATCCACAATGGACTTTTCGACGAGCGATCCCAGTACGTACAGAACCTCGGTGCCGGACAGCGCGGAGTCGGCGCAGACGGCCTCGATCGCCGAAACATCCGCTCCAGCCGGGAAAACGCTGAGCCTTCTGGCCAGCATCCGTTCCGGCTCGTCGAGCAGGTCCCAGCTCCACTCGACCACCGCGCGCAGCGTGCGCTGCCTCGGCAGGGCCGCGCGGCTGCCCGAGGTGAGCAGCCGGAACCTGTCGTCGAGGCGCTGGGCGATCTGCCCGACGGTCATCGACCGCAACCGGGCCGCGGCGAGTTCCACCGCGAGCGGCATGCCGTCCAACCGGCGGCAGATCTCGGCAACGGCGTCCAAAGTGGACTCGTTGAGCACAAAACCCGGGCGCACGGCCGTCGCGCGGTCGACGAACAGGCGCACGGCGTCGAGCTCGGTCGCCTCCTCGACCGACAACGACTCACCCGGCACCGCGAGCGGCCCGAGCGGGCACAGCGTCTCGCCGTCGATGGCCAGCGGTTCCCGGCTCGTCGCGAGGATGCGCAGCGAGGGCACCCTGGTCAGCAGGTCGTGAGCGAGTTGCGCGGCCGCGTCGACGAGATGCTCGCAGTTGTCGAGCACCAGCACGGATTCTCCCGCGCTCAGCGCCTCGACCACCCGGTCCACCGTGTCCAGCTGCTGCCGCAGCGCGCGGGGATCGTCGACGCGGCGCATCTCCCACAGCTCGAGTGCGGCCAGTACCGCGCCGGCGATGTCGCCGGGGTCGTGCACGCCCGCCAACGGGACGAACCACACCCGCCCGCTTTCGTGGACCGGGTGCCGAGTCGCGACCTCGGTGGCCAGCCGGGTCTTCCCGGCACCACCTGGCCCGACGAGCGTCACCAGGCGTGCCCCGGCAAGCAGCTCGCTCAACAGTTTCAGCTCGTCTTCGCGGCCGATGAAACTGGTCAACCGGACCGGCAGCCGATCGACCGCCGGAGCCACCTGCGCCACTTCGCCGCGGACCACCGCGAGATGGGCTTCGCGCAGCTCGGCGGAGGGATCCACGCCCAGCTCCTCGGCCAGCGTGCCGCGGATCTCTTCGTAGACGGCGAGCGCCTCCGACTGCCTCCCGGCGGCGTAGAGCGCGCGCATCCGCAGCCCGGCGAGCCGCTCCCGCAGTGGGTGCTCGACGCTGGCGGACTCCAGGTCGGCGAGCACTTCTAGATGCCGTCCGAGGCGCACTTCGGCGTCGAACCGGTCTTCGAGGGCGCCGGCACGCAGTTCGTACCAGCGGTTCGCGGCGGCATGGGCGAACGGCGCGTCGAGGACGTCGGCCAGCGCGTCCCCCTGCCACAACACGAGCGCGCCGCCGAGCGAACCGGACGCTTCGGGGTAGTAGCCCGCGGCCAGCTCACGACGTCCACGCGCGACGAGGACTTCGAACCGGTGGGCGTCGACGTCCGCCTCGATCCGGTAACCACCGGACGTGGAATCGATCGTCCCGCCGGCAGCCCGAAGCGCTTTGCGGAGCCGCGATACCAAGGATTGGAGCGCGTTGGCCGCGTCCGCCGGCGCCTCGTCGCCCCACAGTCCGCTGACCAGCGCTTCCACCGAAACCGCACGCCCGGCGTCGAGCGCGAGGCGGGCCAGGAGCATGCGCAGGCGGACACCGCCGATGTCGATCGGCGTGCCGTCGTCCCCCTCTGCCCGGACCGGGCCCAGCAGCGCTACTCGCACGAGACCAGCTTTCCAGAATCCGCGGCCGCGGTGCCTTCAAGGGCCGACTGAAGTGGGGATTATCAGGACAAACGGACTAAATGGCCTGGACGTATGCGGATGTCGCGATACGTTCGCCACGCGTTCAAGAGCAACTACGACTTGCGGGAGCCTTCATGACAAGTCCGAATCGCTGGCGCCGGCCCGCGACGGTCACCGCGGCCGTCATCGCCTGCGTCAGCCTCGGCAGCGGCGTGGCGAGCGCCGACTCGACGTTCTGGGGCGGCCAGCCCGGTGCCGATGGGGCGGGTGACAGCTACTACCCGCAGGACGGCAACGGCGGCTACAACGTCGATGACTATAACCTCGCCGTCGACTACGACCCGGCCGCCCGCCAGCTGGGCGGCAAGGAAGTGATCTCGGCGCGCGCCACGCAGTCGCTGAGCTCGTTCAACCTCGACCTCAGCGGGCTGACCGTCGACTCGGTCAAGGTGAACGGCCGCAGCGCGAAGTTCACCCGCGACGGCGAGCACGAGCTGACCATCACCCCGGCGCGCACGATCTACGTCGGCCAGCATTTCTCGACCGAGATCGTCTACCACGGCACGCCCGCCCCGATCGACGATCCGGCGCTGGGCAACAACGGCTGGCAGTACTCGGCCTCGGGCGGCGCTTTTGTCGCGGGGGAGCCGAAGTCGGCGTCGACCTGGTACCCGGTCAACGACACCCCGCTCGACAAGGCGACCTTCCACCTGGCCATCACCGTGCCGGACGAGTGGGGCGTCATCGCCAACGGCAAGGAGCGCGGCACCCACAAGGGCCCGAAGGGAACCACGCACGTCTGGTCCGAGGACACCCCCGCGGTGCCGTACATGACCACTGTCGCGATCGAGAAGTGGGAGTTCGAGCGCACGAAGCTGTCCAACGGCACGCCCGTGGTCAGCGCGTACGCCCCCGGCACCTCCGACGCGACGAAGGCCGCCGAAGGACGGCTGCCGGAGATCATCGACTTCCTGTCGTCGAAGTTCGGCCCGTACCCGGTGGACGCGGCAGGCGGCATCTTCCTCGCCGAGCCGATCGGTTTCTCGCTGGAGACGCTGAGCCGTCCCATCTATTCGGGCCGCGCCGGCAACATCGGCACGATCGTGCACGAGAACGCTCACCAGTGGTACGGCGACTCGGTCGCGGTGAAGAACTGGAAGGACGTCTGCCTCAACGAATGCTTCGCTTCCTACGCCACCTGGCTGTGGGACGAGGCGAAGAGCGGCGTCGACCTCAAGGCGAAGTATCTCGCCGCGGTGAACTCCGCGAGCGCCACCTTCTGGAACTCGCCCGGCAACAAGCTGTACGACATGGGCGCGGGCCGCGAGTTCACCGCCGTCTACAGCAAAGGCCCGATGGCACTGCACGCACTGAAGAACACCATCGGCGCCCCGGCGTTCGACTTCGTGCTGAAGACCTGGCCGACCCTGCACCGCAACGGCAACGCCGGGTTCAAGGAGTTCCAGAAGTACGTGGAACTGGTGTCGCACAAGAACCTTCAAGGCTTCTTCGACGCCTGGTTCTACGTGGCGGGTAAGCCCGCGCCGGAGTACTTGTACCCCGGCACCCTCGGCACCCCCTGATCCGAACGCCTCCGTCGTGGCATGAATGGACCTTTCATCTCGATTTTCGAGATGAAAGGTCCATTCATTTCAGTAGGGCTTGGGTAGCCGTGCCCTCCAGACCCAGCCACGCGGGTCTTTAGTCCGTAAAGCCGGTCACCACGACTCACGTCCGCCCAACGGGCGGGAGTCTTCACCGCGCGCGCTCGCCGAAGGCCAGGTTTGCGGGAGCAGGGCGCCCCCGAACCGGTCGTAACCGACCTCGAGATGTCACGCCCTGGTCACGCAAACCTGATGGCGCGCTGCCAATAAACACAGGCCTTTCTACCGCACCACACCTCTAAAACCAGCCAGGCAGCTTTGAGCCGTACAAGCCAGAGGCCAACCACCACCTGGCGAGCGTCCCCACCCAAGTCGGTCGTCACACGTGCCTCCGCAACCCCATGTTCACCAGTAGCCTGAAACCCATGGCGAAGGTTCTTCTCACCGGGTTCGAGCCGTTCGGCGGCGAGCTGGTCAATCCCTCCTGGCAAGCAGTGACCCTGCTCGCGGAGCGGCGCACCTCCCTGATCACCGTCGAACTTCCCTGCGCGTTCGCCACTTCGCTCTCCACGTTGCGGACGGCCATCGGGCTGCACCAGCCGGATTTGGTCGTCTGCGTCGGCCAAGCGGGCGGTCGCTCGGACGTCACTCCTGAGCGCGTCGCGGTGAACCTCACTGACGCCCGGATCCCGGACAATGCCAATGCTCAGCCCATCGACGTTCCAGTAGTCCCCGGCGGGCCGGTCGGGTATTTCTCAACGCTCCCAGTGAAAGCCTGCGTGGCGGCGATTCGGGAAGCGGGCATCCCCGCGTCGGTCTCCCACACTGCGGGCACATTCGTCTGCAACCAGGTCTTCTACGGTCTTATGCATCTGCTGGCGACCGAGTTTCCCGGCATTCGCGGTGGGTTCGTCCACGTCCCGTACAGCCCCGAGCAGGTGGCCGCTGCGGGATCAACCGCGCCGAGCCTCTCGATCGACAAGTGCGCTGACGCGTTGGGCGTGCTCGTCGACACCGCGCTGACGGTCGAAGAAGACCTTCACGTCACCGCGGGCGCACTCCACTGAATCGCGGTGCCCCCACGGGCACCTTGTGCAGCCCGAAAGCCACAGCGCTCTCCGGCTGGTTCTGCGTGGTCGGAGTGACGCCCAACTGCTTGGCCAGCAGGCTCGCCAGCAACGGCATCCGGCTCGGCCCGCCGACGAGGTAGATCCCGCCGAGGCGCTGCGGAGTGACGCCCGCCGCGTGGATCGTCGCCGCGAACAGCTCCGCGCTGCGCAGGAAACCGGGCCGTACCAAGGCTTCCAGCTCGATCCGGGTCACCAGGACGTCCGGGAACGGCTCCGGCATCGGCACCTCGGTCTGCGGGTGCCGGGACAGGCTTTCCTTGGCATCACGCACATCCTGCAGCAACGCGCGGCGGATCCGGCGGTCGGAAACGGTCTTGGGACGCAGAACGGCTTGCCAGCGCGAGGGTTCGGAATGCGACACCTCACGCCCGATGTGCATCAGCAACGCCCGGTCGATGTCCAGACTGCCGAGATCCGGCAGGCCCGCCTCGGCGAGCACGGTGAAACCCCGCTCGCCGACGCCGACCACCGCGCAATCGAAGGTGCCCGCCCCGAGGTCGTAGACGGCGATCGGCCCGGCCAAGCGGATCCCGGCCGCGTAGTGCGCCGCCGCGGCGACCGGCTCCGGGATCAGCACCGGCATCCCGCCGCCCAGCCCGGCCTGCCCCGCGGCCTGACGCAGCACGGCCTGACGCTCGGCACCCCAGCGCGCCGGGTGCGAGATCCGCAGCTGGCCGATCGGATGTCCCAGCTGCCGCTCGGCTTCCTCACCGATGCGGCGCAGCACCGCGGCGAACGCGCTGGCCACCGGCACGACGTCGCCGCCGAGCAGAAGCGTGCCCTCGTCGATGCGGCGCTTGGGGTTCGGCTCGAACCGGCTCGGGTCCAGCCGGGCCCGGCGCTCCGCGTCGCGGCCGACAGCGAGCGTGCCGTCGGGTTCGGCGTACACCGCCGAAGACATCGTCACCGACCCGTCGACCTCGAGCACAGCCGCTTCCCGGCCCGAGACCGAAAGTGTGGCGACAGTCGTCGACGTGCCGAGATCCACGGCCAAGACGTCCAAAACTGTGCCCCCTCAAGCAGTGTCCCTCGACATTCCCCAGCATCGTCTCACGCGCACGAATAAGGGCGGCTCCCCGTTATGGGGAACCGCCCTCAGTTCGTTTTCAGCTACTGACTAACCGGCTTCGACTTCGGATTCGCCCGACTCGTCGCCCTTGCCGGCGCCGATGCTGACGGGCGGAGCGTCCGGAACCTCGGTCGGCTTCGGCACTCCACGGAAGGTGAACTTCGCCTCGTCGTCCTTGTCCTCGACGACACCGCTCCAGCCTTCGACGTCGACCACGATGATCTGGCCCGGCTGGATCTCGCCGAACAGGATCTTCTCGGACAGCTGGTCTTCGATCTCACGCTGGATGGTGCGACGCAGCGGCCGGGCACCGAGGACCGGGTCGAACCCGCGCTTGGCCAGCAGGGCTTTCGCCTTGTCGGTCAGCTCGAGCTCCATGTCCTTGGCCTTGAGCTGCGTCTCGACGCGCGTCGCCATCAGGTCCACCATCTGGATGATCTGATCCTTGGTGAGCTGGTGGAAGACGATGATGTCGTCGATCCGGTTGAGGAACTCAGGCCGGAAATGCTTCTTCATTTCCTCGTTGACCTTTTGCTTCATCTTCTCGTACTTCGTGCCGGTGTCCCCACCGGACGAGAACCCGAGGCTCACGGACTTGGAGATGTCCGAGGTGCCCAGGTTGGACGTGAAGATGAGCACGGTGTTCTTGAAGTCGACCGTGCGGCCCTGACCGTCGGTCAGGCGACCGTCCTCGAGGACCTGCAGGAGCGTGTTGTAGATCTCCTGGTGGGCCTTCTCGATCTCGTCGAACAGGACCACGGAGAACGGCTTGCGGCGCACCTTCTCGGTGAGCTGCCCGCCCTCTTCGTAACCCACGTAGCCCGGAGGGGCACCGAAGAGCCGCGAAGCGGTGTAGCGGTCGTGGAACTCGCCCATGTCGATCTGGATCAGGGCGTCGTCCTCGCCGAACAGGAAGCCCGCGAGCGCCTTGGAAAGCTCGGTCTTACCGACACCCGAGGGGCCGGCGAAGATGAACGAGCCCGACGGACGCTTCGGGTCCTTCAGACCGGCACGGGTCCGGCGGATCGCCTGGGAGACCGCCTTGACGGCGTCCTCCTGGCCGATGATCCGCTTGTGCAGCTCGTCCTCCATGCGGAGCAGACGCGAGGTCTCCTCCTCGGTGAGCTTGAACACCGGGATACCGGTCCAGTTGGCGAGGACCTCGGCGATCTGCTCGTCGTCGACTTCGGCGACGACGTCCAGGTCACCGTCCTTCCACTGCTTCTCCCGCTCACCCTTCTGGCCGAGGAGGGTCTTCTCCTCGTCGCGAAGGCGAGCCGCCTTCTCGAAGTCCTGAGCGTCTATGGCCGACTCTTTGTCCCGGCGCACGTTCGCGATCTTCTCATCGAACTCGCGCAGGTCCGGCGGAGCGGTCATGCGGCGGATACGCATCCGGGCGCCGGCCTCGTCGATCAGGTCGATCGCCTTGTCCGGCAGGAAGCGGTCGTTGATGTAGCGATCCGCCAGGGTGGCGGCCGCGACCAGCGCGGAGTCCGTGATCGAGACGCGGTGGTGCGCCTCGTAGCGGTCCCGCAGGCCCTTGAGGATCTCGATGGTGTGTGTGAGCGACGGCTCGCCGACCTGGATCGGCTGGAAACGACGCTCGAGCGCGGCATCCTTCTCGATGTACTTGCGGTACTCCTCGAGCGTGGTCGCACCGATCGTCTGCAGCTCGCCACGGCACCGCATCGTCTTCAGGC
>Ga0193717_1002376_pt1 | contig 10904 bp, 10 predicted proteins | sample U2c2metaG_FD_145900 | JGI IMG/M metagenome (GOLD analysis project Ga0193717, IMG submission 145900) | Soil microbial communities from a riparian zone of the East river system, Colorado, United States - U2c2 | ecosystem: Environmental > Terrestrial > Soil > Riparian zone | place: USA: East River...
CCATCGACTCGACCGCGCCGACCCCGGCGAGCTTCTTCACCAGCCCGTACGTCGAGAAGCTGAACGCGAGCACCAGTGCGATCCACGGCACCTCGCCGTACCCGACGGCCAGCACGACGACCGCGACGACGCCGAGCCCGACCGCGACCCACTGCGCGCGCCGCAGCCGCTCGCCGAGCAGCAGTACCCCGATGAGCACGGACACGATCGGCCCGGTGAAGTACCCGAGCGCCGTCTCGACCACGTGCCCGTTGTTGACGCCCCAGATGTAGGCGCCCCAGTTCGCGGAGATCAACACGGCCGCGCACGCGAGCAGCCCGAGCTGCCGGCGGTCGCGCAGCACCGCGAGGAACGACGGGACCCGCCGCGTCCACATGAGCACGACGGTCGCGCCGACGAGCGACCAGATCATCCGTTGCGCGAGTGTCTCCAGCGCGCCGGCGGCCGACAGCAGCGTCCAGTACAGCGGGAACAGTCCCCACAGGCCGTACGCGGTCGCGCCGAGTACCACGCCGCGCCGGTACTCGGGGTAGGGATCTACCCGCTGACCAGCTACGGAAGGGGATGCCACGCCAAGATCGTAAGCGCTGCGAACGACCTCGCGGCCGGACCGGGTCCAGGATCACAGACCTTTTAGCGCACAGATCCACTTTCCGGAGCCAGGACTTGTCCGATCGGCCAAGCGGGGGCAGTCTCAGGGATTGTGAGCCCGCTCACGCTGTTCCCGACCGACCAGTTATCGAAGGCCGCCTTGGAGGCCACATGCGCATCACCGTGACCGTTGACGGAACGAAGTTCACCGACGATGTCGAACCTCGTCAGCTGCTCGTGCACTACCTCCGAGAGCAGCTCGGGAAGGTCGGCACGGTGGTGGGTTGCGACACCAGCAACTGTGGCGCATGCACCGTCCATCTCGACGGGCACAGCGTGAAGTCCTGCTCGGTCCTCGCCGTACAGGCCGACGGCAGCGAGGTCACCACCGTCGAGGGACTCGCTCGGGACGGCAAGCTGCACCCGGTGCAGAAGGCCTTCCACGACAACCACGCTCTGCAGTGCGGGTTCTGCACCCCCGGGATGATCATGCAGTCGATCGACCTGCTGGCCGACAACCCCGACCCCGACGAGAAGGCGGTCCGGGAAGGCCTCGAGGGCAACCTGTGCCGCTGCACCGGCTACCAGAACATCGTCCGCGCCGTGCGTGACGCGGCGGCGCACATGAGCGGCGGCGCCGGACCCGAGGCCGAACAGGTCGCGGACGAGCAGGTCAAGGCGGGAGGCGCCCAGTGACATCGACGATGCCCGCTATCGAGCCAGAGGTCGGCAAGGCGCGACTCCGCAAGGAGGACGCCCGGCTCATCGTGGGCAACACCCGCTGGACCGACAACATCGTGCTGCCCGGCATGCTCCACCTCGCCCTACTGCGCAGTCCCATGGCACACGCGAAGATCACCAAGATCGACACGTCGGCGGCCAAGGAGCTGCCCGGCGTGCTCGCCGTGTTCACCGGCGCGGACTTCGCCGACGAGCAGGGCAGCCTGCCGTGCGCGTGGCCGATCACCCCGGACCAGAAGGCGCCGAACGCGCCCTCGATCGCGGTCGACACGGTCAACTTCGCCGGCGAGGTCGTCGCGATCGTGGTCGGCCGCACCACGTATGCGGCGCACGACGCGCTCGAGGCCATCGACATCGACTACGACGAACTGCCGATCGTGCTCGACATGGCCGCCGCCGTCGAGGACGGCGCCGACCTCGTGTACCCCGACCTCGGCACCAACAAGAGCGCCACGTGGATCTTCGACTCCGGGGAGGCGGGCTCCGGCGGCGACGTCGAGCAGGCCATCGCCGACGCCGAGATCCTCATCGAGCGCACCTACCGCCAGCAGCGCCTGATCCCGGCGTTCATGGAGCCCCGCTCAGTGGTCGTCGACCCGACCAGCGCGCAGTTCACCATGTGGTCGGCGACGCAGATCCCGCACATCCTGCGCGTCATGCTCTCCATGTCGCTCGGCGTGCCGGAACACAAGGTCCGCGTGATCGCGCCGGACGTCGGTGGCGGGTTCGGCGGCAAGCTGCAGGTCTGTCCAGAGGAGTTCATCGCGTTCCTCGTGGCGCGACGGCTCGGCAAGCCGGTGAAGTACACCGAGTCGCGCAGCGAGAGCCTCCAGTCCGCGCACCACGGCCGCGACCAGATCCAGAAGCTCACGCTCGCCGCCACCAAGGACGGCACCGTCACGGGCCTCAAGGTCGAGCTGCTCGCCGACATGGGCGCCTATCTGCGTCTCGTCTCGCCGGGCGTGCCGATCCTGGGTGCGTTCATGTACAACTCGATCTACAAGTTCGACTCCTACCGGTTCGTGTGCACCAACGTGTTCACGAACAAGACCCCGACCGACGCCTACCGCGGCGCCGGCCGGCCGGAGGCGACGTTCGCGATCGAGCGACTCATGGACGAGCTGGCCGTCGAGGTCGGCATGGACCCCCTGGCAGTCCGCGAGAAGAACTGGATCAAGAACACCGAGTTCCCGTACGACACCGTCTGCGGGCTCACCTACGACACCGGCAACTACGAGGCCGCGACCGCCAAGGCCAAGGAGCTGTTCGGCTACGACGCGCTGCGCACCGAGCAGAAAGAGCGTCGCGACCGAGGCGACTCGGTCCAGCTCGGCATCGGCATCTCGACGTTCACCGAGATGTGCGGCCTCGCGCCGTCCCGCGTGCTGGGCGCGCTGTCCTACGGGGCGGGCGGCTGGGAGCACGCGGCGATCCGCATGCTGCCGACCGGCAAGGTCGAGGTCGTCACCGGCTCGTCGCCGCACGGCCAGGGCCACGAGACGGCGTGGAGCCAGATCGTCGCCGACCAGCTCGGCGTGCCGTTCGAGGACGTCGAGGTCCTGCACGGCGACACCCAGTCGTCGCACAAAGGCATGGACACCTACGGCTCGCGGTCACTGACCGTCGGCGCCATGGCCGTGGTCGCCGCCGCGGACAAGGTGAAGGCCAAGGCCGCGAAGATCGCCGCGCACCTGCTCGAGGCCGGCGAGGACGACGTCGAGTTCGCCGCGGGCTCCTACCGGGTGCGCGGGGCCGGCGCGGACGCCAAGGCGGTGTCCATCCAGGACATCGCGCTCGCCGTGTTCGCCGCGCACGACCTGCCCGACGGCGTCGAACCGAACCTCGACTCGGAGGCCACGTTCGACCCGGAGAACTTCTCCTTCCCACACGGCACGCACCTGTGCGCGACCGAGGTGGACACGGAGACCGGTCGGGTCACCATCCGCTCGTACGTCTGTGTCGACGACATCGGCAAGGTCGTCAACCCGATCATCGTCGAGGGACAGGTGCACGGCGGGCTCGCACAGGGCATCGCGCAGGCGCTGTACGAGGAGGCGGTGCACGACGAGACGGGCACGCTGACCACCGGCACGCTCGCCGACTACCTGGTGCCCTCCGCGGCGGACCTGCCGAACTTCACCACCGACCGCACCGAGACCCCGGCGACGTCGAACGTGCTGGGTGTCAAGGGTGTCGGCGAGGCCGGCACCATCGCGTCCACTCCGGCCGTGGTCAACTCGGTCGTCGACGCGGTGCGGCACTTCGGGGTGTCGGACATCCAGATGCCGCTCACACCCATGCGGGTGTGGCAGGCGATCCGCACCGGCCAGACCGACGCGGGCGGGCTAGGCCATGAGGCCGGCGGCGGTCTCGGCTCTGTATCTACTTCCGCTCGTCCAGCCGGTAGGAAGACACACACGAACGGGGAAGCGCAGTGATTCCAGCGGCATTCGACTACGTCGCGCCGACCACCGTCGACGACGCGGTGCGCGCACTCGCCGAGGCGGGCGAGGACGCGAAGGTGATCGCCGGCGGGCAGAGCCTGCTGCCGGTGCTGCGGATGCGCCTCGCCACGCCGTCGAAGCTGATCGACCTCGGCAAGATCGCCGAGCTGCGTGGCATCCGCGAGGACGGCGACACGCTCGTGATCGGCGCCATGACCACGCACTACGACGTGCAGCGCGACCCGCTGGTCCGCGAGCACGCCACACTGCTGGCGCTGGCGACCGACACCGTGGCCGATCCGCAGGTGCGCCACCGGGGCACGTTCGGCGGCGCGATCGCGCACGCCGACCCGGCCGGTGACCTGCTCGCGCCCGCGCTCGCGCTCGAGGCGGAGATGGTGCTGTCCGGAATGGACGGTCGAAGGACCGTGCCGGCCGCCGAGTTCTTCACGGACTTCTTCACGACGGCGCTGCGGCCCGGCGAGCTGCTCGTCGAGGTGCGGCTGCCGAAGAAGACCGGGTGGAGCGCGCACTACGAGAAGTTCAACCGCGTCGCGCAGGCGTGGTCGATGGTCGCCGTCGCGGTGACCGTGCGCGTCGACGGTGACTCGATCGCCGAGGCCAGGGTCGCGTTGACCAACATGGCGGCCGTGCCGCTGCGGGCCATCGCGGTCGAGTCGGCGCTGGTCGGTCAGCAGGTGTCCGACGCGGTGATCGCCGAAGCCGCCTCGCGCGCCGCGGAGGGCACGAGTCCCGCCACGGACGGCAACGCGGACACCGAGTACCGCCAGCATCTCGCCAAGGTGCTGACCGGCCGCGCGGTGACATCGGCGGTTGGCGCATAGTCTGGGTGCAGTGCCCTGAAAGGCGCGTTCGGGACGCTGGGTGTCCTGAGCGCGCCTTCAGGGCGTTCCGTCCGCTCGTTCGGAGAGATGGGGAACCGTGAAGCTTGAGCACTCGTTCACCGTGCCGGCCGACCTGGAGACCGTGTGGCAGGCGGTGCTCGACCCGGAGCGGGTGGCGCCGTGCATGCCGGGCGCGTCACTCGCCGAGGTGAACGGGGATACCTTCAAGGGTCAGGTGAAGGTCAAGCTCGGGCCGATCTCCTTGCTGTACAAGGGTTCTGGTGAATTCCTGGAGAAGGACGAGGCGACGCGGAAGGTCGTGATCAAGGCGTCTGGCAAGGACGCGCGCGGCAACGGCACCGCGTCCGCCACCGTCACGCTGACACTGCGCGCCGAGGGCGAGTCGACCGCCGGTTCCGTCGACACCGACCTCGCGATCACCGGCAAGCCCGCGCAGTTCGGGCGCGGGTTGATCTCCGAGGTGGGCGGCAAGATCCTCGACTCGTTCGCCACGTGCCTGGCGTCGAAGCTGGCGCCGGAGACGGAGCCGCCGCAGCTCTCGGTGGTGGCGAAAGACGAGCCACAGCTCTCGGTAGTCGCGGATGACGAACGCGCTGATGCGATCCAGACGGGCAAGGCGGCCGGCGAGGCCGCGGCCGCCGCATCGAAGTCGTCGTCGAAGCCCGCCGCGCAGTCGGTCCAGGAGAAGCCGAAGCTGGCGGCCGCCCCGGAACCGGAGTCGGAGCCGATCGACCTGCTCGCTTACGCGGGCCCGTCCGTGCTGAAGCGAGCCGTGCCACTGCTAGCGGTAGTGGCCGGCGTAGTGGCGTTCATCCTGGTACGCCGCCGCCGCTGATCGTAGGAATGCCCTGAAAGGCGCGTTCAGGGCGTTCAATGCCCCGAACGCGCCTTTCAGGGCATGCCGAGTTGTCCACAGCCCCGGCCCGCGGCGCCCGAAACTGTCGGTGCCTTGCCGTAACGTAGAACCCGGGGGCCGGAGGCCAGGCCTGACTCCGAGTTGTCCACAGCTCCGGCCCGCGCGGGCCGGAGCTGTCGGTGCCTTGCCGTAGCGTGGAATCCGGGGGCCGGAGGCCAGAGGGTTGTCGACCTTCGCGCTCGCGGGCAGGATGGCCGGGGTGCGCCGGACGGTGGGTCTCTGCGGGGTAGCCCTGCTCCTCGTGGGCTGTGCCGGGTCCGGGTCGGTCGGTGAGCCGGTGCCGCCGTTCCATCCCGCCACCGTGTCCCCGGCTTCGGCCGCGCCGGCCAAGCCGGCCAACACGTTCACCGTCGTCGCGACCGGCGACGTGCTCATCCACCCGGCGCTCACCGAGCAGGCCGAGGCGGACGGCGGCGGCACGAGGGACTTCGCCCCGCTGCTCGCCGGCATCAAGCCCGTCATCGAGGCCGCCGACCTCGCGATCTGTCACCTCGAGGTGCCGCTGGCCGGCCCGGACGGCCCCTTCGAGGGCTACCCGCTGTTCTCCGCGCCGCCCGAGGTCGCGCCCGCACTCGCCGCGACCGGCTACGACACCTGCTCGACCGCGTCGAACCACACGTTCGACCACGGCCGCGACGGCGTGCGGACCACGCTCGACACCCTCGACGCCACCAAAATCGGCCACACCGGGTCCGCGCGCACCGAGGCGGAGTCGAAGACGCCGCTGGTACGCGAGGTCAACGGGGTGAAGGTTGGCCAGGTGTCGTTCACGTTCGGCTTCAACCAGGGCACCGAACGGCCGTCGGACGCGCCGTGGATGGCGAACGAGCTGACGGTCGACGCGGTGCTCGAGGCGGCCCGCGCGGCGCGGGCGGCCGGCGCCGAGGTCGTGATCGCGAGCCTGCACTGGGGCATCGAGGACCAGCACGAACCGACGGCCGACCAGCGCTCGATGGCCAAGGACATCCTCGCCGACCCCGCGGTCGACCTGATCGTCGGACATCACGCGCACGTGGTCCAGCCGTTCGAGAAGATCGGTGACAAGTGGGTGGCCTACGGCCTCGGCAACTCCGTCGCGAAGCACGAGGAGCCGCGCTGGACAACCGAAGAGGGCCTGATCGGGCGCTTCCGGTTCACCAAGAGTGACGTCGGTTGGCGCGTCGACAAGGCGGAGTACGTTCCGACGCTCGTCGACCTCGGCCCGCCGATCCGGCTGCGCGACCTGTCGACGGACGCGGAGGTCCCCGCCGCACGCAAGAAGGAGGCACTCGACCGCACCGACGGAGTTGTGTTGTCGCTTGATCCGCCCGGACTCACGCGGCCGTGAGGTCGTAGGTACCTTCGGCGGTATGGACAGTGTGCGGGCGGCGTCCGAGTGGCCGGTGGACAACGCGGCGGTAGCGGTGGTGGCTGCCTCCGGTTCCGTGCTCGGCACGGAGGGTCCGCAGACACGGGAGTTCGGGCTCGCGTCGGTGACGAAGCTGCTGACGGCGTACGCGACGCTGGTCGCCGTGGAGGAGGGCGCCGTCGAGTGGAACCAGCCGGCCGGCCCGCCGGGGTCCACCGTGCGGCACCTGGTCGCGCACGTGTCCGGCCTGGCGTTCGACGATCACAAGGTCATGGCCGCGCCCGCCACCAGGCGGATGTACTCGAACGCGGGCTTCGAGGTGCTGGCGGACACCGTGCACGCGGCGTCCGGCATTCCGTTCGCCGAGTACCTGGCCGAGGCTGTGCTGGCGCCGCTCGGCATGCGGTCGTCCCGCCTGGCCGGCAAGGCGGGCTCCGGCGCGGTGTCCACGTGCGAGGACCTGGTCCGGTTCGCCGCCGAGCTGCAGGCGCCCACGCTGGTCTCCCCGGCCACCCTGGCCGAGGCGACGTCGGTGTCGTTCCCTGGGCTGTCCGGCGTGCTACCCGGCTACGGCTACCAGAAGGAGAACGACTGGGGGCTGGGCTTCGAGATCCGGGACCACAAGAGTCCACATTGGACCGGCGCGTCCTCGTCGCCGAAGACGTTCGGCCACTTCGGACAGTCCGGCACGTTCCTGTGGGTCGACCCGGACGCCGGCGTGGCGTGCGTCGCGCTCGCGGACCGGACCTTCGGTCAGTGGGCCATCGACGCGTGGCCCGGCTTCACGGACGCGGTACTCGCCGAGCTGTGAACGTGTTGGCGATCAGATGATGGTCGCCGGCACGTCGTACTCGTTTGCCACCCTGGCAAGCAACTCTCTCGATTGGTCCTTGCTCAGCGCGGAGTCCTTTGCTTTGCGTAGAACGTTTCGGTAGACGCGTACGTCCTCAGGCGCTTCGAGAAAGAGGTTGTGGCTCTGGGTCTCCGCGTAGACGACCGGCAGATGGTTCCGATACGACATGATCCGGAACGGCCCAAGAGCGATCCCGAGCGGAAACGACGCTGGCACCACTCGAATGGCGCACCATGGTCGCGACGAGACGAGAACCATGTGGAGTAGCTGCTCGTTCATCACGGTCGGCCCGCCGATGGGGACACGCAGCACGTGCTCGGGGACGAAGAACTCGAGGTCCACCCCGTACTCGCGGCGCAACAGGTTCTGTCGCTCCAGCCGCAGGCGCACGCGGACGTCGATGGCGTCGTCGTCGAAGTAGCCGTTCGCGCGGAACAGCGCGCGTGCATATGTCTCGGTCTGCACGAGGCCGGGAACCACCATCGGGTTGTACTCGCCGATGTGCGAGGCGGTGGTCTCGTGGTCGATCAGAGTGTTCAGGCTGTCGAGCCCGGAGGCCAGCCAGTCCTTGGACCAGATCTCGCGGCACAGGGCGAGGAGGCGGTCCATTTCCTGGCCGACCACGTGCAAGTACGCGAGATAGGTGGCGACGGAGACCTCGGAGGCGCCGCGTTCACCGGCCTCCATGCGGGAGACCTTGCTGTCCGACCAGCCGAGCGCACGCGCCAGGTCGCGTGCGCTGAGGCCCGCTGCCTCCCGGACGCGTTTCAGTTCGGTGCCCAGTTGGCGGCTTCGGGTGGTGGTGTGCCGGGCTGTCATGGCGTCAACCTAAGGCGGCGCGACGCCGGAGCGCGGGTGCGACGGGTGGACTTCACTCGGACGGCATGCCGATGACCGTGGGTCAGGGCACGATGGGGTCATGTACCACATGGCACGGGACGAATGGTTGGCCTTCGTGTTGTCCGGGACCAGAACCGGGAAGCTGGCGACGGTCCGCAAGGACGGGTCACCGCACGTCGCGCCGGTCTGGTTCCTCATCGACTCCGTCGACGGGGTCGACCACCTGGTGTTCAACACCGGCGCGGACACCGTCAAGGGCAAGGCGCTGAAGCGCGACCCGCGCCTGGCGATGTGCGTGGACGTCGACACGCCACCGTTCTCGTTCGTACAGTTCCAGGCCGAGGCAAGGATCTCCGAGGACCCCGACGAGCTGCTCGAGTGGGCCACCCGCCTCGGCGCGCGCTACATGGGCGCCGATGACGCGGAGGCGTTCGGCAAGCGCAACGCCGTCCCCGGCGAACTACTGATACACGCACGCATCACAAAAGTGGTGGCACTGGCCGAAATCGCCGACTGATGCCGTGAAGGGGTCCTTCACGGCATAGCGCCACCCGATGCACGCGCCATACCGTGGTATGGTGGCGCGATGACGACCAAGAAGGTAACCGTCACGATCCCGGAAGAGATCCTCGCCGAGGCGAGCGAACTCGCGAAGGACGCCGGTTTACCCTTCTCTACCTGGCTTTCTCAGACCGTCGCCCATCAGGTCCGAATCCACCGCGGCCTCGAGGCCATGCGTGAGTGGGAGGACGAGCACGGGCCTCTCACCGATTCCGAGGTCGCCTGGGCGGAGGCTCAACTCGCCGAGGCGGACGCGGCCACCAGACGGAACGTCGAATCGCACGGAGAGGTCGCGTGACTCCACTTGTCTATGACGCCGGCGCGTTGCTGGCGGCTGAGCGCAACGACAGGAAGTTCGCGGTGCTCCATAAGACCGCGCTCGTGGGAGGACGGTTGATCTTCGTGCCGGCGCCGGTGCTTGCTCAGGCGTGGCGTGGCGGCCCGCGTCAAGCTGGCCTTGCAAAGGTTCTCAAGGGCTGTGCGGTGTTGTCGACCGACGAGGATATTGCCAAGCGGGCGGGGGTTCTTCTCGGGCACAGCGGTACCGCGGACGCGGTCGACGCCATCGTTGTTGCCACCGCGATAAAGCTGACCGCGACCGTGGTGACGAGTGATCCGAATGATCTGCACCGCCTCGCGGATGCCGGGCTGCATCCCCTTGGTCTGGTGGTTCTCTGATCCCTCAGCTCACCGTGGGGAGCTGAGGGCCGAGGAACTCGTCCGCGTCCTTGATCGTGTACGCGTAGCCCTGTTCGGCGAGGAAGCGTTGCCGGTGTGCGGCGTAGTCGGTGTCCAGGGTGTCCCGGGACACCACCGAGTAGAAGTGCGCCTGACGGCCGTCCTCCTTGGGGCGCAACAACCTTCCCAGCCGTTGCGCCTCTTCCTGGCGGGAGCCGAACGTGCCGGACACCTGCACGGCGACGGTCGCCTCCGGTAGGTCGATCGAGAAGTTCGCGACCTTGGACACCACGAGCGTGCGGATCTCCCCCCGCCGGAACAGGTCGAACAGTCGCTCGCGTTCGGCGTTGCGGGTGGAGCCCTGGATGATCGGTACGTCCAGGTCCGCGCCGAGCATCTCGAGCTGGTCCAGGTACGCGCCGATCACCAGCGTCGGCTCGTTCGGGTGCTTCTCCAGGATCTTGCGCACCACCGGCAGCTTGGTGTCCACAGTGGAACAGAGCTTGTACCGCTCCTCCGGCTCGGCCGTCGCGTAGGAGAGGCGTTCCGCGTCGGTCATCGTGACCCGCACCTCGATGCACTCCGCCGGCGCGATCCAGCCCTGCGCCTCGATGTCGCGCCACGGCACGTCGTACCGCTTCGGCCCGATCAGCGAGAACACGTCGCCCTCACGGCCGTCCTCGCGCACGAGTGTCGCGGTGAGACCGAGGCGGCGGCGGGACTGGAGGTCCGCGGTCATCCGGAAAACGGGCGCCGGCAACAGGTGCACCTCGTCGTAGACCACGAGGCCCCAGTCGCGCGAGTCGAACAGCTCGAGGTGGCGGTACTCGCCCTTGGACTTGCGCGTCATCACCTGGTACGTGGCGATGGTGACCGGACGGATCTCCTTGCGCTCACCGGAGTACTCGCCGATCTCCTCCTCGGTCAGCGACGTCCGCGCGATCAGCTCGCGCTTCCACTGCCGGCCGGCGACCGTGTTGGTGACAAGAATGAGCGTGGTGGCCTTGGCGAGCGCCATCGCGGCCGCGCCGACGAGCGTCTTGCCGGCGCCACAGGGCAGCACGAC
>Ga0193717_1002377_pt1 | contig 10903 bp, 2 predicted proteins | sample U2c2metaG_FD_145900 | JGI IMG/M metagenome (GOLD analysis project Ga0193717, IMG submission 145900) | Soil microbial communities from a riparian zone of the East river system, Colorado, United States - U2c2 | ecosystem: Environmental > Terrestrial > Soil > Riparian zone | place: USA: East River...
GCCGTACGCGCCAGCGTCGGCACCGACCGGCGCGAAGAGCGTGAACGGTTTGTCCCGGTCCCGCCCTGCCTGGTCCGGGTACCTGCGCACGCCGCGGCCGTAGTCGATCGCCAACTGGGTGACCGACGGCCCGATCTTCCGGTCGATCAGGCCGAGCCTGGACAGGAGACCGAACGCGCCGTCGCGGGCGGCGACCAACGGACGGGACCGCACGGTGGCGAGCGTGGCCTGTTGTGCGGCATGGCCCTTCGCGTGTCGCGCCACCGGCATCCGTTCGTCCTCATAGGACTGGAGCAGGTGTTCGCCGGCCCGGCCCCGCGCGACGAGTGCCAGCTTCCACGCGAGGTTGTGGGCGTCCTGGATGCCGCCGTTCATACCCTGCCCGCCGACCGGGCCGAAGATGTGCGCCGCGTCGCCGGCGAGCAGGCAGCGGCCGGCGCGGAACCGGGCTGCGATGCGGGTGTTGATGCGGACCTTCGCGATGCCCCAGCCAGCGTTGCGCAGCTCCCGGACGCCAAGGTCACGGCCGATGCCGCGACGGATGATGGCCTCAATGTCGCCCTGGTCAAGATCGGTGTCGTCGCGGTCGCCGGTGCGCAGGAGCGCGGTTAGCCGGTAGGAGCCGTCCGGCAGAGCCACGATGACGGCTAGGCCTCCTGGGAAGAAGAAGTAGTGGCCATCGTTGCGCGGGAGTCCGTTGTGGACGAACGCGTCGACGCTGACGAACACGTCGCCGGTGGCACGGCCGGCGAACTCGATGCCGGCGAGCCCTCGGACGGTGCTGTGCGCGCCGTCGGCGCCGACGATCCAGTCGTACGTCGCCGTCGCGCCGTTCAACGTCGCTTCGCCGTTCTGGCCCAGGTTCTCGAGCCGGACGCCGCGTTCGACGGTGCCGCCGTACCGGTTGAGGGCCTGCTCGAGTACCGCCTCGGTGTCAGACTGCGGCAGGGCGAGCATGAACGGGAAGCGGGTGTCGCGGGCCTTCGCGAGGTCGAGCCTGCCGATGGTCCTGCCGCGCGAGTAGAAGGTCGCGCCGTGGCACGGGACGCCGCGCGCGACGGCGTCGTCGGCGACCCCCAGCTCGTCGAGCACCTCCAGGGAACGCGACGACATCCCGATGGCCCGCGACCGGTCAGTCCGATGTGGACTCACGTCGACGAGCCGGCACGGCACGCCGTGCCGGTGGAGCTGCGCGGCGAGCGTCAGACCGGTCGGCCCGGCGCCGACAACGAGAATGCGCGGGTCAGGCATCGGTGCTCCTGTCGAGCCAGGTGCGCAGTGCTGCCGCGCACGCGTCGGCGTCGTCCTCGAGAAGGGAGAAGTGGTCGCCGTCGACGGTCACCGTGTCGCCGGCCACCGCCCAGGTCGGCCACGGCGCGGACTCCCGCGCGCGGATCAGCACACTGGGCACGGCACTCGGCGTAGTGCTCCGCTGGGGGAACAGGCGCAGGTAGGCGCCCATGGCGAGCACGTTGTCGTCGTTGACGATGACCGATTCGCGGTCCCGTTCGAGGATGATGCCCATCGCCCACTCGAACACACTGGCCCGGTCCGTGCCGTCGACCTCGAAGGTGTCGATCATGACGACGCCCCGCGTGTCGACCCGGCCGGCGAGGTCATGGGCGATCACGCCGCCGATCGAGTGCCCGACGAGCACCACCGGGTTCCCGTCAGCGGTGCGCACGACCGCCTCGGCCATGGCGTCGAGCGCGGCGTCCCACGTCTCGGGGAGCGCGGTCGCCTTCCCGAACCCGGGCAGGGTGAGGGAGACGACGCGTTGGCGCGGTGCCAGCGCCGCCGCCACGCGGGCGAACATGTGCGGCCCGGACCCGGCGAGGAACGAGGGCACACACACGAGCGTCGGCACCCGGTCGCCGCCGGAGATGAGCGTGGTGTCGACCCGGTCGGGGTTCGTCGGGCGGAACCGGGACGCCTCCGTGAGTACCGGGACCACGTCGGCCAGCGCGCCACGCAGGTGCGCGTTGCGCAGGAGCGTGGTGATGGTGCCTGATCCTGTTTCTTTGCGGACGGGGGTGCTGACCAGCGGCTCGACCGCGGCGGGTGCCGCCGGTTGCTGCGCCAGCAGGTAGGTGGTCACAGCCTGGGGAGTCGGCTGGTCGACGATCATGGCCGGGTCCAGGTCGAGACCCGTTGCCGCCGCGAGGCGTTGGTGCAGCTCCACCGTGGCCATCGAGTCGAGACCCAGCTCCGCGAAGGTGCTGTCCTGGCGGACCTCGTCCAGGTCGTTGTGGCCGAGTACGCCCGCGGTGACCGTGCGGACCAGTTCCAGCGTCGGTGCCTGGCGTTCGATGGCGGGCTGGGGCAGGGGTGCGGGAGCGGCCGTCGGCTCGCCGTCCAGCCAGTAACGCTTGCGCTCGAAGGGATACGTCGGCAGCCGCACCGGGGTGCCGGACAGCAGTGCGGGCCAGTCGACCCGGACGCCGTGCACGTGCAGTGTCGCCAGCGCCGTGATGATCGTCGTCGGCTCCGGGCGGTTCGCCCGCATGGTCGCGACCAACACGGCCGACGGCACGCAGTCGCGTGCCAGCGCGGTGAGCGCGCCACGCGGCCCGACCTCCACGAACGTCGTCGCGCCGGAGTCGGCCAGCGTGCGCATGCCGTCGAGGAACCGGACCGTGGCCCGCACCTGCCGGACCCAGTAGTCCGCGTCCAATGTGGACACCGTGGCCCCGGTCACCGTCGACACGATCGGGATGCGCGGCGGCGCGTACGAAAGCGACTCCGCCACCGACGCGAACGCCGCGAGCATGCCGTCCATGTGCGCCGAGTGGAACGCGTGGCTCACCCGCAACCGCTTCGGCTTCGACCCGGTCCACGCCGCCGCCCACGCCTCGATCGCGTCCTCGTCACCCGACAGGACCACCGACTCCGGCCCGTTCACCGCCGCGACGTCGACCCCGGCGGGCAGCTCACCGAGTCCCGCCTCACTCGACCGCACCGCCAGCATCGCGCCCCGCGCCGACACCTCCTGCATCAGCCGGCCCCGCGCGGCGACCAGCCGCGCGGCGTCGGGCAACGACAGGACCCCGGCGACGTGCGCGGCCGACAGCTCGCCGATCGAGTGTCCCAACAGGACGGACGGGGTGACGCCCCACGACTCCAACAGCCGAAACAACGCCACCTCGACCGCGAACAGCCCGGCCTGCGTGTACCGCGTCTCGTCCAGCTCCGGACCGGACAGCACCTCGCGCAGCGGGCGGGCGAGGTGCCGGTCCAGCTCCGCGCACACGGCGTCGAACGCCGCCGCGAACACCGGGTACGCCGCCGCCAGCTCGAGCCCCATGCCGGCGGACTGGCTGCCCTGCCCGGAGAACAGGAACGCCACCCGTCCCCTTGTCACGCTCCCCACCACCGGCTCCGCGGCCAGCAGCTCGTCGCGGGTCGTGCCGACGATCGCCGCCCGGTGCTCCAGCCGCGCCCGCGTCGTCGCGAGCGTCCACGCCACGTCGGCAGGTGACACCGGTGCGTGGTCGCGCACCGCCTCGATCTGCGCGTCCAGCGCGGCCGGCGTGCGCGCGGAGAACAGCCACGGGATCGGGCCGGCCATCGGCGGCGCCGGTTCCCTGGTGTCAGCGGGGGGCTCCTCGATGATCACGTGCGCGTTCGTGCCGCTGATGCCGAACGACGAAACGCCCGCCCTGCGCCGCCGGTCGCCCGACGCCCACGGCTGTTCCGCCGTCAGTAGCGAGACGCCACCCGCCGCCCAGTCCGCCTTCGGCGTCGGCTCGTCGACGTGCAGCGTCCTCGGCAGCTTCTCGTTGCGCAGTGCCATGATCATCTTCAGCACGCCGCCGACACCGGCCGCCGCCTGCGTGTGCCCGAGGTTCGACTTGAGCGAACCCAGCCACAACGGCCGGTCCGGCGCACGGTCCACGCCGTACACCGCGAGCAGGGACTCCGCCTCGATCGGGTCGCCGAGCATGGTGCCCGTGCCGTGTCCCTCGACGGCGTCCACATCGGACGGTACGAGTCCGGCGTCGGCCAGTGCCGAGCGGATCACCCGCTCCTGCGACGGGCCGTTCGGCGCGGTGAGCCCGTTCGACGCGCCGTCGGAGTTGACGGCCGAACCGGTCAACAGTGCCAGCACGCGGTGCCCGTTGCGGCGCGCGTCGGACAGCCGCTCCAACGCAAGCAGCCCGACTCCCTCCGACCATCCCGTGCCGTCCGCGGCCGCCGCGAACGACTTGCACCGTCCGTCCTCCGACAACCCCCGCTGCCTGCTGAACTCGACGAACAGCGTTGGCGTCGACAGCACCGTCGCGCCACCGGCCAGCGCCAGCGAGCACTCGCCCCTGCGCAACGACTGCGCGGCGAGATGCAGTGACACCAACGACGACGAGCAGGCGGTGTCCACGGTGACCGCGGGCCCCTCAAGGCCGAACGTGTACGCGATCCGGCCGGAGGCGACGCTGCCGGCGGTGCCGACACCCCAGTAGCCGCCAAGCTCGGCCGGGCCGGACCGCGCGAGCCACGCGTAGTCCTGGTACATCAGGCCGACGAACACCCCCGTGTCGCTGCCTTTGAGTGCGGCGGGATCGAGTCCGGTGTCCTCCAACAGCTCCCACGCCGTCTCGAGCAGGATCCGTTGCTGCGGGTCCATGCCGAGCGCCTCACGCGGCGAGATGCCGAACAGGCCGGCGTCGAAGTCGGTGGCGTCCGCGAGGAAGCCGCCGTTGCGGGTGTAGGACGTGCCGGGGTGGTCGGGATCGGGGTCGTACAACGACTCCAGCTCCCACCCACGGTCGGTCGGGAACCCGCCGATCGCGTCGGTGCCAGCCGCCACGAGGTCCCACAGGTCCGCCGCGGACCGCACCCCGCCGGGGTAGCGGCACGCGGCGCCGACGATCGCGATCGGCTCGTTCGTCCGGCCCTGTGCCTCCTTAAGCTGTTCCCGCGTCTCGTACAGCTCCGCGGTGACCTTCCTGAGGTAGCCGAGCACCCGCTCCTCGTCAGACATCACTCACGCTCCCAGTCCGCGGTCGATCAGGTCGAACAGCTCTTCCGCGCTGGCTGACTGAATCAGGTCAGCGGTCGACTCGGTGGCCGGTAAGGTCAGTTCCGCGATGAGTGCCCGCAGGCGCGCCAGCAGCGGTTCCCGTTCCGGACCGCCGAGCGAGCCGAGCGCGATGGCCAGCCGGTCGAGCTGAGCCACCAGGTCCGGCGCGACGCTCGGCTGTCTCTTCGCGAGCCGCGAACGCAGGTGTCCGGCGATCGCGGCGGGGGTCGGGTGGTTGAACACCAGCACCGACGGCAGTGCGAGGCCGGTCGCGGCGGTCAGCCGGTTGCGCAGCTGCACGGCCGACAGCGAGTCGAAGCCCAGCTCGGAGAACGCGCGTTCGGCGTCGATCGAGTCCGGCGACGGATAGCCGAGCACGGACGCGGTCTGCGACAGGACGATGTCGAGCACCACCGCGTCCCACTCCTCCTCCGGCAGCTCGGCGAGCCGGTCGGCGAGGGTCTCGTCCGCCTCCGACGGCGGCAGCGCCGGCAGCCGCACCAGATCGCGGAACATGGGTGCGAGGTCGCCGGCCCGTGCCTTCGCCCGGATCGCGGCCGTGTCAAGACGGGCCGCGACCACCAGCGGATCGGGCAGCCGCCACGCCGCGTCGAACAGCCGCAGTCCGTCCTCTGTGGACAGTGCGGCGAGGCCGGAACGGGCCAGGCGCGTGACGTCCGCCGCGCTGAGGTGGCGAGTGAGGTCGCTCGCGTCGGCCCACAGCCCCCACGCCATCGACGTGGCCGGCAGCCCGGTCGCCCGGCGGGCATGCGCGAGCGCGTCGAGGAACGCGTTGCCGGCCGCGTAGTTCCCCTGCCCTGGACCGCCGAACACGCCGGCAACGGACGAGAACAGCACGAACGCCGCCAGGTTGTGGCCCATGGTCAGCTCGTGCAGGTGCAAGGCCGCGTCGATCTTCGGCCGCAGCACCTTGGTGAGCCGCTCCGGGGTGAACGACTCCAGCAGGCCGTCGTCGAGCACGGCCGCCGAGTGGATCACGGCGGTGAGCGGGTGCCCGGCCGGCACCGCGGCGATGACCGCGGCGAGCGAGACCCGGTCGGTCACGTCGCACGCGGCGACGGTCGCGGTCGCGCCGAGCGCGGTCAGCTCGGCGACCAGCTCCGCGACCCCCTCGGTGGCCGGGCCGCGCCTGCTGACCAGCAGCAGCCGCGACACCCCGTGCGCGACAACGAGATGCTTGGCGACGACCGCGCCGATCCCACCCGTGCCGCCGGTGACGAGCACCGTCCCGTGCGGGTCGAGCGCCGGCGGCGCCGCCTCGTCGTCAGCGACCTTCGCGAGCCGGGGGACGAACACCGCGCCCGTACGGATGGCGAGCTGCGGCTCACCGGCGGCGATCGCGGCCGGCAGGATCCGGCGGGTCGCCGGGTCGCCGTCGACGTCGACCAGCACGATCCGACCGGGGTGCTCGGCCTGCGCGGTGCGTGCGAGACCGACCACCGCGGCGGCGCCGAGATTCGGCTGCTCACCCCGCAGCGCCACCGCCTCCGTCGTGACGACGACCAGCCGGGTGTCGATCAGCCGTTCGTCCGCGAGGAAGTCCTGCAGCAGCGTGAGTGCGCGCTGTGCGGTCGCACGGGCCACGCCCGCCAGGTCGCCCGCACCGCCGTCGAAGACCGCGAGCAGCACGTCCGGCGGATCGTCCACAATGGACGCCAGCGAGTCGTGCCGTTCGACCCCTGGCACGAGGTCGACGACGCCAAGCACCGCGACCCGGCCGGCCGGCCGCACGGCGGCGGCCACGCTCGTCGGCGTCCAGTCCACTGTGAACAGTGAGTTGCTCCGGCTCCGCCGCGCGGCGGTGAGCTGCACCAGCGTGACCGGGCGGGCCAGCACCGAACGCACCGACAGCACTGGCGCGCCGGACTCGGTCACCGCGAACAGCCCCACCGAGTCCGGCCCGGTCGGCACCAGCCGCACCCGCAGCGACGACGCGCCACCGCGGTGGATCCGCACGCCACTCCAGCTAAACGGCAGGCTCGCGTGCCCGACCTGTTCGCCGAGCCGCACGACGACCGCGTGGAACGCCGCGTCCAGCAACGCCGGGTGCACGCCGAACCGGCTGGCCTGCGCCTGGTGCGCCGCGTCGAGACGCACCTCGGCGATCACCTCGTCGCCGCTGCGCCAGCCCGCCCGCAGCCCCTGGAACGCGGGCCCGTACTCGAAACCCTGTCCCGCCAGCCGGTCGTAGAGGTCGTCGACGGGGATCTCCGCGCCCTCCGGCGGCCAGCTCGCGACGTCCAGCTCCGGCGACGCCTCGGTGTCCGCGACCGCGAGCACCCCGGTGGCGTGGCAAGTGAACTCCACGTCCTCGACCTGCTCGGCGACCTCGTGCGAATGGATGGTGATCGGCCGCAGTCCCTCACCGTCCGGCTCGCCGACCGCGACCTGGATGGCGACCGCGCCGGTCTCGGGCACCACGAGCGGCGCCTCGATCGTCAGCTCCTCGACCACGCCGGCGCCGAGCAGGCCGCCGACGTACGCGGACAGCTCGACGAACGCCGCGCCCGGCAACAGGACCACGTCGGACACGGCGTGGTCGGCGAGCCACGGGTAGGTCCGCTGCGAGAGCCGGCCGGTGAACAGCCACCCCGTGCCGTCGGCGGGCCGCACGGCCGAGCTGAGCAGCGGGTGGTCCACCGGCACGAGCCCGGCGGCGGTGACGTCGCCCGCCGCGACGACCGGCGGCTCGACCCAGAACCGCTGTGGCTGGAAGGCATACGTCGGCAGGTGCGCGGGTGCGCCCGCCGCGAGGCCGGCCCAGTCGACGGTGACGCCCCTCGTGTGCAGGACGGCCCGCGCGGTGGTGAACGCGGTCCGGTCGGCCTGGTCGCGGTGCAACGTGCCGGTGACCGCGACCCGCGCCGGGTCGACGCCGACCGCCTCGAGTGTCTGGCCCACCGCGACGGTCAGGATCGGATGCGGGCTCACCTCGACGAACGCGCGGTAACCCTGCTCGACGAGCTGCCGGATCACCGGCTCGAACCGGACGGTCTCGCGGATGTTGCGGTACCAGTAACCCGCGTCGAGCCCGGCGGTGTCGATCGGCTCGCCGGTCAGCGTGGAGTGGAAGCGGCCACCGCCCGCGCGGGGCTCGATCGGTGCGAGCGCCGCCGCGAGCGGACCTTCGAGCACGGACATGTACGCGGAGTGGGACGCGTAGTCGACCGGGATCTCCCGTGCCCACACGCCTTCCTCGGCACACTCGGCCAACAGCTCGGCCAGCGCGGCACTCTCGCCCGAAACGACCACTGTGGACGGTCCGTTGACCGCGGCCACCGACAGCCGCTCGGCCCAGCGGGCCAATCTCGGCGTCAGCTCCGCCACGGGCAGGGACACGGACACCATGCCGCCCGCGCCGGTCACCTCGGACAGCGCGCGGCTGCGCAGTGCGACCACCCGTGCCGCGTCCGAAAGGGACAGTCCACCCGAGACGCACGCCGCCGCGATCTCCCCCTGGGAGTGGCCGACCACGACGTCGGGCACCACGCCGTGCGCACGCCACAGCTCGGCGAGCGACACCATCACCGCGAACAGCACCGGCTGCACGACGTCGACACGGTCGTACCCCGGCGCGTCCGGCGCGCCGGCGAGCACGTCGGCCACCGAGTAGTCCAGGTGCGGATCGAGCGCGGCCGCACATTCCCGCAGCCGCTCCGCGAACACCGGGTGGTGCTCTGCCAGCTCGCGGGCCATGCCGGCGTACTGGCTGCCCTGCCCGGGAAACAGGAACGCGACCTTGCCGTGGCCGGGCCCCGCGACGCCGCGAACCAACCCGTCGGGGCTCTCCTGTGCGATAAGCGCGGTGAGCCCGGCGAGCAGCTCGTTCCGGTCGGCGCCCACCACCGCGGCCCGGTGGTCAAGGTGCGCACGCTGGTGCGCGAGCGTGTGTGCCACATCGGCGGGCGCCAGCTCCAGGTGTTCCTCGACGTGTGCGAGCAGCACGCCGGCCTGCGCCGTCAGCGCCTTCTTGCCGCGCGCGGACAACAGCCAGGGCAGCGGGCCGGGCAGTGGACCGGGCACTGGCGGCGCCTGCTCCCGAGTGTCGGCCGGCGGCTCCTCGATGATCACGTGCGCGTTCGTGCCGCCGATGCCGAACGCGGACACGGCCGCGCGCCGGGGCCGGTCGGCGGGCTCCCACGGCTGCGCGTCGGTCAGCAGCGCCACCGTCCCGGTCGACCAGTCGACCTTCGGCGTCGGCTCATCGACGTGCAGTGTCTTCGGCAACCGGTTGCCGTGCAACGCCATCACGAGCTTGATGACGCCGCCGACCCCGGCCGCGGCCTGACTGTGCCCGATGTTCGACTTCAGCGAGCCGAGCCACAGCGGCCGGTCCGGGTCGCGGTCCACGCCGTACACCGCCAGCAGCGCCTGCGCCTCGATAGGGTCGCCGAGGGTGGTGCCGGTGCCGTGCGCCTCCACCGCGTCCACATCGGACGGTGTGAGCCGCGCGTTGGCGAGCGCCGACCGGATCACCCGCTCCTGCGACGGTCCGTTCGGCGCGGTCAACCCGTTGGACGCGCCGTCCTGGTTCACGGCGGACCCGGCCAGCGTGGCGAGCACCCGGTGCCCGTTGCGGCGCGCGTCGGACAGCCGCTCCAACGCGACCAGCCCGACCCCCTCCGACCAGCCGGCGCCGTCGGCCGCCGCGGCGAACGACTTGCACCGCCCGTCCGGCGCCATGGCCCGCTGCCGGCTGAACTCCACGAAGAGCGTCGGTGTCGACAGGACGGTCACGCCGCCGGCCAGCGCGAGCGTGCACTCGCCGCGCCGCAGCGAGTCGGCCGCCAGGTGCAGCGCCACCAGCGACGACGAGCACGCGGTGTCGAGCGTGACCGCAGGGCCCTCGAAGCCGAACGTGTACGAGATCCGCCCGGACGCCACACTGCCGGCGGTGCCGATCCCCCAGTACCCGCCGAGATCCTCCGGGCCGACCCGCGCGAGCCACGAGTAGTCCTCGACGGCGAGCCCGACGAACACCCCGGTCGCGCTGCCCCGCAACGAGTTCGGATCGAGGCCGGCGTGCTCCAGGGTCTCCCACGCGACCTCGAGCAGCAGCCGCTGCTGCGGGTCCATCGACAGTGCCTCGCGCGGCGAGATGCCGAAGAACTCCGCATCGAAGTCCGTTGCCTCGGCGAGGAACCCGCCCTCGCGCGAGTAGGACGTGCCAGCGTGGTCGGGATCCGGGTCGAACAGCGTGTCCAGGTCCCAGCCCCGGTCGCCGGGGAACTCCGAGATCGCGTCCCGCCCGGCCGCGACCAGCGCCCACAGGTCGGCGGCGGACCGGACCCCGCCCGGGTAGCGGCAACCCAGGCCGACCAACACGATCGGGTCGTCATCCGTACCGTCCGAATAGGACTGCGCGGCGACCGGTTCAGCGGGCGCCGGCGCCGCGTCGGTCAGGTGCGACAGCAGGTGACCGGCGACCGCGTCCGGCGTCGGGTGGTCGAACAGCATGGTGACGGCCAGTTCGATGCCGCTCGACTCGGACAGCATCGTCGTCAGCTCGATCGCGGCCAGCGAGTTGTAGCCGAGCTCGCGGTAGGGCCGGAACGGGTCGAGGTCGCCGGGCGGACACCCGATCAGCGCCGCGGTCTCGCCGACCACGAGGTCCAGCGCGACCGCGTGCCACTCACCGGCCGGTCGCCCGGCAAGGCGCTCGGCGAGTGAGCCAGAGTTCTCGGCCACCACACGCTCCATTCAGGACAGCGGTCGCTTGATCACCGTGGGGTGCCGGTCCTGCCAGTCGAGCAGCGCGGTCCGGAACCGGGACTTCAGGTAGAACACGGGTTCGGCCGGCAGTCCACGCTCGCGGCCGTTGACGAACACCAGGTCCGTGTAGTGCGTCTGCTTGCCGAGCACGAG
>Ga0193717_1002379_pt1 | contig 10900 bp, 14 predicted proteins | sample U2c2metaG_FD_145900 | JGI IMG/M metagenome (GOLD analysis project Ga0193717, IMG submission 145900) | Soil microbial communities from a riparian zone of the East river system, Colorado, United States - U2c2 | ecosystem: Environmental > Terrestrial > Soil > Riparian zone | place: USA: East River...
CCGCCGCTACCTCGTCCGCTTCGGCAGCGTCACCCCGCAGGGCATCAGCGCCGACGGCGTCGAGTACAACTGGCCGACCAGCGAGCAGTACCCGGAGGGCGGCAGCGCCGCGGGCGACCCCGAGATCCTCGCCGAGGACACCGTCATCGACCGCTTCGGCACCCCGGCCGGCCGCGTCTTCGCAGCCGACGGCACGCTCTTCGCGCAGCGTTCGCTGCCGCCCGCGCACAAGGACGCCGGCTACCGCCGCTACCGCGTCACCAAGCCGCTTCCCGTCTGGCGCGCCGTCTCGGCCGCGTGGTTCGGGCAGCCGGGCGGCGGCGTCCGCTACCGCACGACGCACTCCGCCGCCGAGCTCGTCGCCCTCGGCTACCTCACAGAGGAGAACGCATGAACGCCGAGTCCATCACCGAATGGCTGGCCGCGGTCGGCGTCCCCAGCGAGGTCGTGTCCGTCGGCGCCGAGGCCGACAACGCCTGGTGTCTCGTCCGCGACGACACCGCAGACGAGGACGGCGGCTTCGGCTGGGAGGTCTTCTGGCGCGAGCAGGGCAACCGCTACGACTGGGCCCGCTTCACCAACGAACAGGTCGCCTGCCACTACCTTTTCGGCAGGCTCACCTGGGCTCAGGTCGTCCGCGGCGCGCTCACCCCGGCCTGAAGGATCGCCAGCGCGTTCGCGTGCAGCAGCCCGTTCGTCGCGAGCGCGGTGCCGTGGTCGAAACCGGGCCGCCCGTACAGGTCGGTGAACGTCCCGCCTGCCTCGGTGACCAGCACCTGCACGGCCGCGAGGTCCCACGCGTTCGCGATCGGCTCCGCCGCGATGTCGACGGAGCCTTCCGCCACCAGCACGTGCTGCCAGTAGTCGCCGAACGCCCGGCTCTCCCAGCACGCGTCGACCAACGCCAGGTACGCCTCCCGCGAGTGGTACTCCACCCACGACCCAAGATCCGTCGTGGAGACATAGGCGTCCGCGAGCGTCGCGACTCCCGACGCCCGCAGCCGCCGCCCCTCCGACGACCACGCGCCCTCGCCCTCCGATGCCCACCACCGCCGGGGAATCGCCGGTGAGCTGACCACGCCGACGACCGGCGAACCCTTGTCCACCAACGCGATCAGCGTCGCCCACACCGGGTTGCCGCGCAGGAAGTTCTTCGTGCCGTCGATCGGGTCGAGAATCCACGTCCGACCGGGTCCGATCGTGCCGCCACGCTCCTCACCGAGGATCGCGTCGTCGGGCCGTGCCGCGGCAAGGATCTCCCGCACCGCGTCCTCGACGGCCGTGTCCGCGTCGGTCACCGGTGACCGGTCGGGCTTGCGGTCGACCACGAGGTCGGCCGCGCGGAAGCGTGCGGTGGTGATGGCGTCGGCGGCGTCGGCGAGGCGGAGCGCGATCGCGAGGTCGTCAGCATGCATGGGCCGATGCTGTCACGCGACCCGTATGCCGGTGTTCGCGGCTTCTTCAAGCTGCCGGTTGGTCTCGAGCAGGTTCACGAGGTCGCGGAAGTAGTCGTATACCCGCGTGAACGGTTCCGTCGACCAGTCGTCCCGATATTCGAAATCCTCTTCCTCGTCCTCCTCCAAGTTGACGGGTTCCGTCGACATTGTGATATTCCAGTTCGCGAACGCGCCGTTTACCTGCCACTTCAGTTCCATGCCGGCAAATGTCGCGCCAGGCCGGTTGGTCACGCAAATTTCCGTTCGGGTGACCCGACTTTCGTGCCACCATGGCATGGCGGGATTCTTTTGGCATGGGCAGGCGAAAAGGTGTTTCGGTGCGACAGCGCCGGGTGTCGACGGAGTTGCGGGCGTGGCGCATCAAGCGAGGGTTGAGCTGCAAGGAGGTCGCGCGTGCCCTCGGCTGGTCCGAGAGCAAGGTCAGCAGAATGGAGACCGGCGAACGCGGCCTCTACGTGGATGATGTGTCCGCGATCCTCGGCTATCTCCGCGTGCCAGCCGATCTACGGCAAGACCTGCTCGACCTCGTGCGCACGGGCGAAGAACGCAACTGGCACGAGATCGGCCGCGATGTCCCCGTATCAAAGCTGCTCGGGAACCTGATCCGCTTCGAGAACGATGCCATCAGCATCTGCAACTTCGAACCATTGCTTCTGCCGGGGCTGGTGCAGACCGCGGAGTACGCCCGCCGCCTCATGGGCGACTCCTCGGGACGCCTTCCCGAGCAGATGATCGAGCGCATGGTCGCGGTCAGGATGGGCCGGCAACGGGTCCTGGACCGCGCCGATCCTCCGCAACTCAACTTGCTCATGGAGGAGATGGTGCTGCGGCGGACCATGGGCGACTCCGCCATGATGTTTGGCCAGCTTCAGCATCTCCTCGCCGCGTCCGCGCGGCGTCATGTCCACTTGCGTGTGCTGCCGTTCAATGTGGAGGCACCAGTCGTCACTCAGGGGTCCTTGATCATCATCGACTGCCCTGACCAGCCAACCCTGTGCTACGAGGAGACCAGGTCAAGCTCGGCGTTCCTTGAGGATGAGGAGTTCATCGACGGGGCTAGGCTGGCATGGAAGAGGCTTTCGGCTGCCGCATTGTCCGAAGAGGACTCCAGGCAGTTGATCGCCGACCTTGCCGGCAAGCTGAGGGGCGCGATGTGAAAACACCGGACCTTGACTGGCGCAAGAGCAGTCGTAGCAACACTCAGGGCGCCTGTGTCGAGGTGGCTTGGCGCAAGAGCAGCCGCAGCAACGCCGAGGTCGATTGTGTCGAGGTCGCTCATGTGGCTGAGGCCGTCGCTGTGCGTGACTCCAAGAACACAGCCGGCCCCACGCTCGCCTTTCCGACGGCGAGCTGGCACGCGTTCGTCGTCCGCGACTGATCTTTCCCCGAAGCAGGCATAGGCTGCTCACCGTGAGTGTGGTGCTGCTGGCCGAGGACGACGCGGCGATCGCGGATCCGCTGTCCCGTGCCTTGAACCGGGAAGGCTACGAGGTGCAGGTCGTCGATGACGGCCATCGCGCCTTCGAAGCGGCCAACGGTGGCGGGGTTGACCTGCTGGTTCTCGATCTGGGCCTGCCCGGGATCGATGGGCTCGACGTGTGCCGTCGCCTGCGCGCGGCCGGGCGGGGGATCCCCGTGCTGATGCTGACCGCGCGGGCCGACGAGGTCGATTTCGTCGTCGGGCTGGACGCCGGTGCGGACGACTATGTCGCGAAGCCGTTCCGGCTGGCCGAGCTGCTGGCGCGCATACGGGCGCTGCTGCGGCGGCAGGCGCCGGGCACGGTCGAGGTCAACGGCGTGAAGATGGATCTGGCGGCGCGACTGGTGATCGTCGACGGCGAAGAGGTGACGCTCGCGAACAAGGAGTTCGAGCTGCTGCGCGTGCTGATCCAGCGCGCGGGCCAGGTCGTGACGCGCGAGGAGATCCTCGACGAGGTGTGGGGCGGGCCGGAGCTGCGGACGAGCAAGACGCTGGACATGCACATGTCGTGGCTGCGTCGCAAGGTCGGCCGCGGTGGTTCGCGGATCGCGACCGTGCGGGGCGTCGGCTTCCGCTTCAACACGGAGTGACGCGTGCGGCGCCGGATTCTCCTCGCGATCCTCTTGGCCGTCACTGTCACCGCGTGCGCGCTGGGCATCCCGCTCGGGTTCTCGGCGACGGCGGTGGTCGAGAACCTCACGCGGGAGGACCTGGCCGGGCGCGTCCGGCAGATCGCGGCGCTGCTGGACGACGAGGTCGCGAACGGCCGTGAGCTGGACCTGAACCGGGTGCAGTTGGGCGTCCCGCCGGGTGGCCGCCTGCTGGTGTCCCTGCCCGACACGAACGAACGGCTGGTGCTCGGCACCGAGTTGCAAGGTGAGACGGTCAGCGAGGAAGTGCCGATCGTGCAGCACGGCACCGTGCGGCTGTCGATCGATGCCGGCCCCATGCGCACGACCCAGACGCAGGTGGCGCTGCTGGTCGCGCTGGTGGTGATCGCGGCGATCGGTGGTGGCACGGCCGTGGCGAGCGTGACGGCGCGCAGGTTGGCGAGGCCGCTGCTGCACGTCGCGGACCGGGCGTCCCGCCTGGGCGCGGGCGATTTCCGACTGGATCGGACGCGCTACGAGGTACGAGAACTGGACTCGGTAGCGGAGGCCCTCGACGCGTCAGCAACAGCGCTGGCGCAGCTAGTGCAACGAGAACGAGAGCTGGTAGGCGACGTCTCGCATCAACTAAGAAGCCGCCTGACCTCACTGCAACTAAGAATTGAAGAGCTGACGGTGGTCCCCGACAAGGAGATCGCCGGAGAGGCCCAGGCAGCGCTGGAGCAGGCAGAACGCCTGGCCGATGTGCTGGATGAACTGATGGCAGCGGCAAGAGAGGCCCGAGCGACGGGCGCCGAACCGGTAGACCTTGGCGCAGAGCTACTAGGAATAGCGGACGAGTGGCGAGCCCCGCTACGGTCCGAGGGCCGGTCCCTGAAAGTGAAACTGCAAGATGGTCTGCTGGCCAAGGTGTCGCCGGCGAGGCTCCGTGAGGTGATCGGCGTGCTGCTGGACAACGCGCTGAGACACGGCAGCGGCTCGGTGACACTCGCCGCCCGCGAAGGCGCCGCCGCGAGCGGCGACACGGTGGTGATCGAGGTGTCCGACACGGGCAACGGGGTCCCCGACGAGCTGGCGGAACACATCTTCGAACGCGGTGTCTCCGGCGGCGGCTCCACGGGCCTGGGCCTGGCGCTGGCAAGAGCACTGATCGACTCCGACGGTGGCCGCTTGGAACTGTCGATCAGAAGACCGGCGACGTTCACGGTGTTTTTGCCGGTGCCACGAGCGGGAGACGTGCAAGGGGTCCGCTGGCCAGCGGAACGCTCGCCCCGCTGAGCGCAGCCGCGACCTGCTCGACCCCAGACGCCGGGTGCGGCCGCACCATGAGGTGCCTGTTGCTGAGCGGTGGCGCGGCCGCGTCTTGATCGAGGTGCGGCTCGCTCCCGAGGTCGGGTGCGGCCGGTACCGCGAGGTGCCTGTTGCTGAGCGGTGGCGGAGCTGCGTCTTGATCGAGGTGTGGCTTGCCCCCGAGGCCGGATGCGGCCGGCACCACGAGGTGCCCGTTGCTGAGCGGTGTCGGAGCCGCGACCTGATCGAGGTGCGGTCGGCACCGCGAGGTGCCCGTTCACTGCGGGGGATCGGCTCGCGGGTGAGCCGCTGCTCCGGCCTGCTCCGCAACGCGGACGGCTCGTCCCGGCAGCCGTTCGACCCGGTCAACGGCGAGGGTTTCGTCGAGGGCAGCGGTATGGCCCGGATCAGTCCTCGTACTCGTCGTCGCCGATCACCTGGGGCGCGGTGAGCACGTCACTGCCGAAGGTGTCCTCGGCGTCGGCCTCGATCAGGTACTTCCGGTCGTGCTCGGCGTCCTCGTCGTCCTTGCCGCGGCCGCCGCCCATGGGCGCGCCGCCCATGGGACCAGCGCCGGGTCGGCCACCAGCGGCTTGCGCGGCGCGTCGAGCAGCGGCTTCTTCAGCGGCGAGCGCACCAGGCCCAGCGCCAGCCCCGGCGCCGCGGGGCCCCGGCCCACCGGCAGCACCGCCGCCCGCGCCGCCTCCGCCCGCGCCACCGGCGCCGCGTCCACCGAACCCGCCGCCGCCCCCGGAGTACCCGCCACCAGGAACGCCCCCGACAAAGCCGCCGGCCCCGGCAACCGGCGAGGGCTGCCCGGCAGGTGGATAGGAAGGATAAGACCCAGGCGGATAGGAAGCAGGCGGCCGATAATCATTGGGGCTGGTCTGCTGCCCCCCGGGCAACGGCCCAACAGGCGAAACTCCAGAAGGACCAGTATCGCCCCCGGGATAACCCCCACCCGGAAAACCGCCACTCCCAGGTCCGCCACCACCGGGATACCCGCCACTACCAGGCCCAGACCCACCAGGCCCGGAATCACCGGGCTCCGGCCCAGAATCCCCAACCTCAATATAATCCCCAGGCGGCGTCACAGAAATCGGAGCACCGCCCCGATCAGTGGTGTGATACTCCTGCGGCATATTGGTCTCGTTATACCGACTGGCGTTGTCATACCCGCCAAAGACCGCCATATTATGCTGAGCATCCGACTGATAAGACTTCACCGACTTGTCATAATCGGTGTCAAACGGAAGCATGTCATCAAGAGGATTCTCAGGCGGCGCGGAAATCGGCCGAACACTGTTGGCCGCATCATGAAACGAGCCACTCTGCCGACTGAGAAGATCCTGCGACCGCTGCAGCCGGGTCGAGCCATCCAATGCGATCTCGGCCAGCGGCAACGCGGCCCCGTAAGACCCGGCGCTGGCTTTCCCTTGCCACCCCTGCTGAATGGTGTCCGCAAGCCGCCGAATCCGCGCAGCACGCTCGTCTTCCCGAGCCCATTCGTGCGCGGTGACATCATGAGCCGCGTCGAGCATGTCGGAACCAGGCCCAGTCGTAAGACTCTCGTAAATCTCCTGCGGAGTCATAAAGAAGCCGAACGTCTCACCAGTCACAGTCAGCCCGCCTTCATAGTCTGCACAAACAACTCGGCCACGTCGGCTACTGCCTTACAGGGATCCTCCTGGTCAACATTCGCCTTTGGCAGTTGGAGGTCCAGGTCAAACACGATCTCGTCAGAAGCGCCGACTGCCACAGCGCACGAACCAACGCTCCGATCGTCAACGATGTCGTAGGCGACCGCAGGGTATCCTGCTATAGGATCTATCTCTTCGAAGAATGCCCACTTTCCTTCTTTTTCTCCTTTGTATATATTGCTAAGGCCTCGGGGGAACCTGGTCAAGAAATTGATTCCTACCGAGCCGTTCGTGTCGGCGTTGCGCCATCGGCACCCATTGCCGACCGCAGTGCTGTCCGGTTTACCCGGGAACGGAACGGCGAGTTGCTGTGCCTGCTGCGAGGTGAGGGTCAGGCAAGGGTCTTCTTGGAAGCGAGTGGTGTCGATGGCGTTGTCCACCTTGGGCGCACCGTCGGATGGCAGTTCGTCACCCGAAGGGTTCTCATCTGATGTCGGGGCCGGATTCGAGGTGGACTCGGTCCCGGTCGCATCTGGCGCCGGCACCGCAGTGCCAGGACTGGTGGTGGTGCAACCGGCGAGAACCGCCAGGCCGGCGATGCCGGCGATGAGCCGCGGTGATCGTGTGCGCACTGCTAGTTCCCTGCCTGCGATCCTTGTGAATCGAACCTGTTCATTTCAGCGGTGGCGGACTGTTCGACGCCGAGGTAGTCGTCCAGGGCTTGCTGAAACAGTTCGCTTTGTTGGGTGCAGTAGTCCCGATTGTGTTGCAGATATTCGAGGTATGCCTTGCCGGAGTTGTTTGCCGCTGTGGCTTGCGCCTCACTTGCGAAATCGGCTCCCGGCCCGACGACCATCGCAACGGCACGACTCGCTCTCAGCGATTGGTCGTAGTCATCCGCCAGGTCTTGCCAGCTCTTCACCAGCGAACGCATGGTGTCCTCGTCAAACGCGAAGCCGCCCTCGCCGGCGCCGGTGTTCGCGACGTCGCTCAGCTGTTTGCGTAGCTTTCCACTCATGCCCCTCGGCCCCCAGTCACGCTTCGGCTGCGCTCAGTAGTCGAGGATACGACATCACGACACTCGGGGTAGCGGGTTCGGGCTCACCGGCTCAGCCGTTCGATCTCCGCTGCTGGGAACGGCGTCTGCTTGTTCTCGAACAGGCGGCGATGGAACGTGTCCACCGCGGCGGCCAGTTCGGTGTAGCGGTCGGCGCTCGGCAGGGAGCGGAGCAGGTGGCTGACCGTGACGGCGCGGTCGTACGCCAGGTGGAGGGTCAGGAAGTCCGACTCGGGTCGCGAAAGCTCGAAGTTCGCGCTCAGCGCCAAACCGAAGTCGGCGAAGTACACCGCTCGGCCGTCGGTGAGGATGTTCGCGAAGTGGGCGTCGAAGTGGACGAAGCGGTGGGCACGCATGAACGTCGTCCCGCGGGCGAGTGCCTCGTCCACCCAGTCGAACGTGTCGTGGTCGCGCAGCCATTCGCCCAGGGTGTGCGGCACGTGCTCCAGAAAGATCACCACGCTGGCCGCCGACCGGCCGATGTCGGTCAGCCGCGCCCGCACCGCCGGCGAACCGTCCCAGTGCGCGACCGCGCCGTCGACGCCCCCGAACTCGTCGGCGAACCCGTCCGGCGGCGAGTCCGGCAGCACCCGCCAGTGGTACATCCGCGGAAACCCGAGGTAGTCGCCGGCCAGCACCCACGCGGTCGTCATGGTGTGCGCGGCCAGCTCACGCCACGCGCCGAACCCCGCCGACCCGATGCCGTACTGGTACCACAGCGGGAGGTCGTACAGGTTCGCCGTCGATCCCGGGTGCGCGAGCTCGCGGTCGGTCAGCGGCACCCGCTTCACGAACACCCGCGTGCCGTCGATGTCCAGCTCCATCGACCGGCCGCCGATGCCGTGGCTGAGCGGCCGGCCGGTCGCGAGCAGGGCGATGAGCTGCTGATCGGTCGCGGCGGTGATCTGGCTTCGCGCGCTCATTGGCCTCCGGCCCCCGAAAGCCAGCCTACCGGTGGGCACCGACAAGAACGGCTGCTCGCGGTCGGGTTGTCCACAACGCACTGAGTTGTCCACAGGCGACGGCCGCAGCCCCGAAACTGTCGGTGCCGTGCCGTAGCGTGGTTCGAGGGGGCCGGAGGCCACGCCGGCTACGAGTGGCCCAGCTCCTCGGCCGGATCGTCCGACGCTGGCGCGCTGCCGCGTCGCGGTCGGCCCAGCTCATCGGGGAAGACCCACCGTTTGAAGGCCCAGAAGCGGAAGAACATGGCGAGCAGCATGCCGATGATCGACCCGCTGGCGAAGTCCGCTATCTCCTGCACGAGGCGCGTCACGTGTGGTTCCTCGAACTGGAACGCGTACCGCGAGAGGTACAGCGGCAGCGAGTTCAGCCCCACGCCGATGCCGCTGATCACGAAGAACAGCGCGGCCTCGTGATGGCGTTCGCGCCCACCTCGGGTCCGGAACGACCACTCGCGGTTGAGCACGTACGACACGATCGTCGCCACGATGATGGCGATGATCTTGGCCGTTACCGGCTTGTCCTCGAGGATGGTGAGCTTCAGCAGGTACCAGATGCCGTTGTCGATGACGAACGTCGTGCCGCCCACGATGGCGAACTTCAGCAGCTCGCGATGCTTCAGCAGCACACCGCGCAGCGGCTCCGGCACCCGCGCGAGCACGGAGTGGACAACAGTCACCAGCGCAGTCTACGGAGCGCGACGACCTACGCCGCCTGGTCGTCCTCATCCACGGACGTGTGCCGCGTCCCGCGTCGGCCGACCCGGACAATTCGGGTACGGGCCGCAGCCTGCGGGAAGACCCACTTCCGGAACGCCATCGCGATCAACGTGCCGAGGATGATCCCGCTCCCGAAGTCCGCGACCTCCTGCGCGAGCAGGCTGACGTGCGGCACCTCCAGCCCGAACACGTACCGCGACACGAACAGCGGCGCCGAGTTGAGCGCCACCCCGATACCGCTGATCAGAAAGAACAGCGCGGCCTCGTGCTGGCGTTCGCGCCCACCGCGGGTCCGGAATGACCACTCACGGTTGAGGACGTACGACACGATCGTGGCGATGATGACCGCGATCGAGAGCGCGGTGACCGGGTTGTCGTTGAGGATCGTGAACTTCAACCCGTAGTTGACGACGTTGGTCACCACGAAGCACACGAGGCCGACGACCGCGAACTTCAGCAGCTCCTTGTGCTTGACCAACTTGTCCCGCACCGGCTTGGGCAGCCGGTGCAGCACCCGATAGAGCAGGCTCATAGCGGCGGAGTCTAACGACGGCCGCTCACCCGGCGTGACCGCCCTGTGTCAGCGCGGCCGCGATCAACCGCCGAGCAGCCACCCCAACAGGCCACCCAACCCACCCGACGGCGGGTTCGACGTCGTCGTCGGCGGCTGGTCCGACCGGCCCGGCGGTGTCGTGGTCGTCGGCGGTCCGGTGGTCGTCGGCGCGGTAGTCGGCGGGGTCGTCGTCTTGGTCGGCGGTTCCGTCGGCGACGGCGCCATCGGTGGCTTGTGTGTCGGGTTCTCGCTGGACGGCGGCGCCGACGGAGTCGACGAGTCCGGCGGGGTCGACGGGGCCGGGTCGTGCGGCGGCGCCGGCGGGGTCGGCCACAGCCACTCCCACAACGTCACTCGCACGCTGTCGCTCGCCGACCCGAGCATCGCGGACACACTCACCTGATGGCGGTGCGGCGAGTGCACCGGCCACGGATCCGTGTCCAGCTCGAGCACGATCTTCAGCTTCTCGCCCGGCGCCAACTCGGCCGTGGACACACAATCGGTGCCGCCGCCCGTCGAACACGTCACTTCCTGCGACGACCACCGCACGGCGCCCGGCTGGTCGAGCCGCAGCGTCACCGGCCGCGAGCTGGTGCCGGTGTTCTTCACCACCACCTCGACGACCGGGTGCACCCAGAACCCGGGGAACAGGCCGACCAGATCGGCCTCCGCGGACAGCATGATCGCGTCGGTGACCTCGGGCGGCGTGACCGTCACCTTGACCGAGACGCTCACGTTCACCGAGCTGCCGGCGGTGACCGAACCGGTGACCTGACCGCCTTTGCTGCCCTCGGCCGCGACCAGGCGGAACAGCAGCGTGACCGACTCGCCTGGCGCGAGCCCGGCGCCATTGGTGCACGTCACCGTGCCGGTGCCGCCGGGGCAGTTGACGGTGCCGGCCTTGGCGCCGTTCAACGACAGCAGGCGCGGCGCGGCGAACCCGTCGACCGGGATCGCGGTGACGCCGGCCGGCAGGTTGAGCACGGCCGTGACCGGCTCGGAGAGCGATCCGCCCGAGTTCATCACGGTCAGCGGGAGGTCCATGGGCGCGCCGCCCGCGACCAGCGCGACCGGCGTGGCCGGGCCGTTGGCGTTGAGCAGCGCCGGCGCCGGGCGCTGCGGCCGGTTCGGCGGCG
>Ga0193717_1002380_pt1 | contig 10898 bp, 9 predicted proteins | sample U2c2metaG_FD_145900 | JGI IMG/M metagenome (GOLD analysis project Ga0193717, IMG submission 145900) | Soil microbial communities from a riparian zone of the East river system, Colorado, United States - U2c2 | ecosystem: Environmental > Terrestrial > Soil > Riparian zone | place: USA: East River...
CGAAAAAGCCGTCAAAATCATGAAATCCTTGACAGGTTCGCGCGTTGACAAGGCTTTGGACGGCCCATATCTCTGCCCGCAGGCGCGCCTGGCTGCCGCGGGGTGTTTTGCCGCGGTCGAGCGGGTGAACCTTAAGAATTCGCTTCCCGCACTCATTCTCAAGGATTCGCGCAAGGGCTTGTCCTCGCAAGCAATTCTGGAGATACGCCTGATACGGGTTCAAGGGCTGCGGTGACTGCCCAACTGCAAGACAGGAATTTTTCATGCTCGGCGCGCTCGCCCGCAAGTTTTTCGGCTCCGCCAATGACCGGCGGATCAAGGGGTATCAATCCCGCGTCGATGCCATCAATGCGTTGGAGCCTGAGATCGCGGCGCTGTCCGACGAGGCCTTGAAGGCGCGGACAATCGAGTTCCGCAAACAGCTCGCGGAAGAAGGCAAGACCCTCGACGACCTGCTGGTGCCCGCATTCGCGACCGTTCGCGAAGCCGCCAAGCGTACCCTCGGTCAGCGCCATTTCGATGTACAGTTGATCGGCGGCATGGTGCTGCATGAGGGCGACATCGCCGAGATGAAAACCGGCGAAGGCAAGACGCTGGTCGCCACGCTCGCGGTCTATCTCAACGCGCTCGCTGGCAAGGGCGTTCACGTCGTCACCGTCAACGACTATCTCGCCAAGCGTGACTCCGAATGGATGGGCCAGGTTTACGGCTTTCTCGGCATGACCACCGGCGTCATCGTCCACGGTCTCGACGATGCCGAGCGCCAGACGGCCTACGCCAAGGACATCACCTACGGCACCAATAACGAATACGGCTTCGATTATCTGCGCGACAACATGAAGTACCGGCTCGAGGACATGGTCCAGCGCGGTCACTCCTACGCCATCGTCGACGAAGTCGACTCGATCCTGATCGACGAAGCGCGCACGCCGCTGATCATCTCCGGTCCGCTCGACGATCGCTCCGAATTCTACAACACCATCGACACCTATCTGCCGAAGCTGGAGAAGGCGACGGACTTCGAGGTCGACGAGAAGCAGCGCACGGTGACGCTGACCGAAGCCGGCATGGAGAAGATCGAGAATCTTCTGCAGGAAGCCGGTCAGCTCAAGGGCGACTCGCTCTACGACGTCGAGAACGTCTCCGTCGTCCATCACATCAATCAGGCGCTGCGCGCGCATTCGTTGTTTCAGCGCGACAAGGACTACATCGTCCGCGACGGCGAAGTCATCATCATCGACGAGTTCACCGGCCGCATGATGCCGGGCCGCCGCTATTCGGAAGGTCTGCATCAGGCGCTGGAGGCCAAGGAACATCAGCCGGTCCAGCCGGAAAACCAGACGCTGGCCTCGATCACCTTCCAGAACTATTTCCGCATGTACGACAAGCTCGCCGGCATGACCGGTACGGCGGCGACCGAGGAAAAGCATCGCGCCATTCTGGCGGAGATCGAGTGCGCCAATGCGCGCATGCAGCCGGTGCTGGTCGGCACGGCGTCGATCGAGAAATCCGAAGTGCTCGGCGAGTACCTGGCGAAAAACGGCTACAAGCAGATCGACTTCAACAACCCGAAGGCGATGGAAAAGCTGTATGCCGCCGCGCGTGCGGGCAAACCGGCCAAGCTGTTCGCCGTGCTGAACGCGCGCTTCCACGAACAGGAAGCATACATCGTCGCCGAAGCCGGCGTGCCGGGCGCGATCACCATCGCCACCAACATGGCGGGCCGCGGCACCGACATCAAACTCGGCGGCTCGCTCGAGATGCGCGCTGCGGCTGCCACCGCAGGCATCAAGGACGAAGCGGAGAAGCAGAAGATTATCGACGGCATCAAATCCGACATCGAGAAGTTCAGGGACATCGTGCTCAAGGCGGAAGAGACCTTCGATCTCAACCCGGATAAGCCCGGCACGAAAACGATTCAGAAGCCCGGCGGCCTTTACATCATCGGTTCGGAACGCCACGAGTCACGCCGCATCGACAACCAGTTGCGCGGCCGCGCCGGCCGTCAGGGGGATCCGGGCCGCACGAAGTTCTACCTGTCGCTGGAAGACGATCTGATGCGCATCTTCGGGTCGGACCGGCTCGACACCATGCTGACGCGTCTCGGCCTCAAGGAAGGCGAGGCGATCATCCATCCGTGGATCAACAAGGCGCTCGAGAAGGCGCAGCAGAAGGTCGAAGCGCGCAACTTCGACATCCGCAAGAACCTGCTCAAGTTCGATGACGTTCAGAACGACCAGCGCAAGGCGATCTTCGATCAGCGCATTGATTTCATGCGCGATCAGGAAGTCGCAGAGACTGTTGCCGATATGCGTCACACGCTGGTCGAGGATCTGGTCAGCAAGCATGTCCCCGAGCATGCCTATGCCGAGCAGTGGGACGTTGCCGGGTTGCATGAAGAACTCAAGCGCGTGCTCGATCTCGATCTGCATCGCCAACGAGGAGATGCTGTCGCGCATCGAGCAGCGCGCGGACGAGCGGATGGCGGCGAAGTCGGCGCAGTTCGGCCCCGAGGTCATGCGCTATGTCGAGAAGTCGATCCTGCTGCAGACGCTGGATCATCTGTGGCGCGAGCATCTGGTAATGCTGGATCACCTGCGTCAGGTCATCGGCCTGCGCGGCTATGGTCAGCGCGATCCGCTGCAGGAATACAAAACCGAGGCGTACAATCTGTTCGAGAGCCTGACCGCTCACCTGCGGGAAGCGGTAACCGCACAACTGGTGCGGGTCGAAATCGTGCCGCCGGACGAGCAGCCCGAATTGCCGCAGATGGAAGCGCACAAGCTCAATCCGAACACGGGCGAAGACGAGATGGCGTTCGCGCAGGCGTCGCTGGTGCCGGTGGCGGCCTCGGAACGCGATCCGAACAATCCCGCGACATGGGGCAAGATCGGCCGCAACGAGGATTGTCCGTGCGGCTCCGGCAAGAAGTACAAGCACTGCCACGGCAAATACGCTTGAGCGGCGCCGCTCGATAAAACCAAGCTCAAATAAAAACGCCGCTCATTCGAGCGGCGTTTTTTTATGATGTGCATGCCGAGCTTAGCGGAGGGTGGACCAGCGGCTGTCGAATGAATTTGCCTGGACGGGCTGCTGCGCGCCCGCCAGCGACTGCTGCGGCGCTGGCGCTGCTGCGGGGGCCGATGCAGCTGCGACGGGTGCGGGCTTGGCTTGCGGCTGGGCCTGAGCCTGCTGCGGACGGTCGAGCGGGATCACCCGCGGTGGCGCGCTCTTGGCGGCTTCTTTCGTCTGTCCGGGGGATTTAGCCTTCGGCGCGGAGCTGACGGCCGCAGGTTTCGCCGGAGCAGTCGCGACAGGTTCTGGGTCTGAGCCGCGCAGACCGACAGTGCGCGACAGCTTGCTGAGGAAGCCCTCGGACGAACTTGCGCTCGCGGTGGCATTGGCAGATGCGGGCGCACTGCGCGGTGCGGCAACGGGCGCGGAGGAACCCATCGGCTCGCTGGTGGCCGACGTGAAGCTGAACGATGGCGCCGGATCCGGCGCCTTCGGGATGGTTGCATGCGAAGGCACGGTGCCCGGAGCGGGCAGATAGGCTGCAACCGTGTAGTCGGTGACGTCCTTGTCGATCGCAGCTTCGCCTTCGGGCAGCTTGGATGCAAACACCGGATGCATGCCGCCGTCGATGCCGGCGCGCGAGCGTGCGGTTGGCGTGCCGCGCGAGACCAATTGCGCGGTCTTCAACTCATCCTGACGCTGCTTGTCCTGAACGGCGTCGGCAACCTCAGCCGGGATCTGATAGGCCGGGCACTGCGCGGAGGCATTGAATGTCAGCGGACGGGTCGCGTTGGCAGGCTTCTCCGCGTCGAAGACGTATTTCTTCTCGCAGAAATCGACCTTCGGTTCCTGCTTGGTGACCTCGAAGTGATCGTTGCCGTCCTTGATCATCTTCCAGAACGGCATGTTCGGATTGTTGCGATGCCGGGCCATGTTCTGCGGTGTCATGCGGAACGGATAGGCCTGCACCTGAAACGCGTTCTGGCCGCCGAAGAAGGACTCACGGCCGAGCGCGTAGATTTCAGAAATCTGCTCGTCGGTCATTGCGTAGCAGCCGCGCGACGAACAATCGCCGTGAACCATCAACTGCGATCCCGTGCGGCCCCATGCTTTGTCATAGGCATTGGGGTAGCCCATGTTGAACGACAGGAAATACGCCGATGTCGGGTTCATCTGCGCCGGCGTGATTGAATAGAAGCCCTCCGGAGCCTGCCGGTCGCCTTCCTTGACCTTTGGTCCCAGATCTCCCGACCAGCGGCAGATCGGATAGGTCTTGAGCAGTGCGAACTTCCCGGCGCGGTCCTGCTTCCAGACCTCGAGCTCGGCTTCCTGCTTGAACAGGCGGACAAGCATCGGCGAGCCCTTGTCCATGTTCTTGGATTCAATATCGGCGAGCAGCTTGTCGGGGATCGGACGATTGGCCTTGGCGCCGGTCGAAAGACTGTCGCCGTTGCACGCCGACAGCAAAAGGCCGGCCGCGAGCACAGCCGATGTCACCAGCGCGCGAATAGGCGTGCGGTCGATCAATGCAAGGCTCCGCGGCAGATCGGCAATCCCCATACTCCGGCTAGACCCACGACCGGTAGCCAGATCGTCTTCCGGCAAAGTGGCGCGCAGGAGGCGGCCGGAAAACGCTGTCCGTCTAAACAGGTCGCACGCGTTTTCGTCGTAAAAGCGGCGTTCGCTTTTTGGCTAAAAACGTGCGTGAGCAATTGAGCAATTATTATCCTTAAATACCCCTCGGTCGCAAGCCGAAGGGACCGTCCGGTGATACCCAGACCGCTTTATGGTCAACGCTAAGTAAATCAAAAGACAGATGAAAACGGCTTTCACCGGATAAGGCCTGTCCAGAAAAAGCCACGATGTAAGGTCGCAGCTCAGATTCAGCCGGTCCGATGCGCTAGCCGAGGCGGCGGCCGATATCGAGGAACTTCTGGCGGCGCTGGTCGCGGACGGTCTTGGAATCGAGGCTCCGCATATCGTTGAAGGCCTGCGCGATGGCGTCGCCGGTCCGGGCCACCATGGCTTCCGGGTCACGGTGTGCGCCGCCCGGCGGTTCTTTCAGGATGGTGTCAATGACGCCGAAGCGGGCGAGATCCTGCGCGGTGATCTTGAGATTGGTGGCGGCTTCCTGGGCTTTCGCCGGATCGCGCCACAGAATTGATGCCGCGCCTTCCGGGGAGATCACGCTGTAGACGGCGTGTTCGAGCATCAGCACGCGGTTCGCGGTGGCGATCGCGATGGCGCCGCCCGAACCGCCTTCGCCGATGATGACGGCGACGTTGGGCACGCCGAGGCTGAGGCAGGCGTCGGTGGATCGTGCGATGGCTTCGGCCTGTCCGCGCTCTTCGGCACCGATGCCCGGATAGGCGCCCGCAGTATCCACCAGCGACAGCACGGGGATGCCGAAATGATCCGCCATTTCCATCAGTCGCACGGCCTTGCGATAGCCTTCGGGCTTGGCCATGCCGAAATTGTGCTTGAGGCGGGTTTCGGTGGTCGAACCCTTTTCCTGGCCGATCACGCAAACGCTTTCGCCGCGGAAACGTCCGAAGCCGCCGATCAGCGCCTCGTCGTCGCCGAACTTGCGGTCGCCCGCGAGCGGCGTGAATTCGGTGATGAGCGTCTTGACGTAATCAACACAATGCGGCCGCAGGTGATGACGCGCAACCTGGGTCTTCTGCCATGGCGTGAGATTGGCATAAAGTTCGTTGAGCGCCTGCGACGCCTTGTCTTCGATGCGCGAGACTTCTTCGCTGATGTCGCTGCCGGTGGCGGCAAGCGCGCGCAACTCGTCCACTTTGGAATCGAGTTCGGCGACAGGTTTTTCAAAGTCGAGATAACTGCGCATCAGGTCCGGCATGTCGCGAATATAGGGATTGGGGCGCTCAGGCGAAGGGCGTCCAAAACGGTTAATTCAGTTGCGGGCAACGTCTGGTGCGTCTTTCAAGTCAAGAAGCGGCCACAAGTCAAGCATGGCGATGAAAAAGGCCAATATTGCTGGGTTTTTTGCCGTTCATTTATCCGCCAGCGGATGCAGATCGCGCACCAGGCTCTTCAATCGTTCTTCGACGATGTGGGTATAGATCTGGGTCGTGGAGATATCGGTGTGGCCGAGCAGCGTCTGGACGATTCGCAAATCGGCTCCGTTGTGCAGCAGGTGCGACGCAAAGGCGTGACGCAGCACATGCGGGCTGACGAGGCGCGGCGCAATGCCGGCAGCTTCCGCGAGTTCCTTCAGATCGCGCGCAAAATGCTGCCGCGTCAGGTGGCCACTCTCGCCCGATGACGGAAACAGCCATTTGGAAGTTGATGACGATTTCTTCTGCTCGCGCTGAATGGCGTCCAGCGCGGAGAGGTAATCCGCCATGGCCTGCTTCGACGTCTCGTTGAGCGGGACCAGCCGTTCCTTGTTGCCCTTGCCGCGCACCACGATCATGCGGGCATCGCGCCGCGCGGCCGATAGCGGCAGCGCCACCAGTTCGGAGACGCGAAGCCCTGTCGCGTAAAGAATTTCCAGCAGGCACGAAAGCCGTAACGCGCGCAGCTTTTGCAGCGGCGACTGCTCTGGCGTCTCAATCAGATCTTTCGCCTGCGTGAGAAGACGATCGACGTCGGCGATGGACAGCACTTTCGGCAGCGCGCGTCCGCGTTTCGGGCCGGACAGAATCGCGGCGGGATCGTCGCTGCGTACACGTTCGCTCAAGAGAAAACGGAACAGATGCCGCGTGGATGACAGCTTGCGCGCGACGCTCGACGACTTGAAGCCGCGGGTGTCAAGGTCGGCGAGATAGTCGCGCAGGATCTGGGTGTCGGCGTCGCGAAACGTCGATTTGCGCCGCGCGAGAAATTCGGACAGGTCTTCGAGATCGCCGCGATAGGCGTCGAGCGTATTGTTGCCTGCGCCCTGTTCGGCCGCGAGCATGTCGAGAAATAGACTGGTTAAACGTGCGTCGGAGGATTTGTCGGACGGCATGATCCTCCGCCCGCCTACTTCTTGAGGAATTTGTCGGGAGGGACGCTGACCGTTATCTCGCGAGGCTTAGGATTGACGAAATTGGCGAGCGCAAAGATGCCGCCATAGATCAGCCCGCCGATTACTGCGACGACAGTCAGAAAGCGAAACAGGCTGGGCATCGCAATAGCCTCGAAATTAACCTTTGAATGCGGGTCCGGAAGCCGCGTTAACCAGCGGAACAGCCGCTCGAAGTACCAACATGTTCGCGCCGTTTCGGCAAGAGTCTCTGGCGACAGCGTCCGCAGGAGTAGTATAGGTGACGTATCAGCCGTTTGCGCGGCCCACCGAACCCGAAAACGAGATGACCGAGACCGCGGCCAGACATCACGACGGTATGACCCATGAGGCCGAGATTGTCGCGGCTCTGGGCAACCGCTCGGTTGTGCTTGTGGGGATGATGGGGTCGGGCAAATCGACCATCGGACGCCGCCTCGGCGCGCGGCTTCATATTCCGTTTCTGGATGCCGATCATGAGATCGAGGTCGCGCATGCGGGCCTGACTGTCTCCGAGATTTTCGCCCAGCACGGCGAGCCATATTTTCGCGACGGCGAGGCGCGGGTGATCGCGCGCCTGCTGGAGGGCGGTCCATCCGTCATCGCGACCGGCGGCGGCGCGATCATGCGCGAGGAGACGCGCAACCGGATTCGCGACAAGGCGGTCTCGGTCTGGCTTCAGGCCGACGGCGACGTGATCCTGAAGCGGGTCAAGCGCCGCGCCGACCGGCCGCTGCTGCAGACCGCCGATCCCGCTGCAACCATCGAACGCCTGATCGGCGAGCGCAGCCCGTTCTATCGGCTTGCCGATCTTGCAATTGCCTCGCGAGATGTCCCGCACGAAAAAATTGTCGAGGAATGCGTCGACGCGCTTCATGCGCATCTGGTGTCCGGCGGCGCGGCTTCACCTTCTGCAAGCGAAACACAATGACGGCTCCACTCAAGACTGCAAATCCGATGACCGTGGGCGTTGCCCTCGGCGACCGCGCCTATGAGATTGTCATCGGCCGCGATGTCCTGCCGTCGCTCGGTCATCGCATCGCGAAGCTGCGGCCCGGCGCGCGCACCGCGATCGTGACCGATCGCACCGTGGCAAAGCACTGGCTCGGCAAGACCGAAGCCGCGCTCGCGGATGCCGGCATTGCATCGTCACGCATTATTGTTGGCGAAGGCGAGGCCTCGAAGAGTTATGCGGTGTTGCAGGAGGTTTCCGAGGCACTGATTGCGGCGAAGATCGAACGCAACGATCTGGTCATCGCGCTCGGCGGCGGCGTGATCGGCGATCTCGCCGGATTTGCAGCGTCGATCGTCCGGCGCGGCGTCGATTTCGTGCAGGTACCGACATCACTACTGGCGCAAGTCGATTCGTCGGTCGGCGGCAAGACCGGCATCAATTCGCCGCACGGCAAGAATCTTGTCGGCGCATTTCATCAGCCGGTGCTGGTGGTCGCCGATACGGCGGTGCTCGATACGCTGTCGCCGCGCCAGTTCCGCGCGGGCTATGCGGAGGTCGCCAAATACGGCGTGCTGGGCGATCTGGAATTCTTCGATTGGCTGGAAGCCAATCATGCGGAGATTTTCTCAGGCGGCGCGGCGCGCGAGCACGCTATCGCAGCCAGTTGCCGCGCCAAGGCGGAGATCGTGGCGCGGGACGAGCGCGAAACCGGCGACCGCGCCTTGCTTAACCTCGGGCACACCTTCGGCCATGCGCTCGAAGCTGCGACCGGTTTCTCGGACCGGCTGTTCCACGGCGAAGGCGTTGCGGTCGGTATGGTGCTCGCCGCCGAATTCTCGGCACATCTGAACATGATTCCGCCAGCGGATGCGGCGCGTGTGCAGCATCATCTTGCGTCGGTCGGTCTGCCGATCCGTTTGCAGGACATCGCCGGCTTTCAGCAGGAAGGTCTCGCGGATGCGGACACGCTGATGGCGCTGATGGCGCAGGACAAGAAAGTGAAGCGCGGGCGTCTTACGTTCATCCTGCTGGAAAAGATCGGCAAGGCCGTCATCGCCAACGACGTCGATCCGTCCGCGGTTCGCGCCTTCCTTCAAGAGAAGCTGTCGAAATGAAAGCGGTGATATCCGAGCGCGAAAGGCCGGAACTCCCCACCGGAAGCGCATCGAACCAAGCCGCAGTCGCGGGACGAGCATGAACTCAGCCGTTCTCAATATGCTCATTGCCATCCTTCTGCTCGCCGCCAACGCGTTTTACGTGGCGGCTGAGTTTGCGCTGGTGAAAAGCCGCGGGTTCCGCGTCAAGGCCATGGCCGAGCAAAACCGTTTCGGTGCCCGCCTGCTGCTAAAAATGATGGGCAACATTGAAGCCTATCTTGCGTGCTGCCAGCTCGGCATCACCATGGCCTCGCTTGGGCTCGGCTGGGTCGGCGAGCCGACCGTTGCGGCGTTGCTCAATCCCATTCTCGAACCGCTCGGAATGCCGGAGTCTGCGCTGCATTTTACGGCATTTCTGACCGGCTTTCTCGTGTTCTCGTCGCTGCATATCGTCATCGGCGAGCAGGTGCCGAAAACGCTCGCGATCAGGGAGCCGATTCCGGTCTCGCAATGGATCGCGTACCCGCTCTATGTGTCCTATCTCGTTCTTTATCCGCTGAATTGGCTTCTCAACGGGGCATCGCGTGCAATTTTACGGCTGCTCGGGGTAAAGGAATCGTCGCAGAACGAAATTCTCACCGATTCCGAAATCGAAGGGCTCATAGAGGAATCGGCCGAGCACGGCAAAATGGAAATTGGCGAGGCTGAGTATATCCAGAACGTTTTCCGTTTTGGCGATCTCGCCGTGTCCGACGTCATGGTCCATCGCACCAAGATGATCAGCGTCAACGCGGACGGGCCGCCCGACGCGGTCATCCGCGGAATCCTCGAATCGGAATACACCCGCATCCCGCTCTGGCGTGAGAAGCCCGAGAACATCATCGGCGTCTTGCACGCAAAGGACCTGCTTCGCGCCATCCGCACGTCAGACGGCGACCTCTCCAAGATCGATGTCGCCGCGATCGCCTTGCCGCCGTGGTTCGTGCCGGAGATGCGTCCGCTGTCCGAACAGCTCAAGGCCTTCCGCCGCCGCAAGACCCATTTCGCGCTGGTCGTCGACGAATACGGCGAGGTCGAAGGCCTCGTGACGCTGGAAGATATTCTGGAGGAAATCGTCGGCGATATTTCCGACGAGCACGATGTCGCGGTCGCGGGCGTCCGCGCGCAGCCGGATGGCTCGGTCGTGGTCGACGGTTCGGTGCCGATCCGCGATCTCAACCGCGCGATGGACTGGCATCTGCCGGACGAGGAGGCGACCACCATCGCCGGGCTCGTCATTCACGAGGCGCGTTCGATCCCCGATCGCGGCCAGAGTTTTACGTTTCACGGGTTCCGCTTCAGGGTGCTCCGGCGCGAGCGAAACCGCATCACGGCGCTGCGCATTGTGCCGCTGCCGCGCGAAAGCGACATGCCGGAGAAGAAGCCGAAGGCGGGCACCGCGTTTTAGCAAGCGGCGCAGACACGCCGATGCTAGTGCTTGCAGGCTTTTGCGGGCGCAGGCCGCCGGGCGTCTTCACCCGGCGCGTATGTGTGGATCGCGAGCGCATGAACTGAGCCCGCGAGTTCCGGCGCGAGCAGCGAATTTATCATGCGGTGGCGCTCGATCCGGCTCTTCCCTTCGAACGCTTTCGACACAATATAAACCCTGAAATGGGTCTCGCCACCCGGCCTGTGGCCCGCGTGACCCTCGTGTAGATGAGATTCATCCACGACATCGAGGCTTTCGGGACTGAAAGCTTCGCTCAACTTCTTTGTGATGTGATCTTTTGCGGTCATGATCTGCGCAATATCGTGCGTTATTCGCTCAGGTCAATGACCG
>Ga0193717_1002381_pt1 | contig 10895 bp, 7 predicted proteins | sample U2c2metaG_FD_145900 | JGI IMG/M metagenome (GOLD analysis project Ga0193717, IMG submission 145900) | Soil microbial communities from a riparian zone of the East river system, Colorado, United States - U2c2 | ecosystem: Environmental > Terrestrial > Soil > Riparian zone | place: USA: East River...
TGTGTTGTACGGATCGATCAGCCCGACCAGGTCTCGCCCGCGGGCGGCCTGGATGTTGATCGTGATCCGGCGCACGCACAGCTCGACCAACTCGTCGGGCAGCTCCCGAGCCTCGGCGTCCAGCGCCGGGACGCGGCGCTGATGCTGGCGGAACAGGTCCACGATGGCGGGCGCGAGCTCGATGTCCTGGTTGCTGAGGTGGTAAGCCAGCGACGCGACCGCGAGCAGCGCGAGCAGGGTCTCGGTGTGGGACGCGATCCCGTGCACCTTGGTCACCAGCGCGTGCGCGATCACGCCCGCGGCGTTGTCCGGGTCGTTCAGGTGCTCAAGGAGGTACTCGAGAGTCTGATCAACCAGCTTGTCCCGCTCGGTCACCAGCCACTCGGGCGCCGTGCCCCAGTTCGGGACGGAGGCGAACATGTCGACTACCGGCAGGAACCCGTCTCGCGCGAGCGCCAGGTAGTACTTCGTCTCAAGCGTGCCCTGGTGCGGGGATCCGCGCAGGGTGTTCGGCGCGGTCAGCCAGTCCGCGTCGAACTTGGCCATCGCGGACAGCAGTAGCCGGAAGTCGTCGATGTCGATGCCCTCGGTGACGACTGAGCGCAGCGGTTCGCGCAGCACCGTCGGCAGCGTGCGCTGCTCTCCCTCCTCGCCCTGCCAGATCTTTGTGCTGTCGCCGAACCAGGTGGCGAGCGCCTGCCGCGCCGCGTTCGCCCGCATCGCGACTGTCGGCGCCTCGCGCACGATCCGGGCGAGGTGGCGCGCGGCCAGCTCTGAGTCGAGCGACCCGGATACCACACCGATGTTGGCGAGCAGCGCGACCGAGTAGCCGCCCTCGACGGCCTGGTCCAGCTCGTGCAGCGCGGCGGTGTGGTCGCCGAGATTGTGCAGCGCGCATGCGAGGAGGTTCTGCGCCTCGTCGCGCACCGCCTCCTCGGACGCCAGCTCCAGGCAGGATCTTGCCGCGTCGGCGGCGCGCCGCCAGTCGGCGAGAAACAGGTGCTCGCGAGCGGCTACCAGGCCGAGCCACTCGAAGAACTCGGAGAACCGACGCGTCAATTCCCGGCTGGCGACACGGAGCCGGTCGGTGCCGAAGATCCGGACCAGTGGGAGCCAGGTGGTGCGGTCAGCGAGCAACTCCTCGTGCAGCAGCGACGCGGGTTCCTGGCCGACCTCGGCTCCACCGATCATGGCGGCCAGGTGGCGGGCCGCCATGCGGTGGGCGGGGAGCACGTGGTCCAACACAACGTCCTGGGGCCGTTTGCGGGACAGCAGGTCGACCATCGCGGCATGCCGGCCAAGCGGAAGCTCGGCGTCGGCGTCGGCGAGATCGGACGTCCCGGCGGCCAACGCGCGCCGGACGATCTCGTCCCGATGGTCGAGCCGGTCGAGCTGCTCGGCGCTCAGCCGCTCCGGGGCGAGCCGGGCGGTCAGGTAGGTGCGCTCCTCCGTGGTTCGCCCGGCGCCGGCGGCTGCGACGTCGGTGACCATCCCGCGGTCGATCAGGTCGTCGACGACCGCAAGCGGCGCGCCGCGTAGGTCCACGGTGCCGGCGATCTCACCAGCCAGGTGTTCGGCACCGTGCAGCACGGCGAGCCGACCCCGGTTGCCGAGCATGGCCCGCGTGTTCGGTTCGGCATGCGCGGCACCGACCACGCCGATCAGCGCGGCGATCTCGGCCGGCGCGGCGAACGCGGCCGCGCGCAGGGCGAGGTCGTCGGTGCACTCCCGCACCGAGGCAGGCACCAAGCCCAGCGCGCGCTGGACCAGCGCGGCGAGTGGCTCGGCCGCTGCGAACGCAGCCAACGCCGGTGCGAGCCGGGCCGGCCCGTCGGGAACCTCCCGGACCTGGCCGAGGAGCGCAGCCAGGATCGCGATCTTGCGCCGGTATCGGTGCGGAGGCAAGGCAGCGGCCGCGGAGACCACGCCGACGACATCGCCGCCGCGGGCGGCGGCAACCAGGTGCAGCCAGATCGTCTCGGTCGGGCTCAGTCCGCACCGACCCAGCAAGTCAAGGCGCCCGAGAGCGAGCACCTCGAGCGCGGCCGACCGGGCGTAGGCAGGCATCGCGGCCAGGATGGTGAATGCGTGCCCGAACAGGTTCTCCCCAGTCCAGGGCAGTGCCACCGCGCCTCTGTCAACCGCTGCGGCGGTCCGCAGGATCCGTCCGACGGGGCTGCGCAGGGTGGGCAGGTGAGCGACGGCTTGGTCGGGTTCCACCGCAGGCAGCTCACCAGTGGGAACCGTCGCCAGCCGACCGTTGTGCAGCAGCAGCGTGCATTCCACCGAGCCGTAGGAGACCAACATCGCCGACTTCCTGCGCAGTCCAGAGCGGCGCAGGTGCAACGAGCCGAGGCCCGGTCCGGGCCCGTCCGGCACGGCCGACGGCAGCATCGTCGGGCAGCCACACGAAGGGCAGGACAACGATTCCGACTGTGCCGTCGCCAGATCGGCGCCGCAGGCCAGGCACATCCCGAACGCGGTGGACAGTGCCCGCTGGACCGCAAGGACCGGTGAGCCCTCGGCGACGGATCGGGCGCGCGCCCGATCCGGTTCATGCCGCGCGGCACCTGCCACCGGTCCAGCGTCAGTGGGCGCGGGGCGCGGTTGCCCAGGCACGGTATTCGCAGCCTTTACTGGGAAGCCGCACTGGTCGCAGAACTGGTCCAATTCCGCCAATTGCCCGCCACAAGAAGAACACAGACCAGCCGCCACCATGGACTGAATCGGTGACACAATTCACCCCTTCCACGACACTTTCCAACCACCGCTTCAACCCGGGGGCGCTCGTGTCATAACCGCGCATCGACTTATTTGTTGCGTCCGTTACATCAAACCGCCGAGAAGCTCCGAACGACGACAACCGGCTCAAGCGCCGGCACGTGAATGTGAACAGATTGTTGACAGAAACAGGACAACCCACGTTGCGGGCAGCTCAGAATTCCCAACGAGCACAGTCGGGACGAACAGTCCACGGCTCGATGTGCACGGCCATGATTCATGGTCCTCCCGGGAAGTGGGGCACGCACAGCCGGACAGTCGCTCGCGACGGGCTATATGTTCCATCACCCTGGCCGACGTGCTGGTTGTCATTCATCGGCACACAGCGTGCGCAATACTCGTGGACCAGAACTGGACAGAACCTTGATGACCGGTAACACCAGCCACCGTGCGCCGACATAACCGGCAGAATGCTGTGGCCGCGAACCCAAACGCCGGCACAAGTGTGTGGAGATTTTTCGAATTGGAGAAACCATGACCACGTTTATCGTGTTGTTGATCATCGCTGCTATCGTGGGTGGTGTCGTTTGGAACCATCGCAACAAGTCCGCTGCGGCGCAGGGCGTGGAGTTCCACCTGCCGGAACCGCCACAAGAGGTGACTGCGGCCATCGCGGCGTTGTACTGCCAGGGAGCCAAGGCGGGGCTGCGCAGTGTCGTCTCTCGGATCTCAGTCACGCCGGTCGGTCAGACCGGATTCAACGTCAGCACCAAGATTGGCGACGAGGGGCAGATCGAAGTGCACCCCGGCAACGGGTCAGGGTCGGTGGTGCGAGCCAGCACGAGCAGCCTCTACATCGGCAGCCACCCCAAGTCGCACTTCCGGACCGGTTCTCTCGCGATCGGCGCCGCGATCACCAACGCGCTGTACAGAGTTCTCGGGATCGCCCCGTACGCGGCGAAGATGAAGCGGTTCCAGAACGGCCTCGAGAACAAGGTGGCACGACAGGTCGGCCGACAGGTCGGCAGCTGATTGGTGAAACGACGTCGGGGCAGTGGATCACACCCAACGGGGCCACCACGCGGCTCGGAAGCCCGCGAGCACCGCCCGAGTGAGCGCCTTACGTCGACCGGCTCAACCCGCTCTGCGTGCTGTTCCTTGACGAACGGCAGATCATCCGCCCCGACGAAGGACTTACGCTCGCGGAGTGCCAGGACAGGGCCGATCAGTTGGGCGTCACCTGTCACCATGTCAAGCTCACCGCACAGTTCCGCTGTGACGGGTCGCTCGACTACGGTGAGATCAGGCCGTACCTACGCCGGGTCAGGTCGGCACCGCCCGTACTGCGGCGACTCGTGGCCACTGCCGGAGTCAGGGCAGGCTCGACAGCGCCTTCGTGATCGCCGGGGCGTCGAAGGCAGCCGGGTCGAACTCGGCGGCGCTGTCGAGCCCAAGCCACTCCAGGCTGTTGGCGTGTTCGGGGTGTGCCGGGTCGGCGAGCACGTCCAGCAGGTCGGCGTAGGACCAGATGCCGCCGCAGTCCTCCGGCGGCGTGGCCCGGCGCCCGCCCGTGCAGCGCGGGTAGGTCACCGACTCGTCCGGGTCAAGCACCTTCTCCACGGCGATCTCGTGCCGCCAGTCGTCACCGAAGTCGTACACATAGGTGATCTTCGCCCGCTCGCCGGGCAACACCTGCGCCAGCGACACCTCGTCGGCCGGCTGGTGGCCCAGTTCGGGATCGGGGTGACCGAAGTCGCCGTAGGGAGTCTCGAAGACGTGTAGGTGGCTGCCGTCCCAGCCGAACGCGAGCTGGATGATCACCTGCAGCCGGCCCAGGCTGACGTCGGCGGGCACCTCCAGCCGCCGCCAGATCGGCGGCTTCGCGCCCTTCAGCCCCACCTTGAGTTGGTAGACCTGCGCCGGGCCGGTCGGCTTGGGCGGTAGCGGCGACGACCACGGGTCCAGCAGGCGCGGCAACGACATCAGCGAGTCGTCGTGCGGTGGCTTGGGCTTGCCGGTGTCGGGCAGCGCACGCAGCCGGGCCCGGAGCAGCACGGCCAGCGGGTAGTAGTCCGGCAGACCGTCCTCGTCGAACGGCGGCTCCCCCGCGTCGTGCGCCGCGCGCGCGTCGAGGGCGCACTCGACCTGCCAACGCAGCTCCACCGGATCCAGCCGCTCCTCGCTGGCCGCGACTCCGGACTGCCGTACCAACTCCATCGCCTGGGGCAGCCCCTCGGCGTCGAGCAACTCGATGTTCACCGCGGCGCCGCAGTCGGTGTGATCGACGCCGACCGTGAAAGCATGCGTCCGCCCGGCCCGGCCGAAGGAGCAGATCAGCATGGCCCCGGCGCCGTCGGGATCAGCGAGTCGCCAGCAGTCGCCGACCGACACCGGCTCGGTCAGCTCGGTGCCCCAGCCGGGCGGCTCAATCCCGGCGTCGACCATGCGTCGCGCGGCGTCCGCCGCGGCCGTCCCCGGCCGGCCACCGCAGACCGAACCGAGCGCCAGCAGCATGATCAGAGCACCGGGGTCGGCCCGCGCCTCGAACTCGGGCACGAACCCGTCGACCAGCGCGTCCTCGTACTCTTCACCAGCCAGCTCGCACATGGCGACGAACAGCGCCGCCCCGAACTCGGCCATGATCGGGTCGGCGGGCAGCGCGCCGTCCGCCATGTGGGCGAGCATTCCGTCGACCAGCTCGGGCAACTCGACCGGCGGGCCGGCGCAGGCCGGGCAGTCACACGGCTCCGCGTCGGCGACCAAGCTGACAGGTGCGGGCCGCCCTACGGACTTGGTGCGTTTCTTGGGTTTCCGTCCACGACTCACCGGGCTCATCGCAGCGATTATGCCGCCGCGCGGCATCAACACGGGACCGGGGTCAGGCGTGTCGCTGATCCGATGACCACGTGGCGTTTTGGCTGCGGGAACGGATCGCCAGTCACGACACAACCGCGACGAGCTACTGGCTGGGCAGCAGCTCCGCGCCGCGGCCGCGGCGCCAGGCAGCCGGGACGCCACCCGCGAACCCGAGCCCGCCATCGAACCGCACACATCCGTCGCGTCCTCGACCCGACGTTTCGCCGCGCGCGGCGACAGCCGAAGCAACTGCCGCAACAACACCGCCGTCGACGAAACCCCTTTCCTGCCAGCCAATCCACGCGAGTCGACTTCCTTGGTCATCGCCAACGTGACCGCGTACAGCTGCCGCGACCACGCCTCAATCCGCCGTACCGACTCGAGCAACTCGTCGTCGGACAGCCGACTCCAGTTCTGACCCAACAGCTCAGTGATGACCTCGTCCACATCGAGAGAATATCGAACACGTGGACGAATTCCCAGTGAAGTCACCGGTGTGAGTAAACGGGCTCCGCTCACGCGCCGACCGGCAACTCACCTGTCAGGTCCCGCGTCACGTTACGTCGCGGGTGACTCCTACAACCAGAGCAGGTCTACCAGCACGACGAGCACCACGCTGAACACGAGTAGACCGATGGCGAGCCACGCCCGCTCGACCGCCTGACGCCGCGTGGCAGCCACCAACGAGCCCACCGCGAACCCTGATGCGACGGCAGCCGGCACGCCGCCGAGGACGCCGACCACCATCGGGTTATTCACGATCACGGCAATCGCGAAAATGGCCCCGCCGGCCGCGACCAGGGCGCACACTCGGCGACGTAGCACGCGCAACGTGTCATCGACGAGACGGTCGGATCTCGGTTCGCCCACGAAGCGACGGTAACACCGGGAATCGGCAAAACAAGGGGGCGTAATGAGCTTTGCCGTCCAGCCGGAGGCGCTGGTCAAGTTCGCGGCGCTGGTCGAGCGGAACGGGATCAACCTGTCGCTGTCCAACGTCCATCTCAATGCCGAGACGAACCTCGGCAACACCGACGGACTCTGGCTCCAGCACCTGGTCGACGCGCACGTCCCGACCGTGGATCGCGTGTCGAGCAGCCTCTACCAAGCGTTCCATGTCATGGGCAGCAGCGCTGACGAGCTTGTTCGCACCGCGGACCACTATCGGGACGTCGACCACGCCGCAGAGGCCAACCTGGACGCCACCTATCCGGCCTCCCCTCGGCCTCCGATCGAAGCGCCCCGGGGAGTGCCGACGACCCGAGATGGCCAGCAGGGACCGTTCGAGGCGCACGCGGGTGATGACTTCAAGGACCCGATGGCGTACCTCACTGACCCGGGCACACCGGCCGACTTCAGCGACCCGATGGCGTTGTTCAACACTCTGGGCGACTACCTGAGCCCGACGTGGTGGATCAACCAGGTCCTCAACGACACCATCGGCGTCAACCCCATGGAGTTCGTCAATCAGTACCTCGTCGGCGACTGGCAGGGCTTTGCCCGCTGCGGCATGGTGTGGGAACAGCTCAGCAAGGCGACCGGAGCGATCGGCGACAACGTGAACAACGGTCTGCGCTGGCTCGCGGCCGAGTGGCAGGGGCAAGCCGGTGACGCGGCTGTGTACTACTTCGACTACCTGGGCAAGTCCTTGCTCAGCCACCGCGACGTCTTCCAGGTGCTGCACGACAAGTACCGCGAGATCGCCAGGGACGTCTGGCTGGCGTCGAAAACGCTGGCCGACATCATCAAGATGATCATGGATCTCGTGATGGTCGCCGGGCTCGCCGTCCTCGCTGGCTGGGCATTGTCCTGGACCGGGGTCGGCGCGGGTATCTCGTGGGGCGTCGCGGCGTGGGAATGCACGCAGATCGTCAAGTTGTGGGGTGAGGCAAGCAGCCTCATCTCGACCATCCAGACCGCGATCACCGGCTTCGTCGCCTTCCTGACGTCGCCGGACGCGGTCGCACTTCGTGAGATCACCCCACTTCCGGTGCCCGCGATCGACTACAACCACCCAGGCGTTGCTCCGGAGAAGGCTCGACCAAGGCAGAAGGGCGAGTGATGACAGGAGTCGACCCACTCGGCGGCATGGCGTTCACCGAGGCGCACAAGGCCGCCATTCGCAAGCAGTTGGCACTGCTGGCCGCTCAGGACAAACACCCGGGACTGCGTGACATGGCCAAGGACGTGCTGGCCGGCAAGACCGACCTACGCGGTGCGATGCTCGGACCGGGCCACACCGACGTCCTCGACGAGGCGATGAGCCAGTTCTCCCAGTGGTGCCGTGACCTGACACCCGAGCAGCGCGCCGAACAGGAACGCCTCGCCCAGGACTACGCCGAGGAGGCGCGCAGAGAAGCGGCGGCCGAAGCTCACCCCGTACGTCGTCCACGTCTTACCGACGACGACAAATGGGATGCCCAGCGTCCCATTCTGCGGAAGCGACGCCGTTGATTCGCGCCGCCGCGGCACTAGTCATCGCTGTGACCCTCACGGCAGGTTGTGAGGCCGCCTCCACCTCACCGCAACGTTCCGGTGCCGCGCCACCGGCCCCGCAAGCCTCAGTCACGTGGATGACGGAGTTCTGCACCGCGGCCGGAGAACTACGCACATCGTTGTGGAGCAGCGCGAATGGCGGCACAGGAGCGTTGCGCACCCGCCTCGAGTGGCAACTCGACGGGGCGTCGACGGCGCTGACGACGGCCGCGTCCCAACTGGACGCACTGCCGACCGGCTCGCCTTCCGGCGGTCCAGCAGCTGTGTCCACCCTGATCGGCAGACTGAGCGATCTCCACGACGACACGGTGGACGGGCTGGCATCACTGACCGCGTTGCCGCCGAACGCGACCGAGACCGACATCGGCCAGGTCATGGGAACCATCTGGCCAAAGGTCGCGTCCATGGCCGGCAACCCGTTGGCCGAGGTCGAACTCACAGATGCGATGAAGGCAGCAGCATCCGACGTGCCGTGCCGATCGCTACCCGGCCTGCGGTAAAAGCTGTCCCCGAACGGGGGTCATCGTTGCCCCACAGGTCTCAGTGAGCTAACCGGCGCCACATTCGGTTAACGCGTGACAGGTCGTCAACGTCCCGCTGGTGCGCCATGCCGCGGATTCCTGTCAACACCCAGTGCGGGTGCCTGCCAACCGGTAGCGGAGATGCCCGCAGACCACAACGACACAGCGGCCGGTGAACCCGCACACTTGAGCGGCCCAGAACCTACAGCCGCAGAGCCGGTCGGCCAAGGTGATCGACGCCAACTGGACACCGCGCGGCTCGCAGATTCGCACGACCGCTGCCAGTGAATACATGCGAGAGAAGGTAACAATGGGAATGAGTCGTCGCCAATTTTCCGTGCTGGGCCTGGGAGTCGCGGCAACCACGCTTTTCGGAGCCCCGACAGCCGGGGCGACAACCGCTGGCCGCAAGCCCGCGGTACGCAATGTCGTACTCGTACACGGCGCCTACGCTGATGGCTCCTCCTGGGCGAAAGTCATCCCGCTGCTGCAGGCCGCGGGGAATGAACGTCACCGCGGTGCAGAACCCACTCACCTCTCTCGCCGACGATGTCGCCGCCACCAACTTCGCACTCGCCCGACAGGACGGGCCTACGATCCTGGTCGCACACTCCTACGGAGGCACCGTCATCTCCCAGACGGGGCTCGCCCCGAACGTCGCTGGGCTCGTCTACGTCGCCGCCCGCGCTCCAGACGCCGGCGAGGACTTCACCGCGCTCGCCGCGAAGTTCCCGACCCCTCCGGTCACTCCCGGGATCATCACCTCGGGCGGCTTCAAGTTCCTGAGCCAGCCGGCGTTCCTCCACGACTTCGCCAACGGCGTGCCCCGCAAGGAGGCCCTCGTGCTCTACGCGGCCCAAGGTCCACTCTCGACCGCGCCGTCCACCACGAGCGTCGCCGCCTGGCGCCAGAAGCCGTCCTGGTACGCGGTCTCGAAGAACGACCGCACCATCAATCCCGACCTTGAGCGCTTCATGGCCCAGCGCATGAACGCCACGACCATCGAGGTCGACGCCGGCCACCTGTCGCTCGTGTCACACCCCGACGTGGTCGCCAGGCTCATTCTGCACGCCGCGGCCAACAGTTGACGCACGGTCGGGTCAGGGACGCAGGGTCACCGACTGGCCGCGGCTTAGGCGGACGGCGCGCTTCCAGTCGCCTGCGCGGACCTCCGTCGTCGTGCCGCCTATCGAGTGGACGGTGGCACTGGTGACCTGGCCGTCGCGCCACGCGAGGTCGACGGTGAAGCCGCCGCGGGCGCCGATGCCGGTCACCTCGCCGGTGGCCCACGCCGACGGCAACGCCGGCAACAGGTCGATCACGCCGGGCCGCGAGTACAACAGCATCTCGAGCATCGCGGTCGGGGCGCCGAGGTTCGCGTCGATCTGGAAGATGGCCCGGTCGCCGAAGCTGTACATGTCGAAGAAGTTCGGTGCCGTGCCGTTCGTGTGGTTCACCGAAGGGCGCAGCACCGTCAGCACCAGCTGGTAGGCGCGGTCGGCGTCGCGCAGCCGCGCCCAGCACGCCGCCCGCCACGCACACGCCCAACCGAAGCTCTCCATGCCGCGGGTGACCAGCAGTTGGCGGACGCCGTCGAGCAGTTCGACCGGCGATTGGTCGTGCGTGATCCGGTCGCCAGGGAAGAACCCGATCAACGGCGACAGGTGCCGGTGGGTGGTCTCGCCGAGGTCGTCCGGCGACATCCACTCCTCCAGCATGCCCGTCGTGGGACTCACCTTCGGCAGGTACAGCCGGTCCCGCAGCGCCGAGATCGTCGAGCCGTACGCCTGGTCGCGGCGCAACGTGTCGGTCGCGATCCGGTACTTGCCGAACAGGTCCCACACCAGCTCCTGCGCGTACGTGATGCCGCGCGCGTCCTGCGGGCCGTGCTCCGGCGACCAGTCGTGGTCGTCAATGAGCCCGTCCGGCGACTCGACCAGCCGCGCCGCCCAGAACTCGCACGCGCCCTTCAGCAGCGGGTAGATCTTCGCAAGGTAGTTGGTGTCCATTGTGTACTCGTAGTGTTCCCACAGCGAGTTGCACAGCCACGCGTTGCCGGCCGGGTGCCACCACCAGCCGAGGCCGCCGTAGATGTTGGTGGAGAAGGCCATCGTCCAGCCCGCGACCCGGCCGCTGGTGTTGCGGAAGCGGTTGCGCGGGTCGTTGAACAGCGCCTGCGTCTGGTTCGACCACGCCGGCAGCTGTGCGACGCAGTAGTCCGCGAACGCGTCGAAGCTGTCCGACAGCGCCGCCCGGTCCGCGAGCCAGTAGTTCATCTGCACGTTGATGTCGGTGTGGTAG
>Ga0193717_1002382_pt1 | contig 10888 bp, 7 predicted proteins | sample U2c2metaG_FD_145900 | JGI IMG/M metagenome (GOLD analysis project Ga0193717, IMG submission 145900) | Soil microbial communities from a riparian zone of the East river system, Colorado, United States - U2c2 | ecosystem: Environmental > Terrestrial > Soil > Riparian zone | place: USA: East River...
CCGCTGTTATTTTTGTACATGGCGCAGGCTACCTGCAAAACGTAACCTATTCCTGGAGCTATTATTTCCGCGAGTATATGTTTAACAATATGCTGGCCGATAATGGTTATACCGTACTCGATATTGACTATACAGCAAGCGCGGGCTATGGCCGCGACTGGCGCACAGGCATATATCGCCACATGGGCGGCAAAGACCTTACCGATCAGGTCGATGGCGTAAAATACCTGGTTGAAAAATTTGGCATTAACCCCAAACATGTAGGTTTATACGGCGGCTCCTATGGCGGCTTCATCACCCTGATGGCCATGTTTACCGAGCCTGATGTTTTCTCAGCAGGCGGAGCCATCCGTTCGGTGACCGACTGGGCGCATTATAACCATGAGTACACAGCCAACATTTTAAATGAACCATTTACTGATGAAAACGCTTACCGTAAAAGTTCGCCTATATACTTTGCCAATGGCTTAAAAGGAAATTTGCTGATGCTGCATGGCATGGTTGATCAAAACGTAAATTACCAGGATATCATCCGGCTCACACAAAAACTAATTGAACTGCATAAGGAAAACTGGGAGCTGGCCTCGTACCCGGTAGAGGATCATGCCTTTGAACAACCCAGCAGCTGGACGGATGAGTACAAACGCATATTTAAGCTATTTGAGCAAACGCTGAAAAAGTAGTGCTGGTCAGTAACTTTTTAAATCTCTTACAGTATCCAAACTATAACCTTTGGATACTGCACCTTTAAATAAAGAGTAACTTTTTTATAACTATTAAGGTGTTTTTTAGCGTGTCATCTTAACATCTGTTACAGTTTTTAAGTAATCTTGGTCTTGTGAATCAACAACAGTTATATCTTGTAATTCCAGGTTATGATCTGTTAATACAACAATTTCGTATGCCATGACTTCGCTATGAACATAGGTGATTTTAATATTCTTTTTACCGTTAGTAGTGCTGATTGCATAAGTAGCCTGAATGTTTTCCCCATCAGACAACACGCTTATAGCAGAGCCATTGCTGTTAAAAATCATGATCGGACTATCGGTGGCTTCTTCGGTATTTAATAATTTGCCGTCTTTGTTATAATAGCTGGTAAGGTTACTTGTTATTGTCCATTTACCAACGATGGAAGCGCTTGTAACAGAATTCTTATCTTTTTTACAAGAAAATAAAAAGAGGCAAAGCATTACTGTAACTATTAGCGATGTTTTTTTCATAAAGAAATAAGGTTAAGTTTTTTTTGCAATTATACGATTTTAAGTAATAATTGCCTGTAAAAGTGGTTTTACCTATCTTTCATCACCTTTTAACAGCAGCATTACATGAAAAAAATATTATGGCTACTTGTATTCATTAATTTGAGCTGCACTGCCAATAAGGATAATAATAGTGCAGTACAGGTAAGCTTTGAAAATAATAAACAGGCTGTAAGGATCAGTGGGTTAGATGGTGCTGTAGTGCAAGAGATCAACCGTGACTCGGCAGGGGGGAACTGGCAAAGCCTGCTGCCGGTTTACCGTATGCCTGCAGATACAGATCTGAAAAACTATCAGCCGGTGCAGCCAGGCACATACCATGTTAAGAATAATGCCGTTATTTTTACACCTGATACGCCTTTTATGGCCCATCAAACCTATTTTGTACGATACTATAAATTTGACGCCGGCAATAAAGTAAGCGATTTTGTCATGGGGCATAACAGGCCGGGTAGTTTGCACTATTCTGATTTGATAATTAAGTAAAAACTGCTGTGAATTGCTTGAAAATCAAATATAATTATGTATATTTGCACCTAATTAAAAAAAGAGGGGGCGATTTGTCCCCTCTTTTATTTTATCAATCAAATTATCTGTCAACAATACCGAAGGGGTAATGAATATTGAAAAGAGGGTAAAAGAGCTGGTTGAAGAGAAGATAGCCGATAAGCCAAATTTGTTTTTAGTGGATGTTAAAATGCATTCGAACGGAAAATTAATTGTGCTGATAGACGGCGATAACGGGCTGGGCATTGATGATTGTGTGCAGGTGAGCAGGCATGTAGGCTTTCATCTGGAAGAGGAAAATGTAATAGATACTCCTTATAATCTGGAAGTATCATCACCGGGAATTGATTACCCGCTGTCGTCAACCAGGCAGTATGCCAAAAACATAGGGCGCAACCTGGCCATAAAAATGACCGATGGAGCTAAAAGAGAAGGTAAGTTAACGGCCATCACAGAGGATGCCGTTATTATTGAAGAAAACATAAAGGAAAAAGGGAAAAAAGCTGAAACTGTTGAAAGCGTTATCCCCATTGATCAAATAACAGAAACAAAAGTTTTAATATCATTCAAGTAGAAAATGAGCAATATTAATTTAATTGATTCTTTTCAGGAATTTAAAGATTTCAAGAACATTGACCGCCCAACCATGATGAGCGTTCTGGAAGACGTTTTCAGAAGCATGATCAGGAAAAAATATGGCACTGACGAGAATTGCGACGTAATTGTAAATACCGATAACGGGGATTTGGAGATCTGGCGTACCCGTAAGGTTATGGAGGATGGTTTTAGTGAAGATGATGACCTGGAAATTGAGCTGGCCGAAGCAAAATTGCTTGACGCCGACCTGGAAGTTGGCGATGATTACATTGAGCAGATCACGCTGGAAAGCTTTGGTCGCCGTGCTATTTTAGCTGCCCGTCAAACACTGGTTTCAAAAATTCTGGAACTGGAAAAAGACGAGATATTTAAAAAGTATAAAGACCGTGTTGGCGAAATTGTTACCGGCGAGGTTTACCAGGTTTGGAAAAAAGAAACCCTGGTGCTTGACGACGAAGGCAACGAATTGTTGCTTCCAAAAACCGAGCAGATACCAGCCGATTACTTTAAAAAAGGCGACAGCGTAAAAGCGGTAGTATATAAAGTAGATATGCTGAACAGTAACCCGAAGATCATTATATCACGTACAGCCCCTGAGTTTTTACAACGTTTGTTTGAACTGGAAGTACCTGAAATTTTCGACGGACTGATCACCATTAAAAAAATAGTGCGTGAGCCTGGCGAAAGAGCTAAAGTGGCTGTTGAGTCATATGATGACCGCATTGATCCGGTAGGTGCCTGTGTGGGTATGAAAGGATCACGTATACATGGTATAGTACGCGAGCTTAAGAACGAAAATATTGACGTGATCAACTTCACCAACAATGTTCAGTTGTATATCCAGCGTGCATTATCACCAGCCAAAATAACTTCCATTAAGTTGGATGATGATAAAAAGACAGCGGCAGTATACTTAAAGCCTGATCAGGTATCATTAGCTATCGGTCGTGGCGGACATAACATTAAACTGGCAGGTAAATTAACCGGCTATGAAATTGATGTTTACCGCGAGGCTGATGAACATGACGAAGATGTGGACATCGAAGAATTTTCAGATGAAATTGAAAGCTGGATAATTGATGAATTTAAACGTATCGGTTTAGATACAGCAAAATCGGTGCTTGCTTTAACAGTAGGAGAGTTGGTAAAACGTACAGATTTGGAAGAGGAAACTGTAAAAGAAGTGTTATCAATATTGAATGCTGAGTTTGAATAAGCATAATAACCAAAATTAAAATCGTATTTTTGCGATAATAAGCAGAGAAATTATAATAAATGTCAGAAGACAAATCAATAAAATTAATTAAAGCAGTAAAAGAACTCAACATTGGTATGGGTACCATTGTCGATTTTTTGGCTACAAAAGGCTATAAAGTTGAAAAGCAACCTATGGCAAAGCTGGATGGCGACATGTATACCGCATTGTTGAAGGAGTTTGCTGTTGACAAAAGTATTAAGGAGGAAGCCAAGCAGATCAGTATCGGTAAGATCAGAAAAGAAGAGCCTGCAGCGTTTCCTGAAAAACCTGTTGAAAACCGCCGTTCAAGGGATTTTGAGAACGAAGAGATATTGATCAAGAACACCGGTCATTATGCTTCGCCACAGGTAGAAAAACCAAAACCGGTTGAACCCGCTCCCGAAAAATCTGATGAGCGCAATGACGTTTTGCCGGGCGTTAAGGTGGTTGGTAAAATTGATCTTAATAACTTAAATGCAAAGCCACACCCCCCGGTTGAAAAACCAGTGGAGGCAAAGCCTGTTGAAGTTGTTGAACAGCCCGAAGCCGTAGCCCCTGAGCCAAAACCGGAACCCAAGGCCGAAACACCAAAAGAAGTAGTTGCCGAAGCACCAAAAGCTGAAGAGCCTAAAGTTGCTGAAGCACCGAAAACTGAAGAGCCTAAACCGGTTGTTGCTGAAACGCCAAAGGTTGAAGAGCCAACAGCGCCCGTAGCTGAACCTGCACCCATTGTTCAGGCACCTGTTGCCGAAACTCCGGCCGCCGCTGATGATAATAATCAGGGGCCTGATGTCATCAGGGCAAAAGCCGAACGTCTTACAGGTCCTAATGTGATTGGTAAAATACAGTTACCGGTTAATACGCCTAAGCGTAACCCGATAGCATCGTCATCAAACGCTAACAGCGCTGATCATAAACGTAAGAGAAAACGTAAAGATAACCAGGGAAATCCTCAACAGGGGCATGGTGGACAACAGGGTGGCGGTGGCAATCACCCGCACCCGCCGCAGCAGCAGCAGGGACATCCCCAGCCGCCGGCAGGTGGAACCATCAATCCAAACCGTCCTGATTTCAGGAACCGTGGTAATAATCCTAACGCAGGCGGCCCTAACCAGGGTGGCGGCGGTGGCAATCGTCCTGATTTCAGGAACCGTAGTGCCCCTCAGAACACTGGTCCGAAAGAAGAGCCATCAGAAAAAGATATACAGGATCAGATTAAGGCAACCCTGGCCCGCTTAAGCGGTGCGGGTAAATCAGGTAAGTTTGCACAGCGTGCTAAGTTCCGCCGTCAAAAACGTGATGATGTAGCGTCAACTGCCGAAGAATTGGCACTGGAGCAGGAATTACAGTCAAAAGTATTAAAGGTTACAGAGTTTGTAACGGCCAATGAGCTGGCTTTGATGATGGATGTATCTGTAACGCAGATCATATCCACCTGTATGAGCCTGGGTATGTTCGTATCCATTAACCAAAGGCTTGATGCCGAAACACTGAGCATTGTTGCTGATGAATTTGGCTACCAGATCGAGTTTGTAAAACCACAGGATGAGGAAGCTAATCTTGATCAGCCGGATGATCCGGCCGATCTGATACCACGTGCGCCGATTGTAACCATTATGGGTCACGTTGACCACGGTAAAACCTCATTGCTTGACTTTATACGTAAAACAAACGTAATAGGCGGCGAAGCCGGAGGTATTACCCAGCACATTGGTGCCTATGAAGTAACCTTGCCGGGCGATAAGGGTAAAATAACATTCCTGGATACTCCGGGTCACGAGGCGTTTACAGCCATGCGTGCAAGGGGTGCACAGGTTACAGATATTGTAATTATAGTAATAGCCGCTGATGATAGCGTGATGCCGCAAACCCGCGAGGCCATAAACCATGCGCAGGCTGCAGGTGCTCCTATTATTTTCGCCTTCAATAAAATTGACAGGCCGGGTGCTAACGCGGATAAAATACGTGAGCAATTATCGGCCATGAACATTTTGGTTGAGGAGTGGGGTGGTAAATATCAAACCCAGGAAATATCGGCCAAAACAGGTTTAAATGTTGAGCTGCTTTTAGAAAAGGTATTGCTTGAGGCCGAATTGCTTGAATTAAAAGCCAACCCTAATAAACGTGCCGTAGGTACTGTTATTGAAGCAGCCTTAGATAAGGGCCGCGGTATAGTAACTACCATATTGGTACAGGCAGGCAGGCTAAAAGTCGGTGATCCGATACTGGCCGGCTGTTATAGCGGCCGTGTTAAGGCATTAACTAATGAGCGTGGCCAAAGGGTTGAATCTGCAGGACCGTCAACACCGGTACAGGTATTGGGTATGCAGGGAGCGCCAACAGCTGGAGATAAGTTTAATGTACTGGAAAGTGAAGTTGAAGCACGTGAAATTGCTAACAAACGTTTACAATTACAACGTGAGCAGGGTTTACGCACCCAGAAACACATCACCCTTGATGAAATTGGCCGCCGTTTGGCAGTGGGTAACTTTAAGGAGCTTAACATTATTGTTAAAGGTGACGTGGATGGATCTATCGAAGCATTGTCTGATTCATTACTTAAATTATCAACCGAGCAAATACAGGTTAACATCATATCCAAGGCAGTTGGTCAGATCTCTGAGTCTGATGTATTGCTGGCTTCGGCATCTGATGCCATCATTATCGGTTTCCAGGTTCGTCCGTCAGGAAGCGCCCGCAAACTGGCTGAGGCCGAGCAGATCGATATCAGGTTATACTCTATCATCTACGATGCGATAAATGAGATCAAAGCCGCCATGGAAGGTATGCTTGCACCAACCTTTGAAGAGAAGATAGTTGCTAACGTAGAGATACGTGAAACCTTCAAGATCAGCAAAGTGGGTACCATTGCAGGTTGTATGGTGCTGGATGGTAAGATCACCCGTAACAGTAAAATCCGTATCATTCGTGATGGTGTTGTTATACATACTGGTGAGCTGGCATCACTAAAACGCTTCAAGGATGATGTGAAAGAAGTTGCTACCGGTTACGAGTGCGGTTTAAATATCCAAAACTTTAATAACATTGAAGTAGGCGACATTGTTGAAGCTTATGAAAACGTAGAGGTTAAACGCAAGTTGTAACACCCGGCTACAGTATATGGAATAAAATAAAAATGGCCCTATCAAGGGCCATTTTTATTTTACATTTTGTGATGATGCACCACATGGTGGTGATGACGGTGATGTACACGATGATGGCGATGTGTTGTTTGCGCGCTGGCTGCTGTGTAGGCAAATGTAGCAAACAACACAACGGCTAATACTTTTAGTGTTTTCATAAAACTGTTGGTATTAATTAAATTATTTTTAGTTAGTATGATAGACTAACACAACGACCGCTGGTTTAATTTGCAGTATTAAAATTTATAGCGGGATCAAAAACCCATAACCAGACGCCCTCTCCAGGTGTGCGCCATGTTACAAATGGGTATCAGGCATTATTCTCCTCATATTACATCGGTTGTTGCGCCTTTATGCCTGCCCGGACTATTTTCATACACACCATGCACGCTTATTAATTTATTTTAACAAACACTGTTTCAAACAGTTTGGATAATACGTAATGTGCCCGGAGTCACCTTTTATATATAAAAATATTATTTGTAACATAATTAATACATTGGGTGCTTTTAAGTATATATTCTACGCAAGTGTTTGATTTTTAATTAAAAGTAGTGTAAATTCCATCTTTTATAAAAAACCTAAATGATAAAAAAAATACTCCTTTACCTTATTGTGATATCTTGTATGCTCCTAAATAAAAGCGCGCTGGGGCAAACGGCCACTAATGATACTTCGGTACAAAGGATTGCGCTTGCACCTATTACAGATGCTTATAATACGGCCATTGGGGAGCAATCGCGGTTATACAACGGGCCCGAATATGATCTTTACAATCCTAATATAAAGGGGAACGCTTATTTTTCTGATATCAATAATTTTACGCCGGGTACTGTTACTTATGATGGCATATTTTACAAGGATGTACCCATGATGTATGATTTGTACAAGGGGGTAGTGGCGGTTATGTTGTATAATAAATTTTCCAGATTTGCCCTGCTTAAGGAAAGGGTTCAAAGTTTCGATCTGTTAAATCATCATTTTATATATATCAGGACCGATTCATCAAATGTAAATTCCATTGGTACGGATTTTTATGATCAGCTGTACAGTGGTAATCTTGAAGTGCTGGTCAAGCGGTCAAAGGCTCTCCAAAGTACCTCAGGTACAAGTACTATTGAAACCTATTTTACATCGAGCAAAAGTTTTTATTTAAAAAAGGGTAATAACTATTATAGTATTGGCGGGCAGGGCACTTTGTTGAGCGTTTTAAAAGATAAAAAGAAAGAGTTGCAGCAGTATATAAAAGCCAATAAGATCAAGTTTAATAAAACTCCCGAAGAGGCGCTGGTTGCTATAGCTGCCCGGTACGATGAGTTATCCAGGTAAAATACGTTGCACAGAGGGTCATAATCAAAGTAAAAACCTAAGCAGTGTCTGCAACGACCTGTTATATAAAAAATTTGCCTTGTATGCGTACTGAAAAAAATAAAAAGTGCCGATGAAAAAAATTTACTTTCTGAGTTTCTGTTTCTTGATACTGTTTAAGCTGAGCTATGCCCAGCAAAACTCGGCAGCGTCAATAAGTGTAAACTTTCAACAGGCCGGTATTGGCCAATTTGTAACAGAGCTGGAAGCAAAAACAGGGTATCGGTTTTACTATGACCCCATTCAGTTTGATAGTTTGAAAGTTACCCTACAGGTAAATAACAAACCAATGGAAACCGTGTTGGGTCTGGCTTTCAAAAACACCAATTTTCACTATGCCATTACTGCCCAACAGCAGGTGTTCCTTACCCGGGGGCGCGAAATACAAACCAGGCTATCTGCAGGGTTTTTCGGAAATAAGCCGGAGGCTAACGCAACTGTAAATACAGTTAGTAATGCCCCGGTTGCCGATTTTACTGATGAAAAGGAAAAGAAAGTTCCGGAGGCTACCACAGAAAATAAATTATACGAAATAGGAATAAAAACAAACACTATTCAGCCGGGCAAGGCTACCCTTTCGGGTTATGTGCGCGATGGTAAATCGGGCGAGTCGGTGGTTGGTGCCAGTATTTATGTAACCAATACCAAAACCGGGGTAGCTACTGATCAGTTTGGCTATTTTATCATTACGCTGCCAAAAGGCAGGCAAATTTTAAGCGTAAGGGGTATTGGTATGCGCGATACCCGTCGCCAGATCGTACTTTATTCTGATGGTAAACTGATCATTGAAATGCAGGAACAGATAACCAGCTTAAAGGAGGTGAAAATATCGGCCGAGAAAGTTGCCAATGTTCGTAATGTACAGTTAGGTGTAAACCGCCTTGATATCAAAAGTATTAAACAGGTGCCTACCGTATTCGGCGAGGCTGATGTGTTAAGGGTTATACTAACGCTGCCGGGTGTACAATCGGTAGGTGAGGCCACAACCGGATTTAATGTTCGTGGCGGTTCGGCAGATCAGAATCTTATTTTAATGAATGATGCCACCATTTATAACCCATCGCACTTCTTCGGCTTCTTCTCCTCGTTTAACCCTGATATTGTAAAAGAAATTGAACTGTATAAAAGCAGTATTCCTGAAAAATTTGGCGGCCGTTTATCATCAGTTTTGGATGTTACTAATCGTGAGGGTAACAAAAAGAAATTCACCGGCTCGGCGGGTATTGGTTTAATAACCAGCAGACTTAACGTTGAAGGGCCTATAATTAAGGATAAAACCTCTTTTTCATTTGGTGGTCGTGCTACCTATTCTGATTGGTTGCTGAGGTTACTGCCCGAAGCATATAAGCATAGTTCGGCATCGTTTTATGATTTTAACCTGGATATAAGTCACCAGATTGATGATAAAAACAATATTTACCTGACGGGCTACCTGAGCAAGGATAAATTTAAGCTCAACAGCGATACCGCCTACAGCTATAGCAACAAAAACGCCAATATCAAGTGGAAGCATAATTTTAATGATAAGCTGTTTAGCGTTATTACAGCAGGTATTGATCATTATCAATACGAAATCGCAAGCTTTGATAACCCGGTAAATGCCTACAAGCTTAACTTTGATATTAATCAAACAAATTTTAAAGCTGATTTTACCTACTACCTGAACCGTAAAAACACGATTGATTTTGGTGTAAGTTCCATTTATTACAAATTGCATCCGGGTAACCTGCAGCCCAATAACGTTCAATCATTAGTGGTGCCTGATGTAGTACCCACGCAGCAGGCTTTAGAAAGTGGTGCTTACCTGGGCGATAAATTTGATATTACTGATGAACTTTCATTTAGTGCAGGTGTCAGGTATTCATTGTATAACTACCTTGGACCGCAAACGGTTTATAACTATGCGCCCAATTTGCCTAAAACAAGTTCAAACCTGCTTGATAGTACTACCTACGCTAAAAATAAAGTAATTAAAACCTATTCAGGGCCCGAATTCAGGCTTTCTGCCCGGTATAACTTAGGGGATAATACATCTATAAAAGGCGGATACAATACGTTAAGGCAATATATACACCTGCTTTCAAACACCACGGCTATAGCGCCGACCGATGTATGGCAACTGAGCGATCCGAACATTAAACCGCAGTATGGCGACCAGGTATCCCTGGGGATATACCGTAACCTGAAATCAAATACCATTGAAACGTCGGTCGAGGTTTATTATAAAAGATTAAGGGATTATTTGGATTACCGGAGCGGGGCCAACCTGGTGCTAAACCATCACATTGAAAATGATGTGCTGGGCACCGAGGGTAAAGCTTATGGTATAGAGTTTCTGATCAAAAAAGCTACCGGCAAAGCCAACGGATGGATAAGCTATACCTACTCGCGCACGTTTTTAAAACAGAATGATCCCAATGCAGGCGAACTGATCAATGGGGGAGCTTATTATCCGGCTAATTTTGATAAACCACATGATTTTAACTTTATAGGTAACTACAGGGTGTCGCACAGGTTTAGCGTATCTCTAAATGTTACCTACAGTACCGGCCGCCCCATTACACTTCCAATTGCCAAGTATGAATATGGCGGATCTGAACGGGTATACTATTCAGACAGGAATGTTTACCGTATACCGGATTATTTCCGGTCTGATTTTTCAGTTAACATTGATGGTAACCACAAAGTACATCAGTTAACACACAATTCGTTTACCATAGGCGTTTATAATCTTACCGGGCGGCAAAATGCCTATTCAACTTATTTTACACAGC
>Ga0193717_1002383_pt1 | contig 10888 bp, 8 predicted proteins | sample U2c2metaG_FD_145900 | JGI IMG/M metagenome (GOLD analysis project Ga0193717, IMG submission 145900) | Soil microbial communities from a riparian zone of the East river system, Colorado, United States - U2c2 | ecosystem: Environmental > Terrestrial > Soil > Riparian zone | place: USA: East River...
ATCGTAACTGCTTGGTTTCATATGGCCACTCCAGAGCATCCGCCAGGCTGATCAATTGCCCGTTGCCACCAGCCTTGTCTGCTAGTAAGACCCAAACCTTTGGTACGGTCGACATAGGATGCCTGGTGCCGTAGCGACAAAAAGCCCGTTCACACTTGTCGCAGAAGTCACGCCGTTCTCAGTCATAGCCCCTTGGCGGCTCACCGAAAAAGCGACGGACGCGGTCAAGCGGCGAGTACCGATTGATAACGACTATGAAAATCTTGCGCAGATGACCTTGCGGGCACGTCAGTGTACGCACGCCATGCCAAGAGTGCCCCTTTCTAGCGAACAACAAGCTGTGATTGCCGAGCGCTTCGGGAACTGCAATGCGCTCGAATTCCTCAAAGTTCGGCGCCGACCGAAACTCGAAGCGCCCACCATCGTCGAGAATAAGCGTCTCTCCGCCCCAAGCGGGATCCCAATCTTGCTCGGTGTTGAAATAAAAAATATGGGAACCAAGCTTACGTTTGGAGTCGCAGTGCGGTGACACCGAGCAGTCCTGCGGCGTATAATGCCAGACGAAGGACAGCTCAAACGAGCGAGCCCCAATGAGCCGACGCAGAAAGGTTTGATAGTCTGTGCCACGCAGTTCTGCAACAAACGCTTTCCAGGGCGCGGCAAGCGGTAGATCATCCCGATAGGGGAGGGAGAACCGATCGTGATTCTGCTGCCCGTAGACCCGAGTCTCGCTAAAGTGGGAAGTGAACAGGCTCACATCCGGAATGGTCTCTCGCAGACGATCATACCCGGCGTCGGTTAAAAGTCCCGCCGGATTAACCCACGGATAAGGAGTCTGCGCGCGAAAAGAAGCTGGATCGATAGTCTGAAGCCGTTTTACATCCAGGTATGTCATGGCTACTGCTCTTTACATTCCTACATTGTCAGCTCTGAGCGCGCTCTCCGTTCGCCTTACTACACCTGCTTCCGGAGGCATTCCCATGAGCATACGCACGCGGCGCGCAATATCATCGACTTCTCGTAATCCGGCACTGTTAGTCGGGTTCAGGCGAGAACCGAAGAACTGGGCGATGCCGCTTCCGACCAGTGTCTGATGCAAGATGTGTAAATCTGCTTGTGGCAGGATGATCCCTCGTTCGACAAGTCGCGCGCACACATATTGCACACCCGTTTGAGGCTGTATAGTCCCGCGATTTCCCAAGCGGTGCTTCTCACTGCGAGCCACGATCCGCTCTTTTAGTTGGGTCCACAGATCGAGCTGTTGTTTGGGAAGCGGGTAAATATAGGCGGGTTTCCCGGTGGCTACCGCATCGGCCAGCATCGATTCACTCTCCCCTGTCACAATCAGGATGTCTGCTAACGCCAGATACGCGAGATACGGATTCTCCGGCTGGTCCGGTTGCCACTCGTGCAGACAACAACAATGGCCAAGTCCTTTCTTCAACGCCACCGTGGCTTGTGGTCCAGTGCGACGGCTGGTGGTGGCAAAGACTGTGGCGCCCATAGTCTCGGCGAAGCTGCGTACTTCTACACCGAGACGATACGCCGTTTCCTCATCGAAACGGCACTCGTATGATGTTCCGCCAACCAGCAGAGCAATCCGCGGGCGTGCCGCATTCGCCAATAACTCTTGCCGGCGCTCGGCAGTCTGCCTGAGTTGTTCTGAAGAGACTTCTGTAAGCGGGACAAGCGTCTCGATCCGTCGAGAATGAGGCGGTAAGCGAAAGTATCGGCAACTAATCGCAAGATCGTACAGATGCGCGACGTGGGTGCCTTTGCGCCCCATTTGCACAACGCGCGTATGATCGTGGCTTTGTTTTTTGATCCAACGTGCAATGTGGGCCGTACGCCAGCCGGTGGTAATGACCAGGTCAGGCCAGGGTCGAGTGAGTACAGCCGAGTGCGTTCGTTCGAGACCAAGCCGCGTTGCGCCGAAGCATCCGAACAGGAAGTCGTGAAGATGAATGAGCCGTGTGAAACCCAGTTCTTTGACTTTGTATGGCCAACCCAAGGCTTTTGCGAGGCCGAGAGATTGTGTGGTGTTTCCTGGGTGATCGTCCGTCAATACCCACACAGTGGGATTGCCGTTAAAGTGATGGCCCCCTTCGCATGACCGCGTGCCTTGTCGCCCCCAGCCATTGCGCGTATGCACGATGAGCTGCCAGTGTTTCTCTGGGTGATGGCAACTCGCAGCTTCAAGCTGTGCCACCCACCAGGACTCGGGGCGCGGGCGATGGGACACGTGTATTCCGTGACCTAACGCGCTCGTCCGTGTAGCCGTAGTGACGGTTACCGCCACCTTGCGGCGCGCAGAGCGGAACAACTCATCGAGCACCCACGGTACATCCTCGTCTGGCAAAGAATCTAAGACCTCGGTGGAGACCACGTCGGTAATCGGTCTCTTAGAACGGCCTGTCTCCGACAGCGAAATAAGATCATACCAGGAAACGGTTTGCTGCTCAGGCGTCGACGGATGCTCCTCGGCTGGGAGTTCGCCCCGCGTATACTTGGATTCGTAGGCCTGACGGATCTGCGTGCATAAAATTTTGTACTGTTGGCTTGGGTGCGCGGCAGTGAAAACTTGATAAGCGGCGGCATCTGCAGCACGCTCCAGATCTAACCACACCTGGCCGGCGGGGTTGTGCTGGTAGGCATAACGGTGCGGCGTTGGTTGCCAGGGTTGCAGATGGATGGCGGTGTAATGCAAGAGCTTCGAGTGATGCGGGACATATTCTCCATCACGCGCGTGCCACACGGGGTCGAGTCGTCCATACAAGCCAGGTATTGCTCGTGCCTTCGCCTCCATGAAGCTTCTGCGCTGACGTTGGGCTTCCGCCAGAGTCCATACAGAAGCCATGCGGGCGCAATCGATCAACATGACTGCTGTATCGTGATCGGTGAGGGCCAGAAAACCATGCTCTCCAAGATCAACGTCAAACAATTCTCCCGGGTCGCCAAGATATACTTGATCAACATCGTTATAGATGGCTTTCCCGTAACCCCCGGCAAAATCCGGAATGGCGAGCCGATAATTGGTGAAGCCCGTAAGCCATCGTCGTCGGTCGAATCCGACTAAATCTTTCATGAGATAAATCTCATAGATCCGGCTCGGGTCGCGGACCTGTTCGATCGACCAGAAAAAGACCCGCTCGGCGCGATACTGTGCGGGTTCGGTACCGAGAAAGATACGGACCGGCGGTTTTGCACTCGGGGCTGCACCCTCCCGTACGCCTAAGACAACACACTCAGGCTGTGCACGCGTGCCTGGTGGACGAGCCACTCTACGGGATTTCTCTATCAAGGCCATCGTGTGTACGGTCGCGGTCAGACAACAGTCGGTTCAGGCGATGGTGGCTGGCGCGCTGGCGGATGGGTGACGAAATTTTAGAATGGTAAAAAAATACGACGCGCCCAACGGCCACGCATAGGCAACCAGCATCCAGAAGAGGACCGATTTGTTGCCCAGGAAGCTTGCCAGAAAAATATAAAACGTACGAATGTCGCCTTTCGTAAACGGCTGAATTCTCCGAAATACAGCGAACCAACGGCTCTCCGTCTGTGTTTTCAAAAAGTCGACGCCCATAGTTTGGATGCTCACATACCCGGCTCGCCGCAAAAAGCGATTGTGATAAACGACGGCGGTGCCATACCACGCGGCCGTTGCCAGCGCGACGACAAGATACCCCAGATCGCGATCCGATTCGCGATAACACGCGATGGTCAAAAAGACAAACGGAAGCGCAAAGCGGAGGTCGTCAATGAGCACATCAAACCGCGCTCCGGCTTCCGATTCATAATTGCGGATGCGTGCGACCTCACCGTCACACCGGTCTAACACCCCGGCAGAAAACTGCCAAACAACGGCAAACACCAGCATTGCCCAGTACTGCGGTATGAGCAGAAAAGCAGAGGAGACGAGGAATAAGCAGAGTTCCAGGATGCTAATAGCGTTGGGGCTGAAGCCAAAACGCACAAACAAGAACGTCAAGGGTTTGGAGAGGTGGGAGTTGACCAGTTTGGAAAATTCCCCACTAATTTCTTTGAAGGCAATACGCCAAAAAAATTCAGTCCGGTCCTCTTGCGATTCTCTTCCAGTAACCGGCAGCCACCAAACATTTTCGACAAACCCCAGCGTGAGGAGTTGCTGCTTGTGCCAGTGCTGAATCAGTTGAGCAACATTGGCCCATGAATGGTGTTGCAAATGAACGCGATGACAAACAACCACATCGGTACTGAAGATGCCATTGGAGAGGGTGGGAGAGATTTCTGGTGGATGAGCAGGTCCGAGATCGAAGGTGTTGCTCCGGAAAACGCTTTTGTCGAGCGCAATCTTGGTAAAGGACTCCGGGTGGGCAAATATCACTTTGAATTTGTCCGGAAATGCACTCTCGAAAGCGACCTTCCCTTCATTCAACCACACATGTTTATAGACAACGAGCACCGGTTTGGGTGATGCGGCAAATTGGGCCAGTTGCGCAAGAAAAGTAGGATGGACAACTTGATTAGTTTCCAAGAGCAAAAAAGACGTATCCCACTGTTCGACGAGCCGGGATACTACCTCAGAAACTGTCTCACCAGTACGGATCGAAGAAATGTCATAATCCAGCGCAACGCGGGTTCGTGCCTTCCCGATTAGCGCAGCAATCTTTTCACGGTGTCCCTCAGGACAAATGATCTTTACGGATCGTATTCCTGCCTTCGACAGAGCAACCAAGGCGCGGGTCAATAGGGGTTCCCCACCGTACACGGCGTCGTAGGTTGCTTCGCTAGGGGCCGTATGCAGAACCAAAAGAACAGCCTTTGTAATACCTGCCACTCCCATCCGCAAAACGCTCCGTTGTGTCACACCACTTTTCTTGAAACGCCAGGTTGGTAAGATTGCGACTGCAAGGGGTTCACTTTGGGAGGATCTTGAACATTAAGTTCCCTCATCCTCAGCAAGGTAAAGCCCAAGAAATAGAGAAAAAAGGCTATGGCAACACACAACACCATAGCATCAAAAGACAAAATGCTCACCCTGCCCATATGAATCAGCGGATTACTGGTGAAATAGAATATGGCATTCAGGCCGATGAGGAACACGCGAACTTCTGTGGGGCCGATTTTGCCGTAAGAAATTTTGTACACTCCGGATACGGCGGTGTCTATATACGTTAAAATCCCAAGGTGCAAATAACCGACGAGCGCTAGCAGCGCGTAATTGAAGTGGACAAACGGAGACACTCCTAAGCCGAGGAAGACTATGGTTTGCGTCGTGATATCGACAGTGTGATCGACAAAATAGCCGTACTTGAATCGTTCGACTCCGCGGTATCGTGCCAAAGAGCCATCGAGACTATCTCCGAACCAATTGATCACAAGGCCAAGATCGACGATCCATAGGAAATTCTTATTCACGTTACACAACCAGTACGCAGCCGCCATGACTATCCCGCCAATGATGCCAATCACAGTGAGGATGTCGGGAGTCATCCTGGCAGGCATGTGTCTACATAACCATTGCAGCGCCGGTCGTTCCAGCGGCGCGAGAAAAGTGTCGTTGACACGTACGTCGGCTGTCTTGGAGGTATCCATCTGCGTTCTCTTCTATTCGAGTAGCTCAGCCGCTTTTTTCTTACAACAACAGTCCGCTACTCATCTGAATGCCTTTTCATAAATACGGTAGCGTTTGTACGGGACGCCTCCGACCATCGTGAGTATATTCCGCATCGGTATGTTATCTTCCAGAATCCAGGACAGTTCAACTTCCTGAACTCCGCGCCTAATTCCATAACCGCGCACAGCATCAATAAGCAGGAAAACCAGCGCGGCTCCAAGCGGGCTTCGTTGAAAACGTTTGCGCACTCCCATCAGGACAACGCGAGCCGTCTTCGGAGATTTCACTTTCAGCCGCCACAAGAGCTTGAGCCAGCCAAATGGAAGCAAACGTCCCTGCAGGTCTCGTATCACTTCATTTAAGTTCGGCAAGGCTACGATCATCGCGGCCGGCACCCCGTCCACTTCCGCAATTTGCACGGCATCGTCATCGACTAGCAGTCGCAAGTTGTAGCCTAGATGCCGAACCTCGTCTTTGGTGAATGGAATGAATCCCCAGTTTGTGGACCAGGCATCCTCGAAAATGTCCTTGATTATTTCGAGGTCCTCATTCAACTGTGATTTGTGCAGCGGCCTGACCCGTGCACGGCCAGCGGCTTTGTTCAAAACGGCCTTCATGAACTCGGGAGGAGTGAAATGGGTAGAGAGACGATAGGCCAACAAGTCCTTTACGCCCTGGTATCCCTCGGCTGTCAGCCGAGCGGCATAGTACGGGCGGGAGTGACCCATCATAATCATCGGGGGCGTGTCGTAACCGTCCACAAGAAGCCCGCACTCCTGGTTGATGGAAAAGTTGAACGGGCCGCGGATTCGCAACATGCCCTGGTCACGCAGCCAGACTTCAGCCGTACTCAACAGTTCGTGAAACGTCCCCGCCTCATTCTCGGCCTCGAGGAACCCGAAAAATCCGGTGGCATCTCGATACCGCTCTTCGTGTAATTCATCAATCTGGGCGCTGATCCGACCGACTGGCCTGGTCCCACGGTAGGCAAGCCAAAAACAGCAGCGCGCGTGCGCGAAGTATGGGTTGCGGGTAGAAAAGTGCTCGCGTCGCTCTACCAACAAATGCGGGACCCATGTTGGGTCGTCGGCATAGACCGACCAAGGCACGCGAATGAACCGGCGCATGTCGCGCGAGCCACTTACCGGCACGATTCTTACGGATTCGACAGCGCGACGCACGGCACGAGCTTACTGGCCGGAACCCAAGCCGGGAAGCGCTGAGACGCAACCGGGATTACAACCCACAGTTCCTTCCGATCGGCGAAATTACAATCTCCACATCCGGCAAATTTTTTCCTTGTAACATCGTCTTCATCTTCATTCAAGTAAACCTGGTAAACGCTAAACCAAAGTAAGGTCCCAGTTTTGGGCGGCGACGCTGGAAATATTGAGACAGACGTATCCCAATTCCACTCAGTGGTCATAAAAGATTTACGCTAGATATCCTCGCGCTCATCAGGCATACAATGTCTCGCGCCATCGATAATTCGACAGAGCCATTTGTTTAGAAATCGCGCGCCGTCGTTGACGAACAATCGTCGAATGTGTCAATAGTGTCGAGGGGCTCACAGATAGTCCGGCTGAGATGAAGGACCGTTCTCCCTTTAAGAAATTTTTCTATAGGTTATGGTACCGAACAGGGGAATATTGCCTGAGGGCATTTCTTTTCCTCGTTCCGAGGATCTCTCAACGCCTTGCCGTTCTCATGACGTCGGCGGCCGCCCGTCTGACTTTCGCTATTTTATGGAGATACCGAAAACTGATGGAAGAGAATGTCTCCATGGCGATGAGCGACCAATTCTTACCGGTGGCGCGGCGAAAGACTGTGGCTCGTATGGCCTGGAGGAATTTTGTCTGGGGACTTTATGAGACTTCCTGCGCCCTTTATGCCTCCACGGACGCGATATGTGCCAGCGTTGCTATCGAGGGCGAGGAGCATTTGAAACGGGCTTTGCAAAAGGGCAAGGGGGTGATCGCGCTCGGCGCTCATTTAGGAAATTTTACTATGATTGGTCCCCGTCTTACCGCGGCGGGATATCCCTTCAGCGTTTTAGTCAAACACCCGCCAGACCAAAGATTAGCCCGTTTGCTTGACGGCTACAGAGCGAAGGTTGGGGTAAAAACGATATCGGCTAAGCCGCGCAGGCAGGCGGCCCGACAAATCCTCGGCGCATTAAGGCTGAACGAAGTGGTTTTTCTCCTCCCGGATGTGTTTAAATCTGGGCGTGTAAACGCGCAGTTTTTGGGTTCCGCTGTCTATGTTCGTCGTGGTCCCGTGACCCTGGCTTTACGCTCGGGCGCGGCGGTTGTTCCGATGCTTGTCACGCGGGACGCTGAGGATCGTCTGACCCTTCGTATCAGTTCTGAAATCGATCTCGTCAAGACAGGAGACCTGCAGGAGGATCTTGCTGCAAATCTGGTCCTGTTTACTCGTCATTTGGAAGGCATGGTGCGGCGCTATCCCGATCAGTGGAGTCAGCTTTCACCGCAAAGACCGCCGAGCAAAAATCTCGGGCCGATGTTTCCTGATTTTGTGCAGCCGGGGGTCAAGTTGAAAGAGGTTAAAGAACTTAAAGAAGGCCGATCATGAAGACTTACGTTTACCTGCACGAAGACCTTCGACAATATACGCCGGTTTTTTTACCTTTTTATAGCGTTCTCAGCCGTGCTTGACGGGCTCGGCGCACTGGCGATATATCTCCGCTCAGAAAAAGGGGTTTAAAATTCCGCTTCCTATGGATTCCTTCAGCATCAACGGACAGTCTGAGCAGGTTCACACCCAACGCCGTAAAGACATCATTAACCATTATCCTGAGGTGAAGGTATTGTTTGGTCCTTATCCTCTGTCAGCCCTCCTCATTGCCGGGCTGGTCGCTCTGCAATGGACAGTGGCCTGGCTGCTTTGCGATCAGCCGTGGTACGTGATTTTGCCTGTGGCTTATCTTGCTGGCGCGGTTCTCAATCATGCGTTGTATGTGTTGATGCATGAGGCGACGCACAACTTAATTTTCGCAATACCAGTATTAAACAAGCTTGCCGGCCTCAGTTGTGATTTTGCCTTAATTGTCCCCAGCGCTATGAGTTTCAGAAAGTATCATCTTTTGCATCACCAACACCTAAATAAAATAACCATGGATCCGGACGTGGTGAGCCAATTTGAAGGCCGGCTGATTGGTCATGGTCCTCTGCGCAAGTCGCTGTGGCTCGCGTTGTTGTCCGTCTCGCAAGCATTGCGTCCACTAAAGGTTCCTGCCCAATCGTTTGTCGACCTGTGGGCGGTTACCAATATCGCCTTGCAGTTAGGGGTGAGTTACTGGCTCTGGTTGTATGTAGGGTGGGGTGGACTGATGTATTTGCTCCTGTCGACATTCTTTGCTTTGGGGTTGCACCCGTTAGGCGGCCGCTGGATTCAAGAGCACTATGATGTTATGGGCAAACAGCAAGAGACCTATTCGTATTATGGCCCGCTCAATTGGGTGATGTTCAATATGGGATTTCATAATGAACATCATGACTTTCCCATGGTCGCGTGGAGCAGACTGCCGCAGCTTTACCGCATGGCTCCTGAATTTTACCGGTCCTTATTTGCCTATCAGTCCTATACGCGACTCGTGCTCAAATTTATCTTTGACAAAGAAATCAGCGCATTTAGTCGTTGGGTTCGCTATGATTCACGGCAACCAGTGTGACGCTCTCCATGGTGGCCTATGGAGATATTCTTCCTCTTACCGGGCCTGCCCGTAGGCTTGCCGCTCTCGAAGGAATCGTCGGGCAGTTCTAGATGGCCGTATGGGTCGCCCGCTTTGTCGGACTGTACATTGTCCACAGTCAGCGGTGAGATACAGATAGTGACGAACGCTCTAGACAGCACTATGGCTCGGTCAGCCAATGGCTCAGATCGCGCTGCAGCAAATTGGAGAGCTTGGTCACGTCCTCCGCGAGCGTGTCTCGCAGCATCCGCTTGACGTCGGGAGCGAGCGGGGCTGGGCGCGTGTTAATCGTGTTCCACCGCGCCAACCGTTCCAGCCTAGACTTTCGCCCGGTGGCTTTCTTCTTCTGGTTCATCCTCCAGATCAGGTCTAAGGTATCGGCGAGACGCGCCTTACTCGCCAGAGGGGCGTAGAGCAACCGCTGTAGCCAACGATAGCGGTAGATGCGGCTCCCGAGTTTCCGCTGGAATCTCGTCCTGCCGTCGTACTCAACCTCTATGAACTTCAGCACGTGTTTGTACACTGTGAGTGGGTCGCGCACGAGGTCGTCGAAGAGAAGAACAAGGGAGCGGTCGCGCCCGACGATTTGATAGAGGCGCTCGATCTGCAGTCCGAAACTGGCAACCTCACGGTACAACAGCAGTTGGGGATCAAGGCAGTGTTTGGGAATCCGCTCGCCTCGTGCTCTCAATTCCTGCAAACTCCAGGCGGTGGCAAAGTCTTCTACATCTTCCATGAGGGTAAAGCGCATCCGTAAATAATACGAGGCCAGCATGTCCAGCGGATTACGTAGGATCGCAATGAACCTGGCCTGTGGATTGAGGCTCAAGATTCGCCGCAGCGCATCGGGAGAGTAGAGGTAAGAAACAGACCCCTCTCCGATCGCCTTATGACTCTCCCGATAGTGAGAAAAGTAACGCACCAGGTAGCGGTTCTCTAAGTCGTCGCGCGAGGCGTGCGGCGCGAACAACGAGAAGTAGTGTGGCTCCTTAGGCCGCGAGAAGCACACCTGCGGGTTATCGGCGAGGTAGCCGCTCAACGACGTCGTGCCGCACCGCGGTGCCCCGATGAGGAAAAAATCCGGAAAACGCTCTGGTCTTGTCAAGCTGCTCCCTCCGCGAGTAATGCTGTCCAAATGAATTGATGTAGGACGTGCGAAGCGCGCCGAGCCGAAACACCACGCCGGTGGGTACTCCCCGCCCTACAAAGCTGCTCACCGCCTCTTCGTTCACCCCCTGTTTCATTTCACCTCACTCACCGTGGCAGCGAGCCGGAGTTTTGCTTATGGTGTACTTTACCGCACAGCGCTGTTCAGCGCTACCGCCGCTCGCTTGAATTCAGAGCGAGAACGCCTTTTTCTAATCGCGCGCGCCGTCCGAGCCGACCGAAGCAACATTGGGACTTTGATTCACGGCAACCAGGTGCCTGGACCCCTTGCTCCTTCCGCCGGAATCCGAGATGATGCGAGGCATGCTGGACGTGGCGTCGGTGACGAGCACTGTATGTGACCTCTTCGGGATTCCCAGACCGGCCGATTGCGTCTCGCCCCCATTCAGCGAGGTCGCTGCGTTCGCGGCGCG
>Ga0193717_1002384_pt1 | contig 10884 bp, 7 predicted proteins | sample U2c2metaG_FD_145900 | JGI IMG/M metagenome (GOLD analysis project Ga0193717, IMG submission 145900) | Soil microbial communities from a riparian zone of the East river system, Colorado, United States - U2c2 | ecosystem: Environmental > Terrestrial > Soil > Riparian zone | place: USA: East River...
GGGGCACTCGTCGTCGATCAGCGTGGCGACGGACTTGCGGAATGAGTGCGTGGTCACCCCGCGCACGCGCGCCGGAGGGCGCGAAAGACGTGGCAGACAACGCAACAATCAGTTTCACGGATAGTCACGGGACGCACTGGCGCCGCACCGCGCGAGGGGGCAGAGAGGCGGTCGAATTCAACTGGCTTGGCGGCCCCGTGCGTGAGCTCCCCGCCGCAGGCTCACGACGGCCGCTCGGTGATCCCTTGCGGCGACGATGCCATCGCGACGGGCCGATTTGCAGTCTCCTGGACCGCGACCGATGTGCTGATCACTGCGGTTCAAAGCGAACCTCAGTTCCTCACCAGTCTTGGGCAGATGTTCGCCTAGGAGGTAGGACTGTTGGCTCCCATCCGTTACGCATGTCGGCCCGTCGCTACCCCCCAAGGGGTGACGGGCCGAACACCAGTTAACACGCGGAGCTAGGCCGAACGGAACGGTTCACCTCGAATGCGGGCGGATAGTCGCCGTGGACGCCATGTACCTGCGCGCCTGCGCTCGGCTCAGCGTGCCGGGCGCTGCACGGCGCGGCTGGAGTTCGCGGCTGATCGATCTGGCCCGCCCCGATCGTTTCGTTTTTTCCGTGGTAGATCGACCACGGCGACGTTATGGCCGCAGGCCAGTTCAAAGAACCCGTCATTGGCCCCGCGGAGCATCCACCGCCGACGCATAGTGATGCACCGCCCAACGGTGCAACGGTGCACGGGATGCACAGCACCATTGCGGACCTCCGATGTGCAGGGTTGTGCGGCCGGCCATGGCAAATGGCCGCCGCCGAGGGGCGGCGAATTCATACTGTGACCTGCGCGTTTCCTGTGTGCGCGTATCTTTTGCCGCGCACTGATCAGGCTGTTATCTTTCCTCAGGTCAACGTGAGCGCAGCATAAGATCCCCATGTGAGGGGCTCTTATCTGCTCCTAAGCTAGGGAGAAAATGAAGGCAATCAGTCGGGTGCTGGTGGCGTTGATCGCGGCCATCGCGGCGCTATTCGTCAGCACGGGCACCTCACACGCAGGGTTGGACAACGAGCTGAGCCTGGTCGACGGCCAGGACCGCACCCTCACCGTCCAACAGTGGGACACCTTCCTCGATGGCGTGTTCCCGCTGGACCGCAACCGGCTGACCCGTGAGTGGTTCCACTCCGGTCGCGCCAAGTACACCGTGGCCGGCCCCAACGCCGCGGACTTCGATGGCACGCTGGAATTGGGCTACCAGATCGGCTTCCCGTGGTCTTTGGGTGTGGGCATCAACTTCAGCTACACCACCCCGAACATCCTGCTCGACGACGCGGACGTCAACCCGATCGGCGGAGGCTTCAACCCGCTGGGCTCGGTCATCACCCCGAACCTGTTCCCGGGTGTGTCGATCTCGGCTGACCTGGGCAACGGCCCCGGCATCCAGGAAGTCGCGACCTTCTCGGTCGACGTGAAGGGTGCCGCTGGCGGCGTCGCGGTGTCGAACGCTCACGGCACGGTCACCGGTGCTGCCGGTGGTGTGCTGCTGCGTCCGTTCGCTCGGCTCATCGCCTCCACTGGTGACAGCGTCACCACCTACGGCGAACCGTGGAACATGAATTAGATCGGCAATCTACGGACAGGTTCTCCCAAGAACCCATCGGTAATCTCGGGACAGGTTCTCCCTAGAACCCTACGGCAGCCCCGCTCGCTCACCGTTGACACATGATCCAGCGGGGCTGTCGGCTGTTTACGGCAGGTGGGCAGCCCGTACGGGACGAGCGTCGAGTAGCCGGTGCCGCCCAGCGCGGTGGATCAGCTTGCACTCATCAGGCGCGCAGCCAAGCTACGCGAACGCCGACGGGCGGCCTTCGATGCGGCCGACGCCGAGATGCGCCTCCTGATCCGCGAGGGATTCGAGGAGGGCATCTCCGGAGAGAAGCTCGCCGAGGCGGCCGGGCTGTCCCTCCCGCGCGTCTACCAGATCCGCGACGGGCGACGCTGAGCACCGCCCCTCACTCACCGCTTATTCACCGCTTATGACTGAGAATCAGCGAGAATTACCGGCAATCGTTGGCAGCCCAGAAGCCGGGAACAGGTTGCGCCGCAACAGCTAACGACAATCCGCGAGAACCTTCGCGAATCGTCTGCTGCAAAGCCGGTGTCGCATGTTCGAATCATGCCGGGGGCACGCTCACCCTGGCTGCCAGTAAGGCTCCCGATTTCGCCCCTCACTATCCGATGAGCGAACTTGCTTTTGCTGATCATGAAACTGCGAATCTCCTGTACCTGCGGGTGTAGTGACTTACGCTGCGCACATACGGGTTCCGGCGTGTGGTCGAGGGTCGACGGCGGCAGGGCCAACTTCGAGGGGGGACCAGCCGTGCGAATGAGCCAGCGCTACCTGATATTTGGGCTCGCTGCGGCGCTAATGCCCGTCGGCGTGACCGTCGCTTCGCCGGCGTCGGCGGATTGCACCAGCGCCGGGGCAGCCACCGTGTGCGCACAGGGCACGGTCCGCGGCGGCGGTCCGAGCGCCCCGATCGCAGGGCCTGTCTACCCCTCTTATTGCGCCGATCCCTGGTATTGCGACGACGGCTGGGATATGGATGTGAGCTTCAACCCTGGTCGTCCTGGCGGCGGCATTGACATCGGACGTCCCGGCGGCGGAGGTGGCACCGGTCCACGCTGAGCATTGTCACCATGTCCTACAGGCCACATAGTCAAGGAGCACCATGTTCTTCCGTAGCGTGATTGGCGCCGGCATGATCGCCGGCTCGATGCTCGTTGGTACCGCCGCAACCGCGGCCGCCGACCCGCCGAACTGCACCGCCGCCGACCTCGCCGGTGTCATGTCCGGCGTCAACGCAGGCACATCGAGCTATCTGTTTACCCATCCAGACGTGAACGCCTTCTTCACCGGCCTCAAGGGCAAGTCCAGGGACGAGATGCGCACGGAAATCGAAAACTACGCGCAGACAAACCCACAGGTGCGAGACGAGCTAACGGCTGTCAGGCAACCCGCCACCGACTTCCGTGACCGCTGCGACGCGCCTGTCCCCGACGGGCCTATGGGCTAGAGGTCGAGCAGCGCCAGTTCCGGCGACTCGATCTCGCTCAGCTGTCGACGTCCAGCTCGACGAGGACCCGTCGCAGCAGCTTGCCGGTGGCATTGCGGGGCATCTCGTCGATGAATACCACGTCGCGGGGCACTTTGTGGCGGGCCAGGTTGTTCTTGACATAGAGCTTGAGCTCTTCGGCGTTCTGCTGTGCGCCGGGCACGGGAACAACGAAGGCACGCAACCGCTTTCCGAACTCGATGTCGTCAACGCCGACCACGGCCGCGTCGGAGACATCCGCACGCTCGACGAGTAGGTTCTCGACCTCCTGCGGGAAGACGTTCTCACCGCCGGAGACGATCATGTCGTCGTCGCGCCCGTCGACGAACAGCAGTCCGGTGTTGTCGAAGTGACCCATGTCGCCGCTGGACATGTAGCCGTCGATGATCTGCTTGCTCCGGCCGTCGGTGTATCCCTCGAACCGCGCCTCGCTGCGGACAAAGATCCGGCCCGGCGTGTTGGCGCCGTCGATGCGCTGGCCCTGCTCGTCGAACAAGACCACTTCGCAACCCACCGGCGAGCGGCCTGCCGTTCCGGGCGCGATTCGCAGGTCCTCCGGGGTGGCGACGCTGGCGAAACCGCACTCGGTGGAGGCGTAGATGTTGTAGAGGACATCGCCGAAAGTGTCCTGCACGCGGTTGGACAGTTCGGGGGTCAGCGCCGACCCAGCGATCGCGATCACCTTCAGCGACGACGTGTCGTAGGAGGCGATGACGTCGGGCGCGAGTTCGACCATGCGGTGCAGCATCGTCGGGACCGCGACCAGCATGTCGGCCTCGTGGTCTGCGATCAGCTTCAGCGTGCCCTCCGGCTTGAACCGCCGGCTGGTGACCACCTTGTTGCCCAAGGCCGCGCCGACGAGGTAGGTGGCCAGGCCGGTGCCGTGGAAGATCGGCGAGACGATGACCATGGTCCCCTTACGGGGGAAGGGGACTCGGTCGACCAGCTCTGCCGTCGCTAACGGCGACACCTTGCCCCGGGGCGCGCCCTTCGGTAACCCCGTCGTGCCGCTGGTGAGGACGACGGACCCGCCCGGCCTGCTCGGTGCGGGCAGCGGCGCAGAGTTGTTCGCCGCGATGATGTCGTCGATCGTCGGCACACCGGTGGGCCGATCGGTCCCCTCGTCGACCCAGGTGAGCACCCGTCGCACGTCGGCGGGCAACGCGTCGAGGAGGTCCGAGAACTCGCCGTCGTGAAGCACCGCGTTGACTTTCTCCCGCTCGCAAACGTCCACGAACTGCGGCTTGGCGAATCCCGTATTCATCAATACCAGCCGGGCACCGAGCTTGCCGCACGCGGCCATCGCGAGGATGAGGCCGCGGTGGTCGCGGCAGAGCAGGCCCACCACCGAGCCCGCGGCGATGCCGAGTCCGCTCAGTCCGCGCGCCAACGCCGTGGACTCGTCGTCGACCTGCTTGTAGGTCAGCGTCCCGTGCTCGTCGACGACCGCAGGCAATGTCGGGTACTTGCGGCCGCCCTGGATCGCCAACGTCGCCTGCGGTCCGTAGACGCCGGCGTTCTTCGCGGTCTCGAGCGTCCCGCGTAGATTGCCGAGGTCGAGGATGCCGGTGTCACGCAGTCGCTTCACGGCCTTTGCGATGTCGGCGATACGAGCCAACTCATGCCGCAGTCCGGCCAGTCCCGCAACCATGGGCCCCCTCCCGGCGGTTCTGCGCAGCGTAGCAATGTAGACCGGACTTGAATCGGTTATCGGCTTGCTTCCGCCCGGTGCCCGCATCATCACGCCGGCTGAACCAGTACTCGCCGTTGGGCATTGGGGGATACCTCGAACCGCTCGCTCAGCTGTGCCAGTGTCTTGCCACTGCGATATAGCTCGGCGGCAACCTGGAAGTCACTGTTGGCAAGTCCTTATCCTCGCGTGCCGGATCAACCCTTGTGCGGTTTGCCTGCTTGCATACTGTCGCGTCGCCGGTGCGAACATTCACGCCCCCAACAGTCAAAGTGGTAACCAAGGCCTAGCCAAAGTTCCAGTGCGATGGCGTCTGCCGTCCGGGGTGGCTCCCCGGTGGTCACGACTGTCCCAAATCCCACCGTGTTCGGGCCTAGGATGCCAACGTGGAAGAAAGCCGTGGCGAGGCTTGTGGTGCGGCTGTTCTTGAAGCTCGCGACCTCTGCAAGTCGTTTGGCCGGGGGGCCACGATGACGCCCATCCTCAAAAGCATTGATCTGCAAATATTTCCTGGCGAGTTCGTGGCGTTGATCGGACCTTCGGGTTCGGGGAAGTCGACGTTGCTGAGCATTCTCGGCTTGCTGGAGCCTCCGACGAGCGGTGAAGTTCTGGTCAATCAGAAGAGTGTGGCGCAGCTGTCTCGCCGGGAGTTGGCCGGCCTCCGCGGTAGCACGATCGGGTACGTGTTCCAGTCGTTCAATCTGCTCGCCGGGCTGTCTGCGGCGGAGAACGTGATGCTTCCCGGTCTGCTGGCCGGCGAGAGTGGTCAGGCGCAGTACGACCGAGCAATCGCACTGTTGGAGCAATTCGGAGTTGCCGCACTGGCCAAGCGCGTGCCCGCGGAGTTGTCGGGCGGTGAGCAGCAGCGGGTAGCGATCGCACGAGCATTGTTCAGGACACCGGATGTGGTGCTCGCCGATGAGCCCACCGGCAATCTGGATACCGAGAACGGGCGCAAGGTCATCGACGCGCTGGAAAGCCTTAACTCATCAGGTCAAACGATAGTCCTGGTGACCCATGATCAGTCGATCGCCGGCGACGCTCCTCGACTCATTTCGCTCCTCGACGGTCGCATCGAAACTGACAGCGGTACTACACAGTCAAGTGGCACATCATGGCGATGGCGCACCGGCATTTAGCCGCGCCTCTGAGCGTGCTGCGGATCATCAATCTCCGGGCCGTTCGCCGTCACACGCTGCGCGCGGTACTGGCCGCGCTTTCGCTCGGTGGTGGGGTGGCCGTTGTTGTCGCCGTGATGATCGAATCCACCAGCGTCCGTACCGCTATCGATGATGTCGGGTACCGAATTGCCGGTCCCGCCCCGTTGCGTATCGTCGGCGCGGCGACTCGGGGCGGCATCGAACCGGCGGTCATCGACACTGCCAACCGCGTGCCGGGCGTGTCGGCGACGGTACCTGTCATCCGCGCAGTGACGTTGTTGCACAACGGTGGCCACGAAACGTTCGTGCTGGCGCTGGGGATCGACTGTTCAGCCCAGTGGATCATCGACCCGAAGGTATGCCAACCCGGCCAACGAGAGCCACGGATGTTCGCTACGTCGACCACACTTGGCAGCTCATTGGGCACTTCGGCAACACTGGCGACCGACGTCGGGCAGCTGTCGATGCCGACGCTGCAACAAGTCTCACAGCTGGATACCGTCAACAACGGACGCGTCGTGGTGTTGCCGCTCAGCACCGCCAAGGCACAGTTCGCGCGGGGCAACCGGGTCGACATCGTCTACGTGCAAGTGGCCGACAACGCGAGCGCATCGGAGGTCAGAGCGCGCCTGGCCGACCGATTGGGCCCTGGGTTCAGGGTCCTGACCCGCGAGGATCCCGCCCGAGGATTCGACGTCAACACCGTGCTTCTTCCGCTGCTGGGGATTTTCGCGCTCATCGCGGTCGGGGTCGGCGTCATCCTGATCGCCCAGGTCACCCGCATGTCGGTCGAGGAACGCCGCCGCGAGATCGCGATCGCAGCTGCCCTCGGCGCATCGCCGGTATCGGCCGTCGGCGGCTTCTTGGCTGAAGCTGCACTGCTTGGAGCACTCGGATCAGTCATCGGCATCCTCCTTGGCATCGTCATCGCCAGGCCAGTGGTCGCGAGCGCCAGCGAGCTCACCCAACTGTTCGTTGGTGTCAATGTCCCGGTCGTGGTCGAACCACATGTCATCGCGGTGGGACTGGGAACAGGGGTGCTCCTGGCGGTGCTCGCCGCGATAATCCCAAGCCTGTCGGCAACGAATACCGCGATAGCGACCGAACTCTCAGGCCGCGCTGCCCTCGAGGGCACCAAACCACGACGCATCTGGCCCAAAGCGGTGGCGCTGCTCATCGTGGGTTTTGCCGGCGTCACCGCCGCGAGGTTGGCCACCACATCAGGAGGCCTCGAGCCCTGGCAGGCCGACGTGACCAATGCCGCTGTCGTTGTCACCATTGTCGGATTGCTCTCGGCCGCAGCATATCTGAGCTCACAGGTGATCACCTCCGTCCGGCCGCGACCTGAACGGGCACACGGCGCAACGCTCACCGTGGCGCTGAGCGGACTGCGCGCCAACGGATCACGGACAACGGCGATTGCCGGCGCTGTCGCGGTACCCGTAGCGGTCGCGGTTCTACTCTCCGGATTTCTTCTCGCCATCAACCGCGGCGTCGCCGACGTGGCTCGCGCACAGGCAGACGGACGTCTGGTCCTCACCACCACCCGATTCACCGACTTCGGGTCGATGGATGCCAAATTCTCCCCAGACACGATGGCGAAGCTGACGTCCCTACCGGGGGTCGACTCCGTCGAGCGACTGGCGGAGATCGAGACCACCCTGCCGAATGGATCACTGGCGTTCGTTCGGGCCGAGGATCGGCCGACCTTTCCTTTCCCGGTGCTCGCCGGGGCGCCCCCACAGGTCAGCATGGACGCAGACCAACTGGTCGTCGGGGGCATACTCGCCCGCGAGAACGGTCTTCGGATCGGTGACACGCTCGTCCTCGGAAGCGGACCCCAAGCCAGAAGAATGGCTGTCGGTACGATCCTGGCGACTCCTGAAGTGGGCGGCCGGAGGATTCAGATGCCCTACCGGCTTGCGCAACAGCTTTTCGGTCCTGAGCCGGCGGGTCTGGTTTTCCTCAAACCGGCGGCGGGATCGTCAATTGAGCAGATCTCCGCAGAGGTGGGCTCCACACAGTTCAACCAACCCGTGACAACGGCAGACGCCGCGGGATACCAACACGCCGTCGCCAGCGGTGAGGCCCGATTTCTCGCACCGTTGAACACGCTGAAATACGGACTCCTGGCCATCGCCTTCGTATCGGTGTCCTCCACGCTGCTGCTGGCCGGTATGCGGCGTCGACGCGAAATCGCGCTGATACAGGCGTTGGGCGCCACGAGATCCAAGGTGTTCGCCGTGACCACCTTGGAGGCCGTCATCGCCAGCGCGGTGGGCGCCCTGACCAGCGCGGGCCTGTCCGTTGCGGTCCTCGAAGCCGTTCGACGGGCCGCGCTGGTCAACGTGGGTTCGGACAGTCCGTTGATCTTCCCGCTGTCAGAAGCGCTCCTGTATGCGGCCCTCGCCACCACGGCGGCGATACTCGCGGCTCTCATCCCCGCGTGGAGAAGCACGCAGACCGCACCATCGACTGCGCTGCGCGATGAGTGACCCGTCAGAAGCGATAAGTGGCGCAGCCGACCTGCACGCCTGAGCCCACGCTCACGATCAACCCGATGTCACCCGGATTCACCCGCTGATCGCGCCAGGCGTGCTCCAGCGCATACGGCACCGACGACGTGAAAAGGTCGGCGTCGGCGTCGACTTCGACGAACCGGGATCCCGGGATCCCGATACGGGAAGCCATTTCACCGCGGTCGGCGGCCGACAGGTGTGGCGGGAACACGACAGCGATGTCGGAGCGTTCCAAACCTTCCAGCCTCAACAGTTCCTCGACAGCGGCGGGGATGGCGTTCAGGTAATGGGCCGTCAGCTTCGGCTCGCGCTCGATCTGCAGCCAGCTCTGTTCATCCTCGTGCTGTATGTAAGTGGACAGTGCCCCGCTGTACTCAGGACGGTGGTGGAACACGAATTGGCCGAAACCTGCTGTGCCGCCGGTGTTTCCCAGGATCACGGCCGACCCCGTCTCGTTGACGCCGTATAACGGATGCGCGTCGCCGGAGATATTGTTCTCGACCTCGGACGCCATGACCATCGCGTGTTCGGCCTTTCCGGCGCCGATCATGTTGACGGCGACGTGGCACGCGTTGAGGAATCCGACGGCGCCGTTGAGCACGTCGAAGGCAAGAGTCTTGGGATCGTCCGGCCGTTCCACGTCGTCGTTGATCCCCAACTCACCGGCCACCAGAGCGGCGATCGCCGGCTCGCAGATGAAGTCTTCCCGGTACACCCCGGCGTGGATGATCAGACCGAGCGCCGACCGATCGAGGCCGCTGCGGTCGAGGGCGGCTGTGGCGGCCTGAACCGCGAGGTTGACCGCACGTGGCGGGCCGGACTGCTCGGCGGGCGCGGTGCCGACGCCCTCGATCGCGACACGGGGTGTCGCCGGTTTCTCCGTGGAGCGTCGGCCCGCTGGGCGCCGGCCACTGCGCTGCTTATCAGGGCCCCGGCGCAGCCGGTCCGGCAGGTCGTCGAACGTGTAGAGCGCGGCGCCGACCGTCTGCCCGGAGCCGCTGATGCCGAAGACCACATTGTCGCCGGATTTGATGCGGTTGCCGCGGATGTGGTCGCTGAGCGCCACGAAATGTGTCGTGCTGGCGGTGTTCCCCCGCTCTGCCAGGTTGGAGATGACGTTGCCGGGGTGGGCCGCGGTGTAGCCGAACATCCGGTTGACGGCGAGCGTCGCGTCGTTGATCGAGGCGTCCGACGTCTGGTGCATCAGGATGTGATCGCAGTGCTCTGGCCGCCAGCCGTGCCGCATCATCGTGGCGCCGACGTAGGGCACGGACCGCTTGACGGCGGCGACGGTCGCGGCGATGGAGTCGACGAGCATGATGGCGCCGCCGTGCGGCCCGTTGGTCGCCTTGGCGACGCACAGATTGCTGTACCGGCTGAGCGTGGCCATGTCGATGTCGTGAAAGCCGACGCGGTTGTTGGGACCGCGCTCGAGGATCACCGCGGCACCAGCGTCACCCACGGTCAGACAGGCCAGCCGCGGGTCCATCGGCCCGTCGATCTCCTGCTGCGCCGTGGTCGTGAGGTGGGTGATGTATTCGCCGCTGACGACCATGGCGCGCTGAACCAGTCCGGTCTGCAGAAACGCGTCGGCCACCGTGATGCCGGTGAACATGCCGGCGCACGCATTGGTCAGGTCGAAGGCAAGCGCGTTCGCCAGGCCGCATTGATCCCGCAGCCGCGCGGCGGTGCTGGGCTCGAATGTGAATTTGTGGGCCGGCCCGTCATACCGGGAGATGTTGCAGGAGATGACCAGATCGATCTCCTCGGCGCCGTAGCTGGACCGGGCCAGGCAGTCGGTCACCGCATGCCGAGCCAGGTCGATCGAGAACTCGCCGTCCCCGGCCACCCGTCTGTGCTTGATGCCGGTCAGGCGTTCCAATGGAATACCGATCGGGTTGACGCATCCGGCCAGGACGGCGTCGGTCGACATGATCGTGGCGGGCAGGTAGGTGCCGATGCTTTCGATCACCGTGTTTCGCGTCCGCTGGCTCGGCTCTGGTGCGGGCACCGACGGAGCCGGTGCGGGGTCCGCCGCTGCACCAGAGTTGCCGATCTCGTTGCCGTTCACGTGTGTCGAGGCGTCCGCGACTATCGGAGCGTCCTCGACAAACTCCTGGAGGCTCTGGCCGTATTCGGCGGCGAGCTCGGCGATCGTGCCGAACAGGAACAGCGACTCCGGTCGCAGCGGCAGCTCAGCCGCGGTCGCGAGCATCGCGATCTCCAGGCTCTGGGTCGAGGAGCCGCCGAGTGCGAAGAAGTCGTCGTGAACGCTGACCCGCTCCACTTCGAGCACGTCCCGCCAGATCTCGGCGAGGATCGTCTCGGCGCGCGTGCGTGGAGCGACGAAGACCGCCTCCTGCACCGGCGTTGCGTCGACCGACGCCGCCAGAGCCCGGCGAT
>Ga0193717_1002386_pt1 | contig 10880 bp, 7 predicted proteins | sample U2c2metaG_FD_145900 | JGI IMG/M metagenome (GOLD analysis project Ga0193717, IMG submission 145900) | Soil microbial communities from a riparian zone of the East river system, Colorado, United States - U2c2 | ecosystem: Environmental > Terrestrial > Soil > Riparian zone | place: USA: East River...
GGGATTGATTTTGACGAGTTTAAACAGGAAGTTTGAATAATGAAATTACGTGACCTCTACAAAGAAAATCCCAACCACAGGGAGGATTGGCAGTCTGTAAAGTATGAAAGCCTTACGCACCGAAAGCCTGACGCGGACAGCCTGGTCGTGTTTCAAAAAAAATGGCTTGCCGGGGTTGCTACCCTTAGCGATTGGTTAGAACATCGCATGATTGATCTTTCGACCCTGAAAGAAGGACTTACAACAGTTCAAAAAAAAGTTGTCAACGAACGCCGCCATCAATTATACGACTGGTGGCTGGAATATAAGGTGCGATTTGTTTTCTTAAAGGAACTTAAAGATGTGATCACCTTTGCCCCAGGCAGTGTAAAGAATTTCGCGGAACAAAAACTAAAAGAATTCGACAAATATCTGGCGGGTGAACTGACCGGGTTCGCTCCTTTTATGTTTACCAACGCTTTAGGCCTGATGCCCAAAAAGGATTATCCGGCATTAATGAAACAGTTAGAAAAGGACTATGATTCATTGGACCGTATCGACAGTCAGGAGGATTTGCCTATAGCGGCGGCCCTGCATCGGTATCATGGTTATCTCCATGCCTTGGCAGCTGAAGGAATTGATGAAGAAAGCGATGTTGTTCAACCGGAAGAAAATGATGAGTATATATTTGGTAAATACTGGCCGGAAATTTTAAAATTGAGTCAAAGCCCGGAGATCGAATACATTAGTAAAAATACTTATTATGAAGATCAGGCCTATGTAAGTTACCAGGTAAAAAAAGTAGGCGGGTTTTATGGTGCATATTCTCTAAAAAACAATCTTACACAGTCATTTGATACCGGATTCAATAACCTTATGGCGGACATCCGGAAACTTGACGTTGACAACCAAATGGATATATTGAAGGGACTGAAAGATGAGACTACGGCACTGGCGGATATTGTGATCAAAGGAGAGTATAATGAAACCGGTGACGAGATGCATGACGGCAGGCGCTATGAGTTTATTTATTTTCCGCATGCAATCTTTCGAGGCGATAATGATGTGCGCCTGGCGACTAATGGGCAATCAAGGCTTTATTTAGCTAAAGGCATGACTGATTTTCCGGAAGCTTGGTTGGAGGCAATAGGCTATATGGAACGCAAGTTGGAACATTCCATTAACAATCTTCACTTGATGAACGAAGGTGTTCCTAAGTTTAGTTATGAAATTCAGAAACTTTTTAAGGATATCTATATCATTGAAAGTGAATCAGCAATGCTGCAAGGAACCGCATTTTATCTTGATGGTGTTGGCCTGATTACCTGCTATCATTGTGTGACCGACCGCGATAAAGAAAAATATGCGGATGATCTCGTCATTTTCCATTCTACAAATCTGGGGAAAAAATATCCGGTGGACGTGGTAAAAGCCAATGCCGTAGTTGACCTGGCCATTATCCGGCTACGTGAAGAAAAGCAATTGACAGCTTCCGGTTTAGTGAAAGGCGATTCAGATGCCATCAAATATCTTGATCCCGTTGCCGTGGCCGGTTTCCCCAATTATAACTTTGGCGATACGGGTTATTTCACCACAGGCCAAGTGACTGGTTTCCGCGCAGTAAGCGGGATAACGCACGTCCTTGTCAGCAATAATTTAGTGGAGGGGAACAGCGGCGGGCCTGCTTTTGACGAGCATGGGCAAGTCATTGGCGTGGTTGTAACGGGAAGTGAGAGTTTTCAAAATGCCGTGCAAACTGAAAAACACGGCATTATTCCGATTAATGTGCTTCAGTTTTTAGGGTAATTTATATTTCTTCATCCAATTCTTCGGCTCTGTACAATATTTTACCAATATTATCCAAGGCATCTTCGGGCAATGGCAAGGGGTTAAAGCACCGTTTACAGGTAAAATAATGATTGTAAAAAAAATCTTCGAAATCGCGTTTGGTAAATTTGTTCTTTGTCTTGCAGATCTCGCATTCATTAGCCAGTAGTTTTGACAACTGGGAATAAGTGAGTTTGGACAGTGATCGTTTTTGATCATCGTATAGCATGATAAACCCGATGAAGCGCTTGAGCATTTTTTCCGGCCTGCGCTTTTCTTTATCCTCGATTAGCTCAAAAACAATATGATCTACAACCGCCGCCAGATAGTTAAGCAATACGGACACAGCACTATAATAGTGGCTATAAAATTCGAACATATCCTCATCGTCTATAGGAAAGGTGAAATCCAAGCCCTGGTTTTCCGTTTTATAATGCTTGTGATTGGTAACAATATGTAAGGCATGATTGGTAAAAGAATTAAGACCTATTTCAGATGACTTGTCGTACCGTAACTCATAAATAAGATCTGGCGAGTAGAGCAATGCCCTTAGTTTTTTGATGGATTCCCCGACTATTTTTTTCCGGTCCAGGTTAGCAGCGCTGGGGTCATACTTTTGCGGGTCACCATCATGGAAATATCGGTTGATGAAATCTTCCCGGTCGGCAACGATTTGTTCTAAAATTAGCAGCTGATCAGTAAGCGGTTTACGAAGAAGCGCATAGGCCACACTTAATTTTCCTTTCTGCGCGATAATGATAGATTCGTAAATAAAATTAACCAGGTCAGCAATAATGGACATGGTCACATGTTTCGTCACCACTACCTCCAGCTCTTGGGTAAGTCCTAGTTTTTTTAAGGCATCCAAAGGATGAGCTCTTCCTCATTCAGCGTTTTGACCAATTCCGGATTATCTTCCACCGCGGTATTGGCCATATCGAGATAGTAGGTATCGGAAAGGACTTCTGTGAGCTGATCATACAAATAAGCACAGATATTATTGACGAAATGAAATGCCTTTGGAAGTCGTGTTTTCGCTCCTTTTTCAATTATAATCATAGTTTACAAATGTTATGCTGTAATTTTCAATCAAAGAAAAATATCATCTGCGGAGCCTATTTGCGCACATAATATTTTCATTCAATATAATTTATTCATCCCAATTTATATTTCGACATACCACTAGTCCCCTTGCTAAACCAAAGTAATTTAAACAAACATAATCCTTCACATAACAATTTATAGTTATTGCTAAATTGGATCACATTAACAATACCAATATATGTCGCAATACGAAGTGTTACCTGATGAAGAATTTCCAGATAACTTTGGGTACACCCATAGAAGTCTGTTCTTTCTTTCGATGACACTGGGAGAAATATTAACGATATCTAAACCACGTGATAAAGGAGAAGAATTGGACTTTCTAAACAACGCTATATTTAAAAAATACGACGTTAGCCTTATGTATACTTTCACTATGGAGTATTGTAAGCTGCTAGAATCCGGGAAGGGAAACGGTAATTATGCCGCATTATACAAACTAAACAGAAAGGTTGCTCATTTCAAGGGTAAATCCTATCAGAACGACTTTGAGCTTATTGAAAAACGGATCGATAAATTAGTAAACTCGGATTTTCATAAATATCTAAGAACGTTGCGGGATAAGACATTTGCGCATACTGATAAATCCGAAACAGGAAGCAGTTTTAACATCCCTTCATTTACAGATAAGCAGCGACAGACCGCACTATCACATTTTAACGAAATGAAAAGCATCCATAGTTTATGCGCCATGCATTTCAAGGTAGAATATATTATTTCATTTGATGACGATAGTTCCGATTTATTTATAGCACGACAGGGTAAGTACCTAAAGCATTACCGGGAAAGCGTTAAAGATGATTGGAATGTAGATTAACTCTTTTTGTAGCCGTCGGGTGAAGACGGCTTCAGTCTGCACGTGACTTGCTTTAACAACATGCTAGATTATCATCGAAAGTCTCTTTAACTGGCGATTCCGACGGCTTGGCCGTGCGAATCCATGCCTCTTTGCATCGATAATTCCAAAGTTCTTCAGATCTTTCTTTTCTTTTCAATTTTTCTTTCGTTACTTGTTATCTTTACTCTAAAACCGGTATCACTCCATATTTGTAAATGAACGAAGAAGAAATTAGAGGAAATTTATTATTGCCGTTTTTGGCCGATCTTGGTTTCAATGCTTCAGAAATATCATTAGAAAAATCCTTCAGGATCAGGCTTGGAAAGCATCAGCATACGATCAGGGGTAGATCAGATATATTGTGTAAGCGAAACGGGAAAAACCTCTTTATTTTTGAACTCAAAAGGGATGCGGTTTCCCTTTCTCAAGATGACATTGACCAGGGCATATCATATGCCAGAGCGCTTGATGAAATCGCACCGTTTACGATAATCAGCAACGGCAATAGTACTCGGATTTTTGACACCGTGAGCAAGCAGGAACTTACCGGCAAAAAAATAGCTGAGGTATCGGACTATTGGCGAAATGGGTGTACTCTCTCCATGGATGAAGACTTAAGAATAAGATATGAGGCTTTAAAGAATTTTGTCTCCTTATCCAATGAAAATTTACAGGAGTTCTGTAAATATCAAGTCCAGGACAGGATGAGCACTATCCTTGGCGATATCGATTCGCCCAGCGCCAAATTCGTCAAAGGTCTTCACGTTCAAAGAACCAATTTAACCAATGTATTTAAAGAGTTTATTGACTCACAAGCCTTTGCTTTTGGTATCGTTGGCAAGGCGGGGGTAGGTAAGACGAATGCCTTGTGCGCCTTGGCACTAGAAAGTCTGACTGATCATTTTGTATTTTTTTATAATGCGGCGATCATTAATAGATCCCCATTGCAAAATATTACCCAGGATTTAAATGCTGCATTCTCAGGTAAAAGTGACCATGATACGGTTTTAAAAAAGCTAAATGACCTGGGTAGATTTATCAATAAAAAGATCTTGTTGTTTATTGATGCTATAGACGAGAGTGTCGATAAAGAAATAGCGATAGAGTTAAGCGAAATTGCGCTCGCTATCAGGAATCTTGGAAATATCAAACTTTGTATCAGTTGCAAGGACAATATCTGGTTAAGCATAATCAAGCCCAATAATACACCAACCCATTTGTATGAGGAGTTAGCCAAGTTTAACAGTTTTACCTCCCGATTCGAATATGGTCCTGGCTACCTGTTGGAAGATTTTAATGATGTAGAATTAAAAGAAATTATCCCGATTTACAAAAACGCATTTGGTTTTAAAGGCAATATTTCTGAACAGTTGCTAAAGGAGCTAAAAAATGGATTCTTTTTAAGAATATTCAGTGAAGTCTACAGCGAAAAGGAAATTCCTGAAAAAATTGACGACAAACACCTCATTAGCGAATATTTAAAACAATCGCTAAGCCAAACAACAATCGGCGTGCAACGCGGTCTCAGGGAGCTTTCGCAAGTAGGTAAAATATTATTAAATCACAAGTATACTGAATATGAGGCACACGAAGATGCAGGGATCGAAGTTGAAAGATTGCTCGATGCCTTAAATTATTCTCTGGATCAGACGATTACAGAAGACTTATTTACCCGCAATGTTCTTGCGAGGGCTAACAAAGAAGACTCCCATCATGTCTCGTTTTATTACTCCAAAATTCGGGACTACATTATTTGCTTCCATACCTGCAAATTACACCAGCTTGATGACAGGCAGTTCTCTGAAATTATTGAAAGCTTATATGAAAACTATATCGGGCAAAGTGCCATTGACTTTTACATCGGAAACGCCAGTTATAATCATAGGCAGATTTTAATTGAGTATAAAAAGAGCAAAGCCCTAAGTTATGTGACACAATATGAATCCTATCTGGAAGAACATTTTGCCAATTTTAAAGCGTTATTCAGTCCCGGAACAAAGGGTAATATTGGAATAGTTTTTCCAAAAGACGTTTTAAAGAATGATGGTTACGCACTGTATCCAATGCCGGTAGGAAGTACAGAACGTCTTGTATTTGAAAATCTACGTAACGCTTTTAGCACAAACTACGATGACAGTCGAATATTTCAAATGGGCGTTGACGCTATTTATGGAAGTCATACCTCATTGTTAAAGCGAGACCAATCGAGCCTGGTGGAAGAAAAGATATTTGAGCAATTAAATGACATAATTGAAAAAGGCCGGATAAACCCCTATATTTCTGACATACTACTTCTTGAGCAGGTGGCTTTGGTAGTCTATTATTACAGAAAGGAACTCGCTCTCGACGCAAAACTCAATGACTTTAATTTGCCCCGCTTTGAGTTGATTTATCCAATTCGCTTAGAAGATATCCAACGGCGGGTAAAGAGGTTCCTCGCCTTACGTTTTTTCCGGGACAAGGGCTTAGGGCAAGATGAGTTGAATTTTTTGGTCGATCAAGCTGTGAATAATCAAACTAAAATACCCAGATTAAGAATTTCAGGCGATTTCCCTCCTTTTGAAGCCATATCTGATATAATCGAAGTATTGCAAAAGAAAGGATATGATGTTATCGAGAGTCATCATCTGCCATACCCCGATAGGACCATAACCGAAACGCGGCAGTTCTGCCAAGAAAATAACTTTAATAGGATTGACCAAATGAGAGCTTTCCAATATAGCGGAGAACAAGCGAAAGCATACATTGAAAGCTTCTTCAAAGCCGTAGAAAAATGCTATATGGAATTCGTTGATCATCTGTTCCCGACATTGAAAGATAACTTTGCTTTTTATCAAAATATGCCACATGAATATTTCTTTTATTTGAAGGATTCAGACGGATCACATTCCGGCTTTTATGGGTATCGGCCATCTGATGATGGAAAAATCGGATTTCATTTTAAGGCAGCCTTAACGTTCGGGCATCAGGTACACCACGAAGACAGGTTGGATGTTATACGAGGATTCTCGTTTGAGCGCCTTCTGCACCGAGGGTATCACAGCCGTTTAAAGACTTTCGACAAATTAAATACCTCGAAAATTGATGATTTTTGCATGATCAGAAGTTGGGTTTATAAGCTGCTGAAGAATGATATTGGAAAAGTATATAAAGAAAAAGGCTTCAGAATTAAGATGACAAATTTTTAATAATTACAAGTTGTCAATCTAGGTTTACTCCTTTTAATTCATGAGGAAATCGACAATATTATAATCGGATGCAATCGGCAAAAATCGAAATTCTAAAACTTACTAGGAAAAAACCGAGTCATATCTAAATTTTATCTACTTTAAATCTATTCAAACAAACATGGACGATCTCAATAAAGACTATTTTAGAAAAGAAAAAAAATCATCGAGTTTTCCATTGATGGAGATGACCGCCTTTATCAGATAGCAGACCGTCATTCCTACATCTTTGGAAAGACGAAATTGACTATACCAACGCCTAATATAGCTGGTATCTTTTTGAATGCAGCCGAAAAGGAAACGACACTGGCAAGGAGAATTTATAAAATCCACATTCAGCCCATCCTGAACTTAAAAGAAAATATTGAGGTAAGCGACCTACAAAGCGCGCAATTATTTACCTATATAGAGCATATTCAAATGGCCGTGATTACGTTGTACACCGCTATCGAAAGTCTGGTAAATACACTTATACCGCAAGATTATCTTCACCATGAAGAAAAAAATGGAGGATCCCTACTTATGGACAAACCTTATATTGAGCGCAATAAATCTACGGATTTTAAGCTGTCCACAATCCTTCCTAATGCATTGGAAATTAAATCACCCAAAATTTCGAGCCATTGGCCGAATTTCAAGAAGCTAGAGGACATCAGAAATAACATCATTCATTTAAAAACAGAAGCGCTGAATGAAGAGGACATGGACAAAAACTTGATGTATTCTTTGTTAAAACCTTCAATCTTTAAAATCATACAGTCTACGCTAAGGCTTATTGCTGAATTGACCGCTACGATCGATGACGGATACAATGCTCCCATTCTAAGTCAGAAAGATGCCACGTTCCGTATGGTTTTTGAAGATTGGGAACTTATGGAGGAGTATTTTATCGCAAAAGGGATTTTGCCATCGCTGGATAAAGACGAAAAAGAAGACAAAAAAAAACTATCTGAAACAGTCGGCAAACAAAATATTCGAGCATTTCGAATGGTAACCAGGATTAAATAACTTATTTCTTAGAATAACTGAATTAGTATCCAACATGCTTATTAAAATCCTCAACTGTCGTATATTTCGATTTATAGTAAACAGGCTTTCCGAGGAATATATTATTTACGACGCGCCCGGTATCTGTAAACCGATAGCCTGGTTGATATACTACCTTATATTTTTCAGCATTTATGGATTTGGTAGGATTGTTTACATCAAAAATGTGTAAAGACTGTTTTGCCAGTCCCAATGTCTCAAATACGCTATTTGTGGGGTGTCCATCAAGCGAAATCCAATCATTCTGCAAAGTTTCTATATTGGCGAGGTACATACTATCAAGCATTGTTCCTAAACGAAGATAAAATTCGAGCGTGATTTGCCCTTCGGCGAAATACCGGTAAGCCTTTGCGAGATAGTAGGCCTTAATATCGTCATCGAGACGGTCGATTATGTTAAGGATTTTTTTACCAAACTTAATCCCATATTTAGTATCATCAGTAATCTGTTTTATAGCCTTTTGCCGCAGTTCCGGTGATATTAAAAGTCCAGATTCGCTTACTAAAGATTTATGTATAAGCTCGGATATTTCTTTAACATTCAGTTTTTTTCATATATCTGCCCTCCTTTGAAAGATTGAATAGATTAAGCATTTCTTCCGGAAATACACAAAATACTCAATTGTTAGGAATTATCAATTTACATAAAAAAGGATCTATAGTAGTATTTGATAATCAACTAACTTAGGGTTTATTTTTGTTTCCAGTATTAATATTTTAGAAGATTTCGATCTTCAACTGTATTCTAAAAAAAGATCAACAAATAAATTATATCTTCTTTGGCGTCCGCCTTTCAAGCCTTAATTCCTTTCAAGATTATTTAATTGGTTAGAACTTGAGCCAAAAGTTCTACTTTTGACTGCTCTAAAATTAGAAAATCACGACGTATTAACGTTTAAAATTTATTTATGCCAGTAGATAGCATTAACTCAAATCGGAATTTACTAGCGAATTCTAAGATTACTGCCTCGTTTGGAACTTTTAATTCAGACATGTCTCCACGTAACACAATTATTATTACAGAAGACATTACTGATATGATTAAAAACAGCGTCCTTACAATTCCCAAGAATCATAATTTCAATAAAACATACGCCGTTGAAGGAAATAATAAATATGTACAAGTTATTTGTAACGAGCGGGTCTACAACATAGCAGACGGAAAGTATTCAAAGGATATTGTTATCGATTTGTCACTGGCTAAACGAAATATAGCTATAGTGTATAACGTTTTTATTGCACCCCTCGCAAATTGGCAAGGAATAGTTGCGGGTCAACTTTTACAACTAAGAAGTTACGGCATACTTTCGGAAGCTGATTTATATATCCATGTTACTGATTGCTATGGATTAGTTGATGATGCGATCAAACTCATGAAAAGTATTGTTCCTGATGTTATAATAAGCACTTCAACAAAAAACGAATATGAATATCATGGGATTAAATTAATTCATGATTTGGCAAAGTTAGACCCGGACCGTATTTACATTTATTTTCACTCCAAAGGAATGTCGCACGGACTTTATTCTCGATCACTTGTAGATATCACCTTATTGACAACAACATTTTTAAATTGGAGAAAAGAAATTCAATTTCTAGGAAATAATGGGGTCGAAAAAGTTGGAGTCTTTCCAGCCTTTGGTGATGTCAACCCGTTTGGAATATTAGGGCAAAAAGGAGGATGGATATGGTATAATTTCTGGTATGCAACTGGGAAATATTTAGCAAAATGCCCGGAACCTCGTCTCACTAGTGATCGATATTATTATGAAGAATGGCTTGGCTTGCAAAATGCAGATGATACACCAATACTACGCCAAGATTGTAAATCGATTTACTCGATTAAAATGATTGCCAAAACATTTTATTCATCATTAGAGGCAGAGTATTACATGGATCGATTAATTTACAAGTACAATTACAGCAAAATATTGAAAGATTTGCCCTACATAATTAAGAGCTCATTTGTTTTCTACCTATATTTAAAAGTCAAAAGCTTTCCTCGCTATGACTTAGCCGTTCGGGGACAGTTTGCCAAGCTATTTAAAGACTTTAACAAATACCTTGAAGCGGCAAAAGTACAAGGGTTTCAATGGAACAAATCCATTTATGAGTTTAAAGATCGGAAACCGAAGCTTATTATAGAAATGCTGGTTGATGAGACTAATTATAACAGCCTGCTAGCACGTTACAAAGAAATGTTTACCACGAGCGCGGGCGGCGGGAGTTTACCCGATGTTCCTTTTGAAATAGAATCTTATATTGTAGAAATTGACACAGGTAAGATTGATGCTGATTACATGAATTCTCGCTTTGTAAAGTATATGAAGTCTTTACATCAAACAGATATTACAGAAGACCAACGTAAAATTATTTTGGATGAACTGCATAAATCCTTTTCCACACTGACCCAAGAAGAACAAAAATTTGCGAATATATTTTTGAACGATGTGATGAGCGGCAATGTAAAGTTAACCGCAGATAAAACATTAAGAGACTATATTACCGAATATTTATATAGGGCTAAATATGGTCAGATCTTAAAGATTTCAAGTCTTTTAGGCTTAGATAAAGATAAGCTTCAAAATTTAATGCAGTCCAATGTCACAGAGCTAAATATCAACGAATATGGTCGCTTCGATGAATTAAAAGCCACAGTGGATAGAGATAAAGCAAAAGCTTATTTTGAAAAACTAGAAGGCAAAACATTGCCAAATTTTAGAATTAGCATTAAAATAGATCAACTATTAAAAGACTTTATTTCGAAAGACGGGTTTGAATTTGTCTATACCGATCAATTTGACCCCTCATAATTATTTTATTTCACCCCACCTGTCAGGGGCTCTTTTTTAAAGCGTT
>Ga0193717_1002387_pt1 | contig 10879 bp, 10 predicted proteins | sample U2c2metaG_FD_145900 | JGI IMG/M metagenome (GOLD analysis project Ga0193717, IMG submission 145900) | Soil microbial communities from a riparian zone of the East river system, Colorado, United States - U2c2 | ecosystem: Environmental > Terrestrial > Soil > Riparian zone | place: USA: East River...
GGGTAGGAAACCCTGGTCTGAAATTAGCGAACTCCTTCGGAGTTAAATTCAATTGCGATTCTTTAGAACTACCTACACGAGGACTTTTGAGGCAAAGCCCCCTTTAGTGTGATTTCCTGGATCGCTCTTGTTTCGGATGGTAAGCGTCGCGCTTTGCAAGAGTCGGCCTCTTAGCCTAGTGTTGTATTTCCCTGACCTGGAAACTCCTGGACCTCGGAATAAAGGCGCAGCATGAGCTGCGACGTACATTTGTGGAAATAACCCCAGACATTCAAGAACTGACGAGTGCCGCTCGCGTCCTACCCTTAGTCGCGATTGTGGGTCGGCCAAACGTGGGCAAGTCTACGCTCTTTAACCGGCTGATTGGTCAGCGCCGGTCGATCGTCGGCGACGAGCCGGGGATCACTCGCGACCGGATTTACGGAGAAGTTGAATGGTGTGGCGAGCGCTTTTCGATTGTTGATACCGGAGGCATCGTGCCTGACGACGATGCCGTCATCCCCGCAAATATCTTCAAACAAGCAGGTTTCGCGATTGACGACTCGCAGGCTTTGATCTGGGTCGTAGATGCGCGAGAAGGCCTAACTCCGCAGGATGAAGAGTTGGCGAAGTTACTGCGCGCAACCGGGAAGCGCGTGCTAATCGCTCCGAACAAATCAGAGTCAGCGCGCATAGAAGCAACAGCTTCGGAGTTCTACAAGTTTGGCTTTGAAGATGTGTTTCCCGTCTCCGCGGAACAGGGAATTGGATTAGGCGAGTTACTCGACGCGTTGGTTGGATCGCTGGGGGAAACCCCGACCGAAAGTGAAGAGGTCGTAGCCTCGCACAACCTCGAGCTGCGTCTGGCGATCGTAGGCCGTCCCAACGTGGGCAAGTCTTCTATTCTAAACAGTCTGCTTGGTGAGGAACGCGCGATCGTCTCTCCGGTTGCCGGCACGACTCGCGACGCGACTGACACTCTTCTGAAGACTCCGGATCAGTTGTTTCGCCTGGTGGATACCGCTGGCATTCGACGCAAGGGAAAAGCGGCTGAAATGGCGGAGAAGCTTTCGGTGGTGATGGCGATGAAGAGCTTGAAGCGTGCCGATGTAGCAATCGTTATCATTGACGCTGAGGAGGGCGTGACCGCGCTCGATGCGCACATTGCCGGCTACGCTTACGACGCCGGGTGCTCGATCATCCTGGCCTGTAATAAGTGGGACGCCGTTAAGAATAAGGAAACAAGCACCTCATCGCAGTTTGAAAGAACCGTCAGAGAAAGGATGAAGTTCCTCGACTTCGCACCGATGATTATGGTTTCCGCGCTGACGAACCAACGCGTGGAGAAACTCCTGCCGCTGGCCATTCGCGCTAATGAAGCACGAAATAAACGCGTAACTACCTCTGAGCTTAATGCGTTTTTTGAAGATGCGGTTTCGCAGCCACGTGGGGGTAGTGCGCCGGCCCCCGTCAAAGGCGGAGTCTCGAGATTGCACGTGCAATACATGACCCAGGCGAGCGTAAGGCCGCCGACGTTTGTCGTGTTCACCTCCGGAGGCAAGGGGGGCTTACATTTTTCCTACCTGCGATACCTTCAGAATCGTCTGCGTGAGCAGTTCGAGTTCTTCGCGACTCCGTTGCGCATTGTTGAGAAACATAAGCAGCGCAAGAAAAGATAAGCCGGGTTGGGAGCCAATGGGGCACCACTCAACATCAGAACAGGAAGCGGTAGCGACCTGGCCGTTGTCACAGACGCAAACTGCGTTTTATCTCAATTGATTTGAGTCTTGCTAATAAATGCCAACGGTTGAGTGGTACCGAAACGGCCAGGTCGCTACAGCTTCCTGTTCTGTACTTGAGTGCTCTCGTCAGATGGTGATGACGCGCCCTGTCTTTCAATGTCAACTAATCCACCGATAACCTTTGGCGTAGTTGCGCGCGACGGCGACGCTCGCGCCGGCATACTCAACACTCGGCGGGGTGTTATTGAGACACCGGTCTTCATGCCCGTTGGTACTGCGGGAACAGTCAAAGGAATTCGGTTTGAGGAGCTCGAGTCAGAGGATCTGGACGCTCGCATCATTCTCGGGAACACCTACCACCTCTGGCTACGCCCCGGCGTTGAAACGATCAAGGCCTGCGGTGGATTGCACCGCTTCATCGGGTGGGACCGGGCCCTGTTGACTGACTCAGGCGGATTTCAGGTCTGGAGTCTTGGCGCGTTAAGGAAGATTAGCGAAGAAGGCACTGAGTTTCGATCCCATGTGGACGGTAGCTTGCGGTTCTTGTCACCGGAGGTGTCGATGGAAGTTCAGGCCGCGCTGGGATCAGACCTCGTCATGGTGTTCGATGAATGTGCGCCGGGCAAAGCCACTCACGATGAGGCGCGAGCGAGTCTGGAGTTAACTGCACGTTGGGCGAAACGCTCCCGGGAGAGGTTCGATCAGTTGCAGCGTGAAGGACTCGACATGGGTTCCCTCGGAATCGATTCGGCGCTTCTCGAGGAGTTGAGTGGCGAACAGGCACTGTTTGGCATTGTTCAGGGGGCTGCTCACCGCGATCTCAGACAGGAAAGCCTGGAACGTACAGTGGAAATCGGTTTCGATGGTTACGCGATTGGGGGCCTCAGCGTTGGGGAAGAGAAGTCGGTCATGTGGGAGGTACTCGACAGCGTCGTTCCGCTCATGCCAGCCGAACGGCCACGCTACCTGATGGGAGTCGGGACCCCGGAAGACTTGATTGAAGCGATAGCCCGAGGGATTGATATGTTCGACTGTGTTTTGCCTACGAGAAATGGTCGCACGGGGCAGGCGTTCACCTCGCGAGGAAAGTTAAACGTAAAGAACTCGAGGTGGACAGAGGATCAGCGGCCTTTGGACGAATCCTGCCGCTGCTCTGTCTGCCGGAGACACTCCCGCGCCTACCTTCGACACCTTCATCAAACGGGAGAGATGCTGGCCGGTATCTTGCTGACACATCACAATCTAGCCTTCTTCCTTGACACTATGCGACGTGTAAGGCAATCTATCCGGTCTGGCGATTTCCCTAAATTTCGACGAGAGTTCATAGAGCGGCTGAGCGAATCTGGGGAGTGAAAACGGCAGCTAGCGCCGCAAGATCTGATATTGTAAGGCTAGTATTAGTTCGTAACTTATAGTTGTAATCGAGACGTTCGCCCTAATCTCATTCAGAAGACAGTTCAATGACAAACATTTTCATGCTTTTCCAAGGCGGCCTGGGAGCGCTCGGTGGCTTGCTGCCCATGTTGCTGATCATAGCCGTATTTTACATGCTGCTGATCAGGCCCCAGCAGAAGCGACAGAAGCAATTGCAGGAAACGATATCGCAGCTGAAAGCGGGCGATAAAGTGGTTACGACCGGTGGAGTGATTGGAACCATCACGACTGTTCGCGATACCAGCTTCCTGATTCGAAGCGCTGACAAGTCTATTCTCGAAATTGCGAGATCTGCCGTAGCTGGCATAGATGAGGAAGAGAAGAAATAGTTCCCCTGTTTACTACCAACTATTTTCAAGTGTCTTTGCAATGAAGAAAAAGAACCTCCTTCAACGTGCCATCATCATAGCCATTGTTACGCTGTTAGGCATTTATCTTGTCATTGGCCCTCGCCGCAAACCCAGGCTTAGCGATTTCACCTGGTCAGGGATCAAGGCTACCCTCAAATCGAACATCCGTCTGGGCCTTGACCTGAGAGGCGGGTCTCACCTGGTAATGCGGGTGAAGACGGATGATTTCTTAAAGAAGCTGACAGAAGGAAACGCGCTCGCCATCCAGACGGCGGCACGCGATGCTGGATATCCACCCAAGGACGTGAAGGTGGAAGCGAGTCCCGGAACCTACAGAATCATCCTTGACGCTGCGGATCCGGCCAAGCTTGCGGAGATCGAGGAAGCTGTAAAGAAGAAGGTCGAGCTCGTTGACTGGACCTCCTCAATCAGCGGAAACAACATCAGCTGGACTCTAACGCCCACTGCGCAGCGAGCACTAGCGGAACAGGCGACCGAGCAGGCTCAGCGCATCATCGAAAGCCGCCTGGATGCCGTAGGTGTTGCCGAGCCGTTGGTGCAGCGTCATGGAGCACAAAGCTCGCACCAGATTCTGGTGCAAATGCCCGGTATCGAGGATCCAGAGCGCGTCAAAGAGTTGCTCAAAGGCGAGTCACGACTCGAGCTGGTCCACGTTGTCAGTCCACCCAGTCCCGCACCGGTGCAAACCTACGCCACGAAAGAGGAAGCCGAGGCTTCTTTGGGAGGAACGGCTCCGAGCAACCGAAAGGTGCTTCCCTATGCGGAACGCACTGAGCCCACAACCGCTGGCGAAGCAGTTCCTGCCGCCGACAGGCCGAAGCAGTGGGTCGTAGTGGAATGGCCGCCGGTCGTGGATGGCAGCGAACTCCGTAATGCCAGTGCGGTACAGGGTCGAGGCGGATCTTCGGATTTCCAGATTGCCTTTTCATTCAAGCCCACCGGAGCGGAGAAATTTGGCGCCTGGACCGGGGCCAACATCAATCAGTACATGGGCGTGGTATTGAATGATGAGGTGAAATCAGTCGCCTTCATCAAATCCCAGATTTTCGATCAGGGTGAGATCAGCGGGCGATTTACCAAACAGTCTGCTGATGATCTGGCGCTTACATTGAGATCCGGAGCTTTGCCGGCGCCCATCGAGTATCAGGAAGAGCGAACGGTGGGGCCTAGCCTGGGTAATGATTCAATCCGATCAGGTGTACGTGCTTCAGTCTTCGGTCTGCTCTTCGTTGTAATTTTCATGTTGTTTTACTACCGCGGTGCGGGTGTAAACGCAGTCGTGGCGCTGCTCTTGAACATGATCCTGATGTTGGCAGCTCTGATTGTATTCGGCGCCACCTTAACGCTGCCGGGTATTGCCGGAATGATTCTGACAATTGGTATGGCGGTCGATTCGAACGTGCTGATTTTTGAGAGGATTCGTGAGGAACTGCTTACCGGCAAGACGATCGCCTCGGCGGTGGACCAGGGATTTCAACGCGCAATCGTGACCATCATCGATACGCACGTCACCACAATTGTTTCGTCAATGTTCCTGTTTGTCTTCGGCACTGGGCCACTGCGCGGCTTTGCAGTTACGCTAGTGCTGGGCCTGGTAATAAATCTCTTCTCAGCGGTTTACGTTTCACGAACGATTTTCATGTGGCAACTAAGTCGCAAGCGCCGCGTTGAGTCGCTCAGTATCTAGTAACGACGACGAGTTGTATTTACTTGTCACCAACAACTTCTTGTTCTGGGTCTTATGATTCAAGTCTTTAAAAGCATTAATATTGACTGGCTCGGGCGGCGCCGATTGTTCATCGGCATTTCAGTTGCCCTGATGCTGGCTGGGCTGGGTTCGGCAATGTTTCGTCAATGGAAGCATCCCAATGGCACGGACGCTTTTAATCTGGGAGTCGACTTCAAAGGCGGGACAGTCGTTACGACAAAGTTTAACCAGCCGACGACCGCGGAAGCTATCCGCGAGATCTTGGGCCGGCAGGGCGTGACGGACGCAACAATCCAGGGCGTAACAGACCGGCCGAACACTTTCTTGATCAAGGTGCCTCTTGAGGGTGCCGCTGGTGAACAATCGCAGGCGGAAGTTGAACAGGGCCGCAAAAGAATTCGGGATGCCTTAAACACTATCGGCCCTGAAAAGGAAGCCTATGAAATCCTGGGTACCGATGCGGTGGGAGCGGTGGCCGGAGCTCAGCTTAGAAATAAGGCAATTGCGGTGACGCTGGCTGCCCTGGTAGGCATGCTCGTCTTTATCGCCTTCCGTTTCGAATGGACCTACGGCGCCGCAGCCGTGATCGCCGTATTTCACGACGTCCTGGTGACCCTGGGGTTCTTCTCGATCTTCCAGTGGGAAATAAGCCTTACCGTTATCGCGGCCCTGCTGACCCTGGTCGGAGCCTCGGTTAACGATACTATCGTCGTCTTCGATCGCATCCGAGAGAATCGTCGTCTTCACCGGCGCGAGACGCTTTACAAGATCACGAACGACTCCATCAACCAGACGCTTTCGCGAACCGTGATAACGCAGGGACTCATCATTCTCTCCGTTCTGGCCATGGTTATCTTCGGAGGAGACGTGCTGCGTGGGTTTTCGCTGGCACTACTAATCGGAACGATCGTTGGTACCTATTCTTCAATCGCCGTAGCCAGCCCGATCATGGTTTGGTGGGAGCAGCGTATCGAGGCCGCTAACAAAGCTGCCGCATTGGGTGCAGCTCCGGTGAACACTCGCGCGACGCGTGCCGGCAGCAGTAAGGTGAAGGCCGAGGCTCTCTCTGCGCGAGCTGAAAAACAGCCGCGCGGTGCAGTTTAGATTGCGCGTATCATGCCTGGCGGAGGCGCAGATGTGCCTCCCAGTTAACCTCTCATAACATCGATTTTGCGCTTGACTTTGCGACGCGTTGCGGCATAGACTGCGGACGTTGCTGGCCAATTAAATACTCAAACGTCGACCGCGCATGCTAAGCGAATGGTTGGAAGCGCGGGGGTCTGTTGAGGGGCCGGCGAGTTTTTTCTCGCGCAGCGGCTTTTTCAAATCTAATTTGAGTGCTCAGATCGTAGAGCTGCTGCTTCCCCTTCTTTAGTTTACAGAACTCAGGCGGACCCCGCAGCGGCCTTTGAGAAAACTAACTGCTATATAAGCGTTTTTACCCTGATCCATTTGGCACCGGAATAGGGAGGAGAAATACATGTTCGACAACTTGGTTGAGTCGAATTCGCACAGAGGCGATATCTCGCGAAAGGGCTCGTTCATTCTTGTTACTATCGCCGTCTATGCCGTGCTGGGCGTCGCATTCTTCGTTGCCGGTATCTACTGGTATGACGCGCACCTGGAGAATCAGAATCTCGACCTGATAACGCTGGTTGCGCCGGTACCTGTACCGCCACAGCAGAATCAACCCGATAAACCAGACGCGCCCAAGCCGACGAAGGTAGAACAAAACGTAGACGTGAGAAGAGAGCTGATCGCGGACGTCTCGCGAACGGAACTGGTTCCCAAAGAGATCTCGGCCAAGGCGAGTGATGTGCCGCCGGTCAGGCGGGGCGTCGTCACAACGATTGGCTCTGGTAATTCAGATGCCTCTGCTCCGATGGCAGCTGGACCGGGCAGCGGCACGGGAATGGTCTCAGCTCCAACCAGGGTCGACATCGCCGAACCACCACCACCACCAGCGCCAACCCCTCCGAGAGCTCCCATTTCAGGCGGGGTCTTGAATGGCAAGGCCATCAGTCTGCCGAAACCGGCGTATCCACCCATTGCCAGGCAAGCACATGCCTCCGGCACCGTAGTGGTCCAGGTCACCATCGACGAGAACGGCAGCGTGATTTCCGCACGTGCAATATCCGGACATCCGTTGTTGCAGGCTGTGGCGGTCGGAGCTGCCCGCGGCGCCAGGTTCTCTCCTACGAAGCTCTCTGGACAGCCGGTGAAGGTAACCGGCGTCATAACTTACAACTTCGTGGCTCAATAACTGCGGAAGGTCATCTGCAGGTGAGGCTCCGCGCGGGGCTTCACGCTGCTGACCCCTGCTAGCTTTCAATGTCGAAAAAACGTTTGGAGGGTTTATCGTGACTATTCTAACAAGTCTTCTAGGAACAAAGGCCTTCAGCCTCTTCATTTTATTGTGGCAAGCAGCAGCACCAGCAGAAGGCGCCGGCGCCGCAGCGGATCACTTCTCCATAACTCAGATGGTGAAGAGCATGGGCAGCGTCGCGATTGCGGTTGTCATCATCCTCTTAATCATGTCGGTCTATTCAATTGCGATCATGGTTGAGCGGTATCTGACTTACTCTGCCGCCAAGAAGCAGTCGCGCGAATTTGCTCCCCGAGTGGCACAGGCACTAAAGAATGATCGCATCGAAGAGGCCATCAACATTAGCGACAAGCACCGCAAGTCGCACCTGGCGATGGTGGTCAGCAGCGGTTTGCAGGAGTTTCGGGCCCATGGCCAATCGTCGGATATTTCTGGTGATGAGATTGAAGCTTCCAAGCGCGCGCTACAACGAGCAATCGCCATCAAAACTGCAGAGTTCAAGCGTGGCTTGTCTGGTTTGGCGACGATTGGTTCGACCGCTCCGTTTGTGGGTCTCTTTGGAACGGTGTTTGGAATCATCAACGCGTTCCGGGGAATGAAGAACGCGGAAACAGCCGGTATCGGCGCCGTCGCCGGCGGGATTTCCGAGGCATTGTTTACTACCGCGCTTGGTTTGCTGGTAGCAATCCCGGCGGTGTGGTTGTTCAATTACTTTACTGGGAAGGTCGATGGTTTCGTGGTCGAGATGGACAATTCGGCTTCCGAACTGGTCGACTACTTCATTAAGAATCGCACCAAGCAATTGAAGCCGTAAGGCCAAGCTGTTTGTCGGCGGTGGTAATCTACGGGCGCGCCTTAGGCGAGCCCTGGTAATGGCTTTACGAAAGGGGAATTTGTTATGGGAATGAGCGGCGGCGACCAGGGCGGCTTTGCATCCGAGATCAACGTCACGCCCATGGTCGATATTATGTTGGTGTTGTTAATCATCTTCATGGTGGTGACACCGTTGCTGCAACACGGCATCACGGTGGCTCTCCCGTCGGGCATGACCAACCCCGATGTCGATCCCAGAATCATCAAAGAGTCTTCGATTGTGATCTCCATTCCTAACAACGGTGAGTACTACCTTGGTAAGGTGAGAGTGCCCCAGGAAGACATCAAAACCAAGGTCGGCCCGATGTTAGAGAAAATGAAGACGGAAGAAGACCGGATTGTCTACATCAAGAGCGGGGTCAATGTCTCATACGGCGATGTCGTCAACGTCATCAATGAGGTTCGGGGTCTTGGCGTAGATAAGATTGGATTGGTAGCTGACAAGAAGAAGGGCGGTGCAGCCGCACCAGCACCCGCCGGCTAGCGGGCTCTAGGCCGGGTCAGTAGCTGGTTGCACCGATTTTAGAGGAGTAAATTCATGTCTATGGATGGGGAAAAAAAAGGGCACGGCGGATCGAAAGCTGTGCCTTACATCAACGTGACGCCGTTGATTGACGTCCTTCTGGTATTGCTGATCATCTTTATGGTGATCACGCCGCTCAAGCCCAGTCGCTTCAAAGCGGATATTCCAACCCAGAGAGATCCCAACGAGGACCTCAGTCAGCTGAAGCCAAATCCACTCACCCTCGTCGTCTCAATCTCTAACGATCTTCAGATCAAGCTTAACCAGGATTCGATGGGATCGGTAAATGACACGGCCTTCCTGTCTCAGAAGCTGACTCAGGTGTTTCAGCAGCGCAAGGAGCAGCGAGCGTATAAACCCGGCATGGAAACGCGCACTGATGTGCCGGAGCAGGATCGCATTGAAAAGACTGTGTTCATTAAGGCCCCTCGCGGACTTCGGTATGAAGAGGTGGTAAAGGTGATCGACGCTATCAAAGGCGCCGGCGCTAACCCGGTTGGTTTGCAGGTAGATGATCTGCCTCAATAGAGCGCAGCGGATAACTTGAAAGCTTTTCGATCTCTGGCCTGCCGCATAGTTGCTGGTCAACATTGGAGCCACCGATAAATGAAACCCTCTCAAGCTAGGATCGCGATCGCCCTGGCAGTTGTTATTGCCACCAGTTCGGGTTGTGGCGTAGTCAATAGAATAAGAGCCAAGAATGAGCTGAACGAGGCCGCCCGCACTTATCGTGAGGGGCATTTTGTTGAAGCCGAGGCCCACGCCAGAAAGGCACTTGACCTCGATCCCAATAACAAGACAGCACCTCTGTTTATTGCTCGTACTGTTCACGCGCAATATCGTACGGGGGTTAACACTCCCGAAAACATTGCCAAAGCCCGCGAAGCGATTGAAGCCTATAGAAAAATCCTTGAGTCGGATCCCACTAATGAAGAGGCCTACAAGGCCATTGCCTTTCTCTACGAAAAGATCAAAGAGGACGAGAAGCTCCGAGATTGGATCATCGCCCGGGCAAACGATTCCCGTGTAGAGGCAGACAAACGTGCGGAAGCTTACATCGTGCTGGCCAGCAAAGACTGGAACTGTTCCTTTCAGATCACCGACTTGCCTTCGAATAAGATCACGACCGTAACTGAAGGCAGAGCCACCGTCTCCTACAAGAAGCCTAATCAAAAAGACTTCGACACCGCACAGATGTGTGTGAAGCGAGGCCTCGAAGAGGTCGAGAACGCCATCAAGTTTGATCCCAACAGCGAATCTGCCTGGTCGTACAAAACAAATCTGTTGCTGGAAGCTGCCAAGCTGGCAGAGATGGAAGGCAAAATGGATCGAAAGGTGGAGCTGGATAAGCAACGCGAAGCGGCACAGAAACGTACGACCGAATTGAGCGAGGCCAACAAAAAGAGACTAGCTGAAGAGGAAGCCAAGAAAGCACCCTCGCCACCTACTAGTTAGCGCTGGCGCATTACAAATTCCATAATATCGGTAGTCACACCAACAGGTGATGTTCGATTTCGAGTCGAGCGTCACCTGTTTTGTTATAATCCAGACCTAGCGTTTCGATTCATGCATCAACGAGAACGCTCGCAAAACAAGAGATGATTCGTATTGAGGACATTGTCGAGAAGGTCGCCAGCAACCATCCGCAGGCGGATCTCGATCTGCTGCGGCGTGCCTATCTTTTTTCCGCGCGCGAGCATAAAGGACAGAAGCGGGCCTCCGGCGAATCGTATCTCGTACACCCGCTTGAGGTTGCCGACATCCTGGCGGATATGAAACTTGACGAAGTCTCCGTCGCCACCGGGCTTCTGCATGACGTGGTCGAGGACACTCTCGTCGATCTGGATACGATCAATGAATACTTCGGGCCGGAGATAGCCCATTTGGTAGATGGGTTGACCAAGATTGCGCAAATCAGCAACG
>Ga0193717_1002388_pt1 | contig 10879 bp, 8 predicted proteins | sample U2c2metaG_FD_145900 | JGI IMG/M metagenome (GOLD analysis project Ga0193717, IMG submission 145900) | Soil microbial communities from a riparian zone of the East river system, Colorado, United States - U2c2 | ecosystem: Environmental > Terrestrial > Soil > Riparian zone | place: USA: East River...
CATGGTGGCTAGTGGCCAACCCGGAAGCACGACTATGCCCAAGCGACTTGGAGAGCGACATTAAGACCACCACGTTGGGGCAAACGGGGCTCCACGTTTCCCGCATCGCCTTCGGCACCTGGCAGCTCGGCGGCGAATGGGGCCATTTCGACGAGGACGCCGCCATCTCCGCGATCCGGCGCGCCCGCGAATTGGGCGTCAACTTCTTCGACACGGCCCAGGCCTACGGTTTCGGCGCATCCGAGAGGATCCTTGGCAAAGCGCTTCGCGACGAGCTCACCAGCGAGCGCGACGAACTCGTGATTGCGACCAAGGGCGGTCTGCGCCAGACGGATTCCGGTCTTGTACGTGATGCGAGTCCGGAATGGCTGAGGCGCGGCGTGGATGCCAGCCTGACGGCACTGGGCATCGATCACATCGACCTGTATCAGGTGCATTGGCCGGACCCGACCGTCCCGGCCGCCGACACGGCGGGCGCACTGGGCGAACTGGTCGCCGACGGCAAGGTCCGCCACGTTGGCGTGTCCAACTACGACGCCGCGCAGATGGCGGAGTTCGCTGCGACGCTTCCGGTGGAGACCTTGCAACCGCCGTACCACCTGTTCCGTCGCGAGATCGAGGACGAGGTACTGCCTTATTGCCGCACACACGACATCGGTGTGCTGGTGTACGGGCCGTTGGCACACGGCCTCCTGACCGGAACGCTGAGCGCCGACACCGCATTCGCCGACGATGATTGGCGCAGCGCGAGTGGAGTTTTCAGCGGCGACACGTTCCGGCGCAACCTGGCGACGGTGCGCGCCCTGGAGATCTTCGCCGCCGACCGTGACGTCAGCGTCAGCCAGCTGGCCATCGCGTGGACGCTGGCGAACCCAGCCGTACACGTCGCCATCGTCGGCGCCCGACAATCGAGCCACGTCGAGGACAGCCTTCGCGCCGCGGAGGTGTCCCTGACCGACGCGGACCTCGACGACATCGACAAGATCATGACTTCCGCCACGCCGGTGGCCGGACCGTCCCCGGAGGGTATGCCATGACCGAGCTTGCCCAGACGGTTGCGGTGTTGGGCATCGGGACGATGGGTGCTCCGATCGCCCGCAACCTGCTTCGTGCGGGGTTTGGGGTTCGGGTGTGGAACCGGACCCCGGACAAGGCCGCCGAGTTGGTGGATGACGGTGCGCGGCTCGTCTCCGACCCCGCGGAAGCGGCGAGTGGCGTCGACGTGCTGATCACCATGCTGACCGACGGGGCCACCGTCGAGGACGTGATGACCGGGCCCGATGGTGCGCTGTCGATGCTTCGTTCAGGCTCGATATGGATTCAGATGAGCACGGTCGGAGTCGAATGGACGGACCGGCTCGCTGAGCTCGCCGACCTGCACGGCGTCGCGTTCGTCGACGCCCCGGTGTCCGGTAGTTCCGAGCCCGCCGAGCGGGGCGAGCTCGAAATCCTCGCCGGGGGCGCGGGCCAGGTGCGGCCGCGCGTCGAGCCCATCTTCGACGTCCTCGGACGCCGCACGGTGTGGCTGGATCGCGTCGGCGACGGCAGCCGGCTAAAGCTCGCGCTCAATAACTGGTTGGTCGTCCTCGTCGAGGCGATGTCCGAGACACTGACGTTCAGCGAGGCACTCGGCTTGGAGCCGCACCAGTTCCTGACGGCGATAGCTGGGGGGCCGTTGGCATCGCCGTATGCGACGACGAAGGGCACCGCGATGCTCGACGAGGACTTCGCCCCCGGCTTCCCGCTACGGCACGCGGTGAAGGACGCCGAACTTGCCATGAGCGCCGCTGACCGGCACGGGGCGGAACTCACGCTCACCGGTGCGTTGCTGCCACGCTGGCGCGAAGCAGTCGTCGAAGGCTACGGCGACGACGACGTCGCCGCGGTCGTCACCCAGGCCGTCGCGGCCCAGCTGTCGCGCGACACCAGTCTGACGTCGAGCGCCACGTGACGATCTCCGAAGACGCTGAATCGCAGATCGTGGCACCGCATGCGGCGAATGAGCCGCATGCTCCCAGCCTCACCAACCGATTGAACTGGTTACGCGCCGGGGTGCTCGGGGCCAACGATGGAATCGTGTCCACCGCGGGCATCGTGGTGGGGGTGGCCGCGGCCACGACCGCGACGCCGGTGATCTTCACCGCCGGATTGGCCGGCCTGGTCGCGGGTGCGGTTTCGATGGCGCTCGGCGAGTACGTCTCGGTGAGCGCGCAACGAGACACTCAGCGGGCGTTGATGCAGAAGGAGTGCGAAGAGCTCGCCGAGATGCCGGAGGCTGAGCTCGAGGAATTGGCCGCGCTCTACGCGGCGAAGGGTCTGAGCTCACGGACCGCGCGACAGGTGGCCGAGGAACTCACCGAACACGATGCCTTCGGCGCGCACCTCGACGTGGAACTCGGCATCGACCCCACCGACTTGTCCAACCCCTGGCAGGCCGGCGTGTCGTCCGCGGCGGCATTCACGCTGGGCGCGATCATCCCGCTGGCGGCGATCCTGTTGCCGGCGGTCGGAATGCGCGTCCCGGTGACGTTCTTCGCCGTCTTGATGGCGCTCGCGCTGACCGGCACTGTCAGCGCTGTCTTGGGTGGTGCCCGCAAGAGTCGCGCGGTCTTGCGCGTGGTGCTCGGGGGGGCCGTGGCGATGCTGGTGACCTATGGCGTCGGTCAGCTCGTCGGAACCACGATTTGAGAAGGTCGCGGCAAGTGATCAAGGCGGTGACCGTCGCGCCGGACCAGGGTCCGGCACCGATGCGCGCTCGCTATTTGTCGCTCTTGTTGCGCCCGGCGACTCCGCCGCTGCCGCTCGGGTTGGTAGTCGCGGTGTCCTTCGTTGTTGCGGAGACATTTCTGGTGCTGCTGCTCAAGCAGGTCGCCGCGGGAATGGCCTTCGGCGTCATCTTCCTGCTTGGCGTTCTGGTGGTCTCGACGGTGTGGGGGTTCGGGCTGGCGGTGCTGACGTCGCTGGTCAGCGCGCTCGCGTTCGACTACTTCCGTAGCACGCCAGCGGATTTCATGGATTTCGAGGCCGAGGACTGGGTGGTCGTCGGTACCTTTCTGGCCGTCGCGCTGGTGGCCAATTCCCTCGCGTACCTTGCCCGAGCACGCGCCGAAGAGTTGGATCAACGCCGACGGGAAGCGGATCTCGCTGCCGAGTTGGCCCGCTTGATGTTGCGCGCTGGCGATTTGCGCTCTTCGTTGGAAACAGCGGCGCAACGCCTGGCTCAGGCGCTCGGGCTGTCTTCGGCCGGGCTCGAACTCGGCGCGGTGCCCGCAGACGACCGCCACTGCGCGATCCCGCTGTGTGACGGTGCCACGGTGCTCGGGACGCTGCTGGTTCCTGCCGACCTGCCGAGGCCGACGGCGCAGCGGGTGCGGGAGCGCGTAGTCCCGTCCCTGGAAGCTCTGCTGGCCGCCGCCCGAGACCGTGAGGCGATCAGCGATGCGCTGGAAGCCAGTCGCAAGGAGTTGGAGCGGTTTTTTGAGATGTCCTCGGATCTGACCTTCATCGCTGGCCTCGACGGGCGCTTCAGGCGGGTCAATCCGGCCTTCGAGCGGACACTGGGATATTCGCGAAAGGAGCTGCTGGAGCGGCCCTTTGGAGACTTCTTACATCCCGAGGATCGACATGGTGCTTTGGAGACGTTCGTCGAGTTGTCCCGCGGGGATCGGGCCGTGCAGTTCGAGGGCAGATGCATCTGCGCCGACGGTTCCGTGGTTTGGCTGGAGTGGAACGTGGTAGTGGATCTGGGCTTGATCTACGGGGCAGCTCGGGACGTGACCGAGCGCCGCATGCTCGCCGAGCAGCAGGCGTCGCTGCGGCGGGTCGCGACGCTGGTCGCGCGCGGGGTAGCGCCCTCCGAGGTGTTCTCGGCGGTGGTGTCGGAGCTGGCACGGGTGCTGGGCGTGTGCAATGCGGCTCTGTTCCGCTACGAGCCCGACGACACGGCGGAGTTGCTTGCGGCACTTGATGAGCCCGGTTTGACGAAGATGCCGGTGGGCGAACGCTTTCCACTCGGGGGCGAGAACATCGCGTCGATGGTGTACCACACCGGCCGCACAGCCCGGATGGACAACGATGACACTGCGTCGGGACCGGCCGCAGCGCGGATACGTGAACTTGGCCTTCGCTCCGGGGTCGGCGTTCCGATCGTGGTCGGCGGACGCGTGTGGGGCGCGGCCATCGTCGCCTCGTCGCGACCTGAACCGCTGCCTCCCGGCACGGAGGCAGACATGGCGGACTTCACGGACCTCGTTGCGACCGCGATCGCGAACGCCGAGACCCGTGCGCAACTCACCGCTTCGCGCACCCGGATCGTCGCGGCCGCCGATGACGCTCGACGCCGGTTCGAACGCGACTTGCACGATGGCGCGCAACAGCGGCTGGTCTCGTTGGCGCTTCAACTGCGTACGGCAGAGGCGTGCGTGCCGCCTGAACTGCAGCCGCTCAAGGAGCAAATCGCTGCCGTCGTGGTAGGGCTGGCTGGAGCCACTGCGGATTTGCAGGAGCTCTCCCGAGGGATTCATCCCGCGATTCTGTCCAAGGGTGGGCTGGGCCCCGCGCTCAAGACGCTGGCGCGCCGCTCTACCGTCCCGGTCACGCTCCGCGTGGGTGTCGACAGACGACTGCGGGAGCCGGCGGAAGTGGCTGCCTACTACGTCGTCACCGAAGCGCTCACCAACGTCGCCAAGCACGCACAGGCGTCGGAAGTCATCGTGAGTGCCGAAGTCGAGGGCACGAACCTCCACCTCTCGATTGAAGATGACGGAACCGGGTGCGCCGACTCCGGAAGGGGGTCCGGACTCACCGGGCTCGTCGATCGCGTTGAGGCACTTGGCGGCACGCTGGAGATCGCGAGCCGTGCGGGAAGCGGGACGTCACTGGTCGTCACAATCCCGGTCGACGCCCAGTAACGCATTCATGCTTTCCTCTGAACTAGTTGGTCCACGGTCGCGCGCCCATTAGACGACGTATCCGTCGGCGCAGTTCGCTCGTCAGGATCACCAGCACAGTGATCGCGAGCGGCAGGGCCGGGGCGTAGCTGCGCGCGTGCAGGACCAGCAGTCCGCCCGCAACGGCGCCGGTGACCAGCCCGACGAGCACACCGACGAGGCGCGGCATTTCGGTCTTGGGCCGCGAGCCGGCGAGGATGCCGACGAATGCCACCAGCGTGAAGGTTCCCGCGGTGGTGAACACACCCTGCACGCCCAGCGATCGGACCGCTCCGGTCTGTATTCCCATGGCCAGCGAGAGCAGGGCGATCAGCACATCGGTAAGTGCAGCCGACGGGTGCCCGGCCGTCGCCGACCACACGACGAAGAAGCCGGCTTCGGCGAAAGCCACCAGGACGAATAGCCGTGTCGCGCTCCTGGGCCACACTTCATGGTCTTGGGCGGTCCAGGTCGTAACCCGTTGGCCGACATAGGAACCCATAGCGAACGCACATAGCGCGAACACGACGGCGGTGACGTCAGGATCCCCGATCTTGGCGATGCCGAAGCCCAGGAACACGATGTTCCCGGTCATGAACGCCGAGAATATCTTTCCCAGGCCGAAGTAGCTGATGGCGTCAGCAGCCCCCGAAGCGACGGTCAACGCTACGAGCAGCGCGTCGCGCAAGCCGGTGCTACTTCCGGCGCCAACGGTCGAGCTGGTTGGGCGCGCGGCCGGCTCGTCAAACGTGAGTGCCATAGGCCCCAGAATCCGCTTCCACGGCCACGATGTCGTTGCGGCTGACGACCGTTGGCGGTATGGGGTAGCTGGAATCCGTGGTACCCGCCAGCGCCGGGGTACGGGGTGCCCGGCCAACCGGGCATCCGCGGGCCCGCGAATCCGCGCCAGGGGAAACCCTCGTGGGGCCGGCCAATGGCGTTATGCTGGATGCAATCAGCCGAGGGGTGGTTGCATGGGTAGGCGGCCGACGGTACCGAGGCGCAGCATCGAGTTGGCAGATGGCCGAATCCGAGCCGCGGGCCATTCAGGGTGAGCTCACACCGGCGATCGCGGCGGAGCTGGCCGCCGCGGGGTTCGACGATGCTCACGAGATCGGACGTGGAGGTTTCGGCACGGTCTACCGATGTCGGCAGCGTTCACTCGATCGCACTGTCGCGATCAAGGTGCTCACCACCGACCTCGACCGGGACAGCCTCGAGCGATTCCTGCGCGAGCAGCGCGCCATGGGCAAGTTGTGTGGCCATCCCAACATCGTCAGCATTTTTCAGGTCGGCGCCACGGAGTCCGGGCGACCCTACATCGTCATGCAGTTTCACCGCCGGAACTCCCTGAAGGAACGAATCCACGCCGTCGGCCCGATCAGTTGGGCGGAGACGCTTCGCATCGGGGTGAAGATGGCTGGTGCCCTGCAGACGGCGCACCAGCTGGGAACCTTGCACCGCGACGTCAAGCCCGCAAACATCCTGCTCGCAGACTACGGTGAGCCCCAGCTGACCGACTTCGGCATCGCACGAATCGCGGGCGGTTTCGAGACCGCCACCGGGGTCGTCACCGGTTCGCCCGCATTCACCGCACCTGAGGTACTCGGGGGCCACAGCCCCACTCCGGCGTCCGATGTCTACAGTCTGGGCGCCACGCTCTTCTGCGCACTGACCGGCCACGCCGCCGTCGAACGCCGCCGCGGCGAAGAGGTGATCGCCCAGTTCGTGCGGGTCACCAATGAGCGCACCCTCCCACCATCCACGATTCACATGCCCGACGACGTTCGCGCCGCCATCGAACATGCGATGGCCTCCGATCCAGCGGATCGGCCGGCTGCCGCCGTCGACCTCGGCGCGGAGTTGCGACAAGCCCAGCGCCGCAACGGTCTTACCGTCGACGACATGGCGCTGCCCGCCGACACCGACGGGGACACCGCCGCGCAGCAAAGTCCTGCCCCGGTCGGTGGGGTCGGCCCGGCCACCACTCGGACCCGGGTGGTGTTGGCCGATGATGACGTGTTGCTTCGTGAGGGTCTGGCCAGCTTGTTGGAGCACTCGGGTTTTGAGGTGGTCGGCAAGGCCGGTGATGGGGCGCAGTTGCTCGAGCTGGTGCGCGAGCAGACCCCGGAGTTGGTGGTGGCCGATATTCGGATGCCGCCCACACTTACCACCGAGGGGTTGGACGCGGCGCGGGTGATTCGCGAGGAGTTCCCCGACATCGCGATTCTGGTGCTCTCGGCGCATGTCGATGTCGAGCATGCGATGGAGTTGTTGGCCAGCGGGCACAGCACCGGTTATCTGCTCAAGACCCGGGTCACCGATGTGGCCGATTTCATCGACACGCTGGAGCGCATCGCCAAGGGAGCTTCGGTGGTCGATCCCGTGTTGGTGTCGGAGCTGGTGTCGGCGCGCCGGCGTGATGATCCGCTGGCCGCGCTGAGCGCCCGCGAGGGTGAGGTGTTGGCGCTGATGGCCGAGGGCCGTTCCAACGCCGGTATCGCCCAACGGCTCTGGGTCACCGAGGGCACGGTGGAAAAGCATGTGCGCAGCATCTTGACCAAACTGAACCTGCCCGAGACAGGCGACGATCACCGCCGGGTGCGAGCGGTCATCACCTTCCTTGAAACCCGCTGACGCCACATAACTTTCGAGGCCAGGGCAACGAAAGGCCAGCCGTCGTCCCCGCAGCCGTGAACAGGTGTTCGGTCGTCGGCGCCGTTTTGGGGCACCGCATATACGCCGGCTGCGCCGACGGTTTCGATAGCAGCCAGTTATCGGCCGATCGTTGAGCGGTATTGGACACGTCCACATCGCCGCCGCACACTCAAAAGGTAAGCGACACGATCAAATTCGTGCCAGAAGGTGGTGGTCATGTCAACTCCAATCGCTGCATCGGCACGCGATGCGAACCGCTATCGGACTCCGACGATCTCGGGACTGCGTGATCTGCTCGGCGAACACGTGCGCGACCGCCCGGACGCTTCGGCACTGGTGGTCACCGAAGATCGACTGCACGTGTCGTACGCCGCCCTCAGCGCCATGGTCGATGACGTGGCCGTCCAGTTGGGGAGCGCCGGGCTGCGCCCCGGCGACGCAGTCGGCCTGGTCGGTGCCAACACGGTTGAGTTCGTCGTCGCGCTACTCGGCGCGGCACGTGCTGGGCTGGTGGTCGCCCCGCTGGACCCGGCACTCCCGCAGTCGGAGCTGGGCGCCAGGCTCGAGCGGCTGGGCGCGCAAGCGATCCTGTTGGACCCGTCAGCAATTGGCGCCGCGCCCGTCGCACAGTTCGGCATTCCGACCTGGGCACCTCGGATTGCCAGCTCGGCCGGCGGCGGGACCGCGACGGTCACCCTGGGCACCGGTACTGGTGTGCGGCGACAGGTCCGGGGTGCGGCCGCTGAGCTCACCGACCGCGACGCCCTGGTGCTGTTCACCTCAGGCACCACTGACCGGGCCAAGATGGTCCCGCTGACGCACGCCAACGTGGCGTCCTCCGTGCGGGGCATCTGCGCGACGTACGAGCTGGGACCCGCCGATGCGACGGTCGCCGTCATGCCGCTGTTTCACGGGCACGGACTGTTCGCGGTGCTATTGGCAACTCTGGCCAGCGGGGGATGCGTGCTGCTTCCGCAGCGGGGGCGGTTCTCGGCGCACACGTTCTGGGACGAGATGCGGGCAGTTGCCGCTACGTGGTTCACCGCGGTTTCGACCATCCACCAGATGCTGTTGCAGCGCTCGGCGCGCGAGTATCCCGGCCCGCAGGCGGTGCCGTTGCGGTTCATCCGAAGCTGCAGCGCTCCACTCAATACCGCCACCGCACGGGCGATGGAAGGCACGTTTGGCGCGCCGGTGCTGTCGGCGTACGGGATGACCGAAACTGCGCACCAGGCGACCAGCGCACCGCTGCCGCTGCGGGCGCCGGTGAAATCGGGATCAGTGGGCCGGGCAACCGGGGTGGACGTTCGGATTCTCGACCACAACGGGCACGCGTGCGCGACCGGCAGTGAGGGCGACGTGTGGGTGCGCGGTGCCACCGTGGCCCGCGGCTACCTCGGCAACGCCGCCGAGACGGCGCGCAGCTTCGTCGACGGTTGGTTCAGCACAGGCGATCTCGGCCGACTGGACGAGGACGGGTACCTATTTCTCACCGGACGCATCAAGAATCTCGTCAACCGTGGGGGCGAGAAAATCTCGCCGGAGCACGTCGAGGCCGTGCTCGCCGGGTGTCGCGGTGTCACTGAGGCGGCGGTGTTCGCCATCCCCGATGCGACCTACGGGGAGCGTGTGGGTGCCGCGGTGGTCGTCGACCAAGCCGAACACGTCCGGCCGGCGGACATCCTGGCGAGCTGTCGCAGCCGACTGGCCCCGTTCGAAGTACCCGAACGGCTCGAAGTCGTGGCTGTCCTGCCGCACACGGCCAAAGGCGCACTTGACCGGCGCGCGGTGGCGGACCGGTACTCAGTTGGCCAGGAGTTCGCTTGACCGTGGCAGGTCGAAGAACTCGTCCAGGGATAGGCTCCGTGCCGCGGCCATGAACGCACGGGCCACCACCGAACCAGGTGTGGCTGCGTGCGTCGCGACCGATACTTGGGCGCTGGTATCCGGGTCGACCAGCCGGACGGCCCTGGTCCTGCCGATCACCGGCATGGCCCGTAACCAGGTGTGCGGCACGATGCTGGCCCAGGCGCCCCCTCCCACGTGGGCGTAGAGCGACGCGACCGAGTCGGTCTCCACTTGCGGGGTTATCACCACTCCAAGCTCTGCGAAGGATTTGTCGATGATCTGGCGAATCCTCATGTCCGGAGTCAACAATGCGAGCGGCAATTCTGCGGCGTCCGCCCACCTCATGGTGGGCCCCGGTGGCAGCAGCTGGTTGGCGGACGCCAGCACGACATATCGCTCCTCGTATAACGGAGCCACCTGCAAGCCCGCCCGGTCTTCGGGGGCAAAGTGAGCGATCGCAGCGTCCAGCTCGAAGTCGAGTAGCCGGCGCGCCAGCTCCCTCGTCGACAACCGGGAGGTGACGTCCACTTTGGCCAGCGGGTGCATGGCGCAGAACGCGGCCACCGGAAGGGCCTGTGTCGTCGATGCCGTCGGTTCGGTACCCAGCCGCAGCGTTCCCGTGATACCCGAGTGGACGGCGGCCACCTCGGCCTTGAACGCCGTCTGTTCGGCGAGGATCCGCTTGGCCCACACGACGAGTCGTTCACCCTCTGGGGTGAGGCCCTCGTAGTTGTGGCCCCGGTAGATCAATGTGACGTTCAGTTCACGCTCGAGCTTGGCGATCGACGCCGAGAGCGCGGGCTGGGAGACGTAGCAGGATTGCGCTGCCCGGGCGAAGTGCCGTTCTCGCGCCACCGCGACGAAGTACTCCAGCTGACGGAAGAGCATGACCAACTCCTAGGGGTGCCGATGCAGCGTCGAGGACGTGCTCGGGAGCTTCGTGAACTCTGCTGAGAGTGCGTAGAGCGCAGGAAGATTGATCACGATCGCCTCCTGGTTCTCTGGTGGATCAGAACGGCAGTCCATAGCCGGGTGGGATGAACACGAACGGATCGGCTCCCGTGTCGGTCGGCACGAGCGGATCGACTCCCAGCTCGTAGGTAGGCGGTGCCGGTGGCACCACATGGTTGCTCGAAGGAGCCCGATTGGTGCTGGGTGCAGCGGCGGCGGCGGGCGCGAGGGCAATCGTGCCACTGATCGCGGCTGCGGCGAACAACGGTGCTACGCATCTGATTGGCGTCTTCATGGTGGGTCCTCGTGATCGTTGGGTTCGCCCCGCTTCTATCGTTGCGCCCCGCCAACCCGGTGTCGTCACCGCTGACACCAATTCGGCCCCCTGGCTAGCTGGAGTCTCGCCATGGCGCCTGGCCACCCGGAAGTGTCAGTCGAACCGGTGCGTCGTGGGCCTTGATCTGCGGCGAGGCGGGGCGCAGTGTTGAGCTACG
>Ga0193717_1002389_pt1 | contig 10878 bp, 10 predicted proteins | sample U2c2metaG_FD_145900 | JGI IMG/M metagenome (GOLD analysis project Ga0193717, IMG submission 145900) | Soil microbial communities from a riparian zone of the East river system, Colorado, United States - U2c2 | ecosystem: Environmental > Terrestrial > Soil > Riparian zone | place: USA: East River...
TGCGTCGAGGATGGACTTGCAGGCACGACCCGCTTGGACGCATCGTTCTGGGACTATGGGTGTTTTCCACCGTGGCCCTGCAACTGGATGGACCCGCCCTGTTGATGAGTCCCCGGCCGGAATGGCTGCTCACCTGGTTGCCGCTTGCCATTGGCGCGGCGCTGGCATTGCCATCCCCAACGGAACCGCAAGAACCTTCAAGTGATTCAAGTTAAATATTTATTTAATGACATGAAGTCGAAACTTCGTCATCATGCATGCAGGGCATGCTGACAACACGCATGGATGCGAGACCGGGAATTTAGGACCATTTAATGTCGGCAGTCGCACCCATTGGTCAATCCAGCACGCTCGCCTTCGATCCGGACAGGATCCCGGCGCCCTTGTTCGGTGCCCATGTGAATCTCCTGGGCTGGGATAACGGCGTGGGCTTGAGCCGCGACCTGCGGCTGCTCAACGAAGTGCTTTCCCAGGCTGGCTGCCGGGTCACGATGACGCTCTTCAAGCGCAGCCGCGCCCGTCCTTTCGGCCGATCGCACGTGATGCAAGTGCGCCGGGTGCTGCACTGGATGCAGAACAAGGTGCCTTCGCCCCAGTTCGACCTCAACATCATGGTCGAACACCTGCGGCCGGACTACATGCGCCTTGCCCGGCGCAATGTCTTCATCCCCAATCCCGAATGGTTCCCGCGCCGCCGCCTGCCGCAGTTGCAGGGCGTGGACACCGTGCTGTGCAAAACCCATCATGCGCAGTCGATTTTCAGCGACCTGGGTTGCGAAACGGCCCTGATCGGTTTCACCAACGCCGAACGCCTGCGCCGCCATGTCACCCGCCAGCGTGCGTTTTTCCACCTGGGCGGCCGCAGCCGGATGAAGGGTACCGACCGTTTGCTCGCCTTGTGGGAGCGCCACCCGGAATGGCCGCGGCTTACCGTGGTACAGCATCCGGACATCGCCGCCCGCGTGAGCACGGCCGCCAACGTCAATCACGTCGTCGATTACGTGGATGAAGAAGACCTCGTGCAGATGCAGAACGAGCACATTTTCCACCTGTGCCCGTCGGAAACCGAAGGATTCGGCCATTACCTGTGTGAGGCGCTGTGCGTGGGCGCCGTCACCATGACGCTCGACGCGGCGCCGATGAACGAGTTCGTCAACGCCGACCGCGGCATCCTGATCGACCATGACGGCACGGGCAAGCAAGGCCTGGCTACCACTTATTACTTCGACGAAGCGGCCATGGAACGGGCGGTCGAGCGTGCCATCGCCATGAGCGACGCCGAAGTGCAGGCGATCGGCAGCAATGCCCGCGCCTGGTACCGGGCCAATGACCACCGCTTCCGCGCTACGCTACCGGCGATCATCGGCGACGCCTGCAACCTGCGGGCCTGAAGGGTCTCGAGCCACCCTCGTTTTTCCCTTGAAAGAGCGCATGAATTTGCGCTTTCGAGGGGTGATTTTCCCTTTTGGCGCAATAACTTGCGATCCAGTCACGACTAGGAAAAATTCCTAGCCGGAAAGTTACGATTCCGTTGGAAGTCGTATGTAAATTCGGCTATATCTTGCAACACGGTGCGAATCCGGCCTGAGGGGAAAGAAGGCCACAACACGGTCGCGCCGTTTTTAAGGGGAGTTACCACCACTGGACGTTACCGCAACCGGGCCTTTGGCCTCGGGCGGGTAACTATTGCCTGAAAACAAAGGTTTAGACGCCTCGCAAGAGGCCTCAAGGGGAGTCACGCAATGCATTCGAATGCCACGCGCCGCGGCCAGCCGCTGCGTCGCACCGCTCTTGTCGCTGCTTTGGCCATGAGCCTGGGTGGCGTTGTCCACGCGCAGTCCACCACGGGCACGATCTTCGGCCAGGCGCCCGCCGCAGCCAACGAGACCGTGACTGTTTCCGGCAGCACCGGTGTTACCCGCCAGGTGCCGGTAGACGCCTCGGGTCGCTACCGCGTCGGCAACCTGCCACTGGGCTCCTATAACGTATCGCTGGAAAAAGACGGCGCGACGGTGGACACGCGCAAGAACGTCGACATCGTCGTTGGCCAGGGTACCGAGGTCTCTTTCGTCGGCCCCAGTGCCGACAGCGCCACGGCGCTTGGCAGCGTGACCGTCACGGCCGCATCGGTACCCGCCATCGACGTCACCTCGGTGGACTCGCGCACGGTGATCACCTCCCAGCAGCTGGCCAAGCTGCCGCTGGTGCGCAGCGCCGAGGCCATCGCCTTGCTGGCACCGGGCGCGGTCGCGGGCAGCGGTCAGTTCGGTAGCGGCAACACCGTGTCGTTCGGCGGCGCAGGCGTTACCGAGAACGCGTACTACCTCAACGGCTACAACAGTTCCGATCCGCTGAAGAACCTCGGCGGCATTGGGCTGCCTTACGGCGCGATCGACCAGCAGGAAACCTATACCGGCGGCTACAGCGCCAAGTATGGCCGTTCCGACGGCGGCGTGATCAGCCAGGTCGGCAAGCGCGGCACGAACGAATGGCACTTCGGCGGCCAGGTGAACTGGGAGCCGAAGTTCCTGGCATCGGACCCGAAGAACGTCCGTTACCCCAACCTGGGCCTGCCCGACGGCTATGGCTATTCCACGCCTGAGCTTGCCGGCACGGCCTACCGCGATCGCAAGAACAACAAGGCCTGGACCACCACTTACGATGCTTATGTCGGTGGACCGCTGATCAAGGACAAGCTCTTCATCTTCGTCGCTGCGGAAGCGGAGAAGAAGGAGGGCCTGTCCACCCTGGCCAGCGACCAACCCATCGTGGCCAACAACCACTACCAGGAAACGACACCCAAGTGGTACGGCAAGCTGGACTGGAACATCAACGACAGCAATATCCTGGAATTGACGGCTGTAGGTAATCGCGACAGCAACGAGGGTTCCTACTACGACTACAACTACGACACGAAGAAGGAAGGCGGCTTCGTTACCTATCCTGATTCCACCAAGCTGTCGTCCACGTTCTACATCGGCAAGTACACCAGCTACATCACCGATGACCTCACCTTGAGCGCCACGGTCGGTAAGAGCAAGGTGGACGACTACCTGCACAATCCCGCCGCCAGCCCGCTGCCATACATCAGCGGCTCGACGACGCAGGATCCGCTGATCACCGGCGGCGATCCGATCACCAACAATCAGGCCAGCACGACCGGCATGGCGCCCGATGCGGGCAGCCGCACGCACGGCACGCGCATCGACCTGGAATACCAGCTGGGCAGTCATCACCTGGCGGTGGGCATGGACAACATGTCCTACCACGCGCACAACGAAGGACAGGTCACGAGCGGTCCCGGCTACCTGTGGATCTACGGTCACGCGTCCGATCCCACCGCGCCGCTCAACACCGGCCTGGGCGTGCCGGCTGCCGGCGGTCGCGGCTACTACGTGCAGCGTTACATCTTCGAAGATGCCACCAGCATGTCGGTGGACCAGAAGGCGCAGTACATCGAGGACACCTGGCAGGTCACCGACACGGTGATGGTCAAGGCCGGCTTGCGCAACGACAAGTTCACCAACTTCAACAACACCGGCGAGGCCTACGTCAAGAGCGGTAACCAGTACGCACCGCGCCTGGGCTTCAGCTGGGATGTCTTTGGCGACTCCACGATGAAGATCTATGGCAACCTGGGCCGCTACTACCTGGCACTGCCCAACAGCGTGGCCATTCGCGGCGCTTCTTCGTCAACCTATACCCGCGAGTACTTCACCTATACGGGTATCGATGCCACGGGTGCCCCGACCGGGCTGACGCCGCTCACCGACGGGCCAGTGTCGGCCGACAACGAGTTTGGCCAGCCTACGCACGCCAAGGCCGTCGCCGCAGCCAACCTGAAATCGCAGTACCAGGATGAAGCCATTCTGGGTATCGACAAGGCATGGAGCCCAGAATGGGTGACTGGCGCCAAGGTCACGGTGCGCAAGCTGCAGGCCGCCATCGACGACGTTTGCGACACGGGCAAGCTGCAGGACAAGTACGCCGCCGAGGGTGGCGATCCTGACAGCCTGCTGCCGCCGGGTTGTATCATCTTCAATCCCGGCAAGACCAACACCTTCGACGTTCCGAACGTGGATGGCGGCTACACCCGCGTGAAGATGTCGCGCGAGGACTGGGGCTTCACCGAAGGCGCCAAGCGCAAGTACGCCGCGCTCGACCTCTACGCCGAGCATCCGTATGACGGAAAGTGGTGGGCTCGCCTGGACTACACCTTCGCGCGCAGCTACGGCAATACCGAAGGCCAGGTGAAGTCGGACATCGGCCAGACCGACGTTTCCAAGACGCAGGATTGGGACGCCGCCACGCTGATGGAATATAGCTCCGGCCTGTTGGCCAATAACCGCCGTCACCAGATCAAGTTCAACGGTGCCTATTCCTTCAACCCGGAATGGACCCTGGGCGCCACGGTGCAGATCCTCTCCGGTACGCCCAAGAGCTGTCTGGGTTACTACTACAACGGCGACGATCCGATCGGTTACGGCTCTTCGTACCACATCTGCAATTCCACGCCGTCGCCTCCGGGTGCTGCCGGAAACGAGCCGTGGACCAAGCGTCTGGACGTGGCCCTGTCATGGCGCCCAGCGTTCGCCGACCACAAGCTGAACTTCGCGGTGAATGTGTTCAACGTGCTCAATGAGCGCAAGGAGCGCCAGTCGGATTACACGTACGAAACCGATCCGTACTCGGTGTCCAACACCTACAGCATGGGTACGTACTTCGAAGCACCGCGATTCGTCCGCCTGTCGGCTTCGTACGACTTCTGACGAGGATTACAGCAGCAAAAAGGGCGTGGCGGATTCTTTCCGCCGCGCCCTCTGATGGGTTCGCTACGCAATACAACAACGAGATCGACGGACGTCGACGAAAGGCAGTCCCCAGACATGCCACCGGCTTTCCCACCGGTGGCTCTTTTTTACGAGCGTCTAGTGAGCGTGGCCGACACCGCCGGAGTCACCCTGTTCCAGCGGCGGAGGATCCCCCGCTACCGCAAGCAGTGAAGTGGCGTAGGCATCCTCGATGCTGATGGTGGAGATTTCATCCCAGGCGAAGAACGATGCTTCGCCCAGCCATTCGGCGTCCGGGGTGATCTCCTGCATGTTGAAGCCGTCTTCCTCGTAGCTCACCACGCGGCCGATGTAGCAGACCTCGGTGTCTTCCTCGCTATCCACGTGCACGCCGATGACAGGGGCGTTGGCACTGGCCGCGCGGACCACCTGGCCGATGTCGTCCAGCGGGAAGACCGCCGGCGGCGTGGGGCTGATGCCCTTGAGCGCCAGGGCCTTCTCGAGGAAGCTGTGATGTTTGTCGGGGACTTCCAGTTCGGTGACATCCCTGTGGCGCATGACGTACATACCGTCATAGCTGATGCCGTCGCCGACGACCCACAGCAAGAAAAATTCACGGCCGACACCGCCCACATAGCCACAGAAGCTGCCGTGTTCGAGTTCGCCGCGCCACAACCGAACGAGCTGGCGGTTGTCCTGCGCCTCGCGCAGGCTGGCCCGCTGGCCATTGGTCTTCAACTGAATGATCTTTCCCATACGACCGTATTTTAACCCACCGAAGCCTTCACAATTGTTTACAGGATGTAACGGCTCAAATCCTCGTCCTTGACGAGACTTGCGAGCGTTTTATCGACATATTCGGCGTCGATCGCGTACTTTTCGCCACTTTTATCCGCTGCCTCGAATGAGATCCGCTCCAGCAGACGCTCCATCACCGTGTGCAGGCGGCGGGCACCGATGTTCTCGGTGCGCTCGTTCACCTGGAAGGCCACCTCGGCCAGCCGGTCGATGCCCGAGTCGGCGAATTCAAGCGTCACGCCCTCCGTGCTGAGCAAGGCAACGTATTGTTTTGTAAGCGCATTGTGCGGCTCGCGGAGGATTCGCTTGAAGTCGTCGACACTCAGCGCCGAAAGCTCCACGCGGATCGGCAGGCGGCCCTGCAGCTCGGGGATCAAGTCCGACGGCTTGGCCAGCGAAAACGCACCTGACGCGATGAACAGTATGTGGTCGGTCTTGATGGCGCCGAACTTGGTCGAGACGGTGGATCCTTCGACCAGGGGCAGCAGGTCGCGCTGCACGCCTTCGCGGCTTACCCCCGCGCCACCCCATTCGGAACGCTGGGCCACCTTGTCGATCTCGTCGATGAAGACGATGCCATTCTGCTCGGCCAGGTCCATCGCACGGGCGCGAAGTTCCTCGTCGTTGAGCAGCTTGCCGGCTTCTTCCTCTATCAGCAGGGGACGGGCGGCGCGGATGGCGAGCTTGCGTGTCTGCGAGCGTGCGCCGCCGAGGTTCTGGAACATCTTGCCCAGCTGCTGGCTCATTTCCTCCATGCCGGGCGGGGTGACGATCTCCACGCCAACGTTGGCGGTGAAATCCAGTTCGATCTCGCGATCATCGAGCGTGCCCTCGCGCAGCTGCTTGCGCAGCTTCTGGCGGGTGTCGTTGTCCACCGCGGGCGTGGCCGGGGCATTCCAGTCACTGGCCGCCTGGCGTCGCGGCAGCAGCGCGTCCAGGATGCGGTCCTCGGCGGCGTCCTCTGCCTTGCTGCGCACCCGGCCCTTGGCCTGGTCGCGCACCAGCTTGTAGGAAACGTCCACCAGGTCGCGGATGATCGATTCGACGTCCTTGCCGACATAGCCGACTTCGGTGAACTTGGTAGCCTCCACCTTCACGAAGGGTGCGTTGGCAAGCGTCGCCAGGCGCCGCGCGATCTCCGTCTTGCCCACGCCGGTAGGGCCGATCATCAGGATGTTCTTTGGGGTTACCTCGTCGCGCAGCGACGGATCGAGCTGCATGCGGCGCCAGCGGTTGCGCAGCGCAATGGCCACGGCGCGCTTGGCGTCGTGCTGGCCAATGATGTATCGGTCCAGTTCGTTGACGATTTCGCGGGGGGTCAGTTCGGACATCAGAGTTCTTCGATCGTCGTGTTGTGATTGGTATAGATGCAGATATCGCCGGCGATCTTCAGCGCGTGCTCGACGATGGTGCGCGCATCTAGTTCGGTGTGCGCCAGCAGCGCCAGCGCCGCGGATTGCGCATAAGGGCCGCCCGAACCAATAGCGATCAGGCCGCTCTCCGGCTCAAGCACGTCGCCGTTCCCGGAAATCAGCAGGGATGCCTCTTTGTCGGCCACGGCCAGCATGGCCTCCAGGCGGCCCAGGCGGCGATCGGTGCGCCATTCCTTGGCCATCTCGACCGCGGCGCGGGTGAGGTTGCCGCCGTGCTTGGTGAGCTTCTCCTCGAACAGCTCGAACAGGGTGAAGGCGTCGGCGGTCGCCCCGGCGAAGCCGGCGATGACATCGCCCTTGCTGCCCAGGCGGCGGATCTTGCGGGCATTGGCCTTCATCACCGTATTGCCGAGGGTGACCTGGCCATCGCCGCCGATCACGACCTGGCCGTTGCGGCGCACCGAAACGATGGTGGTGGCGTGGAAGGATTCCATGCGGGAAGACTCCTTAGGGGATGTGAAGGCGTGACTGCCCGATGTGGGGAGGACCGGCGCCCAGCGCAAGGGACCGGCAGGCTCTTGACAAGGCAAGCGGGTTGGAATCTACTCCGGCCGTGAGTGTTTAGATCGATCCAAACTGAATAACACGCTGCACCGGCAACCCCCAAATGCGGTACTCCCCAGTTGCCGCCGCGCCTCTCCGGGCCTGGCGGTATTTTTTTGTCCAGGCTAGCCGCCGGGCGGGATGGCGAGGGTTTCCCTGACCCGGCAGTCCGCGGCCCCCGGCAAAGCCGGGCAGGAACCAGCGGACGACATCCCACCGGATATGCCGGCGAAACAGCGCCAATCGGGAGACCGAACTCAACGTGCTGCCCATCGACAGCGCCGCGGGCACGCTCACCGCGGGCAATACCAGTGCCAGCATGGGCAACAGGATCAGTCCCGCGCCACCGCCGGCGAAGGCGCTGACCAGGAATGCGGCAACGGCCGCAACGAAGACGACGGCAAGCACTGGGTTTCATCCATGAATGTCCGCGTCGAGCTTAGCGGCGGAAATATCTCCCCGCTGTCGGGAAACAGCGCTACGGCGCCCCGCGTTTCCGGGCACGCGGGTGGGCCGCGTCGTACACCTTCGCTAGGTGCTGGAAGTCCAGATGCGTGTAGATCTGCGTCGTGGCGATGTCAGCGTGGCCGAGCAATTCCTGCACGGCGCGAAGATCGCCAGACGATTCGAGCATGTGGCTGGCGAACGTGTGGCGCAACAAATGCGGGTGGATGCGCTTCATCGAACCCTGGCGCAACGCCAGCTGCTTGAAGCGCAGCTGCACCGCGCGCGAGCTGATCGCCGCGCCGGCACGCCCCTTGAACACGGGCAGGTCCGGCCCGGCACCGCCTTCGGCGGCGAGCGCGCGCAGCGCTTCGACGGCAAAACGCCCGACCGGCACGATGCGCAGCTTCCGGCCCTTGCCCAGTACGCGCACTTCGCCGCCGGCGAGGTCAAGGTCCCCCCAATGCAGGCCTGTCAGTTCCGACAGGCGCAGCCCACTGGAATAGAAGAGTTCGAGCATGGCTCGGTCGCGCACGCTCAGTGCATCGTCGCCTTCCACGGCAACCAGGCCCGCGGCTTCGTCCGTATCGAGCACCTGCGGCAGCTTGCGGCGCAGCTTCGGGCCGCGCACGCCGGCCACCGGATCGTGCGCCAGCAGGCCTTCGGCCGCGAGGTAGCGGAACAGGCCGCGCCACGATGAAAGCAGCCGCTGCAAACTGGAGGGCGCCAGGCCCTGCCGATGGAATGTCGCCACCATGCCGCGAACGCGATCGGGCGCGAGCGCATCGAACGTGTCCACGCCATGCGCCTGCATCATCGCCAGCAGCTTGCCGAGGTCCCGACGATAGGCATCGAGCGTGTGTGGCGAAGGCGCCCGTTCGGCGGCCAGGTGCCGCAGGTAGGCGTCGACCTGGGCGCCGGGCGCCATGGGGTGGGTCAGGCGGCCTCGCGCGCCCGGAACAGGCCCGCGCTGGCGGTGGCGGCGATCATCTTCAGGAAGAGGGTGCCCATGCCGGGGGCGAAACGATCAGGGTCCGTGCTGCCGATGGCAAGGATCGCCTCGTCACCCAGTTTCATCAGCGCGGCGGAGCGGACGTCCTCGGCATCGGCACCGAACAGGCGGCGCAGGCGGTTCGGTGCCAGCCGGCCGGCGATCGGCTGTTGCTGGCCGAGGAAATCACCGAACTCGGGAAGCCCCGCGGCGCCGCGCGGCTCGCGAACCAGCCAGGGCTCATCCGGCAGGTGCTGCTGGCCGCCGTAGACCAGCACGCGCACGCGCTCGCTGCGGAAGTCTTCCTGCAGGCGGGAAACGATGCCGCGCAAGGTGCTTTCGACCGTGGTGGAACGCAATACCGCAAGCGTCAGCGCGTGCACGCGCTGCATCAGGGTTTCGTTTTCGCCAGCGATGCCGATCAGGTCGGCCAGGCGCGCCTCGAGCTCGCGGTTCTTCTCGCGGAGGTTTTGCAGCTGATACACCGAGAGCGACGCTGCGGCGCCATGCTCGCGGGGAATTTCCAGCGAGGCGGCGAGGTCGGGGTAGTCGGCCAGGAAACCCGGATGTGCGCGGAGGTACCCGGCGACGTCATCGGCTTTAATTCCAAGGTCGGGCGACGGCTTGCTCATTTTCGTTGGCTCCACGCAAAGCTTGCAGGCAGAGTGTAGCGGCATCAGGCCGCGAACTCGCCCTCGAAGACGAAAGCCGCGGGGCCTGTCATCCACAAGCGGTGGCCGGGACCTGCCCAATCGACCTGCAACTGCCCACCGGGAAGGTCGACCCATGCCGTCGCATCCAGGCGCCCGGCGTTCATCAGCACCGCCGCGGCAGCGCATGCGCCCGTGCCGCAGGCCAGCGTCCAGCCGCTGCCACGCTCATGCACGCGCAGCTGTACGTGCCCGGCGTCGAGGGGGCGCACGAAGCCGATATTGCAGCCTTCGGGAAAAGCCGCGTGGGTGGTAAGCAGCGGGGCCAGGTCGTTCCACCGTGGGTCTTCGATGTCATCCACCTCGACCACCGCGTGGGGATTGCCCATCGACACCACGCGCAGGGTTACCGTCTCGTGGCCAGCGGTGAGGTCGTAGCTTTCGGCCGACTCAGCCATGAAAGGCAGGCTGGCCGGGGAGAATTGCGGCTCGCCCATGTCCACCGACACGCGGCCATCGACCAGTACGCGCACGGTGACGGGCCCCGAGGGGCTGAGCAACCGGGTGTCGCGATCGACGGCAATGGCACCGGCCCGGTGCAACCACGCCGCCACACAGCGCACGCCGTTGCCGCACTGGCCTGCGGTGCTGCCATCGGCATTCCAGATGCCGTAATAAAAAGCGCAGGACGGATCGGGCGAGGGCTCGATGCTCAGCAACTGGTCGAATCCCACGCCGGTATGGCGGTCGGCGATCGCGGCCACCTGGGCGGCCTTAAGGTCGAATCCGCCGTCCCGGGCATCGACCACGACGAAGTCGTTGCCGATACCGTGCATCTTGGTAAAGCGCAGGGGCATCAGCCGTTGCCGAAGCTCAGGCCCGCCGGATTGTGGTCCAGCCCCGCCGTGGACGGCGGCGCGGGAGCGTCCTTGGCCGGGGCAGGCGCTGCCTTGCCGGGCGCCGCGGGCTTGCCGGCCACCACGGGCTTGGCGGGCGGCATGACGAGGTCGGTCTTGTTGCCGCACCCGGAGAGCAGCGATGCCGCAATGAAGGTGGCCGTGGCGAGATAGGCGCGCATGTCGTCGGCGATCCGCAGGATGTAGGGGTGGCCAGTATAACGTTCACGGTGCGCCCCACCGATCCTGCGTAGACTGGGCTAATGAGCCTGGCCACCCTGTTGCAGCTGCCCGCTTTCGTGATGCTGGCTATCGCGGCAGTCTGCCTGGTGC
>Ga0193717_1002393_pt1 | contig 10866 bp, 6 predicted proteins | sample U2c2metaG_FD_145900 | JGI IMG/M metagenome (GOLD analysis project Ga0193717, IMG submission 145900) | Soil microbial communities from a riparian zone of the East river system, Colorado, United States - U2c2 | ecosystem: Environmental > Terrestrial > Soil > Riparian zone | place: USA: East River...
ATTGCACAAGCGTCGACGGGCAGTGATGTCGCAGCCGCATGTTCCCGGACTCTGAAGCCGCGGGCGACACAGAGGCCGCCCGCGTTTGCAGCAGTGTCATGTACAGGTCTGCGCACCGCTGTCGAAGCCGTGACCGAAGATATGGTTCGGTGGCTCGGCTTGCAGCTCGAACGCACCAATGTCCGCCGCGCCGTTCGATTCGCGCACATATGGGCAATGGCGTTGATCGTAGGTGAGATCGTTTTCATTGATGCCGGCATCGATCGCCGGGCTGCCTATGCCCAGCGCATGCGTCGCCGTTAGGCCGCCGTTCTCTGGTGCAAATGGCAGCAAGATCGGGTCGTCATCGAGCGTGTCGAGGGGCAAGGTAATGTTGGCAGTCGCCTCCATCACCAGGTTGTTGCTGCCGTTGATCGTGAACCCGGTGAAGAGCTCGATGGGCGCGAGATCGGCACCGAACGGCGCCTGATTGTTCGCCACAATGGTGCTGAACATCTGAGGCGCCGCGCCGCCAGCATCGCTGCCAATGGCGCCGCCGCCAAAGTGACTCGCATCGTTGAACGCGATCGTGCTGTTTATCGCGATGAACGGGCTGTCGGCGATCGCCGCGATTCCACCGCCACGGCCGTAGCCGCCGTTTTCGCCGCCGATGGCGCTGTTGCCGGATACCGTGCTGTTCGCCAGGACGATCGAACCGCCACTGCCGGAAACATAGGTCGCCAGACCGCCGCCACTGGCCTTACCCACCGAACTCGGGGCCAGGAGTATGTTGTTGTCGTGAATAGCGCTGTAGAGCGCAATAATCTGACCGAACGCACTGGCGCCGCCGCCCATGATGGAACAGTCGGCGCAGTTGGCGCTGGCCGTGTTGCCGCTCAGTGTGCTTACGGTGAGTTCGATCAGCGTAGGGCTGCCAGGGATGCCGCTCTGTATGCCGCCCCCACGGCTCCACGCCGTTTCCGAATGTGCAGTATTGCCGCTGATCGTGCTCACGCCGACTTGGACGTCGGCGAGAGTGAAGAGACCGCCACCGAGCGCAGCGTCGTCGGTCGAGGTCACCGCGTTGTCGAGCACGCGGGTGCGGCTGAGGATCACGTCGCCTTGCGCGAACAGACCGCCGCCGCGAGCGTTGTCTAAGGCTGACGTCGCGCTGTTTCCCTCGATCATGCTGTCAAACAGAGTAGCGGTACCGGATACATACGCGCCGCCGCCGTAGGCACGGCCGCTCGCTGCGACACTGCTGTTGCTGATCGTGCTCGATTGCATCATCAGGTTGCCGGGCACACTGACGCCACCGCCCAAACTCTCCAGATTGCTACTGTCGCCGACGCTGCAGCCGGTGACCGTGCTGCGCGTCAGGGTGAGATCTCCGGCGAAGAGGGCAATGCAGCCTCCCAAGCCGTTGGCTGCCCGGCCATTCGCGATGGTGAGATCCGTGATCGTCAGTCCGTGCTGCGAAAAGAACACGCGGTCGGCGTCATTGCCGTTTATGGTTAGCAAGTCCTGGCCGGGACCAACTACGCTCAAATTTGGGACCGTCACGACAATCGCGCCACTGTCCAGGCTGATGTTGGAACAGGACGTCGCGCCGCTGAGATTGATTTCATTACCGTCTTGCGCAATCGCAAAGGCTTCGCGCAAGCCGCCGGGAGCATCGTCGTCGCAGCTGGTGACCGGGATGATGTTGCCCGCCGGGTGCATGGGCGCGGAAGGAGTCCGCGCATCGGTAGCGCGCGAGCCCGATCCGGCAACGGCGCCGCCCGCCGTAAGCGCAACGGCGAGGCACGCCGTCAATGTGTTACGTCGTGCCGCGCCCAGGCGCAGCGATCTATGAGTAGCCATGGTTGTCCTCTCCGTGAGACCCCTGATGGACAAATGCGCGCGCAACGGAGTGTTGGCGCTCTTGTCTGCAATTCGTGCCGGGATGTATCGATGGGGTACGGAAAGCGGGAGGGAATCCCGCCATTTGTCGGCGGCCCACGGCGGCGGGACTCGCCCTCCGGCAATGGAAGTTCCGGCCACTACTCAGGGGTCTGCTATCTTCCCTGCGTTCGCGACGAGACCTGCCTAGCGCATGCCTGCGACAGCCGACCGCCTGGACATCTACTCCGACCTCGACCGCCGCCTGGTCGCGGCGACGCGGGGCATCCGCCTGCTGGCCTCGGTCAGCTGGCCGGCCTCGGTCGAGATCGACTTCATCGCGGCGTGGAAAGCCGGCACCGCGCGCCTGCCCGAGATCCAGTACCCGCGCTTCGAGTTCGCCGAGACGCGCGAAGCGCTGATGGGTATCTATCTCGCCGCGGAGCCCGGGCATCCGCTCGGCGAGTACATCCGCCGCAGTGCGCAATCCTGGCGCATCGCGACCGAATTGCTCGACGCGATCGGCACGGCGGGAATCACCGAGCATTCGGCGCGTCTGTATGGCCGGCCGAGCGATCGCGTGCCCGGTGCCACACTTACCAACGTCGATGCCGCGCGCCACTTCATCGCGCTGGCGAACGAGTTCATGAGCTCGGCCGTGCACGACGAGAGCATGGAATCGATTCCGGCCGAGCAGCTCAAGCGGGAGCTGCAGATTCAGCTCGACGCGTTCTTCGGCGTCGACGTCGTGCGCGTCGAGACCGATCCGGAGCTGATCGCCAAGGCGGCCGCGGGCGCGACGCGCATCCGCTTGCGCTCGGCGACGAATTTCTCGACCTACGACCGGCACCAGCTGGTCGAGCACGAAGCGTTCGTGCATTCACTGACCGCGCTGAATGGCCGCGAGCAGCCACATCTGAAATCGCTGGCGCGTTCGTCGCCGCGGATCACGGCGACGCAGGAGGGACTTGCGGTGTTCGCCGAGCTGATGTCGGGCTCGATCGACATCGAGCGCATGAAGCGCATCAGCCTGCGCATCATCGCGATCGACATGGCGCTCGGCGGTGCGGATTTCATCGAGGTGTTCCGCTTCTTCCTCGATGCGGGGCAGAGCGAGACCGACAGCTTCGCCTCGGCGCAGCGCGTGTTCCGCGGCGCGCCGCTGGGAGGTGGCGCGGCGTTCACCAAGGACACCGTGTATCTGCACGGGCTCTTGTCCGTGCACACGTTCTTCCGCTGGGCGCTGAAGCATCGGCGGCTTTCGGTCTGCCGCAATCTGTTTGCGGGCAAGCTCGCGCTGCATGACGTGATGGCGCTGCAGCCGTATTTCGACAACGGCTATATCGCGCAGCCGCGGTATCTGCCGCCGTGGGTGCAGCATGCGAATGGGCTGGCGGGGATGCTGGCGTTTTCGTTGTTTGCCAATCAGATCCGGTTGGATCGGGTCGAGGCTGAGGATCTGGTGCTGGGGCTTTGACGCATCACCACGGTGTTACCGTTTAGTTCACCGTCATCCCGGCGAAGGCCGGGACCCAGCGCCTTGATTTGTACGGTCCCCAATAAAAGGCGCTGGGTCCCGGCTTTCGCCGGGATGACGATAGGAACGTTGTAGGCGGATGACGGCACGCAGACCTTGCGCGATTCCGTGCAATACGTTTGTATGCGATCAACCCGGCTCGGAACTTGTCGATGCGCACTTCCACACTTGCCTTCTCCGTCCTGCTTGCGCTGTCCGCTTCCACCGCGTCCGCCGCCGAGTCGGCACAGCAGATGACACAAGCCCTGCTGCCGCAGATCACCGAGTGGCGCCGCGATCTGCACCAGCATCCGGAGCTGAGCAACCGCGAAGTGCGCACCTCGAAATTCGTCGCCGCGCAACTGAAGAAATTCGGCTACGACGTGCGCACCGGCATCGCGCACACCGGCGTCGTCGGCGTCTTGAAGGGCGGCAAGCCGGGGCCGAAGCTTGCGATCCGCGCGGACATGGATGCGCTGCCGGTCACCGAAGAGGTCGATCTGCCGTTCGCATCGAAGGTCAAGGGCGAATACATGGGCAAGCAGGTCGGCGTGATGCACGCCTGCGGGCACGATGCGCACACCGCGATGACACTCGGCGTCGCCGAAGCGCTGTCGAAGCTGAAAAAGGATCTGCCGGGCGAAGTCATGTTCATCTTCCAGCCGGCGGAGGAGGGTGCGCCTCCGGGCGAGGAGGGCGGCGCGCCGCTTATGGTAGAGGAAGGGTTGTTCAAGGACTTCAAGCCGGACGCCGTCTTCGGCATGCACGTGATCAGCACCGTGCCCGTCGGAATCGCAGCGGTGCGCGCAGGCGGCATGATGGCGAGCTCGGACACGTTCCACATCGTCGTGCACGGACGCCAGAGTCATGGCGCGACGCCATGGAAAGGCATCGATCCGATCGTGACCGCGGCCGAGATCGTGACCAGCGCGCAGACGATCGTCAGCCGCCAGCTCGATATCAACAAGCAGCCGGCGGTGGTCACGTTCGGCATCTTCAACGGCGGCCTGCGCTTCAATATCGTGCCGGACAGTGTCGATCTCTACGGCACCGTGCGCGCATTCGACGAGACGATGCGCAAGCAGGCGCTGGACAGCCTCAAGAACATCGCCGAGCACGTCGCCGCCGCACACGGCGCGACGGTCGATGCGGAAGTGCCTTCGCCGGGCAGCAATCCGGTCAACACCAACGATCCGGCGTTGACCGCCAAGGTCCGCGCGAGTCTCGAGAAGGCGCTCGGCGCCGACCACGTCAGCGAGGCGGAGCGCTGGATGGCATCCGAGGATTTCCCGCAGCTGGCGATGTCCGTGCCGGCACCGAGCGTGTACTTCCTGGTCGGTGCGACACCCGCCGGACAGGATCCATCGACCGCGCCGAGCAATCACTCGCCGCGCTTCTTCCTTGACGAAGGCGCGCTCGCCGTTGGCACCGCGGCGATGCTGCAGGCGAGTCTGGACTATCTCGGCTACGCGGCGCCCTGAGAAGGGTTGGGAAAAGATTGAACCACGAAGAACACGAAGAAAGATGAACTTTGTTTGATTTTCCTTCGTGTTCTTCGTGTCCTTCGTGGTTCAATCTTCGGCTTCCCACCACCGAAGCAGCACCCCGCCGAGCCAGCGGTCCGCCGTCGGACCCGACAGCTGGCGATGCTATATTCTGGGCGAACCGCGCCGTCCTTGACCGCAGCGAACATGTCGACCCTGGAAGAACTCAAAAAAGCCGCGCTCGAGTACCACCGCAAAGCCCCGGCCGGAAAAATCAAGGTCACGCCGACCAAACCCGTCGTAACGCAGCGCGAGCTCTCGCTCGCCTATTCGCCCGGTGTCGCCGCCGCCTGCGAGGAGATCGTGCGCGATCCGCAGGAAGCGGCGAGCCTGACCACGCGCGGCAATCTCGTCGCCGTCATCACCAACGGCACCGCGGTGCTCGGCCTCGGCAACATCGGCCCGCTCGCGGCCAAGCCCGTGATGGAAGGCAAGGGCATGCTGTTCCAGAAGTTCGCCGGCATCGACGTGTTCGACATCGAGATCGCCGAGTGCGATCCGGACAAGCTCGTCGACATCATCGCCAGCCTCGAGCCGACCTTCGGCGGCATCAATCTCGAGGACATCAAGGCGCCGGAATGCTTCGAGATCGAGATCGCCGAGTGCGATCCGGACAAGCTCGTCGACATCATCGCCAGCCTCGAGCCGACCTTCGGCGGCATCAATCTCGAGGACATCAAGGCGCCGGAATGCTTCGAGATCGAGAAGAAGCTGCGCCAGCGCATGAAGATCCCGGTGTTCCACGACGATCAGCACGGCACTTCGATCATCGTTGGCGCGGCCGTGCTCAACGCATTGCGCGTGGCCGGCAAGGACATCGGCTCGATCAAGCTGGTATCGACCGGCGCCGGCGCGGCGGGCATCGCCTGCCTGGATATGCTGGTCAACCTCGGAGTCAAGCGCGAGAACATCTGGGTTGCCGATCGGCTAGGCGTCGTGTGGAAGGGCCGCAAGGAGGAAATGGACGAGAACAAGTGTCGCTACGCACGCGACACCGGCGCGCGTACGCTCGGCGAAATCATCGACGGCGCCGATCTGTTCCTCGGTCTGTCCGCACCCGGCGTGCTGAAAGCGGAGATGGTCGCGCGCATGGCCGAGCGGCCGATCATTCTCGCGCTGGCCAATCCGACGCCGGAAATCCTGCCCGAGGAAGCCAAGGCCGTGCGGCCCGATTGCATCATCGCGACGGGTCGCTCGGATTATCCGAACCAGGTCAACAACGCGCTGTGCTTTCCGTACATCTTCCGCGGCGCGCTCGATGTCGGCGCGACGACGATCAACGAGGCGATGAAGGTCGCCTGCGTGCACGCGATCGCCGAGCTCGCGCGGCGCGAGGGCAGCGACGTCGCCGCACGTGCGTACGGCGGCCAGATGCCGACGTTCGGGCCGGATTATCTGATTCCACAGCCGTTCGATCCGCGCCTGCTGGTGCAGCTCGCGCCCGCAGTAGCGCGCGCGGCGATGGAATCGGGCGTGGCCACGCGGCCGATCGACGACCTGCGCGCGTACCACGAGAAGCTCAATGCGTTCGTGTTCCGCACGACGCTGCTGATGAAACCGGTGTTCGAGCGCGCGAAGGCGGATCCCAAGCGCGTGGTCTACGCCGAAGGTGAAGAGGAAACCGTGCTGCGCGCCGTGCAGCTTGTTGTCGACGAAGGGCTCGCCAAGCCGGTGCTGATCGGGCGGCCGGCGGTCATCGAGCAGCGCATCCAGCGACTCAGCCTGCGCCTGCGGCCCGGTGTCGATTTCGAGCTGTGCAATATCGAAAGCGATCCGCGCTTCAAGGATTACTGGACGCTGTATCACGAGATCATGCAACGGCGCGGCGTGACGCCGGACAGCGCAAAGGCGGTGGTGCGCTCGCGCGCCACCGTGATCGCCGCGCTGATGCTCCGTCGCGGTGAAGTCGACGCGCTGATCTGCGGGCTGGTCGGGCGCTACCAGAAGAAACTGGGTTATCTCGCCGGCCTCCTGCCGATGGATGAAGGCGTGCTGCACTTCTCGGCGATGTCCGCGGTGTTCAACGACAAGGGCGTGTATTTCTTCGTCGACACGCATGTCGCTGTCGAGCCGGATGCCGAACGTCTGGCCGAGGCCGCGCAACAGGCTATCGTGCGCCTGAAACTGTTCGGCATCACGCCGAAGGTCGCGATACTGTCGCATTCGAATTTCGGCAGCCACGACGATCCCAGCGCGGCGAAGATGCGCCGCGTCGTCGAACTCCTGCGCGCGCGCATGCCGAAGACCGAGATCGAAGGCGAGATGCATGCGGATGCCGCGCTCAACGAGGAAATCCGCGAGCGCCTGTTCCCGAATTCGCGGCTCAAGGGCAGCGCGAACCTGTTTGTGTGCCCGAACATGGATTCGGCGAACATCGCGTTCAACATGACGCGCGCGATGACCGACGGCGTCGTGCTCGGTCCGATCCTGATGGGTTCGGCCAAGCCCGCGCACGTGCTGACTTCGGCCGCGACCGTGCGCCGCGTGTTCAACATGACCGCGCTCGCCTGCGTGGAAGCGCAGATCCGCGAGCAGGTGAGCGCGGCGCTGGCCAGCGAATCCGCGCCCTGACACGGCAACGCACGCGCCAAAAAAAACGGCCGGATTTCCTCCGGCCGTTTTTCATTGCAGGTTCGTCGTATCAGCGACGGCGGGTTGTGCGCCAGCCGATACCGCCCACCAGCGCGAGCAGGCCGATCAGCATCGCCAGCATCGCCGGCGACAGCGTCGGCGCAGGCACTGCGGGGGGCGGCGGCGGACCGCCGCCGCCCGGCGTGCCGCTGCCGAGCGTGATGTTGTCGAATCCGACCTGGTTGACGGTTCCGCCGAAATCGACCGATCGCGCGGTGCCCGTGAAGGTCACGCCGATGGGCACGAGCGGACTGAACGCGCCGTTGGGATCCGGCGCACCGTTGTTGGGTGTCAGCGGCAGATCGAGTGTCGCCAGCAGGGTGCCGGTTGCATCCGGACCGTCGTAGACGCGGATGACACCTGGATTGGCGATCGCCGAATAGAAGAACGAGAAGCCCGTGGTGAAACCGGCCGGCACGTTCATGGTCGCGGCCGCGCCGGTGAGGAAAAAGAGGATCGTGTCCGGACTCGGCTCGCCGCCGAAATTGCCGCTGCCGCCGGCGTCGGCGTCGATGATCGAAAGCGAATTGGTCGAGAACGTCACGCCGAAGTTCGGGCCGGGTCCGCTGCCGCTTCCGCCCGTGCCGCCGGCATAGAACGTGTTGACCGCTTCCTGATCGCCCAGGCCTTCGAAGTCGAGCACGACGGCGGCGCCCTGGGGTGCCGGCGGTAATGTCGGCTGTGCCGTCACGACGGCGTTCGGGTCATGGATGCCTGCGGCGAGCGCATTGCTGGATGCCAGACAGGCAACCAGAGCCATCGCGCACAAGGCACCGACTTGGCGCGATGGCCAATTGGTTATTGAAGTCATGTCACGCTATCTCCCCAAGATATTGGACCCCACAGGGTGCCGGGCGCACTCCGCGCGCACCGGTAGCAACGAGCCCGGAGTCCAAGGACTCGTTTCGAGTATATTTGAAACGTGTTGTAAAGCACAGAATTTGGTATTGCAATTTCTGGCCAGATAGATTAGTTGGCTCCGCCTCCAGACTCATTCCAGGAACGCCGCGCGGACGGCGTCGAGCAGCGGATCGCGCTGTCCGGCAGGGCGATCCGGCAGGTGCCCCTGACTGATCGTCCAGATGATCGTGCCGCCCAGCCCCTGCGCCCGGACCAGCGCGCCTTTCTCGGCGATCGATTCGGTGTCCTCGTAACTGACGAAATTGCAGCCTGCGGCGCCCAGAGGCGGCGCTGACGACAGGTACGGCACGCGCGCGGACGCGTCCCAGACGCGTACCGACGGCGTGTAGTAGTTTTCGATGATGTTCGCGTAACTCATCGTGCCGTCGCCGGCCGCGATGGTGCCGCCGTCTTCATGCGGCGCGGTCACGCCCTGCCAGCAGTAGCCGTAGAACGCGATGCCGACACCGAGCCGTGCCGGCGGCACCCCGGAGGCGAGATAGAAGGCGACGGTGCTCGCGACCGAGGACGGCGTGCTCGGTGTTTCGCCGTACAGCGCGGAGTTGTGCCAGCTCTGCCAGCCCTGCCACGGTCCGGCCATGTCGTACGTCATCACGTCGACCCGATCGAAAAGCGCCGCGACCTGACCCCAGAACAGGTCCGGCTGATCGTCGAAATTCGAGTTCATCCAGCCGATCGGTACGGTGAGGAGCAAGGCCGGTCGCGTGCCGCGCAGCGCTTGCGCGAGCGCGAGGAAATCGGGTCGGTCACCGTCTTCGAGCGGTTCCCAGTCGAGGTCGAGACCGTCGAATTCGAATTCATCGACGGCTGCCAGAAGGTTGGCGACGAAGGCGTCGCGATGGGCCGCGCTCGCCGCACCGCGCCAGCCGTCGATTTCTCCGGCGCCGCCGACCATCAGGATCGCCTTGCGTCCTGCCGCATGTGCGCCGCTGACGGCGCCGTGCGCCCACGGCGGACCGTTGACGGCATCGATATCGAAATCGGTGGTCAGGCTGCCGTCGGCCAGCGGGCGGGCGCGGCCGACCATCAGGTGCGTGACGGCGCTGAAGTCGACTTCGCCGATCGGGTAGAGATCACGCTCGTAGCCGACGTAGTAGCCGGCCACCCAGCGTTGCGTCTCGAAGCCGTCGGTGAAGATCGCATCGCCGACCGGCACGCCCGCGGTTCCGCAGCCGATGCCGAACACCGCGCCGCCCAGCCAGAGCAGGCTCCTGACCCCGCGCATGCACTCCCCCCGAAACGCCGGTACTTCAATGTAATACGAGAATCCCGGAGGTAAACCGACACGGGCCGCAAAAACGAACAGAGAGTGCGGCCTGCGCGGAATCGGGCCGGACCTGCATCGCGCGTGGCTGCGCAGCATGCGCGCGGCACCCGGCCCGACTAAACTTGCTTCCCTTCGCGACGCTCGGCGCAGCCCTCGTCGCCCAATGCGTCCCGCTCGCCTGCGGACGCCCTAAAGAGACGTGCATGAATCAGCTCACCGACATTCTCGACCAGGACCTCGATCCCGCCGAAACGCAGGAATGGACCGACGCGCTCAAGGGCGTGATCAACGCCGACGGCACCGATCGCGCGCATTACCTGCTCGAACGCATGGTCGACGAGACGCGCCGCGCCGGCGGCATCCGCTCGCTGATCCGCTGGAATGCGATGGCGATGGTCGTGCGTGCGAACCGCCGGCCCGGCGATCTCGGCGGCCACATCGCGAGTTTCGCTTCCAGCGCGACGTTGTACGACGTCGGCTTCAACCATTTCTGGCGCGCGCCGAGCGCCGAGCACCCCGGTGATCTGGTTTTCCATCAAGGCCATTCGAGCCCGGGCATCTATGCGCGCTCGTACCTCGAAGGACGCATCAACGAAGAGCAGCTCGATCATTTCCGCATGGAAGTCGCCGGCCGCGGCAAGGGCCTGTCCTCGTATCCGCATCCGTGGCTGATGCCGGAGTACTGGCAGGTGCCGACCGTGTCGATGGGCCTCGGGCCGATCCAGGCGATCTACCAGGCGCATTTCTGGAAATACCTGGAGAACCGCGGATTGATTCCGCCGAGCGACCGCAAGGTGTGGTGCTTCATCGGCGACGGCGAATCGGACGAGCCCGAATCGCTCGGCGCGATCTCGCTGGCCGGTCGCGAGCGTCTCGACAACCTGATTTTCGTCGTCAACTGCAACCTGCAGCGCCTCGACGGTCCGGTGCGCGGCAACGGCAAGATCATCCAGGAGCTCGAAGGCGTGTTCCGCGGCGCCGGCTGGAACGTGCTGAAGGTAGTCTGGGGCAGCTACTGGGATCCGCTGCTCGCGCGCGACACCAAGGGCGTGCTGCGCAAGCTGATGATGGAAACCGTCGACGGCGAATACCAGAACTGCAAGGCGTTCGGCGGCGCGTACACGCGC
>Ga0193717_1002394_pt1 | contig 10863 bp, 12 predicted proteins | sample U2c2metaG_FD_145900 | JGI IMG/M metagenome (GOLD analysis project Ga0193717, IMG submission 145900) | Soil microbial communities from a riparian zone of the East river system, Colorado, United States - U2c2 | ecosystem: Environmental > Terrestrial > Soil > Riparian zone | place: USA: East River...
CGCCGACGGCGAGCACGCCCAGCGCCGCGGGCATCGCGGCCCGCAGCGAGTCGAGCTCGCCGTTGACCTCGATCCGCAACGCCTGGAAGGTGCGCTTGGCGGGATGCCCGCCGGTGCGCCTGCTCGCCGCGGGCACGGCCTTGTACAGCAGCTCGACGAACCGGCCGCTGCGGTCGAAGGGTTCCTTGGCGCGCTCGGACATGATCGCTTTGACGATCCGCTGGGCGAAACGTTCCTCGCCGTAGTCACGGAGGATCCGGATCAGCTCGCCCGGCGCGTAGGTGTTGAGGACGTCGGCGGCGGTGAACCCGGTGGTCGGGTCCATCCGCATGTCGAGCGGCGCGTCCTTCGAGTAGGCGAACCCGCGCTCGGCGCGGTCCAACTGCATCGAGGAGACACCGAGGTCGAACAGGATTCCGTCCACACGGGACAGTCCGAGCTCGTCGAGTGCCTCGGCCATCTCGTCGTAGCGCGCGTGCACGAACTGGACGCGGTCTCCGTGGCGGGCCAGCCGCTCGGCGGAGCGCTCCAGCGCGGCGGGGTCGCGGTCGAGTGCGACGAGCCGCAGCTGCGGGTACGCGGTCAGCAGGGCGTCGGAATGCCCGCCGAGCCCGACGGTCGCGTCGACGAGCACGGCTTCGCGGTCGGTGAACACCGGAGCGAACAACGAGAGGATCCGCTCCAGCAGTACCGGAACGTGCTCCTGATCTTGTGCCATCACCGAACCCCCTTCCCTGCCCTGCCGGTAAGGAAGGCCCCGAAGAAAAACGAAGCGGATGTCGTCAGGTCCCTGTCCGCCCGCTGGGAACCTGGTACCGGGGAAGGTGTACCAGGGCCCTGAGCGGACAGAGGCCTCACGGCATCCGCCTCGGCGCTCTCCCAGCCGTCGCGGCGGGGACGAACCCCCGCCCCCCGACGGCGCGGGTGCGCCACCGCCGCACGTCCGGCATGTGTCGACAAATTCCCGTGTCGACTCAGAAAACGCCCGGCAAAACTTCTTCTTGAGCCTTCGCGTAGCTGTCTTCGTGTACATCCAGGTAGCCCTGCCACGCCTGGGCGTCCCAGATCTCCAAGCGGGTGATCGCCCCGATCACCACGCAGTCCTTCTCGAGTCCGGCATAACGCCGGAGCTCGGGCGCGATCGGGATGCGCCCCTGGCCGTCCGGCCGCTGCTCGTCGGTTCCGGCGAACAGATAGCGCTGGTAGGCCCGGACCGCCTCGTTGGTGAAAGGCGCTTCGGCGACCTTGCGTGCCATCTGCTCGAACTCGGCACGCGGGAACACGTAGAGGCAGTGATCCTGCCCCTTGGTGATCATGAGCCCGCCTGCGAGCGCGTCACGGAACTTCGCGGGTAGCGTCAGCCGTCCCTTGTCGTCCAGTTTGGGGGTGTGGGTGCCTAGGAACACCGGCTACCACCTCCCCGCCGGATCCGGAACCTTCACACTGTGAGAGCCACAAATCCGACCTCGGAGCTCCCTTCTGCCCCACTGCGCACCACCGTACCCCACTTTCCACCACAGTCAACGCGCTAAACGACGGCGCCACTCCGACGAGTTAACCGTTTACGCAGGTCAGCTCCGTGGGACGAAGTGGGGGGCAGGTGGGGGGCGGTGGCGAAGATCCCCCGCCGTAGCCATGCGAGCAACCTAAGCCGGGGCTCAAACGTCCGCTTTCGGTAGCGAATGGACTAACTTGAACGCCGTTCAAGCATGTTCGGCTCGATTAAGTGGGGATTGGTGGGGGAAGTGGGGCACTCACCCTGTCGCCCTGGTTCAGCGCCGTTTGCGGCGGCGCGGACCGTTGAATCCCGGGTTCTCGCGACGGGTCACCCCGCGGCGGAACTTTTTCACCGGCAGCGGCGGCTCGGGCAACAGCCGGGCGAGGAGATAGCCGAGGAACCCGCCCACCCCGGCAAGCAGGATCACGCCAATGAAGCTGAGCAGAACGTAGGTGCCCTTACTGGCGAACCGGGGCCGGTCGACGGGCAGGGTCCACGATCCGTTGGACTTGGCGATACTGAAGTACTCCACCCGGACCGAACCTGAAATGGGACGCGCCGCCGTGACGTAAGAGATCCTCGGCTCGACATCGGATTCCAGCCATCCGTCGTCCCAACGGACGGCGGTCCGGCAGCGGTCGACCATCCCCAGATGAACCCAGGAACTCTCGCAGGACAGCACTTCCGCTGTCCCCGTGTGCGAAGGCCTGACGTTTCCGGGGAGCCCGAGAACCGGCTGCAGTGCGACGGCGAAGTAAATCCCGCAGACCACGAACAACAGGGCGAGGGCTCCCCCAGGCCAGGCACGGACCCGCCGCCGGACCTTCGCCGGTTCACTCACCGTCGTTCAAGGAACCGCTGATCGTGCCGGACCTGGGGCTGACCTGACCGGCCTTGGCGTTGCCGCCGGTGTACTGGTCATGGTTCTCCGCGGCGGCCTTGCCGGTTTCCTTGGCGAGCCGGGTACCGCTGGATCCGACGACCGTGCCCAGCGTCGATTCACCGGCACGTTCGACGTAATCGGCGTACTTCTTCACCGCGCCCGCGCTCGGGGCCAGTGAGTCCATCGCCTTCTCGCTCGCCTTGATCGCCTTGTTGGCTTCCCGCCCGAGCTCGGTCGACTTCCGGCCGAGGGTCTTGGCGGCGTCGGCCGTCTTGTCGCCCATGAGGTTGAACTTCTTGACGAACCGCTGGATCGCGCTGAGCAGCTTGCCGATCTTCTTCTGGATCTTCGCCATGATCAGCGCGGCCTCGGCGAACACGCTCGCGGTGAACGCGGCCAGCGACCCGCCGAGCGTGAACCACGACGACGCGAGTGCCAGCAGGGCGCGGGTGATCACGTCACTGATGAAGGTGGCGATGATGTCGAAGATGATCGCCCGCGCGGTCGCGACGACCATGCCGCCGGTGGTGATCCAGCGCGCCGACTCCTTGGCCTGCGCCGCGACGTCATGCAGTGATGCGGTGTACTCCAACGCGAGACGCCGGTAGGCGATCGCGGCGTCACCTTCCCAACCGGAAGTGGACGAAAGCGCGCCCTGGTAGTCCCCCGCGACGGCTTCGAGCTCCGCGGCGATGTTGTTCCAGGTTTGTGCGGCCTGCATGACGAGATCAGGGTTGCCGGTCAGCAGTTCGAGAGGTTCGCGGATGAAATCCACGTTCTCCATGAGCCAGCCGACCCCGGCCTTGACCAGCTCGCCAAGTGGGTTCATCGCCAGCGACAGCAGGTCGAGCCCGACCGAGACACCGTCCATGGCCAGTGCGAACGCGTCTAGATCCTCGCCCTCTTCAGGGTTCAGATTGGTCGCCAGGCTCTCGATGCTTTCGCCGAGACCAGCGCCTTTCCAGTCCTTTTCGTCAGGCTTGGGATGGGCGACCAGGTCAGGTGTTTCGCTCATAGTGTCTTCCCCAGGTCCCGGTTCAGCGCCACCACGTCGTCTTCGATCGTGGTGTAGCTGGTGGCCGTTTTCGCGATCGCTTCCGACAGCGCTTCGCCGAGGTTCGCGGCGCTGCGCAGCAGCTCGTCGGATTGCCCCTGGAACGCCTGCAGCACGCCACCGACCGGGATCGAGCACAGCACCCCGAAGCCCTGGAAACGACCTGGTTCGCCGTGTCGGCGGCGTTGGTGATCCTGGCCGCGAGATCGGCCACGACCGCGGCGTGCGAGTCGAGCTGGGTGCGGTCGACGTCGTAGCCGGGCGCGTTCACGAGCGACCCGTCCAGTCGACGTTCTGGAAGTCTTCGCCGTCGTCGTCATTCGCGGCGGGCCGCGGCGGCCGGGGCGGTGGCGGAGGCGCGGGGGTCTCCTGGTCGTCGAAGGAGAACCGCGGGTCGGCGGGAGGTTCGGGTTCCGGTTCTTCGCGCGGCGGCAGCGTGCTTTTGATGAACTCGACGGCCTCGGAGTCCTGCCCGGTCAGCCCGGCCATGATCTCGAGCGTCTTATCAGCCGCCTTCGTCGTGGCCTGCCGATAGGTGCTCATGATCAGCGCCGAAAGCTGGGCCACCGGCTTGCCCTGCGCCTGCGGCGAAAGCACGAGCGCGTCGAGTCCCCCGCCCGGGTTCACCGTCACCGTGACGAGTCTGTCGGGACTGCTGTGCGTGACGATGTTGGCGGCGAGTTCGCTCTTGGCGTGCTCGGCCTTCTCGATCAGTGCGGCACTGCGCTGTTCCTGCTCCCGCATCCACTCGTGCGGGTCACGGATCTGCGCGCCAAACGGCTCCGTCATGACTTTCCCCCTCATGCTCCCTGGTCAGGACCTTAACAGCGCTCAATCCCGCTCAAGAACAGCAGCCAACCTGCTGATCAGCCGTGGCGCGTCGGCCGGGGTGAGGTTCAGCCATTCCCGGCCGCCCCGGCCCGGCGACACCGTCCCGAAGTACGCGCCGACGTCGGTGGCGAACCAGCTGACCCCGCCGACGCGGCGAAGTTTGCCCTGGTCGTCGCGCACCCGGACGCTGAACTGGCCGGCGCCGTAAACCGGCCGTGCCTGGATCGCGAGCACCTCGCTGAGCTGCCGCTCGTGACTGCCGGACCGCGCGGACGACGGTTTATCGCCGAACACCGGATCCTCGACGCCACCACCGAGTGCCGAAACCGGCAGGCTGACGCCGTAACCGGGCCCCGGATGCAGCTCGGGTAGCAGCTCGACGATCGCGGAGAACACCTCGCTCTCGCCGATGCTCGACAGCGCGATCGTCTGGCTGGGCTGGGTCGCCAGCACGGCTTGCTTACCGCGGGACGCCGTCACCGCGCGGAACGGCGCGTCGGCGGACATGTCCGCGAGCGCTTCACATTCGACGTAGACGTCAGCCGTGGCCAGCAGGTCGAGCCGGGCTTCCAGCGCGGAATCCAGCGCGCCACCGGTGAAGAGACCGCGGCCGGCGAGGTTGTCGTAGACCGCCTGCCGGATTTCGGCGCGTTCGGAGTGGGTGCCGCCGACGCTGTGCAGCGACAGCGGCTCAGGCGGCCGGGCGAACCCGAGGTCGGTCCACAGGATGTCGAACGCGGACGCGGAAACCCGGATCAAGACGCGCCCAGCGCGGGCGGGGCGACGAACGACTCCCCGGCCGCCAGCCCGTGGAGCGCGAGGTCACGGGCGTTCATCACGTCGATCGCCTTGATCCGCGCGGCCTCGGCCTCGGCGCGCCGCTCGGCCATGGCGTCGGAAAGGCCCACCAGCCAGCGGATGTCCCCGCTCCCGGCGGCCGACCTGATCATCTCGGCCGGGTCGTACGGCACCGGCGGCGGCATTTCGGCCTTGGCGCGTGCGGCGACCTCCGCCTGGCGGCTCACCGAATCGCCGACCCCAGCCGACACGGCCGAGACCTTGTCCAGCCAGCCGCCGGCCTTGGCGAGCACGCCGCGCATCGCGTCCCCGGCGTCGCCCTGCCAGTTTTCCTCGCTGGGTCGACTCCTGCAGCTTGCCCGCGAGTTCGGTCCACTGCGCGCCGATCTCCCCGGCCGCCGCGGGGTCGTTCCCGGCGTTCACCTCTGCCACCATCGCCTCGTGGCTGTACGACTCGTACCTCGTGGTGGTAACCGGCGCCTGCCGTTCGGTCCCAGTCTCAGTCACAGCGCACCTCTTCTCACGGGAGCTTCGGCTCGATCAGTTCGGCGACCGTCCCGGCCCGTTCACAGGCCAGCGCGGTGTCGGTGAAGTTCGTGTTGCTGACGTCCACCTGGGCACTGCCCTTTTCGCCGACGCCCAGCAGGACAGCGCAGGTGCCGTCGGCGGCCTTCTTGTCCGACACGCGCAACGCGTCGTGCGCGCCGACCTTCGCCGAGGTCGCCGTCTTCTTCGCGACTTTCAGGTCGGCGAGTCCGGCGGCGTTGTCCAAGGTGATGGTGACGCCGAAGACGCCCGGTGCGGTCCAGTCGCAGGCGCGGGCGGCACCGATGGCCTTGCCGGCCCCGATCGTCGTCAGGCCGACCGTCGACCGATCGGCCGAGGACAGCAGGTCGCACGGCTTGACGTCGGCGAGTGTCGGCTTCGCGGGCGGGCTGGAGGAGACGGACATCTGCGGTGAGCCGGGAGCCGCGGGTTGCGCGCCACCGGAAGCGCAACCGGCGAGGGCCATCGCGAGCAGTGCCGCCGAAAGAAGACCGAGAAGGGGGACGGAGGAGCGGAAGGTCATCCGCCCACGCATTCCACGTCGTCGGCGGCCGCTTCTTCCTGCGCGTCGTACTTCTTCAGCGCCTTGCCGATCTGCGTTTTGAGGCCTTCGAGTTCCTTGCCGAAATCCGTCAGGGATTTCACCGCGGAACCGCTGTCGCCGACGCCGTATTCGGCCATGAACTGCCCGATCTCCTCGGCATAACCGCCGCCGAGCGGCACCGTGCGGCTGAGGACTTTCGCGTGGCGGACCAGCTCGCCGACGACGTCCTGGAGCCTGCTCAACTGGGTGTAGGCGTCCGCGGCCATCTCCGGCGACACGGAAAAGTTGAACGGAATCCTCTTCTTCCCGGCGCCCGTGGCGAGCGCGGCGGCGACTTCACTCATGGTGCGTCTCAACGCCTCTCCGTAGTCGAGCGAACCCGATACGCAGCATACGACAGACACGGCCAGTGGCGGGACCTCCCGGTTTCGGGTGAACAGGACCACTCCAACGGGGGAATACCTTCAATTACTCAGCGTGATCACGGGGTTCTCTCTCCCAGTTCGCCCGAGTTTGACACACTTCGTGGCAGGCTGATTGCTGCGCGGACAGCAATGACACCTACATTCAGACCATTGGGTGCTCACCGCGCGCCCTGGTCAACCAAGACATAAGGGCTGCGGCTCCAGGAGGTCGAGTGACGTCGAAAACCCAGTCTGCGAGCCCCGCTGATCTGCAGAGCGGACAAACAGCAGAGCACCCGCCGTATCCGGCGGCCGACTCTGACTGGGCGAGCAGCAAGGACAGCAACGCGGGACCCGGTGCCACGCTCGAAGAGGTGCACGAAACCGCGCGCAAGATCTCCGCGAACGTGGAAAAGGTGCTCGTCGGCAAACCCGACGTCATCCGCGTCGCGCTCGTGACCCTGCTCGCCGAGGGCCATCTGCTGGTCGAAGACGTGCCCGGCGTCGGCAAGACGTCGCTCGCCAAGGCACTGGCAAGGTCCATCGACTGCACGGTCAGCCGGATCCAGTTCACCCCGGACCTGCTGCCGAGCGATGTCACCGGCGTCTCCATCTACAACCGGCAGACCGGCGGGTTCGAGTTCCGGCCCGGCCCGGTGTTCGCGAACATCGTCGTCGGCGACGAGATCAACCGCGCGTCGCCGAAGACCCAGTCCGCGCTGCTGGAGTGCATGGAAGAGCACCAGGTCACCGTCGACACCACCACCTACCACCTCGAAGAGCCGTTCATGGTCATCGCGACCCAGAACCCCATCGAGATGGAGGGCACCTATGCGCTGCCCGAGGCCCAACGGGACAGGTTCACCGCACGCGTGTCGATCGGCTACCCCGATCTGCAGGCCGAACTGGCGATGGTCGACGAGCACGCGGGCCACAACCCGATGAACGACCTTGGCCCGGTTTCCGACGCGGAGACCGTGCACCGGCTGATCCGGACCGTGCGGACCGTGCACATGTCACCCGAGGTCCGCCGGTACGCCGTCGAACTGACCGCGGCGACCCGGCAGATCCCCGAGATCCGGCTCGGCGCGTCCCCTCGCGCCACGCTGCAGCTGGTCCGGGCCGCACGCGCGCAGGCCGCACTGTCGGGACGCGACTTCGTCGTCCCGGACGACCTCCACTCGGTCGCGGTGCCGGTGCTCGCGCACCGGCTCGTGCTCACCACCGAAGCGCACGCCGCCCGCCGTTCGGCGACCGACGTCGTCCGCTCGGTGCTGCACCGCGTGCCGGTCCCCCAGGGCGGCAACGCACAGTCCAACGGTCAGCCCCACCGGTAAAGAAGGAAAATGCTGCGCGCACTCTCCGGCCTGACCACACGCGGCCGCTGTCTCCTCGCCGCGGGCGTGGCGGCCGCGGTCTGTTCGGTGGTGCTCAACGAGCGCGACCTGCTGCGGGTCGCGGTCTTCGTGGTCGCACTCCCCTTGCTGGTCGCGGCGTTCATTTCGGCGTCGCGGCTCAGCATCGGCGCGAGCCGGAAGCTGCTGCCCGAACGGGTCTCGGTCGGGTCGTACGGCGAGGTCCAGCTCGACCTCTGGCGCAGCGGCCGGCTTCCCGCCGGTGAGGTGCTGCTGGAGGACGGCGTGCCGTACGCGCTCGGCGCGCGGCCGCGGTTCGTGGTGGAACGCCTCCCGCACGACAGGACGGTCGGGCTGCGGTATCCGATCCAGCCGGTGCTCCGCGGCATCCAGCAGGTCGGGCCGCTGCGCGCGACCATCACCGACCCGTTCGGGCTGTGCGAGTTCGAGCGTGAGCTCATCGGGCACTCCCGGCTGGTCGTGGTCCCCCGCGTGGTCGGCCTGTGGGGCCTGCCGAGCGGGGCCGGGATCGGCGCCGGCGACGACGGCAGCATCCGGTTGCACGCCGGCCAGGGCGAGGCCGACGTCATCGTCCGCCAGTACCGGCAGGGCGACGACCTGCGCAAGGTGCACTGGCGCTCCACCGCGCGCCGGGACGAGATCATGGTCCGGGTCGAAGAACGCCCGTGGCGTGGCGGCACAACGGTTCTGCTCGACCACCGCGCGGCGGCCCATCACGGCGCCGGGCCCGCGTCGAGCCTGGAGTGGGCGGTGTCGTTCGCCGCCTCGGTCTGTCTTCACCTGCGCCGCTCGGGCCACCGCGTGCGGCTGGTCACCGAACACGGCCAGACGCTGACCGACACCCCCGGCGAAGGCGCGGAGCACTACGACAACATCGTGCTCGACGCGCTGGCCGCATTGCAGCCCGCGCACCAGCGCGACATCACGCTCGGCAGTGACCCGGCGGGCGGCCAGGAGCTCATCGCCATCCTCGGCACGGTCAGCAACGAAGCCGTGCACGAGCTGGCGCAGTACCGGCCGCGCGGTATCCGCAGTCTCGCCGTGCTGCTCGACACCCCGACCTGGGCCGGCGCGATCAACGCGCCCGGTCACCGGGCCGCCGCCACCGAAGAGTCCATCGCGCTGCTGCGCGCCGCGGGCTGGGGCGTCGTGGTGGCCGACCCGGCCACGCCGATGCCGCAGATCTGGGGCGAGCTGTGCCACACCGCCGCCCGCCGCGGAACGCTGATCGGGGGCGCACTGTGAGCACCACGTATCCGTCCCAGCCCGCTCCGGCGCCACCTCCGGTGCACACGCCGAAGGAACGGCCCGTCCGGCCGCCGACGGCGTGGGGCAGTTCCGTGCTCGCGCCGGTCACCGCCGGGGTCGCGACCCTCTGCGCGGCGACGTCGCTCACCGGGGTGGTCACCGGCGCCGCCTGGTTCGGCTACATCTTCGTGGCGGTCGTGCTGGTCGCCTGTACCGGACTCGCGCTGCGCTCGCTGCGCACGCCGACGATCCTCGTCGGGCTCGCCCAGCTGCTCGTCCTGCTCTTCCTGATCGTGGGTTCGTTCACCACCACCGGGATTCTCAAGATCTTCCCCGGCCCCGCCGCGTTCTCCGAGATGGGCGACGTGCTGGCCGCAGCCGGGGAGCAGATCCGCACCGGTCTGCCGCCGGTCGACTCCACTCCCCCGATCCTGTGCCTGGTCACGATGGCGATCGGGCTGGTCGCGGTGCTCGTCGACGCGCTCGCCGTGTCCGCCGCCGCGCCCGCGGCCACCGGCCTGGTCCTGCTGTGCGTGTACGCGGTCCCCGCGTCGCTGTCCGACGAAATGCTGCCGTGGTGGACGTTCCTGCTGGGCGCGGGCGCGTTCGCCGGGCTGCTCGCCGTCGACGGCAACCACCGGCACCGCCGCTGGCGCACCAGGGACGCCCCGGGTCTCGGCGGCTCGCCGAGCGCGGTGTCCTCCCCGGTCGCCGTGGTGGCCGTCGCGCTGGTGCTCGGGCTCTTCACCGGCGTGGCCATGACGGGCGTCGGCACGGTCGGCAGCCTGCCGGGCGGCAACGGCCCCGGTAAGGGCGCCGGGAGCGGCGGGTTCGGCGTCGAGCCGTTCACCCAGCTCCGCGGCCTGCTGGACCAGGGCACGAACGTCGAGCTGTCGGCACCGAGAAGCACCTGCTGCGCGCGTTCACGCTCGACACCTACTACCCCAACCAGGGCTGGGGAATCGGCAACGGCGGCCGGATGCCTCCCGGCGTCATGGCGAACCGCACGCTGCCGGCGGCGCCCGGCGACGACGGCCGCGGCCAGTCCAAGCAAATCCAGATCGAGCCGACCAACTGGGTCGACAACTGGCTCCCGGTGTTCGGCTCCCCGCGCGGGTTCCGCGGCATCGGCGACAACTGGCTCTACGACCGGACCTCCGGCTCGGTGTTCACGCTGACCAAGCAAAGCGCGGCGCCGTACACGGAATCCGCGTCGCTGCGGGAACCGACGAAGGCGGAGCTGCGCGATTCGGACCCGAACCCCAACGACGTCCCGCCCAACTACGCGAGCGTCGAGCGGGTCGACCCGCGGATCGTCGCGCTGGCCCAGCAGGTCACCGCGAACAAGACCAACAACTTCGACCGGGCGACCGCGCTGTGGCAGTTCTTCACCGCGCAGAACGGGTTCGTCTACGACACGAAGACCGCCCCCGCCAGTGACGCGGACGCGCTGGCCGACTTCATCCTCAACGGCAAACGCGGGTTCTGTGAGCAGTTCGCCTCCTCGATGGCCGTGATGCTGCGGGCTATCGGCATCCCGGCCCGGGTGGCGATCGGCTTCACGCCGGGCATCCCGACGGCCGACTACCAGGCGATCATGTCGAAGGACGCGCACGCCTGGGTCGAGGTGTACTTCGGTGACCAGGGCTGGGTGAACTTCGACCCGACCCCGCTGACCGAC
>Ga0193717_1002396_pt1 | contig 10848 bp, 11 predicted proteins | sample U2c2metaG_FD_145900 | JGI IMG/M metagenome (GOLD analysis project Ga0193717, IMG submission 145900) | Soil microbial communities from a riparian zone of the East river system, Colorado, United States - U2c2 | ecosystem: Environmental > Terrestrial > Soil > Riparian zone | place: USA: East River...
AAATAGATGGCGGGTTTCACTGTCTTGCCGGTTTGGCCGATCTGCATCGAGTAGGGAACCCAGCCGGCATCGACTGCAGCACGACTGGCACCGACCGCGGCGCCGAGGACATCGGCGAGTTCTTTCAGTATGGAGAATTGCTCCTCACCCTTGAGCCCGCGCCCGCCGGAAATGACGATCTTCGCGCCTTCGAGAGATGGCCCTTCGCGTTTGACGACCACCCGCTCGGTCATGTGCACTTTGCGCAAACCTTCATCCGACGCTGCCGCTACTTCCTCGACGGCCAGCGGTTGTTCGTTCACCTTCGGCTCGAAAGATTTCGGCCGCACGACGAGCAGCTTCGTTCCTTGATTGACCAACGTGCTCGTGTTCTGATAGCTCGCGCCTAGCGCGGGAATCGTCGCTTCGACGCTGCCGTCTTTCAATTGAAAATCGCCGACGTCGGTGATCGCACCGCAATCGAGGCGCGCACTCAAATTGGCGACCAGGTCACGGCCGGCATAACTCGACGCAAAGAGCATGACCGCAGGACTATATTTTTGAATCAATACGGCGACGGTTTCGGCGGAGGGCAAGGTCAAGTAATCTTTATAGACTGCATCCGCACAATGGTAAATTTTGCTCGCGCCATGCTTGGCGAGAGTCTGCACGGCGTCTTCCTGTGCCGGGCCGAGCAGGATCGCTTCCGCTTTGCCGGCCTCGCTGGCCTTGGCCAGCATTTCGAGAGAAGTCGTGGTTACTTTGTCTTCGCTGATTTCAGCGTATACCCAGATTGTGTCCGCCACTTAGATCACCTTGATTTCCGCAAGAAAGTCCGCGATCTGCTTGCCGCCTTCGCCTTCGTCGGTCACCGCTTTGCCCGCCTGGCGTTTGGCCGGCCGCCCGATGGTTAGCACTTTTTCCCGCGCGCCCTTCTCGCCGACCTGATCCGCCGCCAGACCGAGGTCCGCCGCGGTATAAACTTTGATTTCTTTTCTCTTCGCCGCCATGATGCCCTTGAGCTGCGGATAGCGCGGTTCATTGATGCCGCTGCTGCACGCCACCAGCGCAGGCAACGCAGCCTCGACGGTGTCGTAACCGCTCTCGCTTTGGCGCTTGATCGTGATCTTATCGCCGTCGACGACGATTTCTTTGGCGAACGTCAGCGGCGGCACGCCGAGAAAATAAGCGATCTGCCCGGGCACGATGCCGGAGTAACTGTCGCTGCTTTCCGTCGCGCAAATGACCAAATCGAATTCTTGTTTCTTGATCGCAGCGGCCAAGAGTTTTGCCGTGCCGAGCGTATCGGAACCGGCCACGGCGTCGTCCAAAATATGCACTGCCGAAGTCGCACCCATCGCCAAAGCGTTACGAATGCCGATGGTGATGTCGCTGATGCCCATCGTCACAAGCGTCACTGTGCCGCCGTGCTTCTCGGTCAGGCGCAACCCCTCTTCCACCGCGCTTGCAGCGGCCGGATCAAGTTCGTGCGGCACGCCCTTGCGCATCATGCGCTTGGTGTTCGGGTCGATTTCGATGGTGACCGTGCTGGCGGGAATTACTTTACCGCAAACGACAACGTTCAATGTTTCGCTCTCCCCTGGAACAGCGACGTGACGGTCGCTGATAAACAAAGGCGCCTAGAAAACCCAGGCGCCTTTGACAAACCTTTGGTTGACGCGCTGTTGAAGGCGGCTCAGGCAAGCCACTCTTTCACATTGCCTTCCATGACAACGTCCAAAATCTCCTTGCAGTCGGCAATCGACTGGTCGACGATTTTCGGATCGTCCTTGAGATGCGGTATGCCGGCGCCCACCGCTTTTTTTATCCCTTGAATAAATTCCTTAAACTGCTGATCTAAGGCTTCTGTGTTAGCTGCTGGTTCCATAGCTTTTCTCTCTCTCCCTTATGTATAAAGCCGGCCCTTGTTGGGATCCGGGAGCGTGAGTCCCATTTTTAAGATCAGCGCGTCAATCTCGTCCTTATATGCCTGGCGCGCCACTGCGTTGGGCCGGCGCTTCAAACCCCAGAACATGTAGCGTTCGGAACGGTACGACTTGGAGTTGCCGAACATATCCAGGCCTTTTACGTACCAGTAGTCCACCGCTTTTTGAACTCGTTCCTTCGATTCTCCGCCTTTTGCCGCGAATTCGGCGGCCGCGTTGGTGCCGAAATCCACATGGCCCTCTTCCTCGCGGATGATGTCCGGATCCTCGACCACACGGGCCAGCGGCAAATAGGTGCAGCCGAGAAATTCTTCAAGCTGAAATCGACCTACGCGGTCGACGAGAAAGCCAAATACGGCATAATCTTCCCATGTGGTGATTTCGCCGCGAAACGCTTCAACATAACGTTCTTGATTAGTCCGGCTCAGCGTGTAGGAAACATCCACCCCGATATCGCCGGCCAAACGTGCCATTTTTCTAAAATGATCCATTTCTTCCGCCGCGGTGCGCGCCACGATTAGCTGGTCCAACTTGGTGGGCGCCGTCGGCAGAATGTGCTTCACGTAAAGATTGGGTCCGCCGATCTCGCAATCGGCCTGAATCGCCAGCACTCGGCGCAATAAGTCCTGATATTCCGGGTCTTGTTTTTCGAAATCCTTCAAATCGACTTTGTCGGTGAACATCGATGCCCTCCCGTTTGATGACTAATTGTAGGCGTATCTTAGAACAAAATCACTAACAAAACGGCCCGGATAAATCAACCGGGAGTAACCGCTCTTCCGCTTTACTGAGTTCGGTGTTTTCATTACACTGTGGGCGTTCGACTTTCGCCCATGGCTCCCGAAAACCTCACATTGCTAACCGACCTATACCAGCTCACCATGGCTCAAGCGTACTTCCGCGAGCAGCAGATGGGCGAGGCGACATTCAGTTTGTTTATTCGATCCTATCCACCCAATCGTGGATATTTCGTGTCGGCCGGCTTGACGGATGTCATAGAGTATCTCGAAGACTTCGCGTTCGACGCCAAAGCGCTCGATTACCTGGCAGCGCAGAAATTGTTTTCCGACGATTTTCTCCACTATCTTGCCGATCTCCGTTTTACCGGCCAAGTTTGGGCGATTCCCGAGGGACGGATTTTTTTTCAAGACGAGCCCGTCCTCGAGCTCACTGCGCCGATCATCCAGGCGCAAATCGCCGAGACGTTCATCATCAATCAGATCCATCTGCAAAGCTTGATTGCCAGCAAAGCCGCGCGCTGCGTTCACGCGGCCGGCGGACGGGCGGTGGTAGACTTTGCGCTGCGCCGGACCCATGGCACCGACGCCGGCATGAAGGTCGCCCGCACGAGCTATCTCACGGGCTTTCACGGCACCAGCAACGTTCTCGCTGGCCTTCGTTACGGTATCCCGATCGTCGGCACCATGGCCCACTCCTTCGTGTCGAGTTTCGAGAATGAGATCGACGCCTTTCGCGCCTATGTGGCAAGTTTTACGAACAATGCGATTCTCTTGATCGACACCTACGATACCCTCATCGGCGCGCGCAATGCCGTTCAAGTGGCCAAAGAAATGGCCGCTCGCGGGCAAAAATTAATTGGCGTGCGCATCGACAGCGGTGATCTGGCCGCGCAAGCTCTAGCCGTGCGAAAAATTTTCGACGAAGCGGCGTTGGCCGAAGTGAAAATCATCGGCAGCGGCGGCCTCGATGAATTCGACCTCGCCACGATGTCCGAATCGAATACGCCATACGACAGCTACGGCGTCGGCACGAAGATGGGCACCTCGGCCGACGCACCCTGGACGGATATCTCGTACAAACTAGTCGAGTATCGAGCCCGGCCGATGCTTAAACTCAGCCCCGGAAAGATTAGCTGCCCGGGGAAAAAGCAGGTGTTTCGTCACCGCGACGGCCAAGGATACCTTCAACGCGATCTGATCGGACTGCGTGATGAAGAGATGGGCGGTGAAAGGCTCTTAAAAGAAGTTATGCGGAACGGCAAGATCATGGGGCCGCATCCGTCTTTGGTGGAGTGTCGCGCAATCTTCACGGACGAATTCGCATCGCTGCCGCAGAACGTGAAAGCGATTCGCAGTCCGCGACGTTACGAGGTCAACCTTACCGCTAAATTGAAAAACTTGCGCGACGAGACAGTCGAAAAAATTGGTCGAAGTTGAAGCCAGAGAAAAGACCCGGGCTAGAATTTCACGACCGCCGCCCCCCAGGCAAAGCCGGCGCCAAAAGCATTCAATAAAACAATATCGCCGGCTCTGATCCGGCCCTGGCGCCGGGCTTCGTCCAACGCCACGGGTATCGAAGCCGCAGAGGTGTTTCCATATTTATCGAGATTGACCATGACCTTGTCCATCGGCACGCCCAGTCGCTCGGCGAGGGCGACGATGATCCGTTTATTGGCTTGATGGGGTATCACCAGCGAAACTTGCTCGATGCCGACACCGGCTTCCGCCAAGGCTTGCCGGCTGATCTCCTCCATCGACCGCACCGCAATTTTGAAAACTTCCTTGCCGTTCATGGCAATCGTGTGTTCGTTATTCCGCACCGTGTGCGGCGTCGTCGGTTTGAGCGAACCGCCGGCGGGAACATAGAGAGCTTTGGCGTAGGATCCGTCGGTGCGCAATTTGGTGCTCAGAATTCCGGAACCGTTTTCCGAAGCCCCCAAAACCACCGCGCCGGCACCGTCGCCGAACAGAATGCAGGTGGCGCGGTCCTGCCAATTGAGCCAGCGGCTCAAAGTGTCGGAGCCGACAACCAGCGCCTTATTGATCTTGCCCGAGCGAATAAAGGAATCCGCCACTGAGATGGCATTGAGAAATCCCGAGCACGCCGCTCCGACGTCAAAAGAGAACGCGTTGCGCGCACCGAGCAAGTCTTCCAGCACACAGGCCGAGCTCGGCATTAAATAATCCGCGCTGACGGTTCCCATGATGATGGCGTCGAGATCGTTCGGTTCGACGCCGGCGTCGTCGAGGGCTCGCCGAGCCGCCAGAACTGCCATGTCGGCGTTGCCTTTACCTTCCTCGAGCACCCGCCTTTCTTTAATTCCAGTGCGCACGGTAATCCACTCGTCGCTGGTGTCGACCATCTTTTCCAATTCGTGGTTGGTGACGATCTTGGCCGGAAGCTCGGAGCCCGTGCCGAGAATCACACTGCGCCTCTGCGAGCCGCTCATTCGGCCCTCCGAAAGATCACGCAGGCGTTCGTGCCGCCAAAGCCAAAAGAATTGGAAAGCGCCACTTCGATGTCCGCCTTTCGCGCCTGGTTGGGAACATAGTCGAGATCGCAAACCGGGTCAGGATTCTCGTAGTTGATCGTCGGCGGGATCATGCCGTGGTATAACGCGAGCGTCGAATACACGCCTTCCACCGCTCCTGCGGCGCCGAGCAAGTGGCCGGTCATCGACTTGGTCGAGCTCACCGCGACTTTGGCGGCTTGCTCCCCGAACACGGTCTTGATCGCTGTCGTTTCATTGGCGTCGTTATATTCCGTCGATGTGCCATGGGCGTTGATGTAATCGACATCGATCGGCGAAATACCGGCGTCCTTGAGCGCCAAGCGCATACAGCGCGCCGCGCCTTCGCCCTCCGGCGCCGGCGCCGTCATATGATAAGCGTCCCCGGTAGCTGCATAGCCAATTACTTCAGCATAAATCTTCGCGCCGCGCTGCAGCGCGTGCTCCCGTTCTTCGAGTATCAAGATTCCCGAACCCTCGCCGACAACGAAGCCGTCGCGCTCCTTGTCGAAAGGACGGCTCGCCCGTTCCGGCTCGTCGTTGCGTGTCGAGAGCGCTTTCATCGCGGCAAAACCGCCCACAGCCAATGGTGTAATCGTCGATTCCGCGCCGCCGGCGATCACGGCTTGTTGTACGCCACGGCGAATCAAATGATACGCTTCGCCAAGCGCGTGTGTGCCGGAAGCGCATGCGGACGTAGGCGTCCAATTAACCCCTTTAGCGCCGAAGCGAATCGCCACATGTCCGGGAGCTAGGTTTGAAATGACTTTGGGAATGAAAAACGGCGATATTTTGCGCGGTCCGCCAGCGATCAATGCCTCTTTGGTCTGCTCGATGGTATCGAGTCCGCACAAACCGACGCCGATGATGACGCCGACTTCTTCGGCAAACTCGCCCTCGATCTTAAGACCGCTGTCGGCCATAGCCATCGCCGCTGCGCCCATGGCGTATTGGATGAAGAGATCCATTTTCTTGATCTCTTTCGGCTCGATAAAATCATCGGCCTTAAAGTCGGGCACCTCGCCGGCAATGCGCGATGAGAATGCGTCGGCGGGAAAACGCGTGATCTTGCGAATGCCCGAGCGGCCCGCCAGCAAATTTTCCCAATTTTTTTCGACGCCGGATCCTAATGGTGAAATTACACCTAGACCCGTGACGACAACTCTGTGCTGATCAGTTGTGCTCACTTTTCAATTAACCAATCTGTAATGGATTTGAAACGATAAAATAGATGAGTCGGCCCGGAGGGTCAATAGGATTTCACATTATTGATATTTTTCATGAACTTGCTGAACTCGGCGGATGAGCGGTTCGATGCGGCTTCCCGCCAAATCGAGTACAGCGCTGTCGCGCTCCCGGCCGGCCTGCAGCGCCGTCAAAACCGCTGTGACGGAATTGCGCAAAGCCGCCAGGTCGTAACCGCCTTCGAGCAGGAACGCGATCCGCGCATTGGTGAATCGATCGGCGAGCGCAAGCAACCTTACCGCCATTGCGCCGAAGCCTTCTTCCGTGACGCCCATACCGCCAAGCGGATCGCGCCGGTGCGGATCGAATCCCGCGGATACGAGAATCCATTCCGGTTGGAATTTCTCCACCGATGGCACGACGATATCTTGAAACACTTGCAGGTATTCGGCATCGGCGCAGCCCGCCGGCAGCGGTACATTGACGGTGAATCCTTCGCCTGCGCGGCTGCCGACTTCCGTGACCGCGCCGCTGCCGGGATAGTAGGGATATTGATGGGTTGAAATAAACATCACGCTGGGATCTTCATAAAAAGCGTCCTGCGTTCCATTGCCGTGATGCACGTCCCAATCCATGATCAACACGCGCTTGGCGCCGTGGGCGCGCTTGAGATATTCCGCGCCGATCGCGATGGTGTTGAACAAGCAAAAACCCATCGCGCGCTCGCGCAGAGCGTGATGCCCGGGCGGCCGCACCAGAGCGAAGCCGTTTCGAGCTTCGCCGGTGGCGATCGCATCGATGATGCGAAGCAATCCGCCGGCCGCAAGCAAGCCGACGCCGAAAGAATCCCGACAGGTAATCGTGTCGCCGTCGAGCGCGAACTGGTTCATTTTGGCGGTCGATTCGACCAAGCGAACGTAATCGGGTTTGTGAATAAGCTCCAGTTCGGTCCGAGTCGCGGCCCGGGGCGGGACAAGCGTGAATTTATCCCGATCGAGTTTTTCCGTAACATCGAGCAAAGCTTGTATGCGCTCAGCGCGCTCAGGGTGCCCCTCTCCAGGAAAGTGTTTTAGGTAATCCTTATCGATAACCACGGCGCTCTTAGCCATAGAGGAAAAGGCTAGCATCTCGATGATGGCGCTGCAAAGCTTGGTCATCTAATTCAATGAATCCATGGGATAGCTGCAACTGATTCCTAGCCTGATTCAAACCGCGATGAAAAAGCACCTCTATAGGTAAGTCATTCCTTCGACCCATGCTTGCCAAGCTGGGCAAAATCGCATAATTTATTTCTATGTTCGGTATCGGCATGCCAGAGTTGTTATTGATCTTGGGGCTGGCCTTGATCGTGCTCGGCCCTAAAAAACTGCCGGAACTGGCTCGCGCATTAGGCAAAGGCATGGCCGAATTTCGCCGCGCTACGGATGAGTTGAAAGACGAGTTCAGACAAATGGAGCGCGAAATCGACGACACGTCGTCTGAGGTTTCAAAGGACGAACCTCTCATCGAGAGCCGCGTCGAACCAGCCGTTTCCAAACCCGCACCCGACTCTGAGAAAAAGTGAGCCAGTCGGAAGGCCAAGGGCAGATTGCCGATGCCCAGATGCCCTTCACTTCTCATCTGGCTGAGCTGCGCTCGCGACTGATAAAAAGCACAGTGGCGGTGGCTCTTGCCTTTAGCGCCAGTTACGCCGTCGTCGAAAATATTTTTGCCGTGCTCGCCGCCCCACTGCGGCGGATTCCGGTGGCCGGACTTACACTCATCGGCACGGCGGTCACCGAAGCGTTTTTCATCAAGCTCAAGGTTGCCTTCGTCTCGGCGATCTTCCTCGCCTCACCGGTGTTATTGTGGCAAGCCTGGCAGTTCGTTGCGCCCGGCCTTTACGAACACGAAAAACGTTACACCCGCAGCCTGGTTTTCGTCGGCACACTGTTCTTCGCTGCCGGCGCCGCATTTTGCTACGAAGTTGTGATCCAAGAAGGATTGTTTTTTCTGCTGCGTCGCTACGAGGCGCTTGGCGTGCTGCCCTACCTGCAAATCGGCGACTATCTTTCGGTGGTCTCGCGCCTGATGCTGGCGTTCGGCGTTATGTTCGAATTGCCCGTCATCGCTTTTTTCCTCGCCCGCATCGGCTTGATCGACCACCGCTTTCTGATTCGCCATAGCCGCTACGCAATCATCGCGATCGCGCTCCTGGCGGCGGTACTGACCCCGCCCGATCTGGTATCCCAGGTTTTGTTGATGGTGCCGCTCGCTTTGCTCTACCTTTTGAGCATCGCGGTGGCCTATGTGGCGCGCTGGCGAATGAACCGGCTAGAACGAAACGCAAAATGAGAAAAGAATGGAGCGATGGAGTCGTGGAGTGTTGGGTTCCCGACACATCACTCCAGTACTCCATCACTCCAATTTGCTCGCTGTCAAAGTGAAAATGTTGTTTAAGACGAAGAAATCGCGACTTTGCCAGGCGTCCGCCTGGCTAGCTGTCGTCGTTGATGAATGCGCAGGCGGCGAAGACCGTGGTCCACAAACCTTCTTTGTTGCCAATGGCGGACTGGGTGATGTTCGAAGTGCGGACGATTTTACCTGACATTTTAAACAAATTTTCTCTTTCGTCCCACGCGGTATCGGGGTCGAATTCGATACCAAGGGTGGTCGCCAGCATGCTCGCCGCTAAATCTTCGGCGTATTCGCCGGCTTTATCTTCGGTCTCGCCGAAGGAGTGATGTTCGGATAAGTAACCGTGCTGCTCTTGGTCGGCGGGTATGGCCACGCCGACCGATGCCGCCACCAGACGGTTGGGCTCGTTGGTGCTCTCGCGATCATAGACACAAAACACAATTTCTCCGGGACGCAAAAGTTTGGTACCTTCTTCCTTGGAGATCCGTTTACATCCGGGAGGATAGATACTGGAGACTAATACTAAATTGCAGAACGCCAGCCCGGCCGAGCGTAACGCCAACTCGAACGACGCCAACTTTTCCTTATGGACGCCGACCCCTTTGGTGAAGAAAACCTTTTTCGGAATCATGCTGCGGTGCTATAACACGAATGGAAGTCCGTGACAATATTTTGCCGTAAAATTAAGGTAACTGTGCATTACTCGACGATCAGGAGAACCGCGCCACCCTCCACGGTGTCGCCCGGTTTGACTTTGATCTCTTTTACTTCGCCGGCGATCGGACTGTGCACCTCGTTTTCCATCTTCATGGCCTCGACGATCGCCAAACCCTGCCCTTTTTCCACGACATCACCCTCTGCGACGAGAATGGCAATCACCTTGCCGGGCATCGGCACCGAAACTTTCTGGCGCCCTTGGAGCGCTAAACCGGATTGCGCGCCGCCAACTCGCATGCGGCGCTCGTCGACCAGTTCGATGCGGTAACTACGCCCGTCGACCAAAACTCGGTACTCATCTTCGCTGTTATCGACTTCGATCTCGAAGGAACGATTATCGACGATCAACGAATAATTGGTCCGTCCGGTCTTCTTGCCGTCGACCAGGAACTCGTTACCGTCGACGGAAACCCGATAGACCGATTTGCCGGTCTCTTCGATTTCAACGGTATAGCTTTGCTCCCCGAGCTTGGCGATAAATGCCATCGATGAAGCCTCTAGGAACGCCGGCGACGCGGCGGCAGGGATTCGATGCGGCGCAGCGAATTTTTCTTGCCCTGCTCGCGCCACTTGGATTGCTCGGCCGCGCCTTTTGCAAGCAGGATCAACGTCCGCTCCTGCTCGCCGTGCAGGGCCGCGATGGCCGCCGATGCCAGAGCGATTTCTTTATGCGGAAATATTTCTTCCTTATTGATCACCCGATATTCTTCGTCGATAAAGCCGGTATTAAAGTTCCCGGACATAAAACGCGGGTGGCGCAGAATCCATTGGTGAAATGAAATATTGGTCTTGATGCCGCGCACCTGATACTCGCGCAGCGCGCGGCGCATGCGCAGAATCGCCTCCACCCGGTTTTCACCCCAGGTGATCAGCTTGGCGATCATCGGATCATAATAAATCGACACTTCCGCCCCTTCGTAAACACCGCAATCATTGCGCAACCCGAGTCCTTCCGGCAAACGCAGTCCTTCGATTTTTCCCGGGAAAGGCATGAAGTCATTTTCGGGATCTTCCGCATAGATCCGGCACTCGATGGCATGCCCGGTCTGGGTGATATGGCGCTGGCGCCACGGCAAATAGCCACCCGCCGCGACTTCGATCTGCGCCTTGACGAGATCGATGCCGACCACCCGCTCGGTCACGGCGTGCTCGACCTGAAGCCGGGTGTTCATCTCGAGAAAATAAAAATTCTGTTCTTGATCCAAAAGAAATTCCAAGGTGCCGGCGCCGACGTAACCGACCGCGCGCGCGCCCTGAATAGCGATGCGGCCGATGCGCCGCCGGGTGCGGTCTTCGAGCCCGGGCGCCGGCGATTCTTCGATGACCTTCTGATGCCGCCGCTGGATCGAGCATTCGCGGTCGTAGAGATGAATC
>Ga0193717_1002397_pt1 | contig 10846 bp, 14 predicted proteins | sample U2c2metaG_FD_145900 | JGI IMG/M metagenome (GOLD analysis project Ga0193717, IMG submission 145900) | Soil microbial communities from a riparian zone of the East river system, Colorado, United States - U2c2 | ecosystem: Environmental > Terrestrial > Soil > Riparian zone | place: USA: East River...
CAGCGAGCACGCTGTTGCTCGCCGCGTTCGGAACGTTCTCTGTACCGACTCTCGCGACCGAGGCCGGCGCCCAAGCGACAGACACCATCACCGTGCAGGGCAATCGCCGAATCGATACCGATACGGTTCGTTCATATTTCCACGCGTCGCCCGATGGGCGGTTCGACGAAGCTGCGCGCGATGAGGCGTTAAAGGCGCTGCTGGCGACGGGTTTGTTCGACAATGTAACGATCGACCGCGCGGGCGAGCGGCTCGTCGTGCATCTGACTGAAGCCCCTGCGCTTGATCGCGTCGCGTTCGAAGGCAACAAGAAGATAAACGATGCAGACCTTACGGCCGCTATCCAGTCCAAGCCACGCGGCGCGCTGCAGCGCGCCGTGGTGCAGGCCGACGTCGTCCGCATCATGGAAGCCTACAAGCATGCAGGGCGCGACAATGTCGGCGTCGTACCGCAGATCATCAATCGCGGCAACGACAGGGTCGATCTTGTCTACGTGGTGTCGGAGGGGGCGAAGACGACGGTGCGGCAGATCAACTTCGTGGGCAATCGGGCTTTCGGCAAGCGGCAACTCGGCGCCGTGATCAAGACCTCCGCGAGCAATGTGCTGAGCTTTCTGACCGGCAGCGACGTCTACGATCCCGATCGCGTCGCGCAGGATCAGGAACAGTTGCGTCAATACTATCGCAGCAAGGGTTATGCCGATGCCACCGTGCCTTCGGCAAAAACAGAATACGATCCCGCGACACACGGATACACGCTGACATTCACCATCGATGAAGGCCAGGTCTACCATTTCGGCGACATCGACATCGTCTGCAATGTGCCGGGCGTGGTTCCCGAGAAGCTCCATCGTCTGCTTCTGGCACGGGCGGGCGCGGTGTTCGACAGCACTGCGCTGGAGAAGACCACCGACGTTCTCGCGATCGATCTGGCAAAGCTCGGCTATCCCTTCGCACAAGCCGTCCCTCGCATCACGCGCGACGCCGCCGCGCAGCGCATCGGCGTCACGTTCGTGATCGACCAGGGGGCGCGGACCTACGTTGAGCGCATCGACATCCACGGTAACACCCTCACCCGCGACTACGTGATCCGGCGTGAATTCGACATGGCGGAAGGCGATCCCTACAACAAGGCCCTCATCGATCGCGCCGAACGGCGCCTCAAGAATCTGAACTATTTCAAAACCATCAAGATTTTGCACCAGCCGGGTTCAGTGCCGGACCGGGTCGTTCTCAATGTCGAGGTTGTGGAGCAGTCGACCGGCGATTTTTCTGTTTCCGGAGGTTACTCGACGACCGATGGCGTTCTCGCCGAGGTCAAGGCAAGCGAGCGCAACTTCATGGGGACCGGCAAGACGGTCAGCTCATCCGTCAGTTACGGCCAATACGGCGGCGGATTCGATTTGTCAGCTTCGGATCCATATTTCCTCGACAGCCGCATTTCCGCGGGCATCGACCTCTTCGGCAAGCAAAATATTGCAAGTCCTTACCAGTCCTACGGCACCGACACCTACGGCGCGACCATTCAGCTCGGTACGCCTATCACCGAGCAGCTTGGCATGCAGTGGCGCTACTCAATCTACAATCAGAATGTCACGCTCGATCCGGCGTCGCTGACCGCACCACCATCGCTACCGATCCAGCAGGCGGCGCTCGCAGGTCCCGCTTGGGTTTCCTCCATCGGCGATACAGTTACTTACAGTACGCTGGACAACAATAAGAATCCGACTAGCGGAATCAAGTCGCAGCTCAGTCAGGATCTTGCAGGCCTTGGCGGCGACGTAAAGTTCCTGCGGACCACCGAGGATGCACGCTACTACCAGTCGCTCACCAGCGACCTGGTCGGCATGGTTCGCGCGCAAGGCGGCTACGTTACCGGCTGGGGCGGTCAGCAGGTGCCCCTGATGAACAGTTTCTTCGGCGGCCCGACCATGGTGCGCGGATTTGCGCCTAACGGGTTCGGTCCGCGTGACCTTACGCCCGGCACCACCATGGATAACGTCGGCGGCAACATGTACTGGGCGACGACGGCGGAGTTGCAAAGCGCGATTCCCGGCGTGCCTGATGAGTACGGGCTGAAGGCATCGGTCTTCATGGACGCCGGAAGCGTTTTTGGTTACGGTGGCCCGACCATATTTCCGGGCTCCACGCAATCATTGCAGGTCGCCAACAGCAATGTCGTACGCTCCTCGGTCGGCGCAGGCCTGACCTGGGCCTCGCCGTTCGGCTCGCTGACGGTCGACTACGCCGTGCCGATAACGAAGGCGGCCTACGACGTGGTACAGCCGCTTCGTTTCGGCGTCGGACCGTTCTAAGCGGCTGGAAGGCGGATCGGACCCAATATCGTAAGGTGTGGACGGCCCCGAACCGCAGACTGCTAGCCTCTCTAGTACGCCTATCTACACCGTGCTGAGCCGCGCCATTAGAACGAATCGAGGCTCGCAATGCTCAGCGCGCCAACCTAACAAAGCATCGCAACGAAACGGCCGATCGCGCATTAGGCTCTTACAGGAGAAGCCCGATGCCAGATCCGAAGAAGCCACCACAGGAAGAGCAGGAAAAGGTTTTGGACGAACCTTGGGACCATCCAGACCAGGATCCCGAGAAGCATCCAGACCTTGAGAAGCTGCGCGAATCCGAGGAGTGAGCTAATCGTCGTTCCGGGACCGCGAGCGGCTGGATGCGAAAAGTGCTCACCCATGCGCATTAATGCCCATCACCTTCTAATTCTAGCGGATGACCGCGAAAAGCATCGTCCTCACCAATGACCACCTCACCGATCAACGCCTTGCTTCGGTTCGAACTTCTAATTGGTCAGCCGCTGAAAAATTCAATACTAATCAGTTATTACCTTAAAGCGTACGCGGCTGGACCGTGCTGAATGAACTCGGCATTCCCCTTCGCCGCGATCTGATGGAGCGATACGCGACAGATCCTGCGTGGCGACTGGCGCTTGCTTATGATTCCATGAAGGCGGAAAAAATGGCGCTTGCTAGGCGCGCATCAATCGAGTTCTGACGGGTGGTACGAACCCCACCAAGTCCCGCTGGTTAGTTTACAAATCTTGTGCGGTTTCCGAATTAACGTGAGACGGCCAAATCATCCACTGGAACTTTAGAGTCAACTCTGCGTTATGACGGCGGAAGTTCCTTGTAGCCTGTTTGCAAACGGACATGCCGCGCATCAGTAACCGCAGTTGGACCCCTCACGACCTCGAAAGACTCAAGCAGTTCGCTGCGTCGGGTGCCTCGTTGATGCGCGCGTCGGTCGCGTTGAAGCGCACCCGGAAAAGCGTCTATGCGAGGGCCAATCAGCTGGGGCTGAGCTTTCCGAAACTGCGCATAAAAGACGACCCGCGACGTGGCGATCCGTCCGAGCGCATATCCGGCGACTCTGCTTCCGTCCGCACGGAACTCTGATGTTTTATGGGATTTTGGCCCACACTAAGAGGATGCAGAATGAGCCAAGATACTTATCTCGCCCGGGAGGCAAACCGCCAAAGTTACGAGTCGCTAGCAATGCTCGCTATGTTGGCGGCAATTGCATGTGTCATGGTGGGAATACTGTTCGCTGCTGATTGGTACGAGCGCGGGCGTGCTCGCCCGACAGTAGCTTCGACCAAAGCCGTAGTCCGAGCAACCACTGGCATTGCAAACCCACCAGCGGGAGCTTCACAACCGCGCATCGTTGGGACGCCCATTACAATGAACCCGTCGCCTTCAAAACAAACGAAATAGCGGAGTGTATGCCGCCTCTCTTTACCGCTCCCGGCCCTGTTGCGTTCGCGGCGGTACAAAGCCGCATACCCCGTTTGGGTTATTGTCAAAAGCCTGTATCCGAATTGTGATCAATCCCTTCTTCTGCTCGATGGAGAGAGCACGGTGTCTAGGATTATTGATCTTCGGCCAGATCAACTTCACATTTTGGCGGATGAGACCGAGGACGATGCATATAAAATTGTCCCCGGTCCCAGGCGTCAGCAAATGCTCGCATTAGTTTACGCGATGAGGAAGCAAGCAAATCTCGCGACGTGGCTTGGATCAAATTGCGTTAAGGCCGAATTCCGAGAGAAAATTTCTCATTCCAAAGCATGGTGATGTGCGGCGAGGAAGGCTGATTTCTATCACCGACAGGAATTGGAGCTGAGCGTCACGGTGCGGTGATCGCCCAGCGTATTTGTTCGAAGTGCGGAAAGCCTATGAAGCTAATGTTGCCGCCGGGCGGCAGGAAACAAAGGCCAGTACCCTTTCGGGTTATGGAACTCGAACATTAACGACGGCTTGGTTTTAGCCGTCATGTTGCGTATCGACGGCTAAAGCCCGGCCGGTTGATGCCCCCGAAGCTCTGTACCGGCCGGGCTGATCAACCTAGAACGAATGGTCATGGCTGAAGAGAAAGGCCACCACCTTAAGCAATCCGACGCGTTCCGCGAGAACGCGGAGAACTGTCGGCAGCTTGCAGAGCGTGCGTCATCTGAGCCGGTTGCAAAACGATTTCTCAGAATGGCCGACGCATGGAGGGCTCTGGCCGAAGAGCAGGACTGGCTTGATGGTGAAAGCGATCCCAAGCGGAATTAGTCTGCGACAATAGGGTTGGTGCCCTAAATGGGTGATACTGGAAAAACACAACTGCGCGTGTTCCGCTCATGAAACCCCCACTAATTATTCCAGCTTAAGTTTTGGCTGCTATCATTTTGTCACCCGGGGGACAATTTCATTACCCTCGCATTTACCGGGTAAGCCGGAGGGCCGTTGAGCGATGATCACGTTCAACGGCCTTTTTTGCATCGGGAACTTGAGCGCCATTCGGCCGTTCGTTCCTCATGTCAGACGCAACCGACTATCTCATGGCCCACGCCCAGAAGACGATCATGGAGGCCCGGCGCTTGCCGCCAGGGCCGCCGAAATTCTGGCTGCGTCATATCGGGAGCGTCTACCACTTGCTGGCGAAGCAAGGCGCGTACTCGAGTATCGAATTTCTCGAAGACTACCGCGCAGCGAGGAAGGCCGAGAACGATCTCCGCCAATTCACGAACCTTGTGCGGTTTTCCAATTGACGTGACCCGCCGGGAAACCAATCAGCCACGCGGAAGCTAGCGACGAACGATTATCGGGTCTGCCAACGCGACGACTTTGGGAGCACTGTCCCCTCGCCATTTTTCAACAAGCCAAAATCCCCATATGGCAAGAAACGAAAGAGCGAATACTCCGGCGCACAAAAGCAAAGTTTCCATCTCGTTCTCCTTTCAACCATCGTTGGCTTTTCATACGTCCGCTACTTTCCGATCGGGGGCCGAAGCCCCGGGGACGTTAGCCAGCTATTCACGTCGGATGCTGTCTCGAGTTGGCGAGCCTTCTTGAGCAACGCTTCTCGCTCTGGTCTCTGAGGGAGTAGCACCGCCTCACGCTTCGCGGCCTCGGCCAACATCTGCCAATAATGTTCAGTGGATTTGCGGAACATGGTCGCGCTCGCTGAATCAGGCGGGAGCACAACACTCTCAGTCACCGTTAACAGCCGAGGGCGACCGGTGATGCCCTAGAATGCGCCGCACCAGCGCAGAATAGCGAGTCAAATCGATGCGGGTGCCGACATAGTGAACCCCGGATAAGCCGGAACGGAAGGCACTCCGAACGCTTAGCCTTCCGGAGGTCACTATGCCGCAGTTCTTTTTCGAGATTACCAACGGCATTACGCTGGAAGACCCCACCGGTCTTTGGTGTGATGATGAGGCTGATGCCAAGGTAAAGGGCATCGTAATCGCGAAGCGCGTTGCGAAGGTTGAGGCTGAGATTGGCGGTCCGCCTCGTCACATCAGCGTCCGGGATGACCACGGTCGCGAGGTCCACAGCATCGTTGTGCGTGAACGACCCCAGCCGCTGAAATCACGCTAGATTCGGCCAGGATCGAAGGTTCGCGGAACATGAGGGGGAGGCTGCAGGTTGGTCCGACCAGAGCCGTAGGCCCAGACCCCGGCCGGGCTGCTGAAAGGCCTCGATGTATTATGTATTGGTGCTGTCGGCAGGCATGTTCGTCACTGCGTGGATGATCTGGCAGCGCATCGACAGACCAAAAAACAAACGTCGCTCGATACTATCTTTGATAGAACGCAAAGACGATTAGGGCCTAACCGGCTGGGGCGATGGATCGACCATGGCTGAAGAGAAGGGCCACAACCTCAAACAATCCGACGCGTTTCGCGAGAACGCGGAGAACCGTCGGCACCTTGCAGAGCGTGCGTCATCGGAGCCGGTTGCAAACGCTGGCCGGAACAGTCTGCGCCGTCTATCGATGTCGTGACGGCTAAAGCCCGGCCAGCTTACCCGTTCCCATTGCTCTGGTGCTGGCCGGGCCGATCTGGAACCAAACCGCCTCCCGCGCGCTTGAATTCCGGTTCGTTGCGTTGCGTGGAGTTGCGCTGTGTCCTGGAAAGCTCGGTTGTTGAAGCCCATTATACCCGCCAAAGGCAGGCCTATCCTCACGCTTGACCATGCACGGAAGTACCTTATCTCCCTCCCCGAAGACCGTCACTCCGATCCCTCTGTACACGCTGCAACCCACGCCGTCCTCATCGCCGCGGAAGGTCGCGGTCCAATCATGCACGCTCACATCGGAATGGCAGAACTGGTCTATGGACTGGTGCCGCCTCTCACCAAACCGGATCGGCCATGAGAACGCGGAGGAGCCGGCCATGACCGATCAGGAAATAGTCCTGCGGGCTATTCACGAAGTAGGAGTGATACTCGGCCTCTATCTCGAGCCGGCACCACGGGACTGAGAACAAACAGTATTGGCGTCATAGATCATGGCGATCTGGTAATGGCCCTCGATCGGCTTGACCGGCGAAGCGAAGAAATCCGGCTCCTTGCGATGACGAAGCGGCGAGTCGGCAAAGGCGCGACGTGATCGCCGCAGGGCGTCTAGAAGAAGCAACCACTCACCCTCGTCGATGTGGTGTTGAACATGACACCTACCGATCAGGAGACCGAGGTTGTGCCGCCGGCAGAAGAGCCGGAGGAATTGCCTCTGCCCTCAGATCCGAAAGTCATATTCCTTGGCGGTCTATTCGTCCTTGCGCTGCTCGCGACAGCCTATGTCGCGAGCGAGATCGTGTTGCCATTGGTCTTTGCTATCATTCTCAAGCTTCTGCTACAGCCAGCCATGCGCATATTGGAGCGGTTGCATGTACCGCGGATACTCGCGGCGCTGCTGCTAATCCTTGCGCTATTCGGAACGATCGTCGGCTTGGGCACTGCCATTTCAGGCCCCGCTAGCACCTGGGCAGCCAAACTTCCTGAGGGCATTCCTCGGCTTCAGGAGCGGCTGAGTTTTATGCGAGAACCCATCGATAGAGTGCAACGGTTTTTGCAGCAGGTGGAGGATTTTGGAGGGACGGGACCATCACCAAATGTGGCCGCTTCGGCGCGAGGTCCAACTCTTCAGACGCAGCTATTCACAGGGACCCGGAACTTTGCAAGCGGCTTCTTCACGACGGTGCTGTTTCTTTTTTTTCTGCTCGTGTCTGGCGATATCTTTCTGCACCGCCTCGTCGAGATACTGCCGCGCTTCAGCGGCAAGCGCCAGGTAGTGGAAATCTCGCAGCAAATCGAAAGCGACATCTCCGCATATCTGGTCACGATCACGATCATGAACGCGGCGGTAGGTATCGCTATGGCACTGGCCATGTGGCTCACTGGGGTGGGCGACCCGATCCTCTGGGGGACGGTGGCCTTTCTGCTGAACTATGTGCCGATGATCGGCACCGCTTTGGGCGCGTTGATCTTTCTTCTCGCTGGCCTGTTGACCATCGACACGCTCTGGCAAGCGCTGCTTCCTGCGGGTCTCTACGTGGGAGTTCATTTGATCGAGGGCGAGACTCTCACGCCGATGCTTCTGGCCAGACGGTTCACCCTCAATCCTACCCTCGTCATCATCTCGCTCGTCTTCTGGTTCTGGATGTGGGGTATCCCGGGCGCGATCCTCGCTGTGCCCATGCTGGCGATCACTAAGATCATCTGCGACCGGGTTCGGCCGCTGGCTGCATTTGGTCACTTTCTCGAGGGGTGAAAGCCAGCGCTTTCGGAGCCCCGGGATTTTTGAAATTGCTCACATTGCAGAATTTATTCTGCACCAGTTTCTTTATCCTCGTTTGATCTCAGGCTTGTCGTGTCAATCGGGTCCCACTGCGTCCGTCCGAACGTCATTGCGGGCCACGAACTCAGTCTCGCACGATCTTTGCGGTTCGGTGCAATTCCCACTTCAGGTATTGCAGATTCATCCGAGACTTGATCACACCCTGTAACGGTCTTTTCAAACTTCTGCACGGGGTCTATTGTCTAGTCATTGTGACGGCGGGCCTCGGCACTCCGCTCTGCTTCAGGCCTGCTGTCTATTTAGACCGGGAGGAAGCCATGGGACGGAAATTCGTCGATTGCCGTGAAATGCCCAGCGAAGAAAAGTGCTCGCTTGCGATCAGCGCCGACACCGAGGACGAATTGCTGGAAGCTGCGATCCAGCACGCGGTCGCCGTTCATAAGCATCCGGACACGCCCGAACTGCGCGACCAGATCAGACATGCAATGAAGGACGGCACGCCGCCGGTCGAGAGTCCGCACCACGCGGCATAAAGAACGTCAATATCAGGTAGCGCCTCGCAGTCTTCTAGGTGTCAACGCTTCGACGTTCAGACGCTACTCAGTTACTGAATCGGTGCGACCTCGACCATCATCGGTGGATAGGCGTTCCCTAAATGCAGACAAGAACTGCAGCGCCAGCACAGATGTCGGCGGAAAATGATGGGTGCGATGAAGTAATTCGAAAAGATCGTGCGGCGAGCAACTTCAATCATGAAGAGCGCCGCGCGATCATTCATTTCCAATTTGTGTTCTATCCGTCCAACTCGTCTATCTGTTCGGGGATTGAACAAGGCGGGAAAGTAACTGGGTTAGCTCCTCAAATTTGAATGGCTTCTTCAACACGGGTCGGTCGGGATAGCCAACTTTCATATCGCGGCCGCCGTTGCCGGTCGAGTAGATGAACGGCACACCCTTCGCAACCAGCGCGTCAGCGACAGTATGGCTTTTGTTGCCATTCAAGTTCATGTCCAGCATAGCGGCATCGAAGTTTTCGGCAGCAATCAAAACGAGGGCCTTGTTGACCGTCCCGGCGCTTGTGACGGATTTGCATCCGAGGTCAGCTAGCATGTCTTCAATCATCAAGAGGACCAACATTTCGTCCTCGACAACGAGAACCCGCCGACCAGAAAGTAACTTATCCATTGGTAGTAACTCGTGATGCGGGAATGATCATCGTGCAAAGTAGGCCTTCCGGTCGATAATCAAGATCCACCGTGCCTTCGATCTCATGGGCGAGACCCTGCTCAATCACCCGTGAACCGAGGCCTCTATGGGTCGGTGCCGTGACGGGCGGACCATTCTTTTCTTGCCACAGCAGATGAAGTTGGTCTTCTCCCGGATTCGGCTTGAGTGCCCACTCGATCGAGATTGATCCTGTTGCATTGGAGAGGGCGCCGTATTTCACGGCATTAGTTGCTAGTTCGTTGAAGGCAATGCCGAGCGCTAACGCTGTTGGAGGCGGGAAGCGAATGTTTTCACCTGTGATCACGATGCGCTTTGCCCGTCCGTCGGTAACTCCGAATGGCTCCAAAGCGTCTGTAACCACGTCGAACAGGCCCGCGCTTTTCCAATTTTCCTTCGCCAACAAGTCATGCGAACGCGAAAGTGCAAACAGCCTGGATTCAATGGAGTCTTTGATGACTTTTGGATCTGAAGACGCTCGCAAAGCCTGCCAGACAATCGATTGCACGGTTGACAGCGTATTCTTCACACGATGGTTTAGCTCCTCGATCAGCATCCTCGACTCAGCTTGGTCCTCTTTGTGTTTGGTTAAATCTACGAACGAACCGAAATACTGAACAATATTTCCGCTTTCATTCCGAACCGGGCTTATGAAGATAGTGGTCCAGAACTCGCTGCCATCCTTCCGCTGGAACAGAACTTCGACCCCGCTCGTTGAGGCACTCTCGAACTCAGCCTGAACTCGCGCCAGCGTCTCAGTATCGGCGTGCACCAACAGGAAATTAAAGCTCTTAGCCAACACCTCCTCCCGTTCGTATCCGGTGAGAGAGAGAAAGCTGTCATTGGCAAAAATTATCGGGTTGTCGGCTACCAATGCGTTCACGAACACCATCGGCATTCGGGTTGTCTCGGCGGCGACGACGAACGGACCGAGGGCTTCGTGAAATTCTTCGACCTCGGCTTCGGCGTCCTTTTGCCCATCGGACTTCTTGGTTACATCCGACATGGGAGGGGCTGATCCAGCTGATCCATCTGCTTTGGAACCGGAGGAGACAGGCCCGGGCGTCCGGCGAGGCCCATTAGCGTGGGGGCTATGTACCGACAGCTGTTAAATCCCAACCACAGAATTGGTTCCATTCGAGCGTCGGCAAGAGGCGGGAATGGGGCGTTTGGGTTACTTGGGGCATTGTGTAGATCCTTCAGTCACCGAAAGAAACGATTACAAACGAAATCATGCTAGCGAGCGGGAAGTACATGGCCTCGCGAAGGATAGGTCGCGATCGAACACATGCGGAATTGCAGTCGCAGCCGACATAGTTGCCGCCGGTTCGGCGGCCCGCATGGGGTCGTTTTATTTGCTGTTCTGCAAGGTCTGCTTTGGAATCGTAAGCGGACCACGAGGACGTCCAGCGGCACTTCCGAGAAGTGCCGATTTTGTTGCAAAAGTCGAAAACCGAACGACTACAAAAATCTCGCGAAAGTCGATTTTCAAGCGACTCCAACGCTGCAAAGCGCCGTGGCACTGATACGCA
>Ga0193717_1002398_pt1 | contig 10844 bp, 10 predicted proteins | sample U2c2metaG_FD_145900 | JGI IMG/M metagenome (GOLD analysis project Ga0193717, IMG submission 145900) | Soil microbial communities from a riparian zone of the East river system, Colorado, United States - U2c2 | ecosystem: Environmental > Terrestrial > Soil > Riparian zone | place: USA: East River...
CTTCTCGACGAAGAGCCGTGTACCGGCGCTGCAGATCTGGCCGGAATTGGCGAACACCGCCATGGCCGCGCCTGGCACGGCCGCGTCGAGGTCGGCATCGGCGAAGACGATGTCGGGCGACTTGCCGCCCAATTCCAGCGACACGCGCTTGAGGTTGCCGGCCGAAGCCTGGACGATCTTCTGGCCGGTAAGATGCGAGCCGGTGAAGGCCACCTTGTCGACGTCGGGATGGGCCGAGAGGGCCGCGCCCGCGGTCTCGCCGTAACCCGGCACGACATTAACGACGCCCGGCGGCACGCCGGCCTCCAGGCAAAGCTCGCCCAGTCGCAGCGAAGTCAGCGGCGCCTCCTCGGCGGGCTTCAGCACCACGGTGCAGCCCGTCGCCAGCGCCGGGCCGATCTTCCAGATGGTCGCCGTCAGCGGCCCGTTCCACGGGATGATGGCGCCGACCACGCCGACCGGCTCCTTCAGCGTGTAGGAGAAGATCTCGCCGGCGAGAGAATTCTCGATGGTCTCGCCGTGCAGCGCCGTCGCCTGGCCGGCGTAGTAATGCAACATGCCGATCGCGCGTTGGCGGTTGTTGCGCGTGCGGCTGATGGGAGCGCCCATGTCATGCGTGTCGAGCGAGGCCAGCTCCTCGATGTTCTTGTCGACCAGCTCGGCGAGCTTCAGCAGCAGCGCCTGTCGTTCGGCCGGTTTGTATTTGCTCCACGGCCCGGTGAAGGCCTTGCGCGCGGCGGCAACGGCGCGGTCGATGTCCTCGCGGTCGCCTTCCGCCACGACGGCGAGCAATTCACCGGTCGCCGGATTGCGGCTCTCGAAGGTCTTGCCCGACGACGCCGGTACCCAGCGGCCGTCAATCAGCATCAGCTTGGTCTTGCCGTCGAGATAGGCCGGCCGCTTGGCGGGGCCTTTTTCCATCACAGTCATGTTTCGTCTCCTTGATTTGCCTGGTTCACAGAAGCGCGGCGACTGCCTTCACCTCGGTGTAGAGCTCGATCGCCTCGAACCCCATTTCGCGGCCCCAGCCGGACTGCTTGTAGCCACCGAACGGCAGGGCGACGTCGTTGAAATTGTGCACGTTGATCCAGACCGAGCCGGCCTTTAGCTTGCGCGCCAGCTTGTGGGCGACGCCGATGTCGCGGGTCCAGATGCTGGCGGCGAGGCCATACTCGGTCGCGTTGCCTTGCTTGGCGATGCGCTCGAGATCATCGTCGTTGAAGGGCATGGCGCAGACCACCGGCCCGAAGATCTCCTCGCGTACCACCTTCATCTGCGGCGTGGTCTTGGTCAGTACCGTGGGCTGGATGAAATAGCCCTCGTTGCCGTGGCGCTTGCCGCCGGTGATCGCCTCGGCGCCCTCGTCCTTGCCCGAGGCGAGATAGCCGGTGACGCGCTGGAACTGCTCCTCGGAGACCAGCGGTCCGATGCGCGTCTTGGGATCGAGGCCGGGGCCGATCTGCAGCTTGGACGCCTCGTCCGACAGGCCGGTCATCATCTTGTCGAAGATGCGTTCGTGCACGAGCAGGCGAGATCCTGCCGTGCAGCACTGGCCCATGTTGAAGAAGATGCCGTTGGCCGCACCGGGAATGGCGACCGCGAGGTCGGCATCGGGGAACACGATCGCCGGCGACTTGCCGCCAAGCTCGAGGCTCACTTTCTTGAGATTGCCGGCGGCGGCCTGGACGATCAGCTTGCCCACTTCGGTGCTGCCGGTGAAGGCCACCTTGTCGACGTCGGGATGGGCGGCCAGCGCCGCGCCCGGCGTGCCGTCACCCGTCACGATATTGACCACGCCGGGCGGAAAGCCCGCTTCCTCGATCAACTCGCCCAGGCGAATGGCGGAGAGCGGCGTCTGCTCGGCGGGCTTCAGCACGATGGTGCAGCCCGCGGCCAGCGCCGGCGCGATCTTCCACACCGCCATCAGCAGAGGGAAGTTCCAGGGGATGATCTGGCCTACCACGCCGACCGGCTCACGCATCGAATAGGCATGCCAGTCGCCGGGGGCGGAGATCGGGATGGTCTGGCCGGTGATCTTGGTCGACCAGCCCGCCATGTAGCGCAGCAGCTCGCAGGCGAAGGGCAGGTCGACCGCCTTGGCGTCGCTGACCGGCTTGCCGTTGTCGAGGCTCTCGATCTCGGCCAGCTCCGTGGCGTGCTTCTCGAGGATATCACCCAGGCGCCAGACGATCTTGCCGCGCTCGACGGGCTTCATGCGCGACCAGGCGCTGTCCTCGAAGGCGCGCCGCGCAGCTTTGACCGCGAGGTCGATATCGGCCGAGCCGCCTTCGGCCACCTGGGCGATCTGTCCGCCGGTCGAGGGATCGAATACCGCGAAGGTCTTGCCGCCCTGCGCGTCGACCCATTTACCGTCGATCAAGAGCTTGTGGCGACGCGAGATGAAGGCCGAGGCAGCGGCGCCGAGACGCCCGACATTGACTGATACATCCATGACTTTCCTCCAATTCGCCCTTTGGCTCGGCGTTATATTCAAGCAAATATAGCGCCCGGCGTCGCTTTCGTCATTCTCATTCGGCTATAGGTGCGCGATACCACTAATTGTGGTTGGGCCGTCGTCTGAACCGAATGTTAGCGCGATGGTGGTTTGAACATTGCAACGACATCAGAGGCCACAGCTACGGGCGGCCAAGCGTCACGTGCCGCGTTCCACGTTGGCAACAATGGCTTCGGCTTTCCGGATGAGATCGGGATCGACCATCAATCCTGACGCTGCGGCATTCTCCTCGAGTTGCTCGGGCCTGCTCGCACCCACGATGGCCGACGCGACATTCGGCTCGCGCAACACCCAGGCGAGCGAAAACTGCGCGAGGCTGCAACCGGCCTGCTTGGCGAGCGGTTTCAGCTTCTGCACGGCTTCGAGAATCGCGGGGTTGAGCCAGGACTGGATGAACGGGCCCATCGTCGTGCTGCTGGCGCGTGACTGGGCGGGCCGCGCTGCGCCCGGCGCATACTTGCCGGACAGAACGCCCTGCGCCAGCGGCGACCAGACGATCTGTGAGACGTGCTTTGCCGTACAAAGCGGAATGACCGCTTCCTCAGGCCTGCGCCACAGCAGCGAGTATTGCGGCTGACTCGACACGAAGTGTTCCGTGCCGGCAACGGCAAAAGCGCTCTCGATCTGTTGCAAAGACCACTCGCTGAAGCCGATGTAGCGGGCCTTGCCCTGGCGCACGACGTCACTCAGCGCCTGCATCGTCTCTTCGATCGGCGTCTCGGCGTCGTAACGATGACACTGATAAAGATCGACATGGTCGACACGCAGGCGCTTCAGTGACGCGTCGATCTGCTTGGCGATCTGCGCGCGCGACAATCCCCTGTCGCTGTCGCTCATCGGAAAGAAGACCTTCGTCGCCAGCACATAAGAGCTGCGCGGACGCCCGGCCAGGACCTCGCCCAGGAAACTCTCCGCCGCACCCCGGCCGTAGACGTTGGCCGTGTCGATGAAGTTGATCCCGAGCTCGAAGGCGCGGTTGACGCAAGCCACGGCATTATCGTTCGCCACGCCGACACCATAGGTCAGCCATGAGCCGAGCGAGATTTCCGAGACGTTGAGATCGCTGGCGCCGAGCTTGCGGTATTTCATTAAATTGCCTTTCTACCGATGACCTACACGAAGCCCGCAACCGCGTGGGGGACTTCGTGGCACCGACGATCGGCGCGGTGACGACCGGCTTGGCAAGCACCCAGGCCAGCGCCACCTGCGCACGGGCTATCCCGCGTTTTGCCGCGATCTCCGCCACCTGTTCGACGACCTTCCGGTCGGCGTCGGCGGACTTCGCATAGAGCGTCTTGCCGAACTCGTCCGTCTCCGACCGGGCGCTGATATCGTCCCAGGCGCGCGTGAGACGGCCCCGGGCGAGCGGGCTCCAGGGAATCACGCCGATCCCTTCGGCCGCACAGAGCGGCAGCATTTCGCGCTCCTCCTCGCGGTAGAGCAGGTTCACGTAATCCTGCATGCTGACGAACCGCGTCCAACCATGACGCTCGGCGATCGCGAGTGCCTGGGCGAACTGCCATGCATGCATGGACGAGGCGCCGATATGGCGCGCCTTGCCCGCCTTGACGACATCGTGCAGCGCCTCGAGCGTCTCCTCGATCGGTGTACGATAGTCCCAGCGATGGATCTGGTAGAGATCGACGTGATCGGTGCCGAGGCGGCGCAGGCTCGCATCGATCTCCGTCATGATCGCCCGGCGCGACAGGCCGGCGCCGTTCGGGCCAGGCCGCATCCGGCCATGCACCTTGGTGGCGATCACGACCTCCTCACGGCGGGTGAAATCCTTCAGTGCCCGGCCGAGGATCTCCTCGCTCGTGCCGTCGGAGTAGACATTCGCCGTGTCGAAGAAGTTGATGCCGGCTTCGAGGGCGCGCTTGATGAACGGGCGGCTTTCCTCCTCATTGAGCGTCCAGGCATGGTTGCCCCGACCGGATATGCCGAAGCTCATGCAGCCGAGGCAGATTCGCGACACATCCATGCCCGTACGCCCGAGTTTCACGTAGTCCATCATCGTATTCCTTGTTGAGAGTCCGGTCCGATCCGCATTTCGCCGGCGTCGACGCGACAGATCCTCATGTCATCAGGTGGGAAACGTTCTTCACGACCGTATAGCATTGCAGTCCCTCGACGCCGCCCTCGCGGCCGAAGCCACTGTCCTTCACGCCACCGAACGGCGTTTCGGCGCTCGACGCCACGAAGTGGTTGATCGACAGATTGCCGACCTCGATACCATCGGCCAGCCGATCGGCCTTGCGCGCCGAGTTGGTGAAGGCATAGGCGGCTAGGCCATAAGGCACTGAGTTGGCCTTCTCGATCGCTTCGTCGAGGTTGCGCACCCGGCTGAGCAGCGCCAGCGGGCCGAACGGTTCCTCCCGCATCGCCCTTGCGTCGTCCGGCACATCGGCGAGGACGGTAAGCGGATAGTAGTTGCCGCTATTTCCGATGCGGCTGCCGCCGGTAGCGACGCGCGCGCCTTTGGCCTTGGCGTCCGCCACGAGCATTTCCATCGCCACCATCCGCCGTTCGTTGGCGAGCGGTCCCATCTGGTTGGCGGGGTCGAGCCCGTTGCCGACGGTGATGGAGGCCGCCTTCTCGGTCATGGCTGTGGTGAAGCGATCGTAGATCGCGTCCTCGACGAAGAAGCGCGTCGGTGAGACGCAGACCTGGCCGGCGTTGCGCGACTTGGCCACCGCCGAGTTGACCGCGCTGGCGACGGGATCGACATCGTCGCAGACGACCACCGGCGAGTGCCCGCCCAGTTCCATGATCACCGGTTTCATGTGCGCGCCGGCGAGCGCGGTGAGATGCTTGCCGACGGGAACCGAGCCGGTAAAGGTCACCAGCCGCACGGCGGGTTGGGGAATCAGGTATTCCGAGATGTCGGCGGGCTTGCCGAACACCAGGTTCAACACACCCGGCGGCAGGCCGGCATCGGCGAAGGCTTTCACCAGCTGCACGGCGCCGGCCGGCGTTTCCTCGGAGGCCTTGAGGATGATCGAGCAGCCGGCCGACAGCGCGCCGCCGACCTTGCGCGCCGGCGAGCTGGTCGGGAAGTTCCACGGCGAGAAGGCGGCGACGACGCCGATCGGCTGGCGCAGAACGGAGTGACGCATGCCCGGCTCGCTCGGAATGATGCGGCCGTAGATGCGCCGGCCTTCCTGAGCATCCCATTCGATGATCTCGCAGGCGCGCAAGATCTCCAGCCGCGACTGGGCGATCGGCTTGCCTTGTTCCAGGGTCATGGCAACCGCCATCTCCTCGATGCGTCCGCGCATGGTCTGGGCGGCCTTGAGGATGATTTCGGCGCGTTTTGCCGGCGAGGTGCGGGACCACACCTTGAAGCCCTGTTCCGCCGCATTCAGGGCCGCGTCGAGGTCGGCGCGCGTGGCATGCGGCACGGTGCCCAGCACGGAATCGTCGGCCGGATTGAGCACGGGCTGTCCGTCCGCACTCTTCCACTCACCGCCGATGAACAGTTGTAGTTTCGGGTAGTTCGCCATTGCCTTTTCTCCCGGACTGTCGCCTGATCGGTTTGCTTGATCAGGACATCACGTTGTATTCATGTGGATATAACGATTGGCGGATAGTAGCCACCTTTTGGATCAGGAGCCAATCATCAGAAGCTTGGGTGGCGTCGCTGATGCGAACCGCTGTAATCTTCCAGACACAATGCTGCTGGAGGAGTCGATCGCGATGAGCAAGTCCTATGCCGTCACGCACAGTGATGCCGAATGGCGACGGATCCTGACGCCCGAACAATATGACGTGATGCGCGCTCACGGGACCGAGGCGCCGGGAAGCTGCGCCTTGCTCATGGAAAAGCGATCCGGCCGCTTTTCCTGCGCCGGTTGCGGTCAGGCGCTGTTCGAGACGAAGCGGAAGTTCGAGAGCGGGACGGGGTGGCCAAGCTTCGACGAGCCGGTTGACGGCTCCATCGAGGAGTCGATCGATCGAACGGCCGGCATGGTGCGAACCGAAGTCCACTGCGCAAATTGCGGCAGTCATCTGGGACATGTCTTCGACGACGGCCCGCCGCCAACCCATCAACGCTACTGCATCAACGGCGTGGCGATGAATTTCGTGCCGGACTGAGTATCCAAGTCGGTGTCCCGCGCTCAGGTGGCTCGTACATCCCTGACGGACGCATCGATTCGGTCCACCAGATCGCGCGGCAAAGGGCCGGCCTCGGCCGCCGCCACGCAGTCCGCCAGCTCCTGACGGTTCTTCACCCCGAGCACCAGCGTGTCGATATCGAGCGACAGCGCATAGCGATGAGCGATCACCGCAGGATTGACACCGAGTTCGGCGCAGATTTGCCGAAAGGGGGCCGCGAGCCGGTAATCGCGCGTCTCGGCATGGTCGGCGGGCAGCGGCCGATCTATGGCGCTGGTCAGCGCGCCGGCCTGGACGGCGCGGATGCCCATCACCCCCACCTGGTTGGCGCGCGCCGCCGCGATCACGGCGCGAGGCTTTGCCGGGCCGTCGAAGAACTTCAGGCCGCCGGGCGAGTCGAGCAGGTTGGCGATGCATTGCACCGCCGCCGGCGCCGGGCGTTCGCCGAGCAGCTTGATGATCATGTCGGGATGGCCGATGCCGGTCAGGCCCCAGGCGCAGACCAGACCCTCGGCGACGAAGCGTTCGAACAGCGGGCGCACATGCTCGACGAAGACCGCATAGGGCGTCATCCGGCTTGCGGCGTCGGGCCGGCCTGCGATGAAGCTATCATCCGGCACGACATTGGAATGCAGGAAGAACAGGTCGAGCCGTGGCAGGCGCAGACGCTGCAGGCTCGCCTCGATGGACTGCCGCAACGTCGATTCGATTTGCTCGGGCGGCGCGTTGCCGAGGTTGCACTTGCTGGTGACCCGGACGCCGTTGGGCAATCGACCGCCGAAGGCCTCGCCGACCACCAGCTCGGCCTTGCCGTCGCCGTAGCGCGGCGCCAGGTCGAGCAACGAGATGCCCGCCGCCACCGCATCATGCACGGTGGCGACGCATTCATCGACCGTCGTCTCGCCCCACAGCATGCCAAGGCCGCCGCCGCCGAGGGTGAGCGTCGAGACCGGCGGGAGCGAGCCGAAGGAATGCTGCTGCATGTCAGGTTCAGAAGGTGGTCTTGCCGCGTATAGAGATCGCGATATGCGAGAAGGCGGAGTCCGGCGTGGCGCCATGCCAGTGTTTCTCGCCGGCCGGAATAACGACGAAGGTACCGGGCGTGATCCGGATTTCCTCTTTCTCCGTCGCGATGATCCCTTCGCCGGCCGTGACGTAGAGGACCTGGTCGAAGTCGTGCGTATGGAAGACGTTGACGGCCCCCTCGTCGAAATTGATCAGGTTCGTCCGCAAATCGCTTTCGTCGGAATCGAGAACCGGCTGCACCGTGACATGGCCCTTGAAAAGACCGCCCGCACGCCCTTTGGCCTCGATGTCGCTCGTCTTCAGGACTTTCATGTTCGACTCCCTCGTTGTCACATTTGGGAATGATTTATAGAGCCTGCCGCTCGCGTGAGCGCCGCCACGAACGAACTCATGCCCGTGCTGCGCAACGGGAAATACGGTTTCGACATCTGGCGGCACAGCCGTTTTACCATCGCCACGGCTTCATGGCTCACGCAATCGACAGGAAACATCACCATGTCGGCCCGGCTGACGACACCGGCAAGAAGCCCGCTGCGATCGTCGATGCCGCCGTCGTGATGGAAAAATCGCGCGCCGAGTCGTTCGCCAACCACGCGCAGATGGCCAACCTTGTCCGGGCGTCCGCCGACATACAGGACCGACAGCCCGGCAAGGGACGCCGGGAGAACTGCCGCCTCGCCTGGCGAAGCCGCATCATCGCCTGTCGCCGAGAGGGTGAGGCTCGTCTCGACGGCTTCCAGCTCGCTGCGCAAAGCTTCCTCCCTGCTTTCCGCTGCACTACGCCTTGCCCGCTCCTGCCTCAGTTCGTCGGCAATGCGCGCGAGGCGCTCTTCGATGACGGCCCGTCGATTGGTCTCGGCTCTGAGGCGATGGTCGAGGTCGCCGATAAGCTCGTTGAGCGACGCCTCCTCGCGGGCAGGATCGTCGGATCTTCTGTTCTTCGTCTCCTCCGCAATGCGGCGGGCAAGCGATGCGCCGAGGTCGCGGATTTTTGCGTCGCGCGAGGTGAGGCCCTCCTGCAGTCGCGTTTGTTGCCGGCCGAGCTTTTCGCGCAGCTCGGCGTTTTCCGTTTCCAATGCCTTCAGCCGGCGGATGTCCGCCCGATTGGCCGCGCCGACCAGATGGGAGAGCATGTGGACGTCGCCGAAGATCTCGCGGATCAGCGTGCTCGTTGTCGCGGAATGGGTCATCGCGGCCCAGTAGGCGCCCGGAATGTCGCCGTCCTTGAGCGCCAGCTGCCAGAGCGCTCTCACGTCATCGATCGTCTCGGCCTTGTCAAAACGACTGAGGGTCGAACGATGCCGCCTGTCGAGTGCCTTGTGAAGCAGCTTGCCCCTGCCATCGCGTTGCGCAGCGAGCAGCACGCCCTGGGCGTGCAGGTCGTGGTCGGAAGCGCCTTCGACGGCCAATCCGGCCTTTACCAGGATTTGGCGAAGCTCCCCCGTCGAGAGACAGGTTCCGACGATCGAGCAGTGAAGATGGGACGACAGCTCCCAGATCTTCGTCCGTCGCGGGCCGCGAGAGGCCAGGCTTTCCGGATCCGGCGCAATCAGTCTTGGCGTGGCCAGTGCGAGCGGTGCGGTGCGTACACTGCCATTCGCCCTGAATGCGGGGCGGAAGGTCAGCGGATCGAAACGCGGTGTCGCCGTCATCTGGACCTCGGCCTAGTTCGGCGGATGAGAGGCAGTCAGCGTGAGAATGCTGCGGCCGATCTCGGCCATGCTGCCTTTGGAGAGCGAGAAGGAGAGGATCGCGGCACCGATCTCCACCGTCAGCACGCCCTCGTTCTGCTCGATGCCCAGCGAGACCCCGTGCAGGGGCAGGGGCGTCGCCTGAAACGTCTCGCTGGTCGCCGAGAACCTGCCGTTCACCGCGGCCTTTCCGCCCAAAACCAGCAGCAGCGTGATGAGGTGCTGCAGATCGACGGTCGGCAGCGCGAGGTCGACATGCCCGTTCCGCTCCGTCTCGACGCGCAGCAGAATCGACGCGCCGTCCGGCGTGACGTCTCCGGTGACGTAGGAGACCTGGCTGAATGTTTTCGGATCGATCCGACGAACCGGGTTGGGCACGGGCGCCTCGCTGTTCTTTCGGGGGCTCAAGCGTAGGTCTTGCGATAATTCTCGCTCATCAGCTCATCTAGGCGACGGCCGTTCGAAAACCCGACCAGGCCCTGCGGCCGTGCCACGCCTGCCGGCATCCGCGGACAAGGCTCGGCCTCGCCGATCACGAGCTGCACCGGAAAGCGGGCGGCATAGATCGGCAGGGCATAATCCTCCTCCTCGTCGGCCACGCCCTTGGAACGGATCTTGGCCGAGGCTTCCTCGATCTCCATGCCGACCACCATCGTGGCCTTCAGTTCCTGCACCGAGCTCGTGCGCAGGGATGCCGCGCGTTCCGGATAGAAGCGGTCGACCATGCTGTCGAGGGCGCGCGTCTTCTCCGCCGGATCGTCGATGATGTGTGCTTTTCCGAAGCACATGGCCGAGCGGTAGTCGACGGAGTGATTGAAGCCGCAGCGGGCGAGCACCAGGCTGTCGAGGTGGGTCACCGTCAGGCAGACCGCCAGGCCGGGGTTCTGGTTGCGCAGCATCCGGCTGGCGGAAGAGCCGTGCCAGTAAAGGTGATCGCCTTCGCGCCAGAAGGCCGTCGGCGTGCAATAGGGCTGGTCGTCGATGACATAGGCAATGTGGCACAGCATTGCCGCGTCGAGCACGGCGTGGACACTCGCTTTGTCGTAGCGGCCGCGCTCATGCAGCCGCCGCACGCGATTGCGCTGGCTCCTGGGATACGCCCCCGTTTCGGTCTCGTCGGCTACGGCCACGATCCTGCTTTCCTGCGCTATATGCAATGGTATACAGCGACTGTCGCAAATCGGGCGGGGCTTGCCAAGCGCATTCCGCTTCTGGCTCTCGAGGAGCGCGCGGCCACGCGGCATCCCTGGTCGCCGCTTCAACGAATCCGCGTGATGCAATCCTGACCCAGGTGGAAGATCTCGCCCGATGCGAGGGTCAAGCAGATGTCGCCGTTCTCGAGCGCTATCCATTCGGCGACGCCGCTTTCCACGAGACTACGCACCATCTGCATGACGAATGCCCGATCCGGATCGCCGCGCGGCGGCTCTTGTCCGGGCTGCGGTTCCGGCTGGCCGGACTCGGGCGCACGGCCGACCGCCGCGACGGTCAAGTGC
>Ga0193717_1002400_pt1 | contig 10843 bp, 10 predicted proteins | sample U2c2metaG_FD_145900 | JGI IMG/M metagenome (GOLD analysis project Ga0193717, IMG submission 145900) | Soil microbial communities from a riparian zone of the East river system, Colorado, United States - U2c2 | ecosystem: Environmental > Terrestrial > Soil > Riparian zone | place: USA: East River...
GTAAGTTGGATAAGGGTAGAGACTGCCAGCGGATCGTTCGGAAAGCATCCCAGGGCACACGCAACAGAAAACCTAACATCTTGAACGGGGTGGTCCTTATACCTCACGATGACGGGAATTCCGGCCTCGTTGTAGAGATGGCCTAGGGCCATTATGCCGTCACCGAGAACCATGGGCTCTTCTTCGGACGCCAGCATCTCCACCACTAGCGCAAACGATTCTTCACGGAACAACCACTTGGGCTGCTGTACAGTATCCGCTTCGCTGGCGAGTTCGCGTAACTGCGCCAGAATCGCGGCAGCTCGGGCTCGCTTGAGCGGCTCCTTCGCTTTGAGCCATCGAGCCGCGATGTCGAATATTTCGAGGTCTCCGTCTCTCCGCAAAGCTGAAACAGCATCCCAAGCGCCTTCATCCTCGTAATCCCCGAGGAGTGTTCGGTCGAATAGTTGCTCAATCTCAGATGAAGTCATGGCGGTTATCGTGGCCCATTCTAGCAAGTGCTCGTAAAACGGGGATTTCGGAAAGTTCGCAGGTCCAGACGGCCCGAACTTGCCGCAAAGCGGACTTTGCAGGACGTTCACTCTTTCAGGCGATGCGTAATCACGAATAAAGCTATATTAGATTCGGCTCGTGGGAAGAGGGTATATGCGGAGAGGTTGCTTTCAGATCGCTTTGTTGGTTATTGGAGGGCTGTCAATATCCGGCGCTTCTCACGCGCAAGATGCACGTCCGGCAACGATTCCCCAGGATCGTTTTCCATACGCGTTCAGTAACTTTGCATGGTGGAGCGATATTGATCTACGGACCGACTTGAAAAAGCATCTTCCAACACTTGGCGAACAGATAGGGCGCGGCTCGTCAATGGAATCCCGAGTGCGGACAGTGCTTACTCAACTTCTCAAAGAGAAAGGCATTCAAGCCGAAGTCCAGGTCATCGAACCATCGATGGACGTTCTTTCGGGTAAGCGTGTTCCTGAAGCACCTCCGCCGTCCATCATTTACAGCGTGCTGGGACCGCCTGAGATCCTGGTTGAGAAGTTGGTGCTCGAAAATGTCCCCGACGATGCGTCCGGGCCGCTGGATGAGGTGGCGACGCATATGCAAGGCAAGCCCTATTCAGCGATGACGTTTTGGTCGGATAAGCAAAAGATCAAAGACAGCTTGCAGCAGCTCGGCTATTTATCTTCGACAGTGGAGTTGGACCATGGGACACCGAGAAAAGACGGGAACCATTATCTCGTTCCAGTAAAAGCGACGATTACGTCAGGGCCGAAATACCACGTCGCTAGTATCAAGGCAGATGGAGGCCCACTTGTCCAAGGCAGAGACCTCTCGCCGTATTTCGCAGTCAAACCCGGCGATGTGGCAACGCCTTATGCCTTCGGAAGGCTTGCGGGGGCGTTGCGTTCCGTTTATTGGCATGCGGGTTACCCAGATGTAGACTTTGTGGGGCCTCCGGTACTGGATGCCTCCCATGCCCTTGCTTCCTATGAACTCCAGGTGACTCCAGGTCCTCTGTATCACCTGCGCAGCATAAAATGTGAAAACCTCGATCCCACTCAGGAAACGAAAGTCCGTGAAATGCTTGGTCTGAAAACCGGCGAGGTGTACGACGCCATGGCGGTATCAGGTCTAAATAGGAAACTCTCAGACCCCAATTCACCTTTACGGGGCTATGGTTTCTCGTACACGCCTAAAGAAGATAAGCAGAATCAAGTGGTAGATCTAACGCTAAATTTTTACAAGCAGTAGGTCCGATGCTGACGATGTAATTCCTATCCTGCGACCGAGTAGATCCCGCAAAACGGGGTTTTCGGCAACTTCGCCTGACGGTCGTAGGCGTTGCGCAAACGAAGGCTATTGCAACGATGCTTCAATTTCAGAAAAGCCCCGTATCTTGCTGAGCTGTTCAAGTACCTCTCCCCGCTCGGCTGGGAGCACATCAACCTCACCGGCGACTACCAATGGAAGGGCACCAGGCTTGCACAGGGCAGATTTAGGCCTCTCCGTACCCCTAACCACCCTTGACGTGCTCTATTGTCCGTTTTCTGAAGGGACCCCTACTTAAACGTACGATTTTTTACTTTTGGTGTGATGACCCCACTTACTTCGCTCAAGACGGCAACACTTTTATGCTCGTACACGTCTCCGGGTCGAACTCCCAGAAGATCCGATCGATGGGTGGCAACGTTTGCCAAAACGCGTTGGCGTCCTCCAGGATGCTCCGCACGTAGGCATGGTCCGTCATGTCGTCTTCCCGTGGAAAGTCGGCGGCTTCACGCTGCCCATCCTTCACTGCCAGGCAAATCATCTGGAAGGCACCCGGCACCTTCGGCGGCTGCGTAGGGCCGAACATCTCCTCAAGCACTTCGTCCCACACGTTGGCCGGGACGCCGAACTGCTTCAGTGGAGCATATACAGCTTCGTACTGTTCGACGATACCCATCACCACAGCTTAGCGTGCTACGATTATTACGTCTAAGTTATTGATTCTACGTCTGATAAGTCGCATTATGTATAGTTGACGTGTAAGCGCAAAGTAGAAATGTCCGCTTCCCGCAAAGTTGAAATGTCCAAACTACCCTTCCGTCAGATGGCCGAGGCGGAGATTGGATCTTTTCAGCATGAGTGGACACGAACTACGACGGATAGAAGTACTTTCTGAGGTCCTGGCGAAGCGCCGAACCGAGGTCTCGGCGGCTGCAATTCTGGGGCTAAGCACGCGACAGACACGTCGTCTGGTTGTGGCCTACCGAGCTAGCGGCGGTGCCAGCGTCATCCATAAGGGCCGGGGCCGCGCATCGAACAACAGGTTGCTGGAAGGTATCCGGGAGTACGCGGTCGAGCTCGTGCGCTCGAACTACGCTGATTTCGGTCCCTCCCTCGCTACAGAGATGCTGTTGTCCAAGCACGACGTGAAGGTCTCCCGAGAGACATTGCGGAAGTGGATGATGGCCGATGGGCTATGGCTTTCCCGCAGACAGCGCCGCAGCTTCCATCAGCCTCGATTGCGCCGTGAGGCATTCGGAGAGCTGATCCAGATTGACGGCAGCGACCATCGTTGGTTTGAGAACCGGGGTGATGCCTGCACCTTGCTTGTCTTCATCGACGATGCGACCAGTCGACTGGTGCAGCTTCGATTTGTACTGAGCGAGAGCACGGACAGCTATCTCAGTGCGGTACATTCCTACGTTGTCGCCTTTGGATGCCCAGTCGCCTTCTATTCGGATAAGCACACCGTCTTCCGGATCAACCGGTCCAACGCTCCAGGCGGCACCGGCATGACCCAGTTCGGTCGTGCCCTAGCCGAGCTGAACATCGAGATCATCTGCGCTAACTCAAGCCAGGCCAAGGGCCGCGTCGAACGCGTCAACCGTACCCTTCAGGATCGCCTTGTTAAAGAACTCAGACTCGCGAACATCTCTGACATGGACGCTGGTAACGCCTTTTTGCCGAGCTTCATGATCGCCCACAACGAGCGGTTTGCCGTCACGCCTGTCCGCTGCGACGACATGCACCGGCCTCTCTTAGTCCCGGAAGACAAGCTCACTGATATCCTGTGCCATCGCGAGCAGCGTTACGTCGGCAGCCAACTGACTTTGTCGTACGACCGTAAGCGGATCATCCTGGAACGAAACGCCACGTCCGAGGAGCTGGGCGGCAAGTATGTTGACGTGTACGACTTTCCAGATGGCCGCTTGGAGGTGCGTTCGAAAGGCCTCCTGCTTCCCTACAGCGTCTTCAGTAAGGATCAGAGGGTCAGCCACACGGCGATCGTCGAGAACAAGCGCCTCGGACACACGCTGGCTCTGATCAAGGCACAGCAGGACAGCCATTTCGAGGCGAAGGTGAAGACCAACAGCGAGAAAGGCCAGTATCAAAAACGCGGTCGGCAGATATACGGGCCTGAGTATGTTCCCAAAATCCCCGCCAAAGCAGCAGCAGCTGAGCCAACCGCCAAGAAAGCGTGACGTCCGATCGCATTCTCTTGTGAACGACTCTCGCCTCCGCTGCGTCACTTGTCCGAGATGCCGACTTCTTATCGCCCAAGTGACTTCGCCGAAGGGCCTCAGCAACATCAGGTCAGCGCTTACTTAAAGCGAAACTTAACGACTACATGGATGAGGACTGCTACGCGCTTTCCATCAAGTGTTGCCGGAGTGAACTTGTATCGCGAGACCGCTGCTAACGCGTTGGCAGAAGCCTCGGGATCTGACTGATCGATCACCTTCGCGTCGATAAAGTCGCCCGAAGCCGTGATTACACCCTCGACGCCAACATCTGATGAGGAGTGAGATTTCCTAAGTGACTTCGGGTATTTAGGCTCCGGCAGTTTGACAGGGATCGGGGGTAGGAGCACGCCTGCGACCACGGGGAGATCCTGCTGTTGTTCACCTTGAACCTCGTAGACGGTCTCTCCCTGGGAGTCCCGAGGGACCACCGGGCTGACGATAACTTTCTTCGCCGGAGAAGGAACTATCTCCTGAGCAAACATGATCGTTGTCGCGAGCGCTGCCATGAGCAAGCCAAGACTGATACTTCGGAGAGTGCGAAACTCTAAAGGTACGGACCGCCCTTGAAACATACTTGATTATCCCTCAGTGAAGCACTCGTTCGTAAGAATTGCTTCTCGGACACATGACCAACGATGAGATTCTCGCGCGAACGCTGGAGCGGTGGAAATGACGGCCTGATGGAAAGCGAGGAAAACATGAAGCCGTTTCCCTCGCTTCCCACAGTCCTTGGAAATCACCAAAGGACGGTGATTACCACATTCCCACCGCACGGCGACTACTATAGATATTGGACAGTTCTACTTTGTAGTAGTTGAGACAATTCAACTTTGCAGCAACATGACGTGCAGGAGCAAACCGATAAGGTCGTAGCTCCGCAAAGCCAAAATGTCGCTGCCCCATCTTCAGATGCTTGCAACGCTCAATGTCATCTTCCACGAACAGGCACACCAACTCCGATTGTGTCTTGTATTAATGATCCCGCGCGGCTTTCAACACCACTACGGGAGATCCGTCTTCGCCTTTGCTGTACCATCCAGGTCCAGCGAATCCGTCGATATAAACGACCCGGCCGTTATACCGTGCCATGATCGGAAGCCAAGCTTCGAAAGACCGTCTCAGAATTTCGTGCTTTTTAGCGGTGTGCGGTTCCAGATCCCAAATCGTATCGAGTTGCTTGGACATAAGCCGTTGATGTTGTCTCCTTCCTTAAGCCCTATAAGCTGATTCCCGAATCGCATTCGGATTCAGTCAGTGCGTCACGGATGCTGGCCTCTTCAGCATCCGCGAGCTTTCTCAGAATACTCATGGCTTTCGACTCTCCATGGGGAGGAAAAGCTTGATCCCCATGTCCGGCAGGCCAAACCGGTTAGACAGGTACGCTGTCAGATCCAGTGACTTATATCGTGCGTCGGTGAACTTCTCCTTAAGCACATTTCCAAGCTCATCCTTTGGAACTGCCTTCAGCAAGAGCTCCAGTTCCTCAATGTGCCAGATCTGGTAGTCAAAATTATGGATCCCGTGAGCCGCCAGTTCCGCGTCGATGAGATTCTTGAGAGTCTCCGGGCGATTGGCAAACCAGATCTCGTCGTGGAGCAACAAGACGGGATAGAAGCTCTGAATCGACGAATACTTTGCCTGGAGAGCAGTAGGCAACTGCCCGTTGCGAATGTTTTCGATTTTGTCGTGAAGTTGGAAGAGCCCTTTCCGCTTTTCGGCATTCGCCAGGTTTTTCCGGATATCTGCAGCGAGGTCGGTCGGGTCTGCTGATCGCTTGGAAACAGAAAATAGCCCCGAATTCTTGCATTCCGTCAGCATGGCGAACCCATGACCAATAATCGTGACATCGTTGGTTTTGCCGGTCCAGCCGAGATTCCGTTCTTGCTTTTCCGTCAGGACATTCTCTGCACCATAAGCGTCGCTGGAGATTGATGTCACGTAGGCCTCAAAAGCATCCGCGAACGCGCCGTTGAAAGACTGTCCTGCGGCGTCAGCGATGTAGAAGTAAAGTCCACGAGTGGCTACGTAGCTGATCAGTTCAGGAAAGGCACATGAAAACCGATCTTCTCTCAGCAAAATCGGGTAGCGCAGCAGTGGATTGAACTCATACACGGCTCCCGACGGCGTACTGGTGGCAACTTTATTGTTATAGTACTTTCTGAAGCCAGCACGCGTTACGGAGAGCATCTTGAGCGTTCCGGCAACCGTGTCGCTCCGGAATCTGGATCCTAGCGCCTGATGGACCGTGTAGTCCGGAAATGTACTCGAACGCAGGAAAATCCCAAACAGCACATGCGCTGCACGTAAGAAATCGTCGAATGCGAGTCCAGCGGACTCCTCGAATTTACGTCGCAAGTCCGTTGAGGCCTGGGACGAACCGCCGAAAATTCCTTTAACCCGATCAAAATTCGCCTGCATCTTGTGCTGACTCATTGTCCAGGTTTGCTGCTGATAGCAAATCTCAGAACAAAAGAAGCTATGACGCCAGGATCATCCGGGTAGGCGGTGGAGTCTTCTGTAACCTTCCAAAGCAACTTGTAGGAGTTAAGAACAGCTGGCCAGTCTATGGTTTGAGAGGTTCGGCTGTGACCATGCAGGTAGACCCATTTTGAAATTGCAGCTAACTCGAATGGGTTAAGCCACATTGCATTTGGGATCAGGAACCGGGACCTTGCGAGTTCACGAAAACATCATGCAGATGCTTCACGCTCATTTCGAACGGAAGCCGCTCCGTGAGCGTTAGTAGCTGTTCGAGAGCTTCCGTTACCTTGTCCATAGTCGATCAGTTTCGCATGATTGAGAATTCGTGCACGAGTAGCAAAGACGGTGCATTCGATTTGATCGGAGCTGGCGTCGAAAGCAAATCTTCATTCGCGGTCGTTGACATCGGTCATGCCGTGAGGTACTCGAGCATTTTCAGCTCGAAACTGCTTAGACTGAAGACATGTCGCTCGAAGACCTCAAAGAGTTAGAAGTCAATCTTGATCGTGAACTAACCGAGCTGCCTCTTTGGAAACAGCCAGTTCGTGTGGTCTTATTCGCGATGCACTTCTGTGTCTACAATTTCTTCCGAACGGAATCCGCAAAGGCAATCGCTGTGGCGGGACGTATCTCACACCTCATTCATCTCATTGCAGCATGCCCCGCTGAGCCGACAGGCGAAAGCTCCATGGACGCTTTCGTCGCGTATAGAGAGGTCGATCCCGATCTCAGTCAGACAATGCTGGCGATCAACTATGGGCATTTTTCCGAGGTGATGCCACAGGCTCACCGCGGGTTCTATCGTGTCACCGCTCTTGGCCCAAAGCACCTGCGTCTGGAACATCAATCTACGGAAGCCGCCGATTCTGAGACGAGAGACATTCTACTGAGTGAACTGGCGCTGTCACATGCCACCGCCCAACACCCTGATGTGCGATCTGAGATCGCGAAACTTGCGCTGACGCTTCCACGCGCCGACGTGAAGCTGATCGCAAGCGTGATGGGATCCTACATCCATCACTACCTGACATCAGTGAACGAGCCAGAGTTTCTCTCCGATTCGGTGATGCGCAATGCATTCGGAGTCAGCAACGCCGAGTTTGCTAGATTCAAGGCGTTCCTACTCACTATAGGAAACTACGCAGTTGATCTTTCACGAGCCGTGGAAGATCGTTTGCGTGCTGCGGGTGGAGATGCACCTGAACTGGAAGCCGAGTGGTTGGAATGGATCAGCGTCTGCTGGACAGAGGACCATGTCCGCCATCTCGCACGCAACCTAGTAGGCATAAGCGACGAGGTTATAACCAAGCTTTTCGCCGTATTCGGATTGAACTTCAGATCAACACCGCCCGACACCAAGAATGGCGGCGATGGCTACTTTCCGCCTTTAGCGCTGCTGCCGGGAAATGGGATTCTTATTGGACCTTATTTCACATGGTTCTTCTCCCACGCCCGGAATGCTCTGTATGCTCTGCAGCGAATCGATCAAAGGAGATTTGACAACGTGGTCTCCGGGGATCTCGAGCCCCAACTAATTCGCAACGCTGAGGCGCTGTTGCAGCGCTTGCCTGGATTGAAGCTGAGGGCGAACGTGGTTTGGGGGGCCGGCGAAATTGATCTGCTAGTTTTCGAGCCGGTGACGAATACAGTCGTACAGATACAGGCGAAAGCGCCGATCGCTCCTTATGGCGCGCGAATGGTCGACCGGCTCGAAGGACGCATCGAAGAAGGCATCCATCAGCTTCGAAGCTTTCGAGCGCTCCCACAAGAGGAAATCGACTCCATCGTCTCGCGAGCAGTGGGGCAGACGGTGAGTGGGGTGAAGGTGGTCGATGTTCTCCTTGCTCGATCGTGCTTCGGTACCCATCGCACCTGGTCAATGGCATCCGATATCTGCTTCTTGTCCTTGGCGGTCCTTTCTGACCTCACAAGGAGTGGTCAAACTAATCGACCTACGAGCATTGCTGACTTGCCTAAAGCAGCCAAACACTGTCTCGATGGCGTGATTGCGAATTCGAATCCGGTATGGACCCACAAACCTCTCGTGCTTGGGAAATGGACTTTGGATGTTCCAATGCTGGACTTCAATCAGAACTACGTCGATGCGGAACGACGACGTGTATGGTCGATGTAGGGGAGGCATCCGGCAGCTAACAGCATTGCTCGAACCTATAGAGCTCGAAGGATGGAAATGCTCACATGGCGACGCATGATAAGGCAACGCATGAGCACGCACGGCAGCAGATTGAGGCTATCAGCTGCCTACAGTTCCCATTTCTGGACGAGATACTCCGCAATGGAGGCTGACGACACGGTTCGCCGGCAGTTCCTTCGCTCGTTGCGAATGTGGAGGAACTGATCTTGCGTCCGAAGCTTAGCATCCTTCCGAGGATCTAAAAGCCAATCGTAGAGACGGCTCTTGCCGAGAGTAAACTAACACGTTATGGTCACCCTCCAGCAGCGGCTTCGAGAACTGGGCAAGGAAACATTCGAATTCTTTGTGCATCAGCTGCTTCTCAAGAAGTATCCGGGCGCCGACATTAAAAAATCCGAGGGATCGGGAGGCGACCAAGGAATCGATAGCTTTTCTGGCGATCTCTCGGATGGCCCCTCCATATGGCAATGCAAGCATTTTCCTGACCGAATTCGTCAGGCTCAGAAAAGGCAGATCCTTCGGTCCGTTGAAATCGCATTTAAATCTCACCGGCCGAAGCGTTGGACTCTCTGCGTTCCCATCGACCTTCGTACCGAAGAACACAAATGGTTCCAAGCTGAGGTGATCAACAGATACAAGGGACTTGCCACTATTGAGTTGATGGGAGCAGCTGAGATGCTCGAAGAGCTTATCAGCAACCGGCCGTTGCGCGATGCCATTTTCGAGGACAATTCCATCTCTAATGCATTGAGCCTTCGGCAGATCGCTCTCGGAACCGGAAGCAGATCCCTTCAGCAAAGAGAGCAGCTGACCGTTGAAATGGCCCAACAGTTTCTAGAAGGCAATCTCGATCTTGAGCCCCGCCTCCAGCCGATTATGACTATTGGACTGTCGTGTCCACCTTATCGCAATGGCAGCATGGCGGGCTCGGTATTCTCGGTCAGGCGGGGGCCGATGGCTATTGACTATATTCCACGTGACCCTACTTCCTACAAACTTGACCCCCTCTCTCTTCAAGTAACACTGAGTCGCACCTATTCGAACAAGCTTCAAAAATCTATCGATACCGGATTACCGTTTAAATTCCCTGCAGGCGCAATCCTAAAACTAGATTCGGAATCGCCTCTTCTGCGCCACCTTCTTAGAACACACGACCCGACGCAGCTGGAAATGGAGATACGCCCTGAGGTTCCAGCCGGGTTTGTAGCGAAGGAACATCCCATGCGCTTTCTTACGGGCTCGCCAGTCGGATCCATAGAGCTCTCCTACGTACCATTCAAGGTGACTCAATTCGGGCGGAAGGAGATCGTCCTACTAAGCTGCTCTCGCCTTCCAATAGAGATCTCCATAAGGCTTGAAACTCCGCCGAATCCCGGAGCGAACATCACGATCCGAGCGCTCATTCCAGGCGCCGATGCAATTGACCTCTCCAAAGTGTTCGAGTTTCTCCACGGCTTAGAACGGACTGGAAATCTGGAAGTCCTGAGCTTCGATCCGCCAGGTCCCTTGTTTAGCGAAGTCGGGCGATTCTCCAACAAGCTCAAGATCTCGGCCAAACTCAAGAAGATCGTGTCGGACGCAGCCCTGATCTCTTCATACTTTCAAGTTCCCCTAAGAATTCCGGACGAAATTACGCAACACGATCTACACAAGATCCAAACGCTAAAGCAAATTGCCACTGGCGAGGCAATGACTGAGATGGTAATTTCGGCGAACCTGATCAAAGAGTCAATGTATGCGGATAATGCGATAAAGTTTTTGAGCGGAACGCCGATGTTGACCCGAATGGAGAATCCCACCGGTTGGGAGAAGATCGAGCTTTTTGGTCAGACAATAGATTCCGGTCCCATCGCCCTTACGGCCAAAGACGTCACAATTTTGGACGGAGAAGCGACTCTCAAGAAATACCTGGATGCTCCCGAAGGAGCGGCAATCGACTGGAAAGGAGTCTGTAATGGGGAGTGCCGGTTTGTTGCGAGCACGAGTCCCCAAGAAGCCGATGCAGGTCTATGGTCGTTTCTCTCCGAGACAACAGAAGGCGATTCCCAGATCTAATTGTTTCTTACCGCTCGCAATTCTCGGGGCGGTATTGAAGTCTTGGTTGGGTGATCCGCCGTTTGCGAGAACGGCGGACGTTCGCGCTATGCACGTCGCTTCGTTGCGTCGGGGCGCGAACACGTCTAATGGGCTATTG
>Ga0193717_1002401_pt1 | contig 10842 bp, 9 predicted proteins | sample U2c2metaG_FD_145900 | JGI IMG/M metagenome (GOLD analysis project Ga0193717, IMG submission 145900) | Soil microbial communities from a riparian zone of the East river system, Colorado, United States - U2c2 | ecosystem: Environmental > Terrestrial > Soil > Riparian zone | place: USA: East River...
TCGACTGGCTGTCCAGCAGCACCGCGCTGTTCTCGGTGGTGCTCGTTGACCTGTGGATCTTCACGCCGTTCGTGGCGATCCTGGTCCTGGCCGGCATCCGGTCCCTGCCCAAGGAGCCGTTCGAGGCCTCCGAGGTCGACGGTGCCAGTTGGTTCTACATGTTCCGCAAGCTGATGCTTCCGATGCTGTGGCCCTACATCCTGGTCGCGGTCATCTTCCGATTCATGGACAACCTCAAGGTGTTCGACCACATCTACGTGCTCACCGCAGGCGGCCCCGGAGTGGCCACCCGCACGCTGCAGATCGGCGCGTTCGAGGACTCGATCATCAACCTCGACTACTCCCGTGGCAGCACCTACATGCTGCTGCTCTGGATCATCGTGTTCATCACCGCGCGCTACCTGGTCAGCGTGCTCGGAAAGGCGCAGCGTCGCGCTGCGGGAGCGGAGTCCTAGAGACCATGAACCTCACCAAATTAAAGCCGAGCCGCAGTGAGCTCCTGCCCGGCCAGAAGCGGCTGTCGCCGGGATCGGTGGTCGCCGACGTCGGTCTGATCGGCTGGTTCCTGTTCTCGCTCTTCCCCATTGCGTGGATGGTGATCCTGGCGCTCAAGAACGCCGAGGAGCAGACCACCACCTACTTCCAGTTCAGTCCGACCTGGTCGAACTTCGCGACGGTGCTGTCCGACAAGGGCACCCAGATGACCAGCGTCGACTTCAAGGCCGCACTGCTGACCAGCCTGCTCAACTGCGGTGGCGCCGTGATCGTCTCGCTGGTGATCGGCATCCCCGCGGCATACGCGGCGGGCCGCTGGAAGTACAAGGGCAGCAACGACTTGATGTTCCAGATGCTGTCGTTCCGGTTCGCGCCCGAGCTGATGGTCATCGTCCCGCTGTTCGTGATCTACAACCAGATCGGGCTCTTCGACACCAAGGTCGGCATGATCTGGGTGCTGCAGCTGGTCACCATGCCGTTGGTGGTGTGGATCCTGCGGTCCTACTTCGAGGACCTGCCCGCAGATCTAGAGCAGGCCGCGCTGCTTGACGGCTACACCAGGACGCGGGCATTCGTGATGGTGGCGCTGCCGATCGTGCGTCCCGGCATCGCCGCCGCGGCCCTGCTGGCGTTCATCTTCGCCTGGAACAACTACGTATTCCCGTTGATCCTTGCCGATAGCAACGCGGGCACGGTCACCGTCGCGATCACCAAGTTCCTCGGCGGCGGCGGGCAGGCGTACTACAACCTGACGGCCGCTGCGGCGATCATCGCAGCGCTGCCACCACTGATACTTGCGTTGACCATCCAGAGATACCTGGTGCGGGGCCTGTCATTCGGGGCGGTGAAGGCCTGATGGCCACCGTATCGCTCACGGGCCTGTCCAAGTCCTTCGGAAAGACCAGCGCTGTGCATGACCTCTCGGTCGACATCGCCGACGGCGAGTTCTTCGTCATCCTCGGGCCCAGTGGCGCAGGCAAGACGACGACCCTGAAGTCGATCGCCGGCCTGGTCGACATCGATGCAGGCACGGTGACCATCGGTGGCAACGACGTCACCCGGGTCGAGCCGTACCACCGCAACGTCGCGATGGCCTTCGAGAGCTACGCGCTGTACCCGCAGAAGACCGTCAGCGAGAACCTGGCCTCGCCGCTGAAGTCGGGTCGCACCGGCAAGTACAGCGAGGCGCAACGCGCCGAGCGGATCGACCAGGTGACCACGACACTCGGAATCAACGCTCTGCTCAAGCGCTTTCCGCGGGAACTGTCCAACGGGCAGCGGCAGCGGGTGGCCTTGGGTCGCGTGCTGGTGCGGCCCGCGGACGTCTATCTGCTCGACGAACCGCTGAGTCACCTGGACGCCAAGCTGCGGGCGGCGATGCGCGCCGAGCTGAAGCAACTCGGGGCGATGTCGAAGACCACGACCGTCTACGTCACCCACGACTACCAGGAGGCGCTGGCGCTCGGGGACCGCATCGCGGTCCTGCGGGAGGGCTCGCTGGTGCAGATCGGTACGCCAGAGGAGATCTGGCGTCGACCGGCGGACACGTTCGTCGCGCGTGCCCTCGGACAGCCCGAGATCAACATCCTCGACGGCATCGTCGACGACGGTCGGGTTCGGTTGGGCAGCGACTCCGCCGCCTTCGACCTGCCGTTGCCCGCCGACGTCCGCCGCTCGACGGGGGACCGGGTGCGGGTGGGGCTGCGGCCCTGCGACATCCACGTCGTCGGTGCGGATTCGACGTCGGCGCGGCTGAGTGGCACGGTGCGGCTGGCCGAGCGTCTCGGCCGCAACATCGAGCTGACGGTGGACGTCGGAGGCGAACAGCTCATCGTGCTGTCGTCGGGCCGCGAAGGCGTCGACGAGGGCTCCCGGGTGTCGATGACCGTCGCCGACAACGATGTTCACGTCTTCGCAGCGGGCGACGGTGACACCGCACTGTTGGGTGCGGACGACAACACTCTGGAGGCCGTCCGATGACCACCACCACCGCCGAACGCCCGGCCACCACTACGGCGCAGAGTCTGGCGTTGACCGACCTGGTGAAGACCTACGCCTCCCGCGGCAGGGAGAGCGTCACCGCAGTCAAGGGCATCGACCTGGCGATCGAACCGGGCGAGTTGGTCGCATTGCTCGGCCCGTCCGGCTGCGGCAAGACCACGACGCTGCGCATGATCGCCGGCCTGGAGACCGTGACCAGCGGATCGATCCGCATCGGCGACCGGGAGGTCTCGCAGTTGCCTGCGTCCAAGCGCGGCATCGGCGTCGGCTTCGAGAGCTATGCGCTGTACCCGCCGTTGTCGGTCCGCGAGAACCTGCTGTACGGGCTGAAGGCGCGCAAGGTGAAGGGCGCCGAGCAGATGGTCGCATCGATCAGCAAGCGGCTGGAGATGGACGACCTTCTCGAGCTGCGGCCCGCCAGCCTGTCCAGCGGTCAGAAACAGCGCGTCGCACTGGCGCGGGCACTGGTCAGGAACCCACCGGTGCTGCTCCTCGACGAGCCGTTGAGTCACCTCGATGCCTCTGCACGCCAACGGGTCCGTCGCGAACTGAAGGTGCTGCAGCGCGAATTCGGCTACACCACCATCGTCGTCACCCACGACCAGGTCGAGGCGTTGTCGCTGGCCGATCGCCTCGCGGTGATGGACGCCGGGGTGGTGCAACAGTTCGGTACCCCCGACGAGGTGTTCGACGACCCCGCGAACCTGTTCGTCGCCCAGTTCGTCGGTGAGCCGCAGATCAACGTGCTGCGCGGCACCGTCCGGGCCGAGAACGGTCGGCTGCGCGTCGAGATCGGCTCGGGCGCAGACGTTCTGGAGACCGCGGCGACCGGGATCGCCGACGGTACCAGGGTCACGGTTGGGATCCGGCCGCAGGACTGCGAGCTATCCACCGGGCACGGTCTCGGGATCCGCTCCACCGTGGCCTATTTCGAGCACCTTCTCGAGTTCGGGCTGGCCACCAGCACCGTCGCCGGAGTGGAGGAGGGCATCGTCGTGCAGACACCCGGTCAGGAGAGCTATGAGCCCGAACAGCGGGTCGTGGTGAACGCTCCGCCCGAGCGGGTGTACCTGTTCGACACCGACACGGGGGAGCGACTCCGATGACCAAGCTGTTCGACGATCCCGCCCGGTTCACCGAGGACATGCTCGCCGGATTCCTCGACGCCAACGCGTCCTACGTCGTCGGGGTGCCCGGTGGAGTGGTCCGGGTACGCGAGACCGCGCCAGGCAAGGTAGCCGTGGTGATCGGTGGCGGATCCGGGCACTACCCGGCGTTCTGCGGAACCGTCGGAACCGGCTTCGCCGACGGTGCAGTGGTCGGCAACATCTTCACCTCGCCGTCGGCCGAGGATGCCGCATCGGTGGCCCGCGCCGCACACGGCGACGCCGGCGTGCTGCTCACCACTGGCAACTATGCCGGTGACGTGATGAACTTCGGTCTGGCCGTCACCCAGTTGCGCAGCGAGGGCATCGATGCGCACTACTTCGCCGTCACCGACGACATCGCCAGCGCGCCAAAGGGCGAGGAGGCCAAACGGCGCGGCATCGCAGGCGACTTCACCGTCTTCAAATGTGCATCCGCGGCCGCGGAAGACGGACTGGACCTGGCGGGTGTCATCCGCGTCGCGGAGGCCGCCAATGCCGCCACCCGGACCTTGGGTGTCGCATTCGACGGCTGCACGCTGCCCGGCGCCGACCATCCGTTGTTCACCGTGCCCGACAATCAGATGGGCGTCGGCCTCGGCATTCACGGCGAGCCAGGAGTGGCCGACGAACCGATGCCGTCGGCCGCCGATCTGGCGGTAACCCTCGTCGATGGCGTGCTCGACGACCGGCCTGCCACCGCCTCGAAGCGAATCGCGGTGATCCTCAACGGTCTTGGTCGCACCAAGTACGAAGAGCTGTTCGTGGTGTGGGGCACGATGGCGCGCCTGCTCCGCGAACGCGACTACGAGATCGTCGAACCCGAGGTCGGTGAACTGGTCACCAGCCTGGACATGGCGGGCTGCTCGCTGACCGTGATGTGGCTCGACGACGAACTGGAGAAGTACTGGACCGCACCGGCCGATACCCCGGCCTACCGCAAGGGCGTTGCGGCTACGTCCGATTCGGGTGAGCGTCGCACCGATGCCGCCGACGCAGCCGTCGTCACACCGTATTTGGCCGAACTCGCCGACGACGACGGCCGCTCCGGAGGAGCACTCGTCGCCAGGGCACTGGACGCAATGGCCGCGATGCTGGCCGACGCCGAAGACGAACTGGGCCGCATCGACGCCGTCGCCGGTGACGGGGACCACGGCCGCGGCATGGTCAAGGGGTCCTCTGCCGCCCGTGATGCCGCCGCAAAAGCCGTGCAGGACGGCGCAGGCCAGGGTTCGGTGCTCACCGCAGCAGGCAAGGAATGGGCGTCGAAGGCGGGCGGCACCTCCGGCGTGCTGTGGGGTGCGCTGCTCAACGCGCTGGGTGCGCGGCTCGGTGACACCGGTCGGCCGGACTCGGACGCGGTCGGCGCAGGCATGCGTGACGGGTACGACGCCCTGGTTCGGCTCGGCGGCGCGGCGCCGGGGGACAAGACCATGCTCGATGCGCTGCTGCCGTTCGTCGACGAGTTGCAGCGCGGGGTCGCGGCCGGTGAGCCGTGGCAGCAGGCATGGCGGTCGGCCGCCGACGTCGCCACCGACGCCGCCCGCGCCACAGCGGAATTGCGGCCCAAGGTCGGTCGGGCCCGTCCGCTGGCCGAGCGCAGCGTCGGCACCGTCGATGCCGGCGCCACGTCGCTGGCGATGTGCGCACACGCGGTCGCGGAGTGCTTCGTCCTGACTGCGAAGGGAGATGTGTCGTGACCCCACTGCGCATCGTCGTCGGTTGCGATGACGCCGGATTCGAGTACAAGGAGTCGCTCAAGGGCGATCTGTTGGCCGATGACCGCGTCAGCGAGGTCATCGACGTCGGTGTGGGCGCCGACGAGCACACCGCCTATCCACACGTCGCCGTTGCGGCCGCCCGGCTGGTCGCCGAGGGCAAGGCCGACCGAGCGCTGCTGGTGTGCGGCACCGGGTTGGGCGTGGCGATCAGCGCCAACAAGGTTCCTGGCATCCGGGCCGTCACCGCGCACGACAGCTTCTCCGTGGAGCGGTCGGTGCTCTCGAACAACGCCCAGGTGCTCTGCTTCGGGCAGCGGGTCGTGGGCCTGGAACTGGCCCGGCGGCTGGCCCGCGAGTGGCTGAGCTACGAATTCGACCCTCAGAGCGCATCAGCGGGCAAGGTCGAGGCGATCGAAGGTTATGAGCCGCAACACACCTGATCGGGCGGTTTCGGCGCGTTAGCGGTCGCTGACCGGGCGAAACCGCGCCGACGCCGCATTTCTCGGGGTGAGCTCGAGGGCAACTCGTCACCCAGCGTGCACGAACACGTCACGCCCTGATTGCCGTCAGGCCCGACGACTCAGCGAACGTGCACCTCATGAGCACTGCATCCGTACTCATAGCCGCTGATGAAACCGACGCCGCCGCCTCGGACGTGACCGGGCCGCGCTACACCCTGCTGTTGTCCACCGACCCAGACCTCGTCGACGCCGCACAGCGACTCCGTCACCAGGTGTTCACCTCAGAACCGGGCTTCGAGCTCAAGAGCGACTCCGGTGGTCGTGACGCCGACCGCTTCGACGAGTTCTGCGATCACCTGCTCGTTCGCGAGGACACCTCCGGTGAACTCGTCGGGTGCTACCGGATGCTCCCGCCACCCGGCGCCATCGCCGCTGGCGGCCTGTACACCGCAACGGAATTCGACGTCAGTGCGCTCGACCCGCTGCGGCCATCGCTGGTCGAAATGGGCCGCGCCGTGGTCCGCGACGACCATCGCAACGGCGCGGTGGTCCTGCTGATGTGGGCCGGAATCCTGGCCTACCTCGACCGCTGCGGATACGACTACGTCACCGGCTGCGTGTCGGTCCCGGTCCAGGGCGGTCCCGACGAGACACCGGGCACCCAGATCCGCGGTGTCCGCGACTTCGTCAGGCGCAGACATGCCTCCGAGTACGTCGTGCACCCGTACCGGCCGGTGACGGTGGACGGCAGAGGCCTCGAAGACATCGAGCCCCCTGGCCGGCTGTCCGTTCCGCCACTCATGCGCGGCTACCTGCGCCTGGGCGCCAGGGTCTGCGGCGACCCCGCCCACGACCCCGACTTCGGGGTAGGCGACTTCCCTGCACTGCTGGACAAGCGCCAGGCCGACGTGCGCTATCTCAAGAGACTGCGCTCGGTCTCCCAGGCCGATGGAATGGCAGGGGCCATGACTTCCAGCCTGGGCGACGGAGCGTCACGATGAGCAGTCACGCGCTGACCGACAACCCGTGGCTGCCGCGGGCGTCCTGCGACTCCTCCTGCATCCGGTGCGACGCCTCACACGGATCCCGACGCGCGGTCGTCGCACTGCGCACCTCGGTCCGCATCGCGTGCGCCATGGTGATCCTCCCCGCGGCTGCGCTGCTCGCGGTTCCCATGCCCGGCAAGTCGAAGGCCCAGCGCATCTACTGCCGAATGATGTTGCGATGCCTCGGGGTGCGAGTCACGGTGTCCGGTGGACCGATTCGCAACCTGTCCGGCGTGCTGGTGGTCAGCGGCCACGTGTCCTGGGTCGACGTCTTCACCATCGGTGCCGTATTGCCGGGCTCGTTCGTGACGCGCGCCGACCTGGTGGACTGGCCCGCACTTGGCTTCCTGGCCCGCCTCATGAAGGTCATCCCGATCGAACGTGCCAATCTGCGCCGCCTTCCCGACGTGGTGCAGGCCGTCGCCGACAGACTGCGGGCCGGGCAGACCGTCGTGGCCTTCCCGGAGGGCACCACGTGGTGCGGACTGGGCTACGGCCCGTTCCGGCCCGCCATGTTCCAGTCCGCTGTCGACGCGGGCCGCCCGGTGCAGCCGCTGCGCCTGACCTACCACCATCGCGACGGTGCGCGGTCTACCGTGCCTGCGTTCATCGGCGACGACTCGTTGATGGCTTCCGTGCGCCGGGTGATCACGGCCAGGCGCACGGTGTGCCACGTGCAGGTCCAGTCGCTGCAGCTGCCGGGTGACGACCGGCGTGATCTGGCCGCGCGATGCGAGTCGGCGGTGCGCGGGTGGTCCTCGCACGACGACAAGAACACGGTGCACACCGCCGGAGGGCACGAGCTGGTCGCCTGAGGCGGGTTGGTCGTTTCGACTGCGCTCACCGTCGTGATTCGGCCGGATAGGGCAGTCGGTGGCCTGGCCCGTAAACTGGGCGGGTTATGAGCGCCGTCTACCTCGATCACGCCGCCACTACCCCGATGCACCCCGCTGCCATCGAGGCGATGACGGCGGTGCTGGCGACGGTCGGCAACGCATCGTCGCTGCACACCACCGGCAGGGCGGCGCGCCGGCGCATGGAGGAAGCGCGCGAGACGCTGGCCCAGCTGCTTGGTGGTAGGCCGTCCGAGGTGATCTTCACTGCCGGCGGCACAGAGAGCGACAACCTGGCCGTCAAGGGCATCTTCTGGGCGCGACGTGACGCCGACCCGCGCCGCCGCAGGATCATCACCACTCCCATCGAGCACCACGCCGTACTCGACGCGATCGAATGGCTTGCCGAGCACGAGCACGCCGAGGTGACGTGGCTGCCGGTCGGCCCCGACGGCTCGGTCACCGCGGCGGCATTGCGCGAGGCACTTGCCGAACACGACGACGTCGCCCTGATCTCGATCATGTGGGCGAACAACGAGGTCGGCACCATCATGCCGATCGCAGAATTGGCGGCCGTCGCCGCGGAGTTCGACATTCCGATGCACAGCGACGCAATTCAGGCGGTCGGCCAACTGCCGGTCGACTTCGCCGCCAGCGGGCTTTCGGCGATGAGCGTGGCCGCGCACAAGTTCGGCGGTCCAACCGGTGTCGGCGCCCTTCTGCTGCGCCGCGACACCGCGTGCATGCCGTTGCTGCACGGTGGGGGACAGGAGCGCGACGTCCGCTCCGGCACACCGGATGTCGCAGGCGCGGTGGCCATGGCCGCCGCCGCCCGCATCGCGGTGGATGGACTCGACTGCTACCGGGCCAGGATCTCGGCGCTGCGGGACCGGTTGATCGATGGTGTCCTGGATGCCATCGACGACGTCGGCGTCAACGGTGCGGTCGGCGGGCAGCGCCTGCCAGGCAACGCGCACTTCACCTTCCGCGGGTGCGAGGGCGACGCGCTGCTGATGCTGCTGGACGCCAAGGGCATCGAGTGCTCGACCGGTTCGGCGTGTACCGCCGGTGTTGCGCAGCCGTCACACGTCTTGATCGCGATGGGCGCCGACCCGGCCAGTGCCAGGGGATCGCTGCGACTGTCGTTGGGACACACCAGCACCGAGGCCGACGTCGACGCGGCGATTGCCGTGCTGCCCGCCGCGGTGGCACGGGCCCGGCAGGCCGCGCTGGCCAGCGCGGGACACGGGAAGTAGACATGCGCGTTCTGGTCGCGATGAGCGGCGGTGTGGACTCCTCGGTCGCCGCCGCCCGCATGGTCGACGCCGGGCACGACGTCGTCGGCGTGCACCTGGCGCTGTCGTCGGCACCCGGAACCCTGCGTACCGGTTCTCGCGGGTGCTGCTCGAAGGAGGACGCCGGGGATGCGCGACGCGTCGCCGACATCCTCGAGATCCCGTTCTATGTCTGGGATTTCGCCGACCGCTTCAAAGAAGACGTGATCGACGACTTCGTGGAGTCCTACGCGCGTGGCGAGACCCCGAACCCATGCGTCCGCTGCAACGAGAAGATCAAGTTCTCCGCCCTGTACGCCCGCGCACTGGCGTTGGGTTTCGACGCCGTCGCCACCGGGCACTACGCGCGACTCTCGGATGGCCGCCTGCGCCGCGCCGTCGACGGCGACAAGGACCAGTCCTACGTGCTGGGTGTGCTGACCGCAGAGCAGTTGCGGCACGCGGTGTTCCCGATCGGTGACACCCCCAAGCCGCAGATCCGCGAGGAAGCCGCGAACCGTGGGCTGGCCGTCGCCGACAAGCCCGATAGCCATGACATCTGCTTCATCCCGTCCGGTGACACCCAGGCGTTCCTCGGCGCCCGCATCGGGGTACGCCGCGGGTCGGTGGTCGATGGCGGTGGCACCGTGCTGGCCGAACACGATGGCGTGCACGGCTTCACCATCGGCCAGCGCAAGGGTCTTGGCATCGCAGGCCCGGGGCCGGACGGGCGTCCGCGCTACGTGACGGGGATCGACGCCGAGACCGGCACCGTGCATGTCGGCGATGCCGCCGAGCTCGACGTGTGGACGCTGACCGGTGAACGGCCGGTGTTCACTTCGGGTTTCGCGCCCACCGGTCCAGTGGAGTGCGAGGTACAGGTCCGCGCCCACGGCGGCCTCGCCACGGCCGTCGCCGAACTCCGCGACGGAGTGCTTGTCGCCGAGCTGCGCAGCCCGCTGCGCGGTGTGGCCCCCGGCCAGACGATGGTCCTCTACCGCCCTGATGCCGACGGCGACGAAGTGATCGGCAGCGCGACCATCGGTGCCACCACGTCCTAGGCCTTGCCGCGTGAATTGGCTCTGCGCACGGGGTGCGGCCCACTCGCAACCGGTGGCCCTGGACGCAGAGTCAACGACAGCGGTGCAGCCAAGGCTAGCGTCGCTCGTCGTAAACCGATCCGAGTAGCGTTAGCCCACTGCGAATCGCGGCCTCGTCGATCGAACCGTAGCCGAGAACCAAAGCCGGTGGCGCAGAACTGGAATCGCTGAAATGCCAACTCGCTCCCTCGATGTGCAGACCCCGACGGCGGGCGGCCTCGACGAGGCCCGATTCGTCGATTCCACTCGGCAACTGCACGTACAGATGCAAGCCCGCGGCGACGCCAGTGGGCAGCGCACCCGGCAGCGCCGTCGAGATCGCATCCAGCGTCGCGTCGCGTCGACGCCGATAGATCGGACGAACCCGACGGAGATGGCGGGTGAGCCCACCGGCGCTGATGAATCGCGCCAGCGCCAGCTGCTCGAGCATCGTCGTTCCCATGTCGTCGAGCACCTTCTCGCGAATGACGTCGTCGACGAGCCTGCGTGGCAACACGATCCATCCCAGCCGCAGTGCTGGAGTGAGGGTCTTGCTCGCACACCCCGCATAGGCCACCTGTTCCGGTGCCAGGCCCTGAAGCGCGCCGATGGGTGCACGGTCGTATCGGAACTCCGCGTCGTAGTCGTCCTCGATGACCAGCCCATCGTGGTCGTGAGCCCATTCGACGAGCGCCGCGCGCCGCTGCGCGCTCAACACCGCTCCGGTCGGATACGAATGCGCGGGTGCCACCAACACGGCGCCGACCTTCTGTTCCGCCAGCTGCGC
>Ga0193717_1002402_pt1 | contig 10841 bp, 10 predicted proteins | sample U2c2metaG_FD_145900 | JGI IMG/M metagenome (GOLD analysis project Ga0193717, IMG submission 145900) | Soil microbial communities from a riparian zone of the East river system, Colorado, United States - U2c2 | ecosystem: Environmental > Terrestrial > Soil > Riparian zone | place: USA: East River...
TGCTGTCGATTGCCGCGGTCCTGGCGATCCTGCTGGCGATCCAGGAACGCGCCCTGCGCCGCAGCCAATTCAAGCATTGGTTGCGCGCCCTGCCCCCGCTCACCCTTGCCGAATCGCTGCTGTTCCGCATGATCGCCGCCGGTTTCGCGCTGCTTACGCTTACCCTGCTCACCGGCGTGCTGTTCGTCGATAACCTGTTTGGCCAGCACCTGGTGCACAAGACGGTGCTGTCGATCATCGCCTGGGCGATCTTCGGGGCGTTGCTACTGGGACGCTGGCGTTATGGCTGGCGCGGTGGGCGTGCGGTGAACCTCACCTTGCTAGGCATGGGAACGCTGTTCCTGGCCTTCATCGGTACCAAATTCGTGCTGGAGCTGGTGCTGCACCGGACGCTCTGAGCCAGCGCCGGTGCAATACCGCGTGATCGCGCGTTAGGCGCCGCTGCCCTAGGCCGTCGTCAGGTCGACGATATGCTCCGCCACGGACGCCGCTCCGTCCCGATTGGCCGGACTGTGCGAACAGGCATTATTGTGCCGATGCGTTTCCGGGGCGTTTTGCGCCATTGCTGGAGGGCTGCTGCCTGTCAATCCTATTTGAGGTGGCGGTGGCGGAGGCGGCGGAGGGGGCGGATACGATGGGCTGATAAGCAAAGGGAGTGGCATGCGTGTATTGCTCCTTGTTGTGGAGACTCAACGCTAGATCACGATGGCTGACGCCGCTTCCATATTCCGCCTACGTACTGACATCCGGACCAACCCATCGCCTGCGCGCCTTGGTGACATGGCACCAGAAACACCGAGGTGCCGGTCTCCTTGGCAAACCGCATGAGCCGCGCGGCGGACTCGCGCACCTGGCTTACAACGATGCTATCGCGCATACGAACCCATTGCTTTCAGCATCCGCCCCCAGCGATGTAGGTCGCCTGCCCTGCTCGCCTTCAGCGTGCTGTAGCGCTCATCGATCAGACGAACATCATGCCCATGGCGCGCGCTCGATTGAAGAAGGCACTACTGCCTTGGTTGGTCTCAAGCCCGCGGTAGATGCGCATATGATCCTCACCTCGCGCTATCTGCTTGAATAGTCGGTCCATGTCGTTGATCTCCAGCAACGCAGGCCAGCTGATGCCAACGCCTGACCCGGCGGCGCGGTATACCTCGCCGATACAGACACCCGCGCTAGCGGCGAGAAGAGCGGAACCATGACTCAACGCATTCCTCTTACCGACGATCCAGTCGCGACAGGTCTGGCTATTAATGCCGAAATGATCGGCACGCGATGCCACCGGCACCTGCAGGAGAGCCGCATTGTAGTCTTCGTAGCCGTCCATGAACCCGGCCGCCATCGATTCCTCGCGCCATGGATGCGCCTGGTCATTCCGTTCCAGCGCAGCGATACACGCCCACTCCAGCGTCTCTCGGCGCGAACTGGACAGTTGTCGGCCAGCCATCACTTCGTCCACCGTTTTACCATTCAGAAAATCGTTTCGTGCGTGCGTTGCAATGGCAAGGCGTTCCAGCTCGTCTAGGAACAGATTTCGACCGATCTCGTATCGCTCGATGACGGCGGGACAAGGTTCTCCCGCGATCACCGCTTCGCTAGCCGGGCCTGCGCAGATGGCACCCATGAGCGCAGTGACTTCCTCCGACCCCGTAATGGCGTAGTCGACAGCCACCGAACGCCAGTCCTTGCGTTCCGCGACCACGGCCTGCGCGCCCTTGATGAAGCGGCCTCGCCATTCGTCAATTTCGCTAAAGTAGAATGACAAGCGATCCGCGGGGCCCTCGATCGCGAAATACGACCGGTCAATGGACTCCGCTTCGGTGCACAACAGCCGCAGGCCCGGGTGCTCGTGCGCTTGTAGCGTCTCCCTGGCCGCGCGGACAAGCTCATCGAGGCAGTTGACTTCCCTGTTGGCGTCGCGCGGTTCGCAAAAAGCATCGATGAAGCAGGCACGCCACGCGAGGCTGATCAGCGGCGCAGGGCGGCGCGCGGGCGGCAACTGCAGGATGGTTGGCCGTCCCTCGCGACTGGATTCGACCGACCCCAACACGCGCCTGAAGGTCGACCGCTCATTGACGCGCCTGACTTCGTGTATGAGTGCGTTGCTGGCCAGCCGGCTTCGGAGGTGCTCATGGGATTCGCGATTGACCAGCGCGAGCGTTGCCAGCTCCGCCGTGGGAATGCCTTCATCACCCTGTTTCCGATCCAGCACCTGGTTCTCGATGACTATCTTGAGCGCCAGCGCCCTGGGGTATTCTGGCGCCGGCGCCTGCACGCCATGGTCGCGCCTGACATCGACGTTGCGAACGGCAATGAGATTCGTAGCGCGTGGCGCTGGCGGGGCGCTCACCCCGGATGCCGCCATACTGCTGGCGGTTGGAAACGCATGTATTGAGGGAGTCACGATAAGTCGACCGGATGAGTGGCGACTTTTATACCGGCGGTACAGTGCGTGCGCTTTCAGGTTTTAACCATCCGCTCTATGCAGCATGGTTATCCGTTCATAGCTTGGCTGATTGCATCGCCAAGGCGATCGACCGCGACGATTTCCATCTCGCCAATGTGCGTGCGTTTCGGCGCGTTGGCCTTCGGCACGATCGCACGCCTGAAGCCGTGCGTCGCCGCCTCCTTCAGGCGCTCCTCGCCGTTAGGCACGGGCCGGATTTCGCCCGACAGGCCTACCTCACCGAAGGCCACCGTTTTCTCTGGCAACGGCCGATCACGGAAGCTCGAGAGCACGGCGAGCAGCGTGGGTAGATCGGCGGCGGTCTCCTGCACGCGGATGCCGCCGACGACGTTCACGAACACATCCTGATCGTAAATGGCCAGGCCGCCATGCCGATGCAGCACGGCCAGCAACATCACCAGGCGGTTCTGCTCCATGCCCAGTGCCACGCGGCGCGGATTGCCCAGCGAGGATTGGTCCACCAGCGCCTGCACTTCCACCAGTAACGGACGCGTGCCCTCGCGGGTGACCATCACCGCGCTGCCGGAGGTGGGGCCTGAGTGCGTGGAAAGGAAAATCGCCGACGGGTTGGGTACCTCGCGCAGGCCCTTGTCGGACATGGCGAACACGCCCAGCTCGTTCACCGCGCCGAAGCGGTTCTTGAAGGCGCGCAGCACGCGAAAGCGGCTGCCGGATTCGCCTTCGAAATAGAGCACGGCGTCGACCATGTGCTCGAGCACGCGGGGGCCTGCGATGCCGCCCTCCTTGGTGACATGGCCCACCAGGAACACCGAGGTACCGGTTTCCTTGGCAAAGCGCGTGAGCCGCGCAGCGGACTCGCGCACCTGGCTGACCGAGCCTGGGGCTGCCGTGAGGGTTTCGGTCCAGATGGTCTGGATGGAATCGATGACCAGCACGCGCGGCCGTGTGGCCAGCGCCTGGTCCAGGATGCGTTCGATGCAGGTTTCGGCCAGTGCCCTGAGCGGCGCCAGGGGCAAATCCAGGCGCTGGGCGCGGCCGGCCACCTGGGCCAGGGATTCCTCGCCGGTCACGTAGACGCTGGGCAGGATCGCGCCGAGGGTGCCGAGCATCTGCAACAACAAGGTGGACTTGCCGATGCCCGGATCGCCGCCGATCAACACGACGGAGCCATCGACCAGGCCACCGCCCAGCACGCGATCGAGTTCACCAATGCCGGTTTTCGTGCGGGACTCAGCCGTGAGCGCGACCTCGGTGAGCGCCGTCACCTTCGGCGCACCGGCCGCTTCGCCGGCATAGCCGCGACGCGCCCCCGCACCGGCCACCACCGCCTTGGCCGGCTGCACCACGAATTCGCTCAGCGTGTTCCAGCCATTGCACTCGATGCACTGGCCCTGCCATTTGTTGTGTTCCGCACCGCAATCGGTGCAGACATAGGCGGTTTTCGCCTTGGCCATGGGATCGAGTGTCCTGATGGGAAGTGGTGACGATAACGCGATGCCGTCTCAACAATTGAGCCGGCTAGCTGTCGTCCTCGACGAACAGCACGCGGCGGGTCATGCCGCAGGTGAGGTCGTAGGAAATGGTGCCGGCGTGCGTGGCGATGGTCTCCACCGGAAGTGACTCACCCCACAGCACCACGCGGTCGCCAACCTTCGCCCCGGGTGCGGCGCGCAGGTCGAGGGTGATCAGGTCCATCGATACACGGCCCACCAGCGGCACGCGAACACCATCGACCTCAACCGGCGTACCGGCCGACGCACTGCGTGGATAGCCATCGCCGTAACCGATGGCGGCCACGCCGATACGCATGTCTTCCGGACAGGTGTAGGTGCCGTTGTAGCCCACCCTTTCACCGGCGGCGACCTGGTTGATCGCCACCAGGCGCGTGGCCAGGGTCATGGCCGGGCGGAATCCGAGATCGCTGCCGGATTTTCCTTCCACGACCGACAACCCGTAAAGAAGTCCACCCGTGCGTACCCATTGCCCCTTCGCATCCGGCCAGCCGACCACGCCAGCGGAATTGGACAGCGACCGGGGAGCGTCGATGCCGTCGATGGCGGCGCGGAAACGCGCCAGCTGTGCCGCCGTGACTTCGCCGTCGAACACCTCGGACTCGGCGAAATGGGTCATCAGCCCCACCTGCGGATGCACGCCGGGCATGGCCACCAGGCGTGCATGGATATCGTGTGCCAGCTCAGGGGCGAACCCCAGGCGATGCATGCCGGTATCGATCTTCAACCACACGCGCAGGCGGCCACGGTTCGGCTGCGCCTCGCCCAGCAAGGCCAGCTGCGATTCGTGGTGAATGGCGGCCTCGAGCTTCAGCCGCTGCATCTCGGGAACATCGGTGGGGGAGTCCGGGCCCGACAACACCACGATGCGTTGCTTATGCCCCGCTGCGCGCAAGCGCAAGCCGTCAGCGATGGCGGCCACGGCGAAGGCCTCGGCCTCGCCGTCCAACGCACGGGCGACGCGCTCCAGGCCGTGCCCGTAGGCATCGGCCTTGACCACGGCCATCACCTGCGCGGGCGCGGCGAGTTCGCGCAGCCTGCCCAGGTTATGGCGCAGGGCGCCCAGGTGGATGGTGGCAACGGTGGTGCGGCTCATCGGGGTCCTTCAGTGCGACGCCCGTTGATGGTGCCGCGTCGGGTCAATCAAAGCCACCGATGTATGAATCGGGGGCGTAGTTCTCGAACTTGGTGTAGTGGCCAAGGAAGGCCAGCTTCACCGTATCGGTGGGCCCGTTACGCTGTTTGCCGATGATGATCTCGGCCAGGCCCTTGTCCGGGGATTCCTTGTTGTAGTACTCGTCGCGGTAGATGAACATGATTACGTCGGCATCCTGCTCGATGGCGCCCGACTCGCGAAGGTCAGACATCATCGGACGCTTGTCGGCACGTTGTTCCAGCGAACGGTTCAACTGCGACAGGGCAATCACCGGAACATCGAGCTCTTTGGCCAGGGCCTTTAGTCCACGCGAAATTTCTGAAATTTCCGTGGCACGGTTCTCCTTGTTCCCGGGCACCTGCATCAGCTGCAGGTAGTCGATGACGATCAGGCCCAGGCCGTGCTCGCGCTGCAGGCGGCGGGCGCGCGAACGCATTTCCACCGGCGACATCGCCGGGGTGTCGTCGATGAAGATCTTCGCATCGGACAGCATGGTGATGGCGGAGGTGACGCGCGGCCAGTCTTCCTCGGCCAGGTCGCCAGTGCGCAGGTGGCTCTGGTGGATACGGCCCAGCGAAGAGATAAGGCGGAACGCCAGCTGGGATGCCGACATTTCCATCGAGAACACCGCCACCGACTTCTTGCCGCGCATGGCGGCCGCCTCGGCGATGTTCAGGGCGAAGGCCGTCTTGCCCATCGACGGGCGCGCGGCCACGATGATCAGGTCCGACGGCTGCAGGCCGGACGTGAGTTCATCCAGGTCCGTGAAGCCGGTGGAGACACCGGTAAGCTGGCCGCGGTTCTCGTAGCGTTGGGACAGCAAGCGAAAGGCCTCCGAGACGGCCGTGCGCATCGAGACGATATCTTTCTTGCCGCGCGCGCCGCTCTCGGCGATCTTGAATACCCGCTGCTCGGCCAGCTCCATCACTTCCTGGACGCTCTTGCCCTCCGGCCGGTAGCCGTCCTCGGTGATCGCCGTGCCGGCATCGATCAGCTGCCGCAGCACGGATTTCTCGCGCACGATGTCGGCGTAGGCGGCGATGTTGGCCGCGCTTGGCGTGGCGTTGGCAAGTTCGATCAGGTAGCTGGCGCCGCCGACGAGTTCGACCATGCCATTGGCATCGAACCAGTCGCCCAGGGTCACCGCATCGCAGGGCATACCCTTGTTGGCAAGTTCGGCGATGGCACGCCAGATCAGGCGGTGGTCCTTGCGGTAGAAGTCGTCTTCGCCGAGCTTGTCGGCCACCTTGTCCATGGCGTCGGGGGCCAGCATCAGGCCACCCAGCACGGCCTGCTCGGCTTCCAGCGAATGGGGCGAGACGCGCAGGGCCTCGATGGCGGCGTTCTGGGACTTACGTTCAGGAACGAACGACATGCGCTGACCTCGAAGCGGGCGAAGCGCCGCTGGTTATGGGGACGATGATACGCGTCCCGGTCTCACAGTCCGAGACAACAAGCTGTGGATAAGCTTGTGTATTGCTGTGGAGTTCCGGTGGATAAAACAGAACGGGCGCCCGAGGGCGCCCGTTCGGCCATGCCTGGCAGGAAAGCTTTACGCTTTCTCGGCCACCACGAAGACCTTGACGGTCGCATGGATGTCGGCATGCAGCGAGACGATCACGTCGTATTCGCCGGTATTGCGGATCGGACCTGCGGACTGGATCACTTCGCTCTTGTCCACGGCGATGCCCTTGGCCGTGAGGGCCTCGGCGATGTCACGGGTGGAGACCGAACCGAACAGCTTGCCCTCGGGGCTGGCGTTCGCGGTGATGGTCACTTCCTGGCCTTCGATCTGGGCCTGGCGGCCCTGGGCGCCGGACAGGTGCTCCTTGGCCTTCGCCTCGTACTCGGCGCGGCGCGCCTCGAACTGGGCGATGTTGACGGCCGTGGCGCGGGTGGCCTTGCCGGTGGGCAGGAGGAAGTTGCGGCCGTAACCGGGCTTGACGCTGACCTTGTCGCCAAGGTCGCCCAGGTTCTTTACTTTCTGCAGCAGGATGAGATCCATGATGATTCCTTTTCGTTAGCGCGGGGTTGCCCGCGCAGCCGTGATGGCTGTCCGAAATCGATGGACGGACCCGCCGTTACGCGGGCCCGTGGGCATCAGATGTCGTGGTTGTCGGTGTACGGCAGCAGCGCCAGGAAGCGGGCGCGCTTGACGGCCGTGGCCAGCTGGCGCTGGTAGCGCGCCTTGGTACCGGTAATGCGGCTGGGGACAATCTTGCCATTCTCGGTGATGTACTGGCGGAGCGTGTTGAGATCCTTGTAGTCGATCTCCTTCACGTTCTCGGCGGTGAAGCGGCAGAACTTGCGGCGGCGGAAAAACTTGGACATGTCGGGCTCCTATCAGTCGTCGTTGTCGTCGGGATCACGGCTGATGCGACGGTCGTCGCTGTCGCCATCGTCGTCACGACGACGCGAACCCTTGGCGTCGTCCTTTTCCTTGCTCTTGATGATGAACGAAGGCTCGATGTCGGCCTCGTCACGCTTGATCACCAGGTGGCGCAGCACCGCGTCGTTGAAACGGAAGCCGGATTCCAGCTCGTTCAGCGCGTTCTGCCCAACTTCGATGTTGAGCATGACGTAGTGGGCCTTGGCCAGGTTCGCGATCGGGTAGGCCAGCTGGCGGCGGCCCCAATCTTCCAGGCGGTGGATCTTGCCGTTGTCGCCTTCGATCAGCGTCTTGTAACGCTCGATCATGGCCGGCACCTGTTCGCTCTGGTCCGGGTGGACCATGAACACGACTTCATAATGACGCATGGTGTCTCCTTGTGGATGTCACCCCTTGCGGGGATGGCAGCCTCCCGCGGGTGCGGTGAGGCAAGTCTTACCGTCCAGACGGACGGCAGCCCACAATAATAGCGTCAAAAGCCCGTGACGGGCAAGCAGCAGCTTAGGCCTGGTCGACCGAGAAGCTCTCGCCGCAGCCGCATTCGCCCACGGCGTTGGGGTTGTGGAAGATGAAGGAGGCGTTCAGGCCCTGGCGCTGGAAGTCGATCAGGGTGCCATCGACCAGCGGCAGGCTGGTATCGCTGACCACCAGGGGGATGCCCTCGACGTCGAGCACCTGGTCGCCCTCGGCGATGCCTTGGGCCAGGTCCACCACGTAGCCGAAACCTGAACAGCCCATTTTCTTCACGCCAAAACGCACACCTGCGGCCCCTGGACTGAGGGCCAGGAAGCTACGCATGCGCTCGCTGGCGGCGGGAGTGATGGAAATGCTCATGGGCGGGTCTTCTGCTGCACTGCATTAGATTATCATGCGGGGTCTTCTTGCGCCCATTTGGGGGCGGCTCGCATGGAGTTTCAAGCAATGGCGGTAGTTAGCGTCAAACAGGCCCTGGCCGGCAAGGCGGCCGATGGTGCGTCCCTGGAAGGGCGCCAGGTGACCGTGCGCGGCTGGGTGCGTACCCGCCGTGATTCCAAGGCCGGGCTGTCGTTCGTGAACCTGACCGACGGCTCCTGCTTCGACCCGATCCAGGTCGTGGCCGCCAATACCCTGCCCAATTACGACGCCGACGTGCTGCACCTCACCGCCGGGGCGGGCTTCATCGCCACCGGAAACCTACCCGATCCAGCCCAAGCAGCACTCGATGGAATTCCTGCGCGAGGTAGCCCACCTGCGCATCCGCACCAACCTCTTCGGTGCCGTATCGCGCGTGCGCCACACCATGATGATGGCGATCCACCGGTATCTCACGGAACAGGGATTCATCTGGGTCAACACCCCGATCGTCACCACGTCCGACGCCGAGGGCGCCGGCGACATGTTCCGGCTGTCCACCCTGGACCTGGCCAACCTCCCCCGCGATGCGGCAGGCAGGATCGACTTCAAGAAGGATTTCTTCGGCCGGGAAGCATTCCTTACCGTGTCTGGGCAGCTCAATGTCGAGGCCTACGCCATGGCGATGAGCAAGGTGTACACCTTCGGCCCCACCTTCCGGGCCGAGAACTCCAACACGCCTCGCCACCTGGCTGAATTCTGGATGGTGGAACCGGAGTTTGCCTTCGCCGACCTCAACGACAACGCCGACCTCGCCGAGGGCTTCCTGAAGGCCATCTTCCGGACGATCCTGGAAGAGCGCGCCGACGACATGGCGTTTTTTGCCGAGCGCGTGCAGCCGGATGCCATTTCACGCCTGGAAGCCTTCATCAAGCAGCCGTTCGAGCGCATCGACTACACCGAGGCGGTTGAAATCCTGCGTAACTGCGGCCAGAAATTCGAGTATCCCGTAGCCTGGGGCGTGGATCTGCAGACCGAGCACGAGCGCTACCTGGCCGAGAAGCACATCGGCCGCCCGGTGGTGGTGATGAACTATCCGGAGGCAATCAAGTCTTTCTATATGCGCCTGAACGACGACGAGCGCACGGTGGCGGCCATGGATGTGCTGGCACCGGGCATCGGCGAGATCATCGGTGGGGCCCAGCGCGAAGAGCGCGTGGACTACCTCGACCGGCGCATGGCGAAATTCGGCCTGGATGCACATACCTACGCCTGGTACCGCGACCTGCGCCGCTACGGCACCGTTCCCCATGCCGGCTTTGGCCTGGGGTTCGAGCGCCTGCTGGTGTACGTGTGCGGCCTTGCCAACATTCGCGACGCCATTCCTTATCCACGTACGGCAGGGAGCGCCGAGTTCTAGACCCCTTGATGCCCATGCCCCTACGAACGACCCACCTTGCCCTGATCACCGCGAGCCTGCTTGCCCTGGCCGGCTGCCATAGCATCGTGCCGCCGAACCTGCGCCCACCGGCGCAGAACCAGGAGGCGGGCCTGGATGCGGCGAAGAAAAAACTCAACGACGCTTCGGCATGCTGCAGCACCTTCGCCGATTTCTCCTTCCAGGACATGCTGCCGCCGGAGCCCCGCCGTTTCGTCGTCAATGACTCAAGCCCGGTGGCCAACCTCAATGGCGACCGAAGTTACTTCCTGGCCTTCCGCCTGCCTACCACGGCGAAGCTGCCGTACAACATCGGCGTGAAGGCCGAGCTCAACGGGCGATGGATGCACTCGTCGTACCTGTTCGCACCCACCCTGGTGGTGCTCGATGAAGCTTTCCAGCCGATCGACTCGAAAGACCTCCAGCTTTGCGAATACATGGGCTGGACGTCCGAAACCAGCGGCGCCTTTGGTGAACTAAGCGTGCAGAGCGACAAGGCGCGGTACCTGGTGGTATACACCTCGCCCAAGCAGTTGCAGGCGCAGACCTATTGGGAGCAGTCGCCAGCAGCGTTCTCGGCCGAGGCCCCGGTGAAAATGACCACCGCGGGCAGCTTCAAGATCCCGCACGGGCCAGTCGGCGTGGTGTACGTAGGCATGCAGAACGACAGCTACCGCCGTGGGATCAAGAACGGCGTGTGCGACAAGACCCCGCAAGGCAACGGCGTGATCTCCACGTTGCGCGATACCATCCCGAAGATCCTCAAGGACGTCGGTACATGAGCAACCCCGGTTCCGCCGTCCTGCTGCTGGCGCTCTATGGTGGCCTGCTGCTGGCCGGCGTGATCTGTTTCCTGCTGCATTTCATCGCCCAGTACCGCATCGCCAGCATCCTGCGCGCGCACTACCCCGACCAGTGGCGCATCATCGCGGTACCCGAAGAGGACCGCGGCAATCCCCTGCGCACCTGGGTGCGCCTGCAGCACGTGCTGCGGTCGGCGGCCCCGGCACTGTTCGAGAACCGCCAGCTCAACCGCTGGCATGGCATCTGGAAGCTCACGCCCTGGCTCGCCTGGCCGTGCTGGCTGG
>Ga0193717_1002403_pt1 | contig 10835 bp, 6 predicted proteins | sample U2c2metaG_FD_145900 | JGI IMG/M metagenome (GOLD analysis project Ga0193717, IMG submission 145900) | Soil microbial communities from a riparian zone of the East river system, Colorado, United States - U2c2 | ecosystem: Environmental > Terrestrial > Soil > Riparian zone | place: USA: East River...
AATCCGAACCGGTATGATCCTGGTGTGACCACCAGCGGGAGCAGCGGCGTTGGCTGTCGGGATGCCGTCATGCGCTTCCGGAGGGTGCTCCGTCGACATTGCGAGCTGGGCATGAGCAGACACCGGTTGCGCCATTATGTCTTTGCGATCGCGGCGGGGTTCTGCGCCATTGCCTCGTCCAGCCTCGCCAACGATTCCTCGGCCGAGCTGTCGGTCGGCGGGCTCGTGTTCACGCGTTCGGCCGATATCTCGATGGAGTCGGAAGAGCTCACGATCAGTCCGGAAACCGTCACGGTCAAATATCAGTTCCGCAATCAGAGCGCCGCGCCGATCACCCTGACCGTCGCGTTTCCGCTACCCGATATCGATCTTTCCGAAGCGGACAATTACGCGTTTCCGGCGAGCGACCCGAACAACTTCGTCGGCTTCGAAACCACCATCGACGGCAAACCGGCCGCGCTGACGATGAACCAGCGTGCGATGCTCGGCACCAAGGATGTCACGGCGGCGCTGCGCGCGGCAGGGATGCCGCTCCTGCCGATCGGCAGCGATCAGAAGAAGTTCTCCGACCTTCAGCCGGCGGTGCGGGAAAAGCTGATCAACGACGGCTTGCTGGCGCAATCCGGCTCCGATGAGCGCGGCCGGCCGCTCTACGAGGCGGCCTGGACCGTGAAGATGTCGGCGGTGCGCCAGCAGACGTTCCCGCCGAACCGGCTCGTGTCGGTCGAGCACCGTTACCGCACGAGCCTTGGGGTCAGCCCGGATACGATCCTGCGCAAGGGCTTGCGCCAGAACAAGGCGATGGAGAGCGAAGTCGACCGCTACCGCAAGCAATACTGCGTAACGGACGGCTTCCTGGCGAGTCTCGACAGGCTCGCAGGGGCTGCGGAGGGGAATACCGCGAAGCTGAAGGAATGGCGCATCAGCTACGTGCTCAAGACCGGCGCCAACTGGGCGGGCCCGATCAAGTCGTTCCGGCTGATCGTCGACAAGGGCAAGCCTGAGCGCATCGTCAGCTTCTGCGCACCCAACATCAAGCCGCTGTCGCCGACCCAGACGGAGGCGTCCGCGACGAATTTCACGCCCGACAAGGACCTGAGAATTCTCATCGTCGGGCGAATGTGAACTGGCGGCCGGGATTGAGCGGAGCTCAATCGGAATTCAAATCTTGCGGAATTCAAATCTTGCCACGCAGGTGCGCGAGCGCCTTGTCGATGCCTTTGACCGGAAAGTTGAAGTTGACCTGATTGCCGTTGATGGCCTGCACGGTCACCTGCGCGGTGGACGCGGCCCCCATGTCGCGCAGCAGGTTATTATCAAGGACCTGCGAGGCAGTGCATTGCCCGTTGTCGCAGGTTTCGAATGGGAGAGTCCGCTCGGCGGCTTTTTCCAGCCTCAGCTTCACGCCCGGCGCAATCGTGACGCCCGTCGGCGTCTGCAGGACCGTCACGAGCTGCTTGTTGTCATTGATGAACACCACCCACGTCAGGATCACCTGATTGGAGCCGGATTGCTGCACCTGCAATTGGGCCGCGCAGGTGCGCTTTTTCGGACCTTCGAATTCGTTGCACGTGGCGGTCCAGCTATCGAACTTGAGGATCTCGGTCCGGATTGGCGCGGCGGGCGGCTGGGCAGGGGCCTGAGCCGGCTGAGCCGCTTGCCCTTGCGGGGCTGGCGCCTGCGCCTGCGCAACGCCTGGTCCGGACGCAGCAACCAGACCCACAACCGCGCCGATCGCGACAGCTCGAATAATCACCATTGCGTCCCTTCCGATAATTTCCGCGACCGGGCCGATCCGATCAGACCGGTCCGGAATCATCAAGCCTGCCGAGAGATTGTCGCGGGAGCTAGAAGCCGATGCCGAGCGCCCGCGGCGCCGCGGGCTTCGCCTCGGCGCGGACCGTCGCTGCGGCGGGAGGCAGGGCACGTTCCGCCACCGGCGGGGGCGCCAGCGAGCGCGGCGGCGCGGCGGTCCGCTCGGGACGCGGACGCTCGACGCGGACCGGCGGCTTGTTGGGGCGCTCGACGATGCAGGTATCGCCGCGGGCGATCTTGCCCGCCGGGCAAACAAGCGGACAGGTGCCCGGCTGCTGCGCATCGATTTCGGACAGCAATTCCGGGGTGATTCTGAGATCGGCTTCGTTGCGGTCGGTGCGGGACAGGAACCGCCTGAGCGCGGAGCGGGTCGCGTCGTTCATTTCGCCGGTGTCGGCGCCGCTGAAGCACCCGATCCGCCGCAGCGCGATCTGCGTATTGCGGATCAACTCGCGCGAAGCCTCCGCCGGTGCGTCGGGCTTGGACAGGATCGCGACGACCACCGGGCGCAGCCGCTCGCACGTCATCTGCTTCTGGAACTCGACCAGCCGCTGCTTTGCTTCCGCGCCGGTGCCCTTGAGCAGCGCCAGCAACTCGTCCTCGCGCTTGCACGCCTGCGCTTCGAGCTCACGCTGGGCAGTGAGCGCCGCGACCTTCTCGCCGGCCGCGATTCGGACTTCCTCGCAGGTCGACTGATTGACCAGGCTCTGAAGCTTGCCGAGATTGGTTTCGATCGCGCCCAGTGTTGCGCGCTCGAGCTGACAGTTGCGTTCGGCCTTCTGGCGCTCGGCCTGTTCGCGCAGGCGAGCGGTCTCGCGCTCCTTGGCCTCGCGCTGCGCCTGAATGCGCTCCGCTTCGAGCTTGGCAAGGCGTTCGGCGGCTTCCTGCTTGCGCGCGGCTTCCTCGCGCTGGCGGCGTTCGGTCTGCCGCTGGGCCTCGTCCTGCTCGACCTTCTTGCGCTCGGTCTCGATACGCGCAAGCCGCTCGGCTTCGGCGCGCTGCTGTGCGGTCTCGCGTTCGGCCCGCTCGCGATCGGCGCGCTGGCGGTCGGTTTCGGCCTTGGCGAGGCGTTCCTGCGCTTCGCGGCGTCGCTCGGCCTCGCGTTGCACCGCGTCGGTCTCGTCCTTGCGCCGCTCGGCTTCAAGCCTCTGCAGCTTCTCTTCGACTTCGCGCCGCTGCGCCGCCTCGCGCTCTCCCTTCTCCCGCTCGCGCTGCAAGCGCGCTTGCTCATCGCGCTCACGTGCCGAGCGCTCCAGGATGTCGAGCCGATACTTCGCGTCCCAGGCGTGAACCGAATAGGGGAAGCGCGTCATGAACTCGCGGATCGCGACGATGTCGCCGGAATCGCGCAGCTTCTCCCACACCAGGCGGTCAGAGTGGTTGAGGTAGTATTCGCTCAGCAGCGAGATGTAGGTCTCGGGGCGCTGACGCCCGCCGGTCTGCGCATTCACGTCCGACGCGATGCGGCGGAACATCATCTCGATCTCGAGACCTGGCTCCTGCATGCGCTTGAGCAACGCGGTGGTGAACGGACTGTTGCGCGCGTTGGTGCCGTCCATCGCGACGTCATCGGCCGCGGTCGCGTAGGCGACGACCATCCCTTGAGTCTTGTCGACGCGTGCAAGGCCGCGCGTGCTCATCGCGGCGCGCGTCGCTCCCATCAGCGTGCGCATGAAGCGATCGGCCAGCGGATTATTGCGGCAGGCGTCGAGGATCATGATCTTGACGCCGCTCGCGCGGTCGAGTGCGACGCGCACGTCGTCGATCAGGACCATGTTGTAGCGCAGGCTGACTTCGTCCTCCAATTCGGCGTCGACCGGCATCAGGTAGTTGCGGCCCTGATACTGCATCGCGTGGCCGGCATAGAAGAACAGCGCGGAGTCCGCGTTGGTGGCGGCGCGCGCGAACCGCTGCAGCGCGACGTCGATGTCGCGCTTGCTCGCGTCCGTGCTTTGAATGACTTCGAAGCCGAGCGCCTTGAGCACGCCGGCAACGTCGTCGGCATCGTTTTTCGGATTTGCGAGCGAGAGGTTTGTGTTCTTGTAGAGCGAATTGCCGATGACGAGCGCGACGCGGCGTTCCATCAATGCGGCGGACGCTCCGAACGTCGTGGTCACGACGATCAGAAGCGCAAAGACCGCTGAAGAGAGCAGCCCCGCCATGCTCAGCCCACACGCGGTGTGCCGAGGGTCCTGTGCCCGCAGCCTGTCCGCATTTCCCTAAAGGAAATCTACCGAGTCTTCCGTTCCGATGCAATGCGGGACGGTAGAAATCCACCATGCCTCAGGGACCTGGTTACCGGCCGCGACCCGGATGCTACCTCCACGAGAACATACCACAAAATACCACATCAAGGGCGGGAGCGGGCGCCGCCGGTCTTCATCGCTCCAGCTTGAAATACCGCGCCGTCGCGCTCAGCGTCAGCCCGGCGCGCGCCGCTTCACTCTGGGCCAGCAGGAAAAACTGGTCGGCCGGCATCGGGCGGCTCGGCCTCAGCGCTTCCAGGAGGCGTGGGCTCGCCACCGCCAGCAGGAGTTGCGGCTGGCCGCCGGCGCCTTCCGTGCGCTGCATGCCGAGGCTGAAGGTTTTGGCATCCGTTCCGTCCTTGAGCGCGTAGGAGACGTTTTGCACCAGCCCGCTGTCGGACACGAGCAGCAGCTCGACATGGCGGACACCGAAATTCTCGATCGTTCCAGTCAGGACGTCGCCGCTGCGCACGGTCGCGCCGCCGATCTGCAGGCGCGGCGCGCGCGCCCGCTCCGATCGCAGCCGCGCCAGAAACGTGATGGCCGGGCATTGCGGCTGCGTCACCTGGCGCAGCCCAATCGAGGCCTCGAAGCCGTGCTCGCGCGCGAATGCCCGGTCGAGAACTTCAAATCCGCGGATGGATGCCCCAAATCCCTCCAGCGCAGCAGCGGACTCGCCGACCGCGACGGGCGCGACGAAGAAACACTCGCCGCCGTCATAGTCCTCGACATAGCGCCGGATTTTCTCGATGCGCGCCGGACCGCCCGGAGCAGGAGCGGTGACCGGCGCCGCTATCGGCGGATTGCCGGTCGGGCCTGGCGGAGCCTGCGATGGCGTGTCGGGCGGGCTTGTCGGCCGCGTTGGAGGCGCCGGAGCGGGCGGCGGGACGCGGACAGGCCCCGTTGCCGGGGTGGTCGGCCGGGCCGTGTCCGGCTTGTCGGCACCGCCCGGTCCCGGCAGCCGCGGCATGGGCGGCATCGGCGGCGCCACCGGCGTCAGCATCGAATAATAGTAATAGCCCCCGCCGCCACCGGCCATCGCGAGGAGCAGCAGTACGGCTGCAGACGCGTACCGCCAGCGGCCCCGCGAACGTCCCGGGGCAAAAACCTCCGATGGATCTCTTACCTTCGGCGGCTCGGTGCGCCTGCTGAACAAGCCCGGCGGATTGAGCGGCCAGTTCGCCACCGCCGCCATCGACTCCGGCCGGCGGTCCGGGTCCGGCTGCAACATCTTCTCCAGGAGCGGCCGGAACCGCAGGTCGATGGCGCCGAGGTCGGGCACCTTGCGGCGCTTCTCGACGATATCGAACTGGCTTCCTCCCATGTCGATGGGGCGGCCGGTGAGTGTCTCCACCAGCACCAATCCGAGACTGTAGATGTCGGACTTCGCCGTCACGTTACCGCCGAACAAGCCAAGCTGCTCGGGCGAAACGTAGTTGTGCTTTCCGGCAAAGCCGCTTCCGATCACCGTCCCGTGGCCAAGGCTGGTCGAGCGCGCGATGCCGAAGTCGATGATCTTGGCGCGCGCGACGTCGCCGCCGGGGATCAGCACATTGTCGGGCGAAACGTCGCGATGGATGATCCCGCGCTCGTGCGCCGCGTGCAGCCCGACCGCGAGGCGCTGCATCAGCGAGCGTACCGCCTCGAAGGTCAGCGGGCCGCTCTGCAGGATGTCCGACAGCGAGCGGCCATCGACGAACTCCATCGCCAGATAGGGGCGCTGCAGTTGCGGTTCGACCGTGAAGACGTAGTAGCGGACGATCGCCTCATGCTGGAGATAGTGCAGGGCGGATGCTTCCTTGCGAAACAGCGCCAGCGCGGCTTCGTTCTCGGCGAGCTCCGGCAGCATCATTTTGATGGCAATGGGGTCGCCGGTCTGGATGGCGTGACCCCGGTAGATCTCCCCCATGCCGCCGGAACCGATCTGCTGATCGATTTCATAGATGCCGTTGAGCCGCGTGCCGGGAGGCAGCCGCCGGGAGGTCTGCGGATAGCTGCCGTTTGTCATCCCCGCCACTCCCAAAGATCCGGCGGTACGGTGCCCGTCCGCGTCGCATCCAGCGGATCGGGCTGATAGCGCACGACAACGACGGTGACATTGTCGACGGCGCCGCGCTCGAGCGTGAGCGCGATCAGCGCGTCGCAGGCCTGCTGCGACCCGCTCGACGACACGCAGCCTAGTATTTCCCGGTCCTCGATATGCTGTGTCAGACCGTCGCTGCAAATGACGAAGGAATCGCCGGACTCCAGCGCGCCGCTTGTGAGCTCGAGCTCGGGCGAGTCGAACACGCCGATGGCGCGTGTGACGACATTGCTGTTGGGCCAGGACTTGGCTTCCTCGGGTGTGATCGCTCCGCCGGCGAGAAGCTGCTGCACCTCGGTATGATCGCGCGACAATTGGCTGATCGTCCCCTCGCGAACGACATAGATCCGGCTGTCGCCCGACCAGATGCAGGCGTAGTGGCGTTCGTATGTCAGCAGCACCGCGATGGTCGCTCCCACGACCGCGCCGCCGCGCTGGTTGCCGATTTCGCGCAGGCGCCCGTTCGCCTCGACGAGCTGCGCCTCGCAACGGGCAAGCAGGTCGGCAGCGCTCGCCGGAGCCTCGATCGCGCCCAACGCCTCGACGATCGTCTGGCTCGCATACTCGCCGTCCTCGTGTCCTCCCATGCCATCGGCCACGGCCCAGATTCCGGTCGCCGGCATGCTGAGAAAACGGTCTTCGTTGTGCTGCCGGACCTTGCCGACATGCGTACTGGCGCCGGTGTCGAACATGGCGAGCGAAAGCTGCATCGGGCACCCGTCGTTTTGGCGTTACGTACTTGCGGGCTCAAGCTGTCCGGTCAGCATACTGGCAAACAAGAAGGGGTCGGGCATCCGGCGGCAACACAGCGCCAACGGCTGAAAGTCCTCGCCGCCGATGGTCCACCAAAAACTCGCCGCCGAATAGATGCTTGCGAAATTAGCCGTCCGCAGGGCGGCGAACAGGTCAGGCAGCGTGCTGTTCGACGCATGGGCGGCGAGCGTTCCGTCCGCGACCGCGACCATGTCGCCCTGCGGGGCGTGTGCCGCCATGCTGGCGGGCGGGGGCAATTCGTCGAGCGCGCTCGCGATCTGCTCGAACGGAGTTTCCTTCTCCAGCGTCGCCAACAGATATTCTTCGGCCGCGTGATACCAATCGTTCTGCGCATCGATGTCGGGCGGCGCGATGGCAATGCCGGGACCGGCGTAGGCGAACAGGGTCAGCGGATAGTAGCGCCCGACCCCGTCGAGCGAGGGCATGAACACGCCCGCGACCGTCGCGCCGCATATCTCCGGGCCAAGCCAGAAGCGCCAGATCGGTGCCGAGAGAAAGGCGCCCTGCCAGCCGCTTCCAAGCCTGTCGCGGCTCGCCGCGATACTCCCCTGCATCCACGGTTCCCAGGCATCGAGAAAAGGCCGCGGTGCAAACAGCGCAATGAAGTCGCGCTTGGCGCTCAGCTTGCCGAACAGTCCGCAACGCATGGCTAGATTCCGCCCGGGCAGCGGAAATCCCGCACCGGCTGGAGATTGAGCGGATTGCGCAGCGAGCCGGTCGTGATCTGATAGCTCAGGCTCTGCCCGCCGACGATATACTCCGCGGTGGCCTTCTCGGCGCTGGTCTTGAGGCCTCCAGCCTCCAGCATGCGGAACAGCGACCACGGTCCGGGCCGTTCCAGCACGGATGGCTGCCCGTAGCGCTCATTGATGACCGTGATGGCCGTGCGCGGGGAGGGGGCCGGCCACTGCACGTTGACCATCGAGGCCGGCGGCTCGCGCGGTGGCGGCGGCGGTGGACGCCCTCCGAACGGCGAGGAGGGTGCTATGGGCGCCGGATCGCCGCTGATGCTTGGAACGACCGTACCGCCGATCTCGAATTTCGCGCTGTTGCCGCCGCCGATCACGGGCGGCTTGATGGCGAGCTGCACCATCGGGGCGTTACCGCCGCTCTGGAAGAACGCGTCACGGATCTGCGCGGCGCGCTGGAATTCGAGCAAGGTCGCCGGCGACAATGAGCGCGTCACCGGGTTGTCCTGCCGCCACGCCCATGTGGGCCTCGACGTGTCGGCGTGCGGCTGCAAATTCTGCTTGAAGAACGCGTCGAGCAGTCCGCCCACGCCGAACAGCCGCCCGAAGTCCGCGAGCGGCACGTCCCGGTCGCTGCCGCGCGTGAACGGATAACGGTCGGTGATGATGCGGCGGCACTCCGGCAGGACCTGATCGCGCAACGCAACCAGCAACTGCCCCGCCGTCGAGGAGGCGACGTCGCCTTCGAACTCGCTAAGCGCGCCGCGCATCATGTCGGAGAACGGGCGCGGCATGCGCGCGGCGCTGTTCTGCAGCGTTGCGAGCAGGGCCTGCAACGCGGCGTTCGCCCGCGGCGCCTCCATCGGATTCGCCAGAAGCTGAAGATTGTTGGCGATCTGATTGAGATTACCGATCAGGTCGTCGATGGCGCGGCGGCTTCCGTCGCCTTCGACTGCAATGTGGAACGGCTTGAATTCCCGTTCGATCGCCGTGCCGGGCGGCCCGTCCTGGGTCTTGAACAGCACCGGCGGCTTTTCAGGGGGAGGGGGCGGCGCGCCGGCCGCCGGTGGCGGCTTGGCGCGCTCGCGTGTGACGGCCGTCTCGTCGCGGATCGATTCGAGGATCTGCTTGAGCGGTGAGGTCGGCGCCGAAAGGATGCTGAGCGTGTCGTAGCGCGGCTTGTCGGTGAGCAGTTTGCGCAGCCGCAGCTTACCCAATGCCTCGTACCAGGTTGCGATGAACTCGCGCGTATAGAGGGTGAGCATCTCGTCGAGAAGATTGTCGTATTGGGTCGCCACCGCTCCCTGGTCGCCGGCGGGACCGAGCACCCAGCGGTCCTTCTTGACCGTCTCGGCAATGTCGCCGAGGCGTCCGATGAACAACTTGTGGAAACCGTTATACGTAAAGAACTCCGGAACCCGCACGGTGTCGAGCTTCTGCCCGCCGGCCACCTCGAAGACGCGTTCGGCTTCATTTCCGCCCCGCCGCGCCGCGATCCAGTCGCCTGTCGCAGAGCGAGACTGGGACTTGAGCAACTCGTAGGCGCGCTGCGCGACGCTCATCCGCGCGAGCCGGTCCTGCGATTCTTTCACGATGCGGCCGTCGAGTTCCATGAGCGGCGGACCCGATTCGAGGTCCAGCAGCGCGACCAGATGATCTTCCAGGAGTTTGCGGCCTTCCGCGTCGGCCGCGCCGCGGTACAGGTTGTCCGCCCAGTCGCGCCGCATCCACGACACGATCAAGCCGCGATCGGCGGGCTGCTGGCCGCCGAGCATCAGATAGACCTTGAGCGCCTCGTACACGAAACCCGGATTGGAGAAATTGCTGTCGAGTACTTCTTCGAGGCGGAAAATGATGCGCGAGCGCAGCATGCGCTCAAGTCCGACCCGATAGGCATTCTCGGTCGCGGACTGCAGCCGCTCGTGCTGACTGAGGCCGAAGGTCGCCGATGTCGGTATCGCGGTGCCGCGGCTGCCATAGCCGGCCGGCATGTAGCGCAACTTGTGCAGCGCCGGCAGGATCTTGCTGAAGTCGCGGTCCGCGACGATCGGATCGCGCGCGAGCACGCCCGCGGTCGCCAGATAGTCCTCGTTGGCTTTTTCGGTTTGCGCGATCAACGCGCTGTTTTGCTTGTAGCTTACCCACGCGAGCGAGAGGCCGATCGACAGCATCCCGATAAGCGTGAAGGCGACCGCCTTGATGATCATCGCGCGCCGCACCGCGGCGCGGTCGGTCGTCACCCATGCGGCCTCTCCGATGATCACCTTCTGGATGAGGTCGGTGAGGAAGTAACTCTTGCCCTGGCCCGAATAGCTCGAGGCCGCGACCTCCTCGGTGCCGAAGGAGCGCGCCAGCGAGCCGATCAACTGGTCGATCGGGCTACCCTGCTGCGTGCCGGAGGTGAAATAGAAGCCGCGCAAGGTCGCGTTGGCGTGGTAGCGGGTCGGCTCGAAGATCTGGTTGAGGAAATCGAACAGCTGCTGCTTCAGCCGTGCCATCTGCGCCGGGAAGCCGTACAGGACGACGCGCGTGTTCGGCACCGGCTCATCCTGCAGGCGGTCGAGCTGCTCCTCGGTCAGGCGCTCGAGCAGCAGGTCGAACTCGACCGGGACCTCGCCGACCATGTTGCGTTTCTTGTCGGCGGTCTGGAACGTCGCGCCCCAGACCTGCTTGCGGCCCTGCTCGCCGAGATAGCCGAAATACTCGACGAAGCCCGCGACCAGATCGGCCTTGGTGAACAGTGCGTAGACCGGGAAATCGACCTTGAGGCGGTCATGCAGTTCCAGCAGGCGTGCGCGGATGGCGTTGGCGTGCGCGGTGATCTCCGCCGGGCTCAGCGTCATCATGTCTTCGAGGCTGATCGCCACCATGACGCCGTTGATCGGCTGGCGCGGCCGGTTCTTCTTGAGCAGGTCGAGGAATGCAAACCAGCTTTGCTTGTCGGACTTCGCGTCGGAATCCTGCGTGGTGTAGCGGCCCGCGGTGTCGATCAGCACCGCATCCTCGGTGAACCACCAGTCGCAATAGCGGGTGCCGCCGACGCCCGCGATGGCCGCCGGCGTTGCGCCACGCGAGAGGGGAAACTTCAGGCCGGAATTGACGAGCGCGGTGGTTTTGCCAGACCCCGGCGGCCCGATCAGCACATACCAGGGGAGGTCGTAGAGATAGTTGCCCTTGCTGTTGCTCGCCGTTTTCAGGGTGGCGAGCGCATCCTTGATCTTGTCCTTC
>Ga0193717_1002404_pt1 | contig 10835 bp, 9 predicted proteins | sample U2c2metaG_FD_145900 | JGI IMG/M metagenome (GOLD analysis project Ga0193717, IMG submission 145900) | Soil microbial communities from a riparian zone of the East river system, Colorado, United States - U2c2 | ecosystem: Environmental > Terrestrial > Soil > Riparian zone | place: USA: East River...
CGGGACCGGGAGGAAGTAGTCACGGTGCCGGACGGTCTGGACGAAGACGAACACGCAGTACAACGCCAAGGAGGCGAACCCGGCGAAGGCGAGCTGCGCCGGGGTGACGGTTCCCCCCGGGGCACTGATGGTGACCGTGGGCAGCACCAGGCAGAGCGTGACCAGCGCGGCGAGTACCGCCAGCGCGCCGCCGGACCCTTCGACGCGGAAGTCCTGAACCCGGTGACGTAACGCGCCGACCAACAACGCCAGTCCGACGATACCGTTGCAGGTGATCATCACCGCCGCGAAGACAGTGTCCCTGGCGAGAGTGGCCGCCTTGTCGCCGCCGGACGCCATCAGGGTGACGATCAACGCCACCTCGATAACCGTGACCGCGATGGCGAGGATGAGCGTTCCGAACGGCTCCCCGACGCGGTGTGCCACGACCTCGGCGTGATGCACCGCCGCGATGACTCCCGCGGCGAGGGCGAGGCAGACCAAGGGCAGGAGAACGGGGCCGAGGTCTCGTCCCCAGGAGATGATGAGGACGACGATTGCCGCGGGTGGGGCGATGAGGCTCCATCGGGGGAGGACTGCCGTCGGTGGCCTGCTTGTTGTGGTCACTTGGTCAGCCTAGGCGATGAGTGCTCTTTGGACCGAATCGTGATCTTGCTCGGTTTGCTGTTTTTTGTTGCACGGCTTGGGTTGTGGGTTGCTTCGGGGTGGTGCACGCCACTTTTCCTGCTTCTTGACTGGGTTTCAGGCGGTCCGGATGGATATTTTCGCTCCACGCAATGCGTTGTCGAGGTTTGCGGCAGCGAAAACACCCACCCGACATGGAACCCCGCTCACCTCGCCGACGTGCAGACTCGTTGGTACATAAGGCTTTTCTCTAGCCTCTTCACACTATCGAGTCATGGCCGATCGAATGCCTGTTCGGATAGAATGGACACGTGGACAGAGAGCAAGTGGTGCCAGCGTGGCAGCTTTCCGACGGGGAGCTGACCGCCGCACTACTGAGCACTCACACCACCCTCAACCAGACCTACGGCCGCATGCTCACTCTCGTTGCCGAGGCTGACAGCCGCGGATTGGCTGCCTCCAAGGGATACCGCAACACCACCGTGTTCCTCGCCGCCGCGATGCGCTTGTCCCCACGCGAAGCGAAAGCGCGTGTCGCGCACGCCACCACCCCATGCCGTTGACTGGCAAAGCGTTGGCCGACGGCACGATCACCCCACGTCCTGTCGCAGGCCCCGAAGGACCTGGACGCGGACTTGGTGGAATACGCCGAGAAAACCCTCGTCGACCTCGCCCTGCAAGCACCACCACTCTCCGTGCGCCAAGCCGGGGAGCGACTCCTCGCCTACTGGGAAATCGACTCCAAGAAACCCAAAGATCCTTTGGCGGAGCCGAAACGACGGCTGGCGTGGCGGTTCGACAAAGCCGGACAGATGCACATCACCGGCGAACTAACCCCGTTGACCGCGATGCCACCCCGATCGCGGTCAACGTCACCCCCGAAACGCCACCCGCGAGATGTCGACATCACGTGATCTCTTACGAACTAAGAGACCGCCACCTGTCGACAGATGGCGAACGGTCCGCGACCTTCAGAACATCACCAGCTCATGCACCTACCTCACGCAACCGGACGCACACCAAAGGACATCGCACTTCTCAGTCCAAGCGCCTTTTACCCAGCAAAGCGGAGCGCGAGATGTCGACATCACGTGACCTCTCACCAACTAAGAGATCTGTCGACAGATGGCGCAGCCCTAATCGGCGTGGCCGACGATGTTGACCACGACACCGTGGGGATCCCGGACGAGGAACCGCCGTACACCCCAGGACTCGTGGGTGAGTGGGCGGACGATCTCGTAGCCGCGGCGTTGTGCCTCCGCATAAGCAGCGTCGACGTCGGCCACGGCGACGGTGAGTGACGACTGCTCAGGGGCGGTGGCGTCGCCGGAGACGAGACTCACCTGGATGCTCGGGTTCGTCGGTGATCGGAAGCTGGCGACCCAGCCCAGGTCGAACTCTTTGCGAAGACCGAGGAACTCCTCGTAGAAGTCGTGACCGGTGGTCGCGTCGTCGACGTTGAGGTTCGGCACGATGCGGTGGAGAATCATGGGCTCGCTCCCGTGAGTAGTCGCGGAGGCCTAATCTTGCTCCCCCCGCACCCCAGGTCAAGCGACCACGAACAGCAGTCCCGCCGCGACGGTTTCGACGCCGAAGTAGAACCAGATCGGATAGAACGCGGTCGCGCGGTCGACCAACCGGGACACCACCCTCCCCAGCGCCATACCCGCCAGCGCGGTGCCGACGGCGATCACCACGCCGGACCTGATGCTCTCGGCGCCCAGGGCGGCGACACCCAGCAGCACAGCCGTCGCGACGCCGAAACCGCCGTAGACCGCGCGGACCTCCGACCGGGCCTCCGGGGTGTCGGCCGTGAGGCGGAAGGGGCGGACCAGTGCGGCCGGGGCCGTCAAGGCGTACCCGCCCATGCCCAGGAAGAACACCCCGACGGCGATGATCACTACGGTAGCCATGCACCACTCCTCGAAACTGTCGCGAATCGGAGACCAGGATGACGCCCGCGCTCGCGACGCAGCTTCCAGAAACCGGCTGCGCGACCCTGTGGCTCTGGCCCGGCCAGGCCGTCTACTCCGGGCCGTCGCTGGAGCTCGGGCCGCACTCCGGCTCGGTGGCCTGTCTCGCGGTCGGGCTGGACGACTCGTTCACCGTGCGAACCGCGACCGAACGCGGACGTCTGGCGCGCACCGCGCTCATCGCACCCCGGGTTCGGCATCAACTGGTGGCACACGGCCGTCGCATGATGTTCTGCTACCTGGATCCGGCGTCTGCGCGTGAACGGCAGTGCCGCCTCAGGATGCCGAGCGGAAGCGAAAGCATTCGCTACGACCACACCGAGGAAGACGCGCTCATCGCGAACTCACCGGGCCCGATACTCCGCTGGCTCGACATCGCCGGACCGGCGAAACACCGCGCGATGGACGACCGTATCGACGCCGCGGCCCGACACCTGCGCGAGCGGACGAATCCGGCTCCCGGCGCCGACGAACTCGCCACCCTGGCGGGCCTGTCGACGTCGAGGTTCCTGCACCTGTTCCGGGAGCACACCGGCACCAGTTTTCGCCGGTACCGCCTGTGGGCCCGCATGCTGCGCGCGGGCGCAGAGCTGGCCGGCGGCCGCGATCTCACCTTCGCCGCGGCCGAGGCCGGCTTCGCCAGCCCGTCGCATTTCAGCGACAGTTTTCACGCGATGTTCGGCCTGCGCCCCAGTCGGCTGCTCGCCACCGGCGTCACGATCCGGCCGTCGCCCACGGACTAGGCTGGTTTCCCGGACTGCCACGAGTTCTGGAGGCGTTGATGCTGGAAGCTGCGCGGGCCGGCGACTCTACAGCCTTCCAACAGCTGGTCGATCCGTTCCGCGGGGAGCTGCAGGCGCATTGCTACCGCATGCTCGGCTCGCTGCACGACGCCGAAGACGCGATGCAGGAAACGCTGGTGCGGGCCTGGCAAGGGCTCGGGAGGTTCGACGACCGTGGCACGATCCGGCCGTGGCTGTACAAGATCGCCACGAACCGCTGCCTGACGCTGATCGAGCGCCGAAGCCGCCGCGAGCTGCCCACTGATCTCAGCCCGGGGGCCGCGCCGCTCGCCGAAACGACCTGGCTGGAGCCGTACCCCGACGACAGGCTGGGCCTGTCCGCGCTGGACCCCGAAGCCCGTTACGCCGCGCGCGAAGGAGTGGAACTGGCCTTCGTCGCCGCGCTTCAGCACTTGTCCGCGGGCCAGCGGGCCGTGCTGGTCCTGCGTGAGGTGCTCGGGTTCTCCGCGCGGGAGGTCGCGGGCCAGCTGGAGACCACGGTCGCGTCGGTCAACAGCGCGTTGCAACGCGCTCGCAAGGTCGTCGGCGACCGGCTCCCTGGCGTCACCCAGCAGGCGAATCTGCGCTCGCTCAGCGAGGACAGCATCCGGAAGATCGCGGACCAATACACGATCGCATGGGAAATCGGCGACGTCGACGCGATCGTGGCCATGCTGACCGAGGACGCCAAGTACGCCATGCCGCCGCTGCCGGAATGGTACGAGGGCCACGACGCCGTCCGGGCGTTCCTGTTGGAGAAGCCGCTGACCAGGAAATGGCGTTTCCTCCCGGCGCGGGCGAACGCCCAGCTCGCGTTCGGCACCTACATGTGGAACGAGGACAAAGCCGGCTACCTCCCGGCGGGAATCGACATACTGCGGCTCGAGGGCACGAAGATCGCCGAAGTCGTCTCGTTCCTGACCGCGGACTTCCCCCGGTTCGGACTCCCGACCGAGATTTCCGGGTAATTTCCACCGCCGCGATGAGTTCGGCGATTTCGCCGGGTTACACCTCCTGAAAGCACTCACCAGCAGGAGGCAAACCATGTTGCTCGACGGTAAAAACGCCATCGTCTATGGCGCGGGCGGCTCGGTCGGCGGTGCGATCGCGACGGCGTTCGCCCGCGAAGGCGCCAGGGTCTTCCTCGCCGGACGCACCAGGGCGACGCTGGAAAAGGTCGCCGACCAGATCCGCGGCGCCGGCGGGGTAGCACAGACAGCCGAGGTCGACGCGCTGGACGAGCGTTCGGTCGACGAGCACGCGGACGGCGTCGTCGCGCTGGCCGGGAGCATCGACGTGTCGGTCAACGTCATCTCGGACAGCGACATCCAGGGCACCCCGATGGTCGACATGGCGCTGGAGGACTACCTCCGCCCGGTCGCCACCGCGCTGAGCTCGAAGTTCCTCACCTCGCGCGCGGCCGCCAGGTACATGAAGACCCAGGGCTCGGGGGTGATCATGGCGTTCGGCGGTTCGGGCGACCGCGGCCCGATGCGCAGCTACAGCCTGGGCGGGATCCAGGCCGCGTTCGACGTCGTGGAGTCCATGCGGCGGCAGTTGGCGGTGGAGCTCGCGCCGTTCGGGATCCGCGTGCTCACCCTGCAGACCGGCGGCATTCCCGAGACCATCCCGGCGGACTACGACCAGCGCGAGACCATCGAACGCAACATCGTCGGGCTGGCGCTGACCGGGAAGGCCGCGACGCTGGACGACGTCGGCAACGTGGCCGCCTTCGCCGCGTCGGACTGGGCTCGCACCATGACCGGGGCCGCGCTCAACATGACCTGCGGCTCGTACATCAACTGACCAGGGGGAAACACATGGGCAACTCAGTGCGCTCGAAAGACGGCACGCTCATCGCCTACGACCGGATCGGGGCCGGACCGGCGGTGATCTACGTCGGCGGTGCGACTTCGTACCGCGCGTTCGACCTAGCCGGTGCCGAACTCGCGAAACTGCTGTCACTGCGGTTCACCGTCTTCACCTACGACCGCCGGGGCCGTGGCGAAAGCGGGGATACCGCGCCCTACGCCGTCGAGCGGGAGGTCGAGGACCTCGACGCGCTGATCGGCGTCGCCGGGGGCAGCGCCCACCTGCTGGGCGAATCCTCCGGCGCGGTGCTCGCCCTCGAAGCGGCGGCGCAGGGCCTCGCGGTCACGAAACTCGCCTGCTACGAGCCGCCGTTCATCGTCGACGACGGCAGGCCGCCGATGCCCGCCGACATCGTCGACCAACTGGACGGCCTGGTGGCCGCAAACCGCCGCGGCGACGCCTTCAAGCTCTTCATGACCGTGGCCGTCGGGCTACCCGAGGAGATGGCCGCCGGGGTGCAGCAGGACCCGATGTGGCCGGCACTCGAAGCCATCACGCACACCATCGCCTACGACGGCCGGGTCATGGGCGACACGCAGAGCGGCGACCCTGCGGCGCTGGCCCGGTTCGCCAAGGTCACCGCGCCAACGCTGGTACTCGCCGGGAGCGAAAGTCCCGAGTACCAGCGCAACGCGGTCGCGGTGCTCTCCGACGTCCTGCCGAACGCCGAAAGCGCGACGCTGGAAGGGCAGGGGCATCAAGTCTCCCCCGCCGTGCTGGCGCCGGTCGTCGAGGAGTTCTTCGCGATCCAACCGACGAAATCCTCGGGGCCTGATAGAAAGACAGGATGATCACCGATCCTTTCGCCGATCTCGACGTATTCCTCGGTATCCCCCGGATCGGAGGGCTCTGGCTGTCGCCGGACGGACAGCGGCTCGTCGTCGGGATGGCGACCCTGGATCAGCGGAAAGCCCGGTACAGCACGGCTTTGTGGGAGATCGACCCGGCGGGGGAACTACCCGCACGGCGGTTGACACGCAGCGCGCAAGGCGAGTCGGGCGCCGCGTTCACGCCGTCCGGCGATCTCCTGTTCGTGTCGTCGCGCCCGGCGCCGGACGGTGACGAAGGGGTGTCCTCGCTGTGGTCGCAGCCCGCGGGCGGCGGCGACGCCTGGGTGGTGGCGGCTTCGCCCGGCGGCGTGCGTGGAGTCGCCGTCAGCGCGTCCGGGACGATCGTGTTCGGCTCGTCGATGCTGCCCTCGGCCACGGATCTGGCCGGTGACAAGGAAATCCGCGCACAGCGGAAGGACGCGGGGGTCTCCGCGATTCTGCACGAGGAGTTCCCGATCCGGTACTGGGACCACGATCTCGGGCCGGACCGGACCCGGCTGCTGGTCGCCGAGAACGGCGGCGAGCCGCGGGACATCACCGGTCACGTCGGCCGCGCGCTGGACGACGACTGCTCCTGGGACATCACGCCCGACGGGCGGACCGTCGTCGCGACCTGGGCGGTGGCGGAGCCCGCCGGTTCGCAGCGGCACACCGTGGTCGCGATCGACGTGGCCACCGGCGAACGCCGCACGCTGGCCGACGATCCGGACCACGACTATGACTCGCCGCGTCTGTCCCCCGACGGCTCGCGGGTCGCGATCGGGGTCCGCAAGCGTTACACCCCACGGGATCCCGGCGACCGCTGGCTGAGTGTCGTCCCTGTCGCCGGTGGCCGGATCCACGCGCTGACGGCGGAGTGGGACCGCTGGCCGCACAGCGCGCGCTGGACCCCCGACGGCACCGCGCTGATCGTCGTCGCGGACGACCGCGGCCGCTCCCCGCTCTGGCGCGTGGACGCCACGACCGGGCAGCCGACCCGGTTGACCCAGGACGGCGCGTACACCGACGTCCGGGTCGCGCCGGATGACCGCTGGGCCTACGCGCTGCGCTCGTCGGTCGACAGCCCGCCCGCGCCAGTCCGCGTCGCGCTCGACGGCTCCGGCGTGGAACCGTTGCCCAGCCCGGCGGAAGCGTTCGAGGTGCCGGGAAGGCTGGAGGAGGTCACCACGACGGCCGTCGACGGAACCCCCATCCGGGCCTGGATGGCGTTGCCGCACAACGCGAACTCCGACGCACCCGTCCCGCTGCTGCTCTCGATCCACGGCGGGCCGGTGATGTCGGTGCACTCGTGGTCGTGGCGCTGGAACCCGTGGATCGCGGTGGCGCAGGGGTACGCCGTGCTGCTGCCCGACTTCGCGCTGTCCACCGGCTACGGCATCGGCTTCATCCGGCGCGGGTGGGGGAAATGGGGCGCCGAACCGTACACCGACCTGATGTCGATCACCGACGCCGCGCAGGACCACCCCGAGATCGACGCGAGCCGCAGCGCCGCGATGGGCGGTTCCTTCGGCGGCTACATGGCCAATTGGATCGCCGGCCACACCGACCGGTTCGACGCGGTCGTCACACACGCGTCGGTGTGGAACCTCGAGAACTCGATAGCGACCGGCGACATCGCGCACGAATTCCGCCGCGAACTCTCCCCGGAGGACGCCGCAACCCATTCACCGCACCAGTTCGCCGGCGACATCACCTCGCCGATGCTCGTCATCCACGGCGACAAGGACTACCGCGTGCCGATCGGCGAATCACTGTACCTGTGGTGGGACCTCTCCGCCCGGTCGAAATCCGCGGACGGGTCCAGCCCGCACAAGTTCCTCTACTTCCCGGACGAAAACCACTGGGTGCTGGCGCCGAACCACACGAAGATCTGGTACGCCACCGTGCTCGCCTTCCTGGCGCAGCATCTCCGCGGCGAAACCTGGCAACGCCCGGCGCTGCTCGGCTGAGGTCGACATTTCGCAGCGAGCTTATTACCGTCGGAACATGGACAAAACGCTGACCGGCAAAGTCGCCCTGGTCGCCGGCGGAACCCGCGGCGCGGGCCGGGGCACCGCCGTGCAACTGGGGGCGGCCGGCGCGACCGTCTACGTCACCGGGCGGACGAGCGGCGCGCGGCGGTCCGAAATGGACCGGCCGGAGACGATCGAAGAAACCGCGGCCCTCGTCGACGAAGCCGGCGGACACGGGATCCCGGTCCGGGTCGACCATCTCGTGCCCGACGAGGTGGAAGCGCTGGTGGCACGGATCGAGCGCGAGCAAGGCACGCTCCATATTCTGGTGAACGACATCTGGGGCGCCGAGATCGAGTGGGAGAAGACGGTCTGGGAATCCACTTTGGACACCGGGCTCCGCACGCTGCGGCTCGGTGTGGAAACCCACGCCATCACCAGTCATTTCGCGCTGCCGCTGCTCATCAAGACCCCGGGTGGCCTGGTGGTCGAGATGAACGACGGCACCACCGAGTACAACGCGACGAACTACCGGGTGTCCTTTTTCTACGACCTGGCCAAGGCGTCGGTGCTCCGGATGGCGTTCGCGCTGGGGCACGAACTGGCGCCGCACGGCGCGACGGCCGTGTCGCTGTCGCCGGGCTGGCTGCGTTCGGAGGCCATGCTCGACGCCTACCAGGTCACCGAAGAATCCTGGCTGGACGCGACGAAGATCCAGCCGCATTTCGCCATCTCCGAAAGCCCCACGTTCGTCGGCAGGGCCGTGGTGGCGCTCGCGGGGGATCCCGATGTCTCGCGCTGGAACGGGAAATCGCTATCCAGCGGGGAACTGGCGAAGGTGTACGGCTTCACCGATCTCGACGGCAGCCGGCCAGACGCCTGGCGTTACCTCGTCGAAGTCCAGGACCCCGGGCGACCCGCCGACGTCACCGGCTACCGCTGAGAGAGCGGGGACGAAGCGGTCCCCGCTCCCCAGCGAGTGCGGGTCAGCCGGTGGTGAACCAGGTGACCCGGGACTTCTTCCATTCGTTGTGCGGCAGTTCCTTCGTCTCGGTGCCGTCGTTGTAGAGATCGGCGGCACCGGCGTCGGTGACGAGCTGGACCCGGGCTCCGGGGGCGGAGAGATCCGGTACGTCCACAATGGACTCCCACGCGCCCGCGTCGGCGGTGGGCAGTGACCGCACGAGTACCGGAGCGTGCGCGGGAACGCCGTCCCACGAATAGAGCGCGTACGGGTCACTGTTGTCGTCGGCCGCCCAGGAGCCGGCGATGATCAGATACTGGTTGGCACTGTTCTTGCGGATGTCCCGCACACTCAGTCCGCCGAGATCCATCAGGATCGGCGTGCCGAAGGTGGCGTGGCTGCCGGTGACGAGCCGGTCGATATTGGTCACCGGGACGACCAGCGCCTTGCCGCCGGTGGACGGCGGAACGAGCGGCGCCCGGAAACCGAGGTACGCCGTCGTGGAGCTTCCCGGGGCGAACTCGAGACCTTCGAGGTTGAAGCCGTCGATCTGCTTGGGAATGTTGCCTTCCGACGCGCCTTCGGCGAGACCGAAGCGGTTGCCGTTGGCGGTGTCCCAGGAGATCAGGTCCGCACGCAGTCCTTTGTAGCCACCGCCGAAGCTCAGCTGGCTACTGGCACCCGAGCCGGAAATTCTGGTGGTGAACAGCACGGCCCGGTCCGGGCGCAGCTCACCGCTCTTGCTGTTGCCCATCGAGCCGGTCCAGTAGATGGTGTCGCCCGTGCGGGCGGCGGCCTCCAGATCCATTTCGATCGACACGCCCGCCTGCGAGCCGAAGTCCCAGCTGCGCACCGGGGCGCCCGAGACGTCGCGGCGGTACAGCCGCAGCTGGTTGGTCTCGTCGTCGGCGACGATCATGTATCCGTCACCGGCGTCGACGGCCGCGGACGCGTCACCGGCACCGCTGACGTAGCGGGTCGCATCGGCGTCCTGGACGGCGGCGGACGCCGCGTAGTGCAGGACCGTGGTGGTGCTCTTACCGCTGAGGCCGGTCGCCTTCAAGGTCAAGTCCGTATAGCCGACACCTTGTGCGGCAACGGAAACCTGCCTCGAACCACCGGTTCCCGTCACCGTGACGTCGACAGCGCGTGCCACCGAAGTCCGGCTGCTGGCGGTCGCGGTGATGGTGACGGCGGACGGGTCCGCGCCGCTCTGCGCGACGGTGGCGGTGACCGTCGGGTCGCCGATGCCCCGGACCGAGCCCGAGAGGTAGGCGGCCGACAGCGACAGCGTGGGCATGCCGACCGGGCCTGACGGACTGGACGTCGTCGTCGGGGTGGGCGTGGTCGGCGAAGTCGGCGGCGGACCGGCCGAGCCGGGTGCCAGAGCCACGCCACGGAAGGCGGTGCCGGAGGGCGCGGTGACCACAGTGGACGGACTGGATACCGCGGGCGCGGAAGTCGCGCCGGCGGTATCGGTCAGCTGCACCACCTGGTTCTTCGCGCCGTCGCCGTTGACCGCGTACAGCCGGGCGGCGCCGCCGTCCACGAGACCGGTCAACGCGGTGTACGACGAAGTGCCGGAAACGAGCCCCCGGCTGGTCCAAGTGGAACCGTTCGAGGAGAACTTGTAGATGCCCTTGGTCTCCCGCAGCACATACATCGTGTCAGCACCCGGCACGGACGCGTCGCGGTCCAGCAGGACGAACGCGACCGGGCCTTGGCCGTCCGAACCGACCGGCGCCATGAAGGAGGCCGACGCGGATGAGATGGGCAACGTGCCGACTCGGTAGACGCCCGCGGTGCCCTTCTCACTGGAGAAGTAGACGTTGCCATCG
>Ga0193717_1002405_pt1 | contig 10831 bp, 7 predicted proteins | sample U2c2metaG_FD_145900 | JGI IMG/M metagenome (GOLD analysis project Ga0193717, IMG submission 145900) | Soil microbial communities from a riparian zone of the East river system, Colorado, United States - U2c2 | ecosystem: Environmental > Terrestrial > Soil > Riparian zone | place: USA: East River...
CCAACCGCGGACATCGTGGTTTTGACAATAGAGGTGTCGAGTACCGCGCGTCCGAAGGACATCGTGCCGAACAACGAAGACGCTCGCAGCCTTGGGTTCGCCGTTTCCCACATCGAACTAGTCTAGGCACGTCGCGCGCCTGGCGAAACGCTGTCGGCAATCTGGCGGGCGAGCCACGGCGCGGTTGAGTATTTTCCGGTGTCGACCGAGACGTAAGATCCCAATCGGCGAATGCCGAAGTCCCGACGATGATGCAATGTCGTGCCCGGATCGGAGAGCGAGCCCTGTCCAACCGCGAACACCCATCCTCCAGCCAAAATTATTCTGTCAGCTTGGTTTCTTACCCCACTGACAGCCGGAACGGCTTTTTCTAGCTCATCGAAAATCGTGCAGATCACCCTCTCTCGTGCGTCGTCGCCCAATTCAGGGCGCGCGGGAGGCAGGACGTTGGTGCCCTCGCACCTGAGGCCCGCCGGGTACCAAGAGAGATAGAAGTTGCGGCCATCGTAGTTCTTGAGGTCGCCGAATGGGCCGGTGGCGATCACCACACTCGGGATTTCCACGACTCCGCGCGTGTGCACAAACAACGAGAGACGATAGCGGTGGGTCCACTTTCCGACCGGTGAAAGACCCACGGAGCTGTCGATCGCGAGCCGTCCCTCCCAGAGGCAATTGACTACGAAATCGAAAGGTCCGTACGTTTCTGTTGCGGTACCCACAAACCACTCACCGTCCGGATCTCTCCGATCGGCAGGCGACGCGCTAACGACGCGGGCTTCTAGGACATGCTCTACTCGTTGCTCGGCACGCAGTGCTTCCACGAAACGATCGGCAACCCAGGTCGTCTTGACGGAACGTTCTGGCACGCGGAATCCTGCGAGGACTTCGGTCGAACCGGACAACGCGTCCAGTTCAGCTCTTGAGAGTTTTTCAATTTGGCAATCCGACACATCCACGAAATAACTGCGCGCATCCGGATGCTTCCGTACGATGGCAGCCAATCGTTCGAAGTACTGGCTCATCGCGTCCGGTGGAACCACCGAATTGCGTTGGCAAAGGTAGATGTCGTCGCGTTGCGTGGCTGCTGCATCCAGCGGCGTTCCGATCAGATCTTCAACCAGGTGCCTAAACGAAAGTCCGCCGGGCAGCATGCTTTCCGCCGACTGCATCGAGCCGTCCGCATTGTAAAGAAATCCGAGATGGATCTTGCCTTCATTCCACCTGCTCGCGCCTTCGAATGGCTGCGAAAGTTGCTCGAACAGAGTTACCCGGCTGCCGCGACGGGCCAGCATCAGGGCGACTGAACTTCCCATGATGCCGGCACCCAACACGGCGACGGTCCGCACGTTCATTCTTGGAATCTTCATTGATCCTGCGAGAGGTTGGCCTGCTATTCTTTGTATCAGGATACATTCCGGATATAGGCAGCCGGATCAAACGGAGAGCTGCAAAATACCAGCAGCGAGGAACCATCGGTCACATAGGTCTGCTGCGCCCACACTCCGCACCCGAGCAGCAGACCGCCGGAGTCCCTCGTCATGATCACTGAGGCCTCTGTGGTGCCGTATCGCATTAAAACATCGATCCGGCCGTGTACGCACACCAGCATTTGCGTTCCGACCCGCAGCGCGTGCTGGCCCCGGGTTGTCCCCACAGGAACATTGTTGACGACGAAGGCTCGTCGGGGAATGAAGGGCATTTGATCGAAGTAGAAGGGGGCGAGCGTACCACGTTCATCTGCCGCTCTCCCGAGCTCGATCAGCTTGGCTCTGCCGCCGAAATAGTTCGTCATTCCACCGCTCTCCCTGGACGGAAAGAATATCATCCATATCGACCCTGGTCTTTGGTGCGGGAAGTTGCAGCGGCATTCGGTCGCCATGCCATCAAGTCCTGCGGGATGGCGATAACCGAACCGACGCCGTTGTGACGCCAGCTGACGAAGCCGCTATTCGCAACCCACCCGGCCGCTTGGACCGTGGAGACCGCTATTCGGCCGCGATTATCGGCCCGCGGCTGGCCGCAATCCTGTCGCAAGCCGCACAAGAGCTCTGAAACTGCCGCGCCGTTGATCGGGCGGATCGGCGTCTGTATGGTCCGCCGCGTTCGCAAATGCGGCCAATGATGGGGCGTAGCCAAGTGGTAAGGCAGCGGATTTTGATTCCGCCATCCCCTGGTTCGAATCCAGGCGCCCCAGCCAGCGGTCGCGGTTTCGTGACGGCGCGCGAGCGGCTTTTTTCTGCGCGGCCGATTGGATCGCGACGCGTCTGGGACTAGCATAGCTGGCACCATCCCGCGCCACCGGTGGGATTCGGGAGAATGACGATGCTGATCCGCGCCACCGTCCTGTTAGGGCTACTCGCGGCTGCGTTTCTGCCCGCGGATGCGCGCGCCGAGCGTCGCGTCGCGCTGGTGGTCGGGAACGCCGCCTACGTGAACGCTCCCACATTGCGCAACCCGCGCAACGACGCCAACGACGTTGCCGAGACGCTGAAGAAACTCGGCTTCGAGGTGGAGTTCGGTCTCGATCTCGACCAGCAGAATTTTGCCCAGGCGATCGATCGGTTCGCGCGCGCGCTCGATGGCGCCGATGTCGGCATGTTCTTCTATGCCGGGCACGGCCTGCAGATGAACGAGAAGAACTATCTGGTGTCGACCAATGCGCGCCTGAACAGCGAGTTTCTGTTGTCGTCGGAGACGATCGACCTGGAAGCGATCGTGCGCCTGATGGAATCCAAGGTGCCGGTGAACCTCGTCTTCCTCGATGCATGCCGCAACAATCCGCTCGCGGAAAATCTGCGCGCCAACCTGGCGTCGACCAAGCGCAGTGCTTCGCTCGGCCGCGGTCTTGCGCGGATCGAGCCGTCCGGCCACGACACGCTGATCGCCTTCGCGGCCGCGCCGGGACAGGAAGCGGCCGACGGCCGCGACCGCAACAGCCCGTTCACGGCGTCGTTGCTCAAGCGCATGCCGCAGCCGGATCTGGAAGTGTCGGTCATGCTCAAGGAGGTCGCGGCCGACGTGCGGCTGGAAACGCGGAACAATCAGCGGCCGCAACAGCTCAGCGACATGTCGAAAACGTTCTATTTCGCCAAGTCCGCGCCAAAGCCGGTTGTCGCCGTGGTGGTCCCTCCTCCACCGCCGCCGTCCGCCGGCGACGATCGCGCGCTCGATGTCGCCTACTGGAGCGCCGCACAGTCCGCCAACGATTGCGAAGCGACGCGCGCTTACCTGCGGCGCTTTCCGAACGGCGTATTCATCGAGCTCGCTAAACTCAATGAGCGGCGCCTGTGCAACAGCCGGGCCCTCACCGTGATCGACGCTCCCTCGGACTCGCTGGCCGCCGCGCCGCCGCCACCGGCCGCCGCGCAGCCACCCGCCATCGCCCCGGTGCCGCCGCTGGCGTCTGCGGCCGAAGCGCCTGCTGCCGCCGCCGCGCCTCCGGCGCGGATCGCTGCGCTGCCAGAACCCTCAGCAGCCGCACCGGACGCCGAAACCCCGCGACCGGACCTCGCGCGCGACATCCTGCTGGAGCTGCAGCGGCTCGGTTGTGTGAGCGGCAAGATCGACGTCAACTGGGGGCCGTCGGCGCGCGCGGCGGTGAACCGGTTCAATCGCTATGCGCGCACCGCGCTCGATCCCGAAATCCCCACGGCCGCGACACAGACGGCCTTGCGCGCCCGCGGCACGCGCATCTGCCCGCTGGAATGCGGCCGCGGCTTCCATGTCGAGGACGATACCTGCGTGGCCATCGCGCCCGCGCGCCAAAAAGCCCGCAAGGCGGATCGGCCGCCCGAGCGCGGCAAGCCGCAAGCCCGGCCGGAGCGCGAACCGCGAGCGCGGCCGGAGCGTGCCGCCGGTGCGCCGCCCAAATCTGAATTCGCAAGCCCGCTCTGCCAATCGCGGATTCAGGTCGGCACGAAATGGTGCTGCACCTACGATCCCGAGCGCGGTCCCTCCGTTATTATCTGCAGATAGGCTCGCCTGCCGCTAGGGCGTAGCCTGGCGCGTGAGCGCGTGCGGCCGGCGCGATCTCAGGACATGCGATGACGCAAGCTGGTGCGACGCCCTACGACGATATTTCCTATCCCGGCCACCCGTATGAGACGACGCATCCGGATCGCCTCGCGACGATCGGCACGCTGTTCGGGATGAATCCGGTGCCGGCGTCGCGCTGCCGGGTGCTCGAACTCGGCTGCGGGATCGGCGGCAATTTGATTCCGATGGCCTACCAGTACGCGGACAGTACGTTCACTGGCATCGACCTCAGCCGGACCGCGATCGAGACCGGCCTGGCGAATGTTGCATCCGTCGGCCTGGAGAACATTTCGCTGCGTCACGCCGATATCGCCGACGTCACCGAAGCGTGGGGACAGTTCGACTATATCGTCGCGCACGGGGTTTATTCGTGGGTCCCTCCCGCGGTCCGCCAGGCGATGCTTGCGATCTTCAGCAAGAACCTGAGCCCGCAGGGAATTGCCTATGTGAGCTACAACGCGCACCCGGGCTCGCACCTGCGCGATCTCGTGCGCGACATCATGAACTTCCATGTGCGGGATCTGAAAGAACCGAAGCAGCGCATCGGGCAGGCGCGCGCGATCCTCAAATTCGTGTCCGAGAGCAGCGACGCAAACACCGTTCACGGCGCGGTGCTGCGCGATCAGTTCGCGCGCGTCTTGAAGATGCACGACGAGGTGCTGTTTCATGACGACCTGAATGTGGGAAGCACGCCATTCCTGCTGCATCAGGTCGTTGCCGACGCGCAGCAGCATGGGCTGCAATACCTTTGCGATGCGAGCCTTTCGCGGCGCGACTTGTCGAAATATTCCGGCGCGGCCCGGGAGGTTCTGGAACGCTTCCCCGATGACGAATTCATGGCGCGCGATCAATTCCAGGACTTCATCGACGGTCACGGATTTCGGCGCACTCTCCTGTGTCATGGCAATATCGCGTTGCGGCGCAAGCTCGAGCCCGCATTGCTGAAGCATTTTTATCTCGCGAGCTCTGCGCGCCCTGTCGACCCCGCAATGGACCCGAATGCCACGGGCATCGCGGAGTTCAAGATCGAAAGCGGCGCGTCGCTTGCGACCGACCATCGGTTGAGCAAGGCAGCGCTGCTGGAACTCGGACGGCAGTGGCCCGGCGCGATCGCCTACGACGATTTGATTGCCCGCGCATCCGCAAGAATCGCGCCGCCGATGGGCTCGGCCGGAGAGCACGAAGAGCATGTCGAAGCGGCGCGGCACGCCTTGTTTACCGGCGCGTTGCGCGGGCATCTCGAGTTGCACACGGAACCGCCCGCGGTCGCAGCCTCGGTCAGCGGGCGCCCGGAGGCGAGCCGCCTCGCGCGGACGCAGGCCGAACGGCGCCAACTGATCACCAATTTGCAGCACACGGGCGTCCTGCTCGAGGATGAGCGCGTGCGCAGGCTGTTGATGCTGGTCGATGGAACGCGCGACCTCGACGCCCTTGTCGCCGATCTGAAGGCCGCCACCGCCGACGTTCCGCCGGGTCCCGACGACAAGCCCATCGACCGGGCAAGCGTCGAAACGCACCTGAAATTTCTTGCCGGACTTGCGCTGCTCGTCAGGTAGATGCCGCGTCACGCCGCCGCTATCTGATCGCGTAGAACTTCGCGTCGAACGACCAGCGTGCCTCTTGCAGGCGGCCACCGTTCGCCGCGGGGATGCGCAGCTCGCTGGCGAATTTCGTCAAATAGGCGAGCGCCTCGGCCTGACCGGCGATCGGAGTCGGCACGTCGGGCAGATCGAGGATCTGCACCGGCCGGTCGCTCAGGATCGCGACGATCATGGCGACGCCGGACGGCGGCGAAGCGACATACTCAACACCCGAGTAATCGTTGCCGCTGGCGGGAATCTGCAGCGGCTTTCCCGGCTGAACGTAATTGGCGTTGGGGCGAGTCGGACGCGCGCCGGCCAGGGCGTTGGGGTGCGGATAAATCTGGGTCAGTTTGCCGCTCGCATCCACGTCCACCAGGACGACATAGCCGGGCTTTTTCGCGGTCACCCGGAACGAGACCCGGGCGCCGACCGCAACGTCGAGACCGGGCAGCAGCTCGACCGACAATTCCGCGCTGTTGAGGGTCTTCGTATTGATCGGGACAGCGCCGAGCGCGGCCTGCTTGCGCTGCGCCGGATACTGCAGGGGCTGGGAGGCGGGCGGCGGATTGGCCGAGGTTGGCGCGCTGGCCGGAGGCGAGGGCGCGGCGACTTTTGGCGCCGGCGGGGTCGGCGCTAGGGGAGCGGGCAAAGGCACGGCGACGTTGTTCGCCGCCCCCGGAGCCATAGGCGGCGTCGCAAGCGGCGCCGGCGCGGTTGGCGGCTCCGGTGCCTCGATGATGTGCACCGCGCGCGTGTTGTCGTCCTCCGCCTTGGCATCGCTGGCCAGTGCAGGCGCGACCATCACGGCCGGCACCGCGGAAGCCAGCAACAACATCGCAAGATATGACCGGGCGCGAGACATTGCGGTCGTCAGGGCGCCGTGAACAGGCCGGCAGAGCCGATCCGGGCATCGGGCGGAGCGAGGCGCTGCACCATCTTGATCATCTGGCCCGGAGCGCGGCGGCGGTTGAGTTGCAGCAGCGTCTGCTCGAGTTCGGGCATGCGCCGTTCCGAGGTGACTGCGACAAGTTGGTCGGCGCCGAAGGGTTCGCGCACCCGGACCGGGAAGCGGAATTCGTTGCTCTGAAGCGACGATGCATCCGAGCCGATCGGATAAAGCATCTGGATCGTGCCATCGCCCGCGATATTGAACAGGACGAGCGCGCGCCCGGCCACGTTGGTCAGTTCGATCTGCACCAGGCTCTCGTTGCGGTGCAGACCGTCGTCCGGCGCGACCTTGATGGCTTGCGGCGCTTTCGTCGAAATCTGCTTGAGGTCGCGGACGGCTGCCGCGCGGTCGATCACGCTCGACAGATCGCTCTTGTCGACCCGGTAGGCGACGACGTCGCCCCACGCCAGCACATCGCGCGAGGCCGGATCCCAGATGAGATCCGGATTGTCGATCGGCAGCACGACCTGGAACGGGTTTTCGCGTTGCGTGACGCCGGTGAAGTGGGTGGTTTTTCCGTCCAGCGACGCGATCCTGATCGGCCGCTCGGTGCGGGCGGCCTGCGAACCGGCTGGCGCCAACGCCGCGGGCGCAGGCGTGGCTGCTGGAGCCGCCGCCACAACCGAACTGGCGGCGGGCGAGGGCACCGGCCTGGTGGCGTCCGCCATCTCGATGACGGAAATGCCGCGCGTCATCTGATACGCCACATCGCGGGTGAGATCGCGGCTCGGCGAAGTCATCGTCACGATGTTCTGGCGCTGATCGGAAAGCTGGTACACGACCTGACGCACGTTGGTGAACAGCTCTTTCAGCGTGACCTTGCCGTCGCCATCGGCATCGGCATTGCCCTCGATCGCACGTGCGACCGCGTAGCTTAACGCGCCGCGCAGGGTGCTGATGCCGGGGATGCGTATCTCGGGGGCCTTTGTCTTGCGATCGACCGCGGCGAGGAATGCGGTGCGGTCGAGATCGAGCTCGTTGAGAGCGTCGTCTTCCTTCGTGGTGACCGGCTTGAGGGTGTCGACCGGCAGCCTGTATGTCGGCACCTGGCGGAAGCTCATCTCGCCCGCGCGCGGATCGATGTCGCGCGCCATGCCGCCGCCGTGGCAGGTGTCCGCGACGAACAGAACCTTGGCGCCGCGCAACTCGAACTGCCGGATGAAATGATTGAACTCGCGGCCAAGGATGCGCTGTTGCGATCCGGTTGACGTGGGCTCGAATCCCGGCAGCAGAAAAACGTTATCCATGCCGTCGGGCTCGGAACCCTTGACGCGCTCGGGCTCCTGCGTGCCGTGGCCCGCAATCGCAAGCACAATGAGATCGCTTTGCCGCGTTCGCGACACCAGGCGATCGATCGCCATCAGCACCGAAGCGCGGTCGGCCTGCGCGTCGATGAGCGAGGTGACGTCGCGCGTTCCCATTTTGCGCATCGCGGATTCGATATCCTGGGCGTCTGCCACCGCGCCCTTGAGCGGGCGAACGTGGCGATAGGCATCGATCCCGATGATCAGGCCGCGCACCTCGCCGCCGTCCGAACTGCGCAGCACGGTGCCCTGATTGGCGGCGCCCTGGGCGGCCGCGACGGTCGGCATGACGAGCGCGGCCGCGACGGCCCCGGCTCGCAAAACCATTCCGAGGGATGAGAATCGCATGGTCAGATCCCGTTGGTTCAGTCGCGCCGCCACTCCACCCGTCGATTCAGCGCATAGATATCATCTTGACTCAATCCGGAGGTGTCGGACAGGCGCATCGGCTCGTTTGCGCCCCGCCCGTCCGTTTCTACAGGTATATCAATACCATTCTCTCGCAAAAATGAAGCCACCGCATCGGCGCGGGCACGCGAGAGCCTCAAATTGGTTTCCGCGCTGCCCCTCACGTCGGTGTGCCCGATGAGGATGATGCGCTGCGGCCGCTGCTCGGTGAGCGCGCTCACAAGCTCGCGCGCCGCTTCGCCGCCGATATCGGTGAATGACGTTTTGGCATAGTCGAACGTAATGGGGACCGGGATCGTACGCGGCGTAATCCCGCGCACCGAACGTGAATAGAAGCCGCCGAGCGTGCCGTCGCGCTGGTCTTTCGCCGTCCGGACGAACTTCGCTCCATCCCTGGCAGCGTTTGCGGCCAAAAGCCGGGACTGTGCGGCGCGATCGACCAGCCCTTCGATCTCGAATCGCGAGGGGGGCGCCGGCGTCAGAGTCTCGTTCTTGATGATCTCGATCGCGCGGTCATAGGCCTGCGCGGCATCTGCGAAGCGGCGCTCGCCGAACCTGACCTCGCCCATCGTGGCGGACGACTGCCAGAGCACCTCGGACGACTCGGCGGCGATCAGCAGACGGTCGTAATCGCCCACCGGACGGCCGCGCGCCATCAACAGTTGCGCTGCCGAAAGCCGCAATGCGGCGAGCCGAAGCTGCGCCGGCACCTGGTAGCGGCCGCATTCGGCGCTGATGGCGATCTTGTCGATCTGGGTCTGCGCCTCAGCCTCGAGGCCGGCATCGACCGCGCGGTTGAACTCGTCGATCATCGGCCGGCAATCGGCCGCGAGCGCCCCGCTGGCGGGCAGGCTCAACGCCAATAAGGCAACAAGCAGTCCACACTGCCGGGCAAGTGCTGCCAGCATGGCGTCTCAGTCCCCCAGAGCAAGCAAGCCGAAGAATATGGAGAAAGATATAGCTAAGCAACAAGGACAGTTAAGTGAGGTAAATCACTGAGGTGGACATTTTGTCTCTGCGGCACCTGCAAGAGGACCGGTTCCGGGCGGGAGGCTGGCCGACGTCACGGGCGGTTTTAAGGGCGGTGAGGAGGCTATTCACCCGATATCGAAGGAAACCGCGCTAGCGCCGTTTCTTCTGGGCCTTCGCCACTTTCGCTTTCGCTTCCTCGGGCATCATCGCCTGCGCGACCACGCTCGCATCGTTGGCGAGCGCCTTGAACCGGACCGGCGTGTAGCCGCGGGCGAGCAGGGATGCCAGCGGATAGACGTTGCGGCAGACGCGGCCATTGCAGGCGCCCGGCGAGGCCTCCATCACCTCGGCCTTGCGGTCGGGCGTGAAGCGCAGGAACAGCATCACGTGCGAATGCGGCTTGTTGAGCGCATCGCCCGGCCGCAGCTCCCAGGCATTCGATAGAGGCGTGGCGATCGCCGGAATAGCCGCGGTGGTGAAATGGCTCGCGAGGCCCCAGGCCGCGCTCACGAAGGCCGAGCAATCCACTCCCGTCACATCGGTACGCGGTGCATTGCGGGTGCACACGTTCCCCGCGAGCATGCCGCGCGACATCTTGGCGTGGATCTGCGACAACGAGCCGTGGCATCCCCAGCAATATGGAATGCCGCGCACTTCCTGCCCCATCTTGCCGTTCAGATACCCCGGCCGCCGGATGCGGTTGAAGCCCGTGCACGACGTATCGGGATCGCGCCCGTAGGCTGCGCTGGTCAAGCGCCACTGAATCCCTTCAAACGCGAACGCAGTTTCGATCACCTGCTGGCGATCGAGCGGCCGCACGGCGGCAATCGGCGCCTTTCTTCCAAATAGCGCGGCGAAGAAGTCTTTGCGCGCCGGGCGGACGTCGATGATCTTGCTCTTGGCCATCGTGCGGAAACCGACACCGACGACGTCGACCCCGGTTTTTTGCGTGCGCAGGAAATAGACATCGCCGTCGCCGGAAATCGTCACAAAACGGCGCGTCAGCGGCACATTGCCGTCGAGCGGCAACTCGTAGATGCCCTCCAGCACGCCGCTGCGCGAATAGCGCGCCACGAAGGTGGCCGCTTGCATCGAATCGACCGGAATGTTCTCCGCCAGCACGAACATGCGGCCCGAATGGTCGATCTCGAGAAATTCGACCGCGCCGAGCCGGTCGCTGACCTTGATGCGCATCGGCATCGGCGGCATCGGCGGCATCGGCGGAGTCGTTTCGTCCTTGTCGCGCACCTCGATCAGCGCGCCGTTGCCGCCCTTGTCGGGGATAATGTCAACAATGACCGATCCCCGGCCGCGGGAGGCGATGTACTGACGCGCCCGCGGCCGCGGCTGCTTGCTCTGCACCGCGCGCGTATTGGCATCGAGCAGATCGGTGTCGCTGCCAACCGGCTGCGAGCCCATCTGTGCGAAGGCCGAGAGCGCGAACTGATCGTCGGCCGCGCGCGTACTCACTTCTTCGAGGCCGCGATAGGACGTCTCCTCCGGCCCTTTCGCCTGCAGCGCCCGCACCGTTCCGTCCCACACCAGGATATCGGCCTTGCGGACGACCAGATCGGTCGGCT
>Ga0193717_1002406_pt1 | contig 10829 bp, 10 predicted proteins | sample U2c2metaG_FD_145900 | JGI IMG/M metagenome (GOLD analysis project Ga0193717, IMG submission 145900) | Soil microbial communities from a riparian zone of the East river system, Colorado, United States - U2c2 | ecosystem: Environmental > Terrestrial > Soil > Riparian zone | place: USA: East River...
CGAGGAAAGCGCTACAGACCAGCGTCATGTGCTGGAGTTCGAAGGCGTGTACCGAGATGCTCGCGTCTACGTCAATGGAGCTTTCGCGGCGCATCGTCCGTACGGTTACTCGCGCTTTTTCGTGCCCACTGATCGCTTCCTGCGCTACGGCACCGTCAACACGATCCGGGTCGAGGCGACGTCCGACGAGGATTCGCGGTGGTACTCCGGCGCCGGCATCATTCGACCCGTCACCTTGCATCGAGGGGGGCTGCTGCACCTCGCACCCGAGGGTCCCCGGTTCTCCACGCCTCAGGTCGGCGACGATCTGGCGGTGGTCGAGGTGCAGGCGCGTATCGACAATGAATCTCCCGTCAGGCGAACTGTCCGCGTGCAGATCAAGATCGTCGACGAGGCCACCGGACGGACTGTCGCGACCGCGTCCGCGCCGGTCACGATCTTTCCCGGCGAGTCGGCGGCGGTCAGCCGCCGAGTGTTCGTTCGTGACCCCGAACTGTGGAGCCCGGACTCGCCGACGCTGTACCGCGGGCGCGTGGCCCTCGTCGACGACGGCAAGGACATCGACGAGGCCACCGACACCTTCGGTATCCGGAGGATCGAGCTCGATCCCGTGCATGGCCTGCGCATCAACGGCACCGCGGTCAAGCTGCGGGGGCGTGCGTGCACCACGACAACGGCCCGATCGGGGCGGCGACCATCGGCGCGGCCGACGAGCGGCGGGTGCGGCTCCTGCGCGGGGCGGGCTTCAACGCGATCCGGAGTGCCCACAACCCGGCCAGCACCGCTTTGCTACGTGCGTGCGACAAGTACGGCGTCCTCGTAATGGACGAGACGTTCGACGTGTGGACCTCACGCAAGGTCCGCTTCGACTACGCGCAGGACTTCGCGGACTGGTGGGAGCGGGACGTCGAGTCCATGGTCCGGAAGGACTTCAACCGCCCCAGCGTGGTGCTCTATTCGATCGGCAACGAGATCCCCGAGGTCGGGAACCCGCTCGCCGCCCAGACCGGCCGCGACCTCGCGAACACGCTGAAGCGACTCGATCCGACGCGGTTCACCGTCAGCGCCGGGCAGGTCCTGATGGCCGTCGGCGACGAGGCCGCCGAAGTCATGGCGGACCAGAACGTCGGGGTCAACGATGTCCTCGCCTCGATGGACGACATCCTGGTGAAGTTCTGGCAGTCCCCGGTCGCGGCACGGCTGATGGAGGAGGGGTACTCGCAGGTCGACGTCGCCGGCTACAACTACGGTGACGCGCGATACGCCCTCGACCCCGACGAGTTCCCTGATCGGATCAGCGTCGGCAGCGAAACCTCCCGGCAGTCGATCGCCGAGAACTGGGCGACCATCCTCCGATCCCCCCAGGTGATCGGGGACTTCGGCTGGACCGGTTGGGACTACCTTGGCGAAGTCGGCGTCGGGCGCGTGCGCCCTGCCGCGCGGGCCGGGCTCGCCGGCTTCCTCGGACCGTTCCCCTACCTCACGGCCGAGGCGGGAGACATCGGTATCACCGGAGTCCGGCGGCCCGCGTCGTACTTCCGCGAGACGGTCTTCGGCCTCCGCGACGCGCCGTACATCGCAGTGCAGAAGCCCTCGCTCTTCGGCGTCGAACTGGCCGTCAACGCCTTTGGCTGGCGCGGCATGGAGGGCCGGTGGACCTGGCCCGGCGACGAAGGCCACTCGGTCGGCATAGAGGTGTACTCGTCAGCGGACGAGGTCGAGCTTCTCATCAACGGCCACTCGGTCGGCAAAGCGGCGGCGGGAGCGGCAGCCGGCTACATCGCGACCTTCACGGCGACCTACCAGCCGGGAACGGTCACGGCCGTCGCGTACAACAGCGGTGTCGAGTCCGGCCGAAGCGAACTGAGCACGGCGGGGGCAGTCGAAACACTGAGCCTGGAACCCGAGCTCGATCACCTCGACTTCACCGACGAGTCGCTGGCGTTCGTGCGCATCGCACTCCTCGACCGGGACGGTCGAGTGAATCCCGCGCAGACCAGGACCGTCACGGTCACGGTGGAGGGGCCGGCTGTCTTGCAGGGGCTGGGCTCGAGCGATCCGCAACCCGACGAGGCGATCACGGGGCCGACAAGGACGACTCACGCCGGTGAGCTCTTGGCCGTGGTCCGCCCCACCGGCACCGGAAGCATCGTCATCAAGGCCGCCGCCGCCGACCTTCCCGAAGCTTTCGTGGTGGTGGACGTTGGCTGATTCCGGCGAGATCGATACTCCACACGCGACTGATACAGAATGCGGACACCTACCTCGATGAGCGGGCGACGCGCATCGCTGCCGGAAGCCATACTGCGAACGAAAGTCCGAGGTTTGCCGTGAAACGTAGCCGACCGCGCACTGTGGTGGCCCGCCGATTCACGGGTCTGCTCAATCGCCGATTGCTCGCGCCGATGCTTGCCTACCCGCAAAAGGCGCGTCGCGATCAGTTCGAGACCACCGGAGTGCCGCCGCGGAGAATCGTCCTACTGGGCGATCGCCTCACCGAGTCCGGCAACTGGGAGGAATGGTTCCCGGCCCAGCGGGTTCTCAACCGGGGAATCGGGGGAGACCACACGGCGGAGGTGCTTTCCCGGCTGGACTCCGCCATCGACGACCCACTCGGAGTGCTGCTCCTGATCGGTACCAATGACCTTGCGGCCGCGGTACCACTCAACGAGACGTTGGCGAATCTGCGTGGGATCCTGAGCGGAATCGAGGCCCGTGCTCCTGGTGCTTCGGTGGTCGTGCAGAGCGTCATGCCTCGTGGCCGCTCCTATGCGCAAGAAGTGCGCAGACTCAACCTCGGTTACCAGGACGTGGTAGCGGAAGCGACCAAGTCAGTGCGCTATCTCGACCTCTGGCCGACGCTCGCGGAAGACGATGGGTCACTACGTCAAGATCTCACGTTCGACAAGCTTCACCTCAACGGTCAGGGCTATCGCGAGTGGGTCGCTCTTCTCCGGCCGATCGTTGAGGAGTGGAGTCGGTCCCGCTGACCATTGAGAAGATGTCGAAGGAGAAACAGATGCCCCGAATCAACGTTGTGACAGGTGCCGCGTCCGGTATCGGTCTTGCGACGAAACAGCTATTGGAAAGCCGGGGCGAGTCGGTCATCGGCGTCGACATTCGAGATGCCGATGTGCTTGTAGACCTGACGTCACCCCAGGAACGCGAGCGGATGGTCGAGGAGGTCCGGGCAAGGTCCGGAGGCTCAATTGACACGATCATCGCTGTCGCGGGGCTCGCCGCACCGATTCCGGCCACCGCGGCCGTCAACTACTTCGGCATGGTGTCTACTTTGGACGGTCTGCGCCCACTCCTGGCTGGTTCCGATTCGCCACGAGCGGTCGGAGTCGCGTCTTTCGCCAGCATCGCACCCGGCGACGAGGCCCTCGTCGCCGCGTTCCGTGCCGAAGATGAGCCCGCGGCGCTTGCCCGAGCGACAGCGCTGGCCGCAGACCCGGTGTCCACCGGAGCGTTGATCTACCCCTCGAGCAAAGCCGCCTTCGCGCAGTGGGTTCGACGTTCCTCGACAACCGGCAAGTGGGCCGGGGCCGGCATTCCCCTGAACGCGATCGCTCCGGGCGTGGTTTCGACGCCGATGATGAGCGGCGCCCTCTCGTCACAGGAGGGTCGCGACGCGATCGCGTCAGCGGTGCCAATGCCGCTCAACGGCTTTGCCGACGCGCGAGTACCGGCGCGCCTGCTGGCCTGGCTTGCCAGCGTGGAGAACAGTCACCTGTGCGGCCAAGTGATCTTTGTGGACGGTGGCAGCGACGCGTCCGTTCGAGGCGACTCCGTCTGGTAGCTCCCGCACACCGCCGTATCAGGAGCGCTCCTCCCGGCGTCGTTACTGGTCGGTCTTCCGGGTGTCGTAGTTTTCTCGCGCTTCGTCGACTTCATCGGTCTTGTCTGCGGCCCAGTCGCGTACTTGGGACAGTAGGCCGTACAGGCCTTGTCCGAGCGGGGTCAGCTCGTAGTCGACGCGGACGGGCACGGTTGGTGTGGCGGTCCGTTTCACCATGCCGTCGCGTTCGAGCATGCGCAGGGTCTGGGTGAGCATCTTCTGGCTGACGCCGGGGATCTCCCGGCTGATGTGGCTGTAGCGCATCGCCTCGCCGTACGACCCGAGGGTGCACATGGTCAGGCTGACCCACCGGTTGCTGATCGTCGACAGCAGCGCCACCGCGGGACAGTCATGCATATACGCCGCGTAGGTGCCGGGCTCGATCTGGCGCGCCGGTTTCGTCGCGCTGGTCATCTGTCACTCCTGTCGGGACTGCAACGCACTATAAAGTACCTACTTCCGAATCGATCGTAACCCACCTAGCGTTCGTAATGTTCGACTTCGCAAACGGAAGAGTGACGATCATGCGAGCAGTTGTCTACCGGTCTGTCGGCGCCCCAGACGTCATCGAGGTGGCGGACGTCGACCTGCCTGAACCGGGGTTGTCCGAGATACGGATCAAGGTGGCGGCCGCTGCCCTCAACCCGGCTGATGTGGCGGCCTGGGGCGGCGTTTTTCCTGCTCCTGCGCAGGGGAGTTACTTCGGGCTGGGCTGGGACGTGGCGGGTACGGTCGACGCCGTAGGCCCGGGGGTGACGTGGGAGGTCGGTACGCCCGTGATCGCGCTTGTGTACGGCGCGATCGGTATGGTGCGGGCTCAGGCCGAATACACGATTGTGCCCAGTAACGCCCTGGCCCACGCGCCGGCCGGGATCGACGCCGTGCACGCGTCCACCATCCCGTTGAACGGCCTGACCGCCGCGCAATCGGTAGAGCTTCTCGGTCTCGGTGAGGGGCAGAGCGTCTTCATCACCGGCGCGGCCGGTGCGGTCGGCGGCTATGCGGTGCAACTGGCCAAACGACGCAAACTGACGGTGATCGCCAGCGCTTTCGCCGACGACGAGAGCTTTGTCACGAGCGTGCTCGGCGCCGACGTCTTCGTGCCCGCGAGTGACGACCCCGCCGCGGCGGTGCGTCGGCTTTACCCGCACGGCGTGGACGCAGTGCTGGACACCGCCATGCTTGGCGTCATCGCGGCAGCCAAGGATGGCGGAACGTTCGTCACCACGCGGATGGATGCGCTGCCGCAGGCGGAGCGCGGCATCCGGGTAAGGCTCACCTCGGTCGGTCCCGACGCCTCGCCGCGGCAGGCGCACTCGCCCTTCGGGTCGCCCAGACCTACCCGCTGGAAGAGGCGGCGCAGGCCCACGAACGCCTCGCCAAGGGCGGGCTGCGAGGACGGCTTGTCCTCATCCCCTGACCATTCGACGCAGCTCACGTCCGGAGGGAAGACCACCATGGCCTCCATCGGTTTTATCGGCAGCGGCAACATCGGGCAAGTTCTTGCCCGACAGGCGATCGCCTCGGGTCACGACGTCGTGATGAGCAACTCCAGAGGTCCGCACACCCTCAGCCGGTTGGTCGACGCACTCGGCCCCCGGGCACGTGCCGCGACCTCCGAACAAGCCGGTGCGGCCGGCGACCTGGTCGTGGTGGCGATCCCGTTCCGCGGTGTGCCGGAGCTTCCGGCGCAACCCTTGGCGGGCAAGATCGTCATCGACGCGAACAACTACTACGCTCCCCGCGACGGACAGATCCCCGCCATTGACGACGGAGACACAGCGGCGAGCGAAATGCTCGCCGCGCGTCTCCCCGGCGCGCGCGTCGTCAAGGCCTTCAACGCCATCAAGGCCGCCGAAATCGTCGAGCATGCCCGGCCGTCAGGCGCAGTTCACCGGCGTGCCATACCGATCGCCGGCGACGACGACGAAGCGAAGCGAGTGGTCACCGAATTCATCGACCAGATCGGCTTCGACGTTGTCGACGTCGGATCACTGGTCGACGGTCGAAGCATCGATCCGAGGGATGCGTGGGGCCCGGCTCTCGACGCGGACGCACTGCGCGCGGCCATGGCCGCGCGAACAGGGCGCTGACCGCACGTCTTAGGTTTGCGGGGTGCCCAGCCTTACGAGCTGCTCGCCGATTCGGCTCCCTGAAAGGCTCTACCCGACACGCGTCTGATCGATGAACGCTGTCAACTCGTCCACGGTTGCGTCGGGCTGCTCGTCGGGAATGAAGTGCCCGGCGTCCGGGATGACGACGCCGGTCACGTTCTCCGCCCAGGGGCTGAGGGCGGCAGCCATGTCGGGGATCGAACCGTGGGAGCTGGAGATTCCCAGGACCGGGATGGTCAAGTGCCCTCGTTCGAGAGCGTCCTGGTTTTTGCGCGCTGATTCCTCGGCGTCACGGAAGTAGGCGAGAGATGCGCGGAGCCCGCCCTCGGCTGCGATGGAGGCGGCGTAGTGGTCGATATCGGTGCTGTCGAACGTGTTGGGGGACAGTGTCTTGACCCTCAGGAACCAGCCCACGTAGTCACGCTCGCGGCCGGTGAGCAGTGTCTCGGGCAGTTCGGGTACCACGTGGAATGCCAGGTGCCAGGTCTTCCACGCCCGTTCGGGATTCGTGGGGATGGTGTCCGGGAGGGTGATTCCGGGGATGCCGGCGTCGAGCAGGGCGACGCCGTGCAGGCGGTCTTGGTATCTCAGGGCGAGCGAGAAGGCGACGCAGGCCCCGATGTCGTGGGCTACGAGCCAGTACTTCGACACGTTGAGCGCGGTCAGCGCGGCCTGGACGCGCGAAGCGACGGTGTGTGTGTCGTAGCTCCCTTGAGGACGGTCGGAGTGGCCCTGTCCCGGCAGGTCGATCGCGATCACGTGGAAGCGCTCGGCAAGGCGCGGCATCGCCTGGTGCCAAGCCCACCAGGTTTGCGGGAATCCGGCGAGCAGCACGACGGTGGGCGCACTCGACCCGCCGCCTTCCACGGCGTGCAGCCGGATTCCTTCCGCGTCGACCCAGCGGTGGGTGAAGCCCGCGAGGTCGCGCAACGGCAGCCCGGGGAAGTGGTTCTGGCCGGGAGGGCGGTTCGGGTCGATGGCGGTGTCGGTCATACCTCGAGGGTACACATCTTGAACTGTTCAGTTCAAGATAGGATGGGCCAGGTTACGAGGAACTGGCTCGAGAACGGGGTGCGTCCGGGATGGCCGGGAAGAAGCAGTTCGACGTGGACATCGTGCTCGACGCGGCGATGGTGCGGTTCTGGCGGGCCGGGTACGCCGACACCTCGCTCGACGACCTCTCCAGCGCGACCGGATTGAACCGGAGTTCCCTCTACTCCTCGTTCGGCGACAAGGACTCGCTCTACCTGCGCTGCCTGGATCGCTACGCCGTCCGGTACGGAGACAGGTACGAGCAGGCCCTTTCCTGGGGTGCGTCCGGGGAGCCGCTACGGGCGATACAGGCGTTTTTCGAGGTCACCCTCCACCGCATCGCCGACCCCGACGTGCCGGACGGATGTCTGGTCGCTCAGACCGCGATGGCTGCACCGGTACTCAGTCCCGCTATCGCCGCGCGTGCGATCGAAGCTGTGGGGCTTCAGCGTGCGCGGCTGCGGACCGCCTTGAACACCGCGGAGTTGGCCGAGGGCGACGCCGAGAACTACGCGACTCACATCGTGGCGGTCAACCAGTCGTTGGCCGTGATGAGCAGGGTCGGCGCGAGCCAGAAGCAGCTCCGGACGATCGTCGACATCAGCATGAATGCGCTCTCGCAGGCTTTGCGCAGCCGTACCTGAACTGGTGAGAACACGCTTTTCGGCCTGTCCTCGCCCGCTCAACAATCCCGACGACACCGCGCAGCTCACCGGCATCTTCGCGGCTGCGACGTCCTGCTCTGCTGCGTCGCCGTTCGAGCGTCGGCCCCGAACTCCGCCCCGGCCACGGCCTGTTCGGGCTTCGCGTCGAGGGAGAGGACTGGGTGCCACCGCGCGTACTGGCTGAATGCCACCAGCACGCGCCACACGTCCTCCACCGAAGCGGGGATCCTGGTCACCGCGGTGACGACGGGGTTTCCTTCACGGCCACCCCATTCCGCTGTCCTCGGTGCTGGTCTCGGGATTCATGGCACGAGGACGATCCGGCCGCGCCGGCCGCCGCGGGCGGGGTGGGCGTGGGCTTCGGCGGCCTGCGACAGGGGGTAGATCTGACCAACCTGCGGTGTCAGCAAGCCCACCTCGGCGAGTGCGGCGAGATACGCGAGACGGGTCCCTTCGACACCGGCGAGGGTGAGCAGCACCACCACGCGCCGCTCCGGCGTCGGCAGTACGTCACCCCTCACACTCACGAAGGTGCCGCCGTCGCGAACGGACGCGAGCGCGGGGGAGCCCACTGCCGCCGCGTCGAGCACGCCGTCCACACCGTCCGGCACGAACCGGCGCACGGCCTCACTGAGGTCCTCGTCGCGCGACACGAACCAGGTGGCGCCACGATCGCGGAGAAACTCCTCGTCCTCCGGCCGGCCCTGCGCGACGATCCGCACCCCTCGCGTCCGGGCCAATTCGACGGCGTAGCCGCCAACGGCCCCGGCGGCACCCGTGACGAGCAGAGTGCTGCGAGGGCGTAGCGGGAAATTGTCGAGGGCGAGTGAGGCGGTCATCGCGTTCATGGGGATCGTCGCCGCGAGTGTCAGGTCCATGCCCTCCGGGGCGACGGCGATGGAGTTGAGGTCGACCACCAGGTACTCGGCTTGGGCCTTCGTCGGGCGCAGTACCGCGGAGTCGAACGCGATCACCGGGGTTCCGATCTCCATGGAGACTGCCGCGCCGACCGCGTCGATCGTTCCGGCGGCGTCCAGGCCGAGACCGGAGTATTCGGCTCCATCCAGCGGCTTGAAGACCCCGGACCACACGCCGGCGTCGGCGGGATTCAGCGCGGCGGCCGCGACCTTGATGCGGACCTCCAGCGGGCCTGGTTCCGGAAGGGGGACCTCCAGGATCTCGACAGCCTCGGGTCCACCGATCTTCCTGACGACTGCTGCGCGCATGATTTGCTTTCTTTCCTTTTGTCAATGGGAACGTTTAGGGTCACAGAGAACGCTAGGCGAGTTACGATCAATTCGTAAGTAGGCACTTAAAAGTGCGTTGCGCCCTGGGAATATCCCGGCTGATGTGGCGGCCTTCATTCGGTCCCTGGTGACGCGGCTACGAACTGCTCGACCAGCGTGGAGATCTGTGCGGCCGCGGGCTCGTTCAGGTGTACCCCGTCCGTGGTGGTGGTGAAACCGTAGCGGTGCGCGATGGCGGCCCAGGTTTGCCGAAGGACGATTCGGCGCCCAAACGCCGCACCCATGAGTTTCTTGGTTCCGTCCCACTGTCCCGATGTCCGGCTTGCCGCGATCAGTCCGACAATCCGCTCGTGTACCGGTAGGACCGGCACGGCGGCATTTGTCGCGACATCCCGGATGATGGCGTTGTAGGGCGCAACGAGCTCCGCCCATGGTCCGTCGGTCGCGTCGCCGAGCGGCGGCAGCGACATGAGAGCGATTCTGGCGGATGTCTCGGACTTCAGTCGCTCGACGATCCGGTGCAGATTGTCCCGGTACCACTCCGGGGTCGGGCGCCGCGGGAGACTCTTCGACTTCATGTATCCGTCTGACCAGTGAGCTGAAATCTGTGCGGCCACGTCGTTCGTGCCGATGAGCACCGTCACGATCGCGGGTTGACAGGCGATGACCTCGTCAAGCCGGGTCAGCAGATTCCAGGCGAGGTCCCCGCTGATTCCGGCATTGACGGTGTCCACTGCGGGGGCCACCGCCGCGGCGACCTGGCCGACCCAGTTCGCGCTGATCGCGCCTTGGGTAATGCTGTCGCCCGCGCAGACGAGCACCGGACGGCCGCTCGGGTTCGCCGCGTAACGGCGGGGGCCGATCGGTTTCGAGGTCCGCCCGAGCCTGAAGCGATGTCGCCGGCCAGTGGGGTCAACGCTCGTCATGGAGCGCTCCGGTCCGATCGGATGCGGTGTCGGCCACGAAGGATGATCCTTTCGGCAAGCGCACTCGGCAACTTCACCGAACGCGTTTGATCGGGAGGATGGCGAACGAGGCCAGGAGGACCAGGCCGAACGCGACCGGCCACACAGGACCGTAGGAGCCGCCGAACGCCGCGACGACCACACCGGCGAGGATGGGGCCGAGGGCCTGGCCCACGTTCGTGCCCAGGTTCGAGACGCCGAGGTCACGTCCCGCCGCCGCGGGGTCTGGCAGCAGATCGATGAACAGTGCCTGGTCGACGACGACGTACACGCCGAGGCCGAAGCTGCCCAAGATCGACTGGACGAACATCGCCGGGACCGTCGGCCACGCGAACGGGATCAGGAAGGACACGGCCAGGAGGACCGATGCGGCGACCACGAAAGGCTTACGCCTGCCGATCTTGTCGGACCATCTTCCCGAGATCACCATACCGATCAGCGCGGCGGGGAGGCCGGCCAGCTGGATCAGTGGGATGGTCTGTGCCGCCTCGGTCGCCGACAGCGCGGGCTTCACGTAGCTCTGCAGCATGTAGAGCCCGTAGACGTTCGCGATGCCGAAGCCGATGAACAGCAGTACCTTCGCGATCCACGCCCACCGGTAGTCCCGGTCGCCGAGCGCGCGCACGTATGAGGCGAGAAAGGCGCGGGTCCGCAACGGTTCGACGGCCAACCGCTGAGACGATCACGGGAGTGCCCCGGCTGGGACCGGGCAGCGCCAGGCCTACGACCTGTTCTCCCAGAATTTCGGGGCCGGCGCCAACGGGCCACTGCTGGTTGTCGTGGACACTCAGGGCGCCAAGGATCCGGTAGCCGCGGTGCAGGCGGCGTCCGCGATCGTCGAGGGCGTCCACACCGATATCACCGCTGTCGTCCCGGCCGCTGATCCGTCCAATCCGTCGGCGGTCACGGCGCTGAGTCAGCAGCTTCAGGCGGTCAACTTCGCGAGCATCACCGTCATCCCCCGC
>Ga0193717_1002407_pt1 | contig 10828 bp, 8 predicted proteins | sample U2c2metaG_FD_145900 | JGI IMG/M metagenome (GOLD analysis project Ga0193717, IMG submission 145900) | Soil microbial communities from a riparian zone of the East river system, Colorado, United States - U2c2 | ecosystem: Environmental > Terrestrial > Soil > Riparian zone | place: USA: East River...
CGATGGAGCGCCCCCTCAGCTCTCAGTAACATGGCGCGCATGACAAGAATCGACGATCTGAATGGCAAGGCGGTGCTCATCACGGGCGCAAGCTCCGGCATCGGCGCGGCACTGGCGCGCGCCTTCGCGGAACAGGGTGCAACGCTGGCGTTGCACTTCAACGCGCATGAAGACGCCGCGCGGGCGCTGGCGGCGGAGATCGCGACCGGCGCTCCTGCGCCGAAGCTGATTCGCGGCGATCTCACGAAGCGCGGCGAAGCGCGGCGCGTGGTGAACGAGGCGGCGGCAGCGCTCGGCGGCCTCGACATCCTCATCAACAACGCCGGCGGCATTGGCGAACGGCGTCCCATCGCTGACGTCGACGATGCGCTGTTCGACCTGGTCTACGACCTGAACGTGCGTTCCGTCATCACGGCCTCGCAGGCGTCCATCCCGCATTTCGAGAAACGCGGCGGCGGCAACATCATCAATGTCGGATCCATCGCCGGCATCGATGGCGGCGGTCCGGGCTCCAGCATGTACTCCACGGCGAAGGCAGCGGTGCACAACATCACGCGCCATCTCGCCACGGATCTCGCCGCGAAAAACATTCGCGTGAACACCGTGGCTCCCGGCGCCATCGCCACGCCCTTCCATGCACGCACGCCGCAGGCGCGCATGGACGCAATGCGTGACGCAACGGCAATGGGCCGCGTGGGCGTCGCGGAAGACTGCGTCGGCGCATTCCTGTTCCTGGCGTCGAATGAGATGTCGGGTTACATCACCGGCAACATCGTGCACGTCAACGGCGGCATGTACATGCCATGACCACGCGCGCGGCCTTCATTGCCGGCGACTGGGGCACGAGCAACCTGCGGCTCGCGCTCTGTGATGCCGCGGGCGAGACGCTCGATGTGCGCAAGGGTCCGGGCGCGGCCGCGTCGCGCGGCAAACACGCGGAGATTTTCGACACGATCAGCGCTGACTGGCGGCGCGCGCATGGTGAGCTGCCCGCGGTATTGTCGGGCATGGTGGGCTCAACCATCGGCTGGCTCGAAGTTCCCTATCTACCGTGTCCCGCGGAGCTTTACGAGCTCGCTGAGAATCCCGCCCGGGTTCGCGACGGGGTTTTCATCGTCTCCGGCATGCGCTGCAGCAACCCGCTCGGAGCGCCCGACGTCATGCGTGGCGAGGAGACGCAGCTGCTCGGCGCGCGGCATCTTGACGCGTCGCTCGAAGACGGCACGCAGCTCGTCTGCATGCCGGGCACGCACACGAAATGGGTTTCGTTGCACAAGGGTGTGGTGCAGGAATTCCTCACCGCGCCGACCGGAGAGCTATTCGCCATGCTTTGCGAGCACAGTGTGCTGGTGCGCGACAGCGCAACGCCTATCGTTCACCAGCCCTTGGATTTCGAGCGAGGACTCGCAGAATCGGCTCATCACCCGCAAGTGAATCTGCTGCACCGGTTGTTCCAGAGCCGAAGCCTGCGCATCGACAAGCAGCTCAGCGCGGAAGGCGCGGCATCGTGGACGTCCGGGTTGCTCATCGGTTCGGACGTCGCCGGAGCGCTTTCCTTGTTCCCCGATCTGCCGCGCACGTCACCGGTCTACGTCATCGGCGCGGCGCAACTCACCGATTCCTATTCCCGCGCGCTCGCGCGCCACGGACGAAAGTCCGTGTGCATCGAGGGCGACAAGGCGGCGCTCGCGGGGCTTACCTACGTGTATATCGAGCTGGAGCGCCAGAAATCATGAACCCCGGCACTGAACTCGTGGCCATCCTGCGCGGCCTCACGCCAGCTCGCGCGCCGGAAGTGGGTGCAGCCCTGGTGGGATGCGGCTTTCGCACCATCGAGGTCCCGCTGAATTCACCCGACCCTTTCGACACCATCAAACTACTGGCGCGGGCGCACGGCGCCTCGTGCCTCATCGGCGCCGGTACCGTGCTCGTGCCCGTCGAGGTAGATAGGGTGCATGCCGCTGGCGGGCGCCTGGTGGTCGCGCCGAATTGCGACGGGGACGTCATCCGCCACGCGCTCGCGCTGGGAATGCGCGTGCTCCCTGGTATCGCTACCGCAACCGAGGCGTTCGCGGCCCTGCGCCACGGTGCCACCGAGCTCAAGCTCTTTCCCGCGTCGAGTTATGGCGCCGGACATCTCAAAGCACTTAAATCCGTGCTTCCGAAGCATGTGAAGGTCTATCCAGTCGGCGGCATTGGCTCGCAGGACATCGCCACCTGGCTCGCGTCAGGCGCGGATGGCTTTGGATTTGGCGGTGAATTATTCAAGCCCGCGTATACACTCGCGGAGCTGACGAAACGCGCGCAGGAGCTGGTACACGCGCTGCGCACTGCGATGGAAAAAAAGTAGCAGGGGGTCTATGTGAATCTGGCAACTCTGGATATCGCCATCCTGGCGATTTATGCGGTCGGAATTTTTGTACTGGCGCAGTGGGTGTCGCGCGAGAAAGGCGAGCACAAGAAAGACGCCCAGGACTACTTTCTAGCCAGTCGCGCACTGCCCTGGTGGGCCATCGGCACCTCGCTCATCGCGGCGAATATCTCCGCCGAGCAGATCGTCGGCATGTCGGGTTCCGGCTACGTGATGGGCATGGCCATCGCGTCGTACGAGTGGATGGCGGCGCTCACGCTCATCGTCGTCGGCAAGTGGATCCTGCCGGTGTTCCTCAGGAACGGCATCTACACGATGCCGGAGTTCCTCGAGCGACGGTACAGCCCGGCGGTGCGCAACGTGATGGCCGTCTTCTGGCTCGCGCTGTACATCTTCGTGAACCTCACGTCGATCCTGTGGCTCGGTGCCCTCGCAGTGAATGCCATCGCGGGCCTCGACATCCAGGTCGCAATCACGGCGCTGGCGGTGTTCGCGCTGCTGTATGCGCTGTACGGCGGCCTGAAAGCAGTTGCGCTCACCGACATCGTGCAGGTGTCGCTGCTGGTCCTGGGCGGCATCATCATCACGTACATGTCGCTCGACAAGGTCAGCGGCGGCGCCGGCGTCCTGGAGGGATTCAAGATCCTCACCACACAGCATCCCGAGAAGTTCGACATGATCCTGTCGAAGGACAGTCCGCACTACAAGGACCTTCCGGGCCTCGCCGTGTTGTTAGGCGGCATGTGGATGATGAACGTCTCGTACTGGGGCTTCAATCAATACATCATCCAGCGCGGTCTCGCGGCGAAGAGCGTGAACGAGGCGCAGAAGGGCATCGTGCTTGCCGCCTTCCTGAAGCTCTTGATGCCGGCCATCATCGTGCTGCCCGGCATCGCCGCGCTGGTGCTCGTGCCCGGCCTCGAGAAGACCGACCAGGCCTATCCGAGCCTCATGGCCATGCTGCCCATCGGCATCAAGGGCCTGGTGTTCGCGGCGCTGGTCGCGGCCATCGTTGCCTCGACCGGATCGAAGATCAATTCGATCGCGACCATCTTCACCATGGACCTGTATCGCGCCTGGAAGCCGCAGACGGAGCAGAAGACGCTGGTGAGGGTGGGCCGCATCGTCGCGGTGGTGTCGATCATCATCGCGGTCATCATTACGAAGCCGTTCCTGAGTAACTTCAGCCAGGGCTTCCAGTACATCCAGAACTTCACGGGCTTCGTCACGCCGGGCATCTGCGTGATCTTCCTGCTGGGCCTGTTCTGGGCGCGCACCACGGCGACCGCGGCGATGGTCTCGATGCTCGCCACCGTCGTGCTGTCCTGGGTGTTCTACAAGTACCTGCCGGACTACCCGTTCATGAACCGCGTCGGCTGGTGCTTCGTTGCGGGCATCGTGATCGCCGTCGCGATCTCGCTGATGTCGCCGCAGAAAGAGGCCGTGATGCGCGTCGACATCACGAACGTCGACTTCAAGACCGGCACGTTCTTCAATGTCTCGGCCGCGCTGATCGTCGCGATCCTCGCGGCGCTCTACTACACCTGGTGGTAGCCGCTTACTGAATCAGCACCTGCTCGGGTACACGGAACGCGTACTCGAGCAGGATTCCAATAAACACCGACAACCCGACGTAGTGGTTGTTGTGGAATGCGTCGAAGCAGGATTGCGGCTTGCGCTCGCGGATGCGCCACTGTTGATAGGCGAAGAACACGCCCGCGCCGACGAGGCCCATGTTGTACCAGTAGCCGTACTCCATGCTGGTGCCAACCAGGTAGAGCGCGTAGAGCATCAGCGCCTGCAACACGCCGATGATCAGCTTGTCCATGTCACCGAACACGATGGCGCTCGACTTCACGCCGATCTTGAGGTCGTCGTCACGATCGACCATGGCGTACATGGTGTCGTAGATGGCCGCCCAGATGATGCCGGCAAAGAAGATGATCCACGCCACGCGCGGAATCTCGCCCAGCTCCGCCATGAACGCCATGGGCACGCCCCAGCTGAAGGCGACGCCCAGATAGAACTGCGGCAGCGGAAAGAAGCGTTTGAAAAACGGATAGCTGACGGCGAGCGCGGCGCCGATGACGGACATCCGGATGGTGGCAGGATCGAGCTGCAGGACCAGCGCGAGCGCGATGGCAATGAGCACCAGGAACCAGGCGATGGCTTCATAGGGCGCGAGCCGGCGCGAGGCGATGGGCCGGTCGCGCGTGCGCTTCACGTAGGGATCGAAATCCCGGTCGGCAAGGTCGTTGATGACGCAGCCGGCCGAGCGCATGGCGATCGTGCCCAGGAAGAAGATGACCAGCACTTTCGGTTTCGGGTGCGAGGCGCCTGCGATCCACACCGCCCAGAGCACCGGCCAGAGCAGCAGCCAGATACCGATGGGGCGATGCAGGCGCGCGACTTCGATGAGATCGCGAATGCGCCGCGTGTAGCGCAGGTAGGTCAGCCGCGCGTTCGACGGCGGCGGGGTGAGATCCAGGTCGGTGAAAGACTGGTTAGCCACGGGAGCGCATCATATACGCGCGGCGTGGTTTTCAGCTCGGGCGGCGCGTGAACTCGATGGGGACGAGGACCTGCGCGGGCTGCGCGATGCCGTTCACTTCGTACGGATGGAACAGTGCCTTTTCCACCGCTTCGCGCGCGGCGCTGTCCAAACGGTCGTAACCGCTCGAGCGTTCGACCTGGATCTGCGCGGGCCGGCCGTTCGAATCGACCATCACACGCAGCACGCAGGTGCCGCGCTCGCGCTTGCGTTTCGATTCGGCCGGATACACGGGTGCCGGCGCGCGTACGTATTCGACCGATTCGACCATGGGGGGCTGGGCGAATTGCGGAGTCGTCGGTGAGATTGCCGCGGTGATGACTTCCGGTGGGGCCTCGGTCTCGAAGCTCAACTCCTGCGGCACCGTCAGCGAGTACACGACGTTTACCGGTGGTGGCGTGAGATCACGCGGCGGTTCGACTTCGGCATTCGAAGACTCCATCAGCGTGGCCATGATGGGTTCGGGCGCAGCTTCCTTGTGCGTGTTGTGCCGGATGTTCAGGAACGCCACACCCACGATGAGGTGTACGCCAATCGTCGCCGCCAGAAATACCGCGCGACCCGAGATCCGCGAAGGTCCGCGCGGCGCCTGTTGAGCGCGAACGGAGAAATCCGCGAGGTCGCCGCGGTGAACCGCAGCGTCGGGCATGTCGTTGAGAATCTGGACGGCCATAAGCTTGGCTACGAATGTAAATGATTCGCATTTGGACCTCAACGCCGATTCTTATCTATGTGCTCCCGGTCACTCTTGAGCGGCGCGGCTACCCAATGCGCCCATACCGCTCACCGGAACCCACCCAGCGACGCGTAAGCGCCTGTACTGCCTCAGGATTTTCCTTGAGCAGGGTCTCGGCTGCGGCCTGCACGGCCGGCAACAGGTCCGAATCGCGCATCAAATCGGCCACGCGCATTTCGGCGAGACCTGTCTGGCGGGTGCCGAGAAGCTCGCCGGGACCCCGCAGCTCCAGGTCGCGGCGCGCGATCACGAAGCCGTCATTGGTTTCGCGGATGGCCGCGAGCCGCGCGCGCGCCATCTCGGAAAGCTTGCCGCCGTACAGCAGTACGCAGTGACTCTCGTGCGCTCCGCGTCCCACGCGGCCGCGCAGCTGGTGCAACTGAGCGAGACCCATGCGCTCCGCGTTTTCGATGACCATCAGCGTGGCATTCGGCACGTCGACACCGACTTCGATGACGGTGGTGGCGACTAACAACCCGATCGTGCCCTCTTTGAACGCGTACATGCCGCGCTCCTTCTCGCGCGGCGGCATGCGGCCGTGTACCAGGCCAACACGTACTTCGGGCAGAGCTTCGGCGAGCGCGGCCGCGGTTTCTTCCGCCGCCTGGTAGCGCAGCTCCTCGGATTCATCGATGAGCGGACAGACCCAGTACGCCTGCCGACCCTCGAGCACCGCCTTGTGAATGCGCTGCACGATCTCGTCGCGACGCGTTTCGGGCAGCACCACGGTCTTCACGGGAGTGCGGCCCGGCGGCAGTTCGTCGATAACCGAGACATCGAGGTCGGCGTAGGCCGTCATGGCGAGCGTTCGCGGGATCGGCGTCGCGGTCATGATGAGCTGATGAGGCAAACGTCCGTTGTTTGCGCCCTTGTCGCGCAGAGAGAGGCGCTGGTGCACGCCGAAGCGATGCTGCTCGTCGACGATCACGAGACCCAGCTTCTCGAACTCCATGGATTCCTGGAACAACGCGTGCGTGCCCACCACCAGCTTGATGTCGCCGTTCGCGACGGCTTCGAGGGCGCTGCGCCGGGTTCGCGCCGGCAACGAGCCGGTGATCAGCGCCACGGGGATTTCCAGTGGCCGGAACCAGCGCTCGAAATTCTTCGCGTGCTGCTCGGCCAGCAATTCGGTGGGCGCCATGAGGGCGGCCTGCAGCCCGCCGCCGACGGCGCGTGCGGCCGCAGCCGCGGCCACCACGGTCTTGCCGCAGCCGACGTCTCCCTGCACCAGCCGGACCATGGGCCGGTCCTCGGCCAGATCGTCATCGACTTCCGCGAGCGCGCGCGTTTGCGCGGCGGTGAGTTTGAACGGCAGCGAGGCGAGAAAACGCCGTTCGAGTCCGCTGGCGTCGTCGAGGCGCCAGGCCGGATCGCTCTTGATCTCCTGGCGTAGCAATCGCAGCGATATCTGATGAGCCAATAGCTCCTCAAAGGCCAGCCGGCGCTGTGCCGGGTGGTGACCGCTCAGGAGCTCGCCAAGGTGAGCGTCGCGCGGCGGCCGATGCATCATTGACAGCGCGTCGAGCAATGAAGGCAGCTGGAGATCGGCGAGTATCGCCGGCGGAATCCAGTCCCGAATGCCCGAACTTTCGGTCTCGCGAAGCGCGAGATCGATCAGCGAACGCAACCTGGCCTGAGGCACACCTTCGGTGGTCGGGTAGATAGGCGTCAGCACTTCCTCGAGCGGTGCGGCTTCGGCGCCGATGCGGCGATATTCCGGGTGGACGATTTCGAGCCCGAGCGGGCCGCGCCGCACTTCGCCATAACAGCGGATGCGGGTACCGCGCGCGAGATTCGCCTGCTGCGCACCGGAGAAGTAGAAGAAGCGCAGCGTGAGGGAGCCGGTACCGTCGGTGATTCGACAGAGCAGTTGCCGGCGCCGGCGATAGGCCACTTCGGTGAGCTGGATTTCGCCTTCGACCACCACGCGTGTGCCGGGTCGCACGCTGCCGATTTCGGAAACCTGCGTGCGGTCTTCGTAACGCGACGGCAACACGAACAGCAGGTCCTGAACCTGCGTAACGCCGAGCTTCTCCAATTTCTCCGCGAGCGCAGGTCCGACACCTCGCATGGACGCGACCGGGCGCTGCTCAGATGCGGGTTGTGGCGCGGGTGTTGCCACCTTAACGGCGTATCAACCCAGGTGCAGCGTGCACTCGATCTCGACGCGGGCATTGCGCGGCAGTGCCGCGACCGCGACGGTCGAGCGGGCCGGGTAAGGCTCGGTGAAGTACTTCGCCATGAGTTCATTGACCTTGGCGAAGTTCGCAAAATCCGTGAGGAAGATAGTGACCTTCACCACCTGCCGGAACGTACCGCCGGAAGCGGTGATGACGGCCTTGATGTTTTCGAATACACGGGTCGCTTCCTTTTCGAAGTCGCCCTCCACCATCTGCATGGTGACCGGATCGAGCGGAATCTGACCCGCCATGTACACCGTGTCGCCGACGCGGACCGCCTGCGAATATGGCCCGATGGCCTTCGGTGCCGCGTCCGTATGAATTGCCTGACGGACTGTTGTCATAGCGAAATCCTGGCCATCGCCAGTCTCCTGTGCGTATCAGTCGCGCGAGTTGCTGCGACCGTGGCTGGCAATTGTACGCGTGACCTTGAGCACTTCGGGCATTCGGCGGATCACTTTCACCACGCGCGCCAGGTGTTCGCGGTTGCGTACGCGCAATTCGAAAACCAGCGAGGAGCTATCGGCGTCCTTCTCTTCGACCGCCACGCGCTCGATATTCGTGTCGCCCGACGAGATGGCCGCGGCCACCGCCGCGAGTACGCCCATCTTGTTGGCCACGTCGACGCGAATCTCCGAGCTGAACACCTTGTCGGTGGTCGCCTGCCAGGCCACCGGCAGCCAGTTCTCCGGGTGCTTGCGGTAGTCCTCGACGTTCACGCAGTTCTCGCGATGGACGACCACGCCGCGGCCCGCGGAGAGGAACGCGAAGATCGGATCGTTGGGTATCGGGAAACAACAGCGCGCATAGGCAACCAGCAGCCCCTCGGTGCCGGCAATCGCCAACGGCGCCGGTGCGCCCGAGAAAGATTCTTCGCTGGCCTTGGTGGGCAGAAGGCGGCGCGCCACCAGTGGCGCGAGGCGCTCACCGAGGCCCACCTTCTCATACAGTTCGTCGACGTCGTGCATGCCGAGTTCGACGACGGCGGCATTGAGCGTGTCGGCCGCGACCTCTTCCAGCGAGAGGCGGAATTCACCGAGCGCCTGGTTGATGAGGCGTGCGCCAAGTTCGATGGCTTCCTGCCGGCGCAGGCCCTTGAGGTAGTGGCGCACGGCGGCGCGCGCTTTGGCGGTGACCACGAAGTTCACCCACGATGGGTTCGGCATCGCGCCCTTGGCGGTGATGATCTCCACGGTCTGGCCGTTGCGCAGCGGAGTACGCAGCGGCGTCAGGCGTCTATCTACCTTGGCGGCGACGCAGCGGTTGCCCACGTCGGTGTGCACGGCATAGGCGAAGTCGACCACCGTCGCGCCGCGCGGCAGGCGCAGAATCTCGCCCTTGGGTGTGAACACGTAGACCTTGTCCGGGAAGAGGTCGACCTTGACGCTCTCGAGGAAGTCCTCCGAGGTGCCGCCTTCCTGCATGTCCACCAGGTTCGCGAGCCACTCGCGCGCGCGCTCGTCCTGGCCGCTCTCGCTCTCGTTGACCTTGTATTTCCAATGCGCGGCGATCCCCGCCTCGGCGACCCGATGCATGTCCTCGGTACGGATCTGCACTTCGATGGGAATGCCGTTCGGTCCGAACAGCGTGGTGTGCAACGACTGGTAGCCGTTGACGCGCGGGATCGCGATGTAGTCCTTGAAGCGCCCCGGCATCGGCTTGTAGGCCGCGTGCACCACGCCGAGCGCGCGGTAGCAGGTGTCGGCTCTATCTACCACGATGCGCAGCCCGAACACGTCGACGATCTCGGAGAGCGGCGCGGCCTTGCGCAGCATCTTGCTGTAGATGCTGTACAGATGTTTCTCGCGCGTGCTGACGTCGGCTTTCAAGTCCGCCTTCACCAGCGCCACACGCATGGTCTCGGCGATCTTGTTGAGGAACTGCTTCTGGTTGCCCCGGGCTTTCTTCAGCGCCCGGTCCAACACCTTGTAGCGATGCGGAAACGCCGCCTCGAAGCCAAGATCTTCGAGCTCGAGCTTCATGTTGTACAGCCCGAGGCGGCCGGCGATCGGTGCGTAGATGTCGAGCGTCTCGCGCGCGACGGCGCGGCGCCGCGCCGGTGCCATGGCATCGAGCGTGCGCATGTTGTGCGTGCGGTCGGCGAGTTTCACCAGGATCACGCGCAGGTCGCGCACCATCGCCAGGACCATCTTGCGGAACGACTCCGCCTGCGCCTCGGCGCGAGACTTGAACTGGATCTGGTCGAGCTTGGTGACGCCGTCGACGATCTCGGCCACGGGCGCACCGAACTTCGCCGAGAGATCTTCCTTCGAAATCGGCGTGTCTTCGATGACGTCGTGCAGGATCGCCGCGATGATGGTGTCGGGGTCGAGGTGCAGGTCCGCGAGGATTTGCGCGGCCGCGAGCGGGTGCGCGATGTACGGCTCACCCGAGAGGCGCTTTTGTCCTTCGTGTGCTTCCGCGCCGAATTCGGCGGCCGAACGCACGCGTTCGACCTGCTCGGGCGGAAGATAGGCTTCGATGCTGTTGATCAGCTCGCGCAGGCCCGGCAGGCGCCGGGCACTGGGCAGAAGCTGAAGGAGCGTCGACGCGTAATCCACGGGGCGCGAGCTCCTTTAGGGAAGGATCAGGCGGACGATTTATTCCTGTACGTCACGATCGCCTTGCAGGCCGAATTGCGGCGCACGGAACAGGGATTGATTGTCGGCGTCGGGCAGCGGGGCTTCGGCCGGCGGCGGATCAGGCTCACGCAGCATCTCGGGCGTGATGTTGCCTTCGGCAATTTCACGTAAGGCGACCACGGTCGGCTTGTCGTTCTCCCAGGGGACGGTGGGCTCGGCGCCATTGGCGAGGCGGCGCGCACGCGCAGCGGCCAGCAGCACGAGCTGAAAGATGTTCTCGACGTTCGGGAGGCAATCTTCGACGGTAATGCGAGCCATAGTGTCCAGGGAAAACAAGCTGCGGGGGGACGAAAGTCTACTGGAAAAAGGCCCGGATTTGCCCGCTTTTTGACACTCATCGGCCCAGCC
>Ga0193717_1002408_pt1 | contig 10815 bp, 8 predicted proteins | sample U2c2metaG_FD_145900 | JGI IMG/M metagenome (GOLD analysis project Ga0193717, IMG submission 145900) | Soil microbial communities from a riparian zone of the East river system, Colorado, United States - U2c2 | ecosystem: Environmental > Terrestrial > Soil > Riparian zone | place: USA: East River...
GTAAGCCTGGTGCCTGTGCACCAGGAGCAATACACTTATATTTTATAAAAATGAAAAAACAAGTATTCCTGATGCTTGCGCTTGCAGGTATTTCTGTTCAGTTACACGCCCAGACCGACACGGTTAAAAAGAAATCCCCGGCAAGGGATACCGTAGCGTCAACAACAAGCAGGGCGCTTCCTTCTCCACTTCCTTCCGGCCCGTTCCCAAGCGGCGACTGGCTGGGATCTCCAGTGATCGGCGCCCCCGCCGATGCTCCTGATTACGCTTTACAAAAAGCTTTAGGTATGGCTAACGATAAAAGCCGGATAAAAATTTACGGTTGGGTTGCCCCTTCAGTAAACTTCAGTACCTCTAAAAATTCAAATATTCCTATGTCATACGCCATTGTTCCAAATAAAGTAGAACTGGATCAATTGGTATTAAGGATTGAACGTCAGCCAAATACAGTTCAGACGGATCATTTTGACTGGGGTTTCCGCTTAAGTACTGTTTATGGTATAGATTATAGATACACTACCAGTAAAGGCTGGTTCAGCAATCAATTATTGCAGAAAAATAATTTGTACGGTGTTGACCCGGTAGAAGCCTATGGTATGTTATATTTTCCGAAAGTAGGCGAGGGCATGGTTATTAAAATAGGTCGCTTTATTTCTCCACCCGATATTGAGGCACAGTTAGCACCAGATAACTATATTTTTTCGCACTCATTGATGTTTACTGTTGACCCTTATACTTTTACAGGAGCCAATGCAACCATCAGGTTAAGTCCGCAATGGCAGTTGGAGCTTGGTGTGCATGCAGGTAACGATATGGCGCCATGGTCAAATTCAGCACAATTGAATGGACAGGCTATGGTTAGGTACGTTACCAAAAGTACCAATGACTCTTTCTGGGGAGGTATTAACTCACTTGGAAGCGGTCAGTTTAAAAACGAGCATGACAACCTGCAAATGGTTGTAGGTACATGGGGTCACCGTTTCAACAAAACCCTGCACATGATGACCGAAGCTTATTACATGTGGCAATATAACGCCTATACAGGCGGTACTCCAATTGTCGGCCCTCCATCTACTTTTTACCCTGGTGTTGGTTTAGGTACCTTCATTCCAGGTGCTTCAAAAACATTAGGTATTGTTAACTACTTCCAGATCCTGGTTTCTCCCAAAGATTACATCACTGTTAGAAATGATTATTTGAGAGATTATCAAGGTCAGCGTTTAGGTTACAAAACACCTTATTCCAGCCATACTCTTGGTTTTGTACATTACTTTACCAACTGGTTGTACGTACGACCAGAATTTAGGTACGAGCGTGCTTACGCAGATGGTGTAACACCTTATGACAATGGTACCAGAAACCACCAGGTTTCAGGTTCTATGGACCTGATCTTAAGGTTTTAATAACCAAAAGATTATGTAAACAAAAAAGGATCTGTTCATTAATGAACAGATCCTTTTTTGTTTACATGGACGAAAGTAATAGTATTCTGCAATCAAATACGCCGAGCTACCTATTTGTAGATCATCTTGCAGAAAACAAGGTTTGCTCCGTGCTACCCTGAATAAAAAGGTTAATTAACCTAATGAGAACGGGTAGCATCTGCGAGGCAAAAGATATGGCATTCTACATGCTACAAATAGGTAGCTCGGAGCATATGGACATAGATTAGAATTTAGGTTTTATTCAAACCATATCATCTTCTAATTTAGCCAGATCAACGGATGCCTTACCGGTAAGTTTCTGATGATCTCTTCGTCGGCAGGGGAGTGCTCCAGTTTTTTCCAGATGTTTAGCCAATCTGCGTTACCATAGGCCGCTGCCCCAAAAACCAATGAGGGCTGTGCAACTGGCCAGCTTTCCCAATGCATTACATCATGCGGGTAAGGCCAGGTATTTTTTTCTTTTAAATAAGGGTACAAAAACTCGATCCCTTTTTTTATAGAACGACCATCGCTTGTTTGATAAGTCCATAAATTATCTGTTTTATCGCTTAATAGCTGGCAAATGGTGGTCATAGCATCCAGGTTAAATATGGAATAACCATAAGGCTTGGTCCGCTTTAATTCCAGTGGAAAGCTGCCATCTACGGCTATCTGGCTGGGCAATAACACTTCCTTGAAACGATTGCGGCAAAAGTTCATGATCTCCTTATTCCCGGTAAATTTTGCAAAACAAGCCGCCTGCATTGTCCAGCAGGTGCCGTGGTTGTTTTTGGCATTCATTTCGTCTTTACCATAAGGATGCGTGGTAAGCCAGTTAAGGTACTGGCTAAACCAGTCCTTTATCCCATTCATAGTTTGTTTATCTATCAATGGCGAACTTTGCATGGCTTCCAGCCCCTTCACTACTTCCATCAATTGTATAGTATCAATTATACCAATGCCCCTACCGGTAGCTATGCCTTTAATAGCCTGGGCGTATTGCAAATTAGGATTCATCAAAGTTTCCTGGTTAATGAACCAGGCTTTCAAATGCCAGAGCGCCTGTTGAACATATTTTTTATCCCCGGTAATTTTATAGGCCGATGCCAGTGCGCCAATAATGCGGCTAAAACGGATCATCGCCAGGCGGTGGTCCACAAAATTTTGCGGATTGGTTAGCCCGTCTTTTTGGATATAAGGGCCGTCAGGGTTTTGTGGATTGGGCCACCAGTAATCTCCTTCAGAATAAAAATCATGCTTGCCCCCGGCACTGCGGGTGCAGCTTTCGGCGGTAACCGTTATAGGTTGTTGTTGCAAAGCCCAGGCAGCCTCTTTTAAAACATCGGCTTTTAAAGTGGCTGTTACCTGCTCCTTAACCGAGGGTTGGGTATCTGTTTGCCAACTCAACAGGAACAGAGGTAATAAAAATAATAGATATCGTATTTTTAACATCGTTTTATAAGTTTATAAATACCGTTGATAATCCCGGTGATTGTACCCCAACCACACTTTTGCCATTATTTGTCTTTACGCTGATCTGAGCACGGCCGTTGTAAGCCTGTACCTTGCGCGACCCTCGTGAAGTACCCAGATCATCTATCAGCGTACCATCACCGGTTAGTGAAAAGGCTATCCAGTTACCAGCATCAAGGCATTGTACCCCTTTGCTATCCACAAGTTTTACCTGTATCGTGGCCTCTCCGTTTTCGTCCTTTATTTTTTCGATCAGTAATTTGGTTGGCTTACCCCATTTTTCAGTCTGATATTGCTGACTGATCTGGTCGGTAACGGTCTGCTTCCCTTTATGTGCAATTACCTTAATATCATTGTTGCCTGATTGTAATGGAACCATCCAGCGTAAACCTGCTGCCGGGAAATCCTGGCTGTTTCGTTTTTTTGTACCATAACTTTTGCCGTTCACAAAAAGCTCGGCATTATCGCAGTTGGAGTATACTTTAACCATCTTTTGTTCACCTGCATCGCCCCAGCGAACAGGCCAGGTATGCCCGTAAATATGCGCCATCGGCTTATCTGTCCAATAGGATTGAAATACATAATAGGATTCCTTTGGAGTAAGATCACGTTCTACCACGCCCTTTTGGTTCATGTAGGGGATAGGGTTATCCGGGCGGATAGGAGTTGAGAAATCTTTAAAGATCCAAAACGCCGCCCCTGTTAACCAGGGCATGTTTTCCTGTTCTTTCAGGTGCCAGTCAAACAGGTTACAGATATAACTTTCGCTCCAGTCACCATCTTTTGATGCACGGGCCGCGCCTCCGTATAATGAAGCATCTCCCAGGCGTTCATCAGTACCGCTGCCGGTTTTTATCAAACTAAGTGCCTTATCCGGGTTTTCGGAGTGACGCAGGGCATGGCTGTCGCCGCCCCATTCGGCATGAAAAAAATGTTTTACTTTCTTAAATTCCTCTTCGGAGGTCTGTTTGTACTCGGTATATAAGCCACGGTACCAACCTGCCCAGATGGATGGTGAGTACACATCAGGTATATCCTTACAAAAATCACAACGCCTGATGGTTGTTTTGCGCGATGGGTCAAGCTGATGCGCAAGATCGTTTTGCGCTTTCATGAAAGTCCTTATCTTTTCTTTATCAAACACCGGAAAATCTCCCGCCCAGTCGTTCTCATTACCTAAACCCCATAAAATGATAGCCGGATGATTGTAATGCTGTTCAATCATATCGGTCATCATTTGTTTGGCCTCGTTTTGATAACCCACACCGCCCAAACCACCGCGGCACCACGGCTCTTCTTCCCAAACCAAAATGCCCAGGCTATCGCATAAATTCAATATGGTTCTGGATTGCTGGTAATGACCCAGTCTGATGAAGTTGACACCCATATCTTTCATCATTTGCATTTCCTGGTGCATCATGCTGTCGGTCATGGCCTCAGCCACGCCGGCCTGATCCTCATGGCGGTGTGTACCACGTAGCAGCATGCGTTTGCCATTGAGGTAAAAAGGTCCGTTATCAGCAAATTCATAATTGCGAAAGCCCACTTTTTCTTTTTGTACGTAAACCTGATCACCCGATTTAACCGACACCTCTACTGTATATAAAGCTGGGCTGCCCGGCGACCATAGTTTAGGTTTTTTAACCTGAAAATCGCCAATGGTAGCATCGCCGGCCATACTGTTCAACTTATAAGTCTTTTGGACAACAACTTTGCCTTGTGGGTCGGTAAGCTTAATGGAGCCTTCGGCAGCAGCGGCATTTGCAGGGCTGTAAAACCTTGCCTTAATTTGAAGCTGCCCCTGCTTACCTTCTTTATCAGTTTGGGTAGCAGCAAATATTTTATCTATTGAAAGCGAGGGTACATAAACCAGGTTCAGGTAGCGATAAAGGCCACCATAAACATTAAAATCAGATAATTGCGAAGGAATGGTTTCCAGATCGCGGGAGTTATCACATCTGATCTCAATTGGTATATGTCCCTTAAACCGTTTCTGGTACGCATCTGTTTTTTTGAAATCTTCTACAGCTTTGGTAATGTCAACCGTCCACTCATCATATCCGCCCAAATGGGCGCCCACTTTAGTGGTGTATACATATACTTCAGTTTTTTGCCCGGCCCCTTCAAAATGCAGTAAGGTTTGTCCATTAGAATAGGGGTTTTTAATATCCAGTTGGGTACGGTACCATCCTGGGCCTTGATAATAGTTTACGTCAGGGTCAACCGCGTCACGGGCATTAAAACAATGTGGAAGGGTTACCTTTTGCCACACCGGTACACTTTCGGGGTTGCCAGGTGTAACCGGACGTGCGGCTTCCCATACACCGCCAATGTCTTGTTTTAAAAATTCCCAGTTGTTGGTAAGCCTTGTTTTTTGTTGGGCATAGCTAAAGCCGTACGAAATACAAATAAAAATTAAAAATAGTAATACTGATCTTCTCATAGGTGTAATAAATTCCTGATAAGTGTAACTGTAAGGTTTTCTAATGAAAGGGGTACAATCAAAAGTATATACTAAAAATAATTAGCCATTATACTTTAGGTGGTTTATTTACGCAATCGTTTCCGGGAGGTGTTAAACGTTGAAGCGGTATCGGTATGGTTAACTTAATACAGCAATTTTATGCTTTTATTGAAGAATTGCGAATAAATAACTCAGTGGGTAAAACCACGTTTTCAAATTCGGTAACAGGGCGCTTGCTGTTAATAATGCTCAAAAGCATTTCGGTAGCTTTTCTGCCAATTTCAAAAGCGGGTTGTTGTATCGAGGTTAATGACGGATTTAAAACATCGGCCAATACTGTATTGGTAAAACCAACTAAAGCTATGTCCTGGGGTATTCTTACGTTTAGTTTATGTAATAAAATTAAAGTAGAAGTGGTGATCCTGTCAGAGGCCGTAACTATAGCGTCCGGTTTTATATCTAACAATAGCAGTTCATCAATAGCCTGCTGAATTTCATCCAGGTCCTTTCCACCATGATGACAATATTTAATATATCGCTCATCTATCTCCAATCCGCTTTCGCTGAGCGCCTGCTTATAGCCAGATAACCTTTCATAGGTAACCGATGAGCTCACGGAACTGGTAATATGTGCAATATGTTTGAAACCCGAATCAAGTAAATGCATGGTGGCTTCAAATGCTCCTTTAGAATTGTCAACAATAACCTTATGGGTTTCAATTTCATTACTTACACGGTCAAAAAAAACAATGGGCAAACCCTGGTTTTGCAGTTTTCTAAGGTGTTCTACATTGTTGGTTTCTGTGGATATTGAAATTAAAAGCCCATCTATGGCACGATGTATCAAGTGGCCTACATTTTGTACCTCCAGATCATATGACTCATGACTTTGCGTAATGATCACGTTATAGCCCTGGCTATACGCTTCTGATTCCATACCGTTAATTACCTGGGAAAAAAATTGATTGTCGATACTTGAAACTACAATACCGATAGATTTGCTGTGCCCCCTTTTAAGGCTTTGTGCCATTGGATTAGGCCGGTAATTGTTTTCCTGAGCATACTCCAGTACCAACTTCTTGGTCTTTTCGCTAATCTCATAACTGTCTCTCAACGCTTTGGACACTGTTGATACGGATAGATGTAATTCTCTGGCAATGTCCCTTATAGTAATGGCATTAAAATTCATAATTGGCTCTTCACCGGCAAATCAACAAAATAAATAACAGCACAAGCCGGCTTTTCATAAAATTAGATAAAAAACTTCAAATTATGGCGTTATTTAAACCTATTTTGAAATATAATAATGCTTTTTGGCTGATTTTAAATCTTATTGTTTTACGGATAAAATAGCCAACTCAAACGTTTGCGTAAAAATTAACCGGGTATACTTTTAATTTGGCGCTAATACATCGTAATATTGAACTAACCATCAGAGCCTTTAACTTCCCCTAAATTTTAAGGCACTAAAACTGATCATGAACTTCATGTATAAACTATGAGAACCAATTATTTCGTTGCTTTTTTTTTGCTGAACTTATCGGCCATAAAAGCCTTTTCACAAACTGATGTAGCCCAGGCTTTTTCATTTGCCGAAAAACAAACTGTACTAATGCTTAAAGAGGTTGACAGTGCTAAAATTGATCCGGGCAATTCAGCACTGGTATCTCCCCGTACTTTAAATGCCGATGGGAAATTTGTAATGGTACCTTCAAAAGACTGGTGCAGTGGCTTTTTCCCTGGTGAACTGTGGTTTTTATATGAGTATTCACAGAATAAAGCATGGATGGATCTGGCCAAAAAGTTCACCACTAATATTGAGGTTGAAAAAACCAACGGTATTACCCATGATATGGGCTTTAAGGTATATAACAGTGTTGGTAACGGCTATCGTTTAACAAAAGATCCACATTATAAAACGGTTATTATTGAAGCTGCCAAAACGCTCTCAACACGGTTTAACCCCGTGGTAGGTTCCATAAAATCATGGGATAACCGTAAACAATGGAAGTTCCCGGTTATTATTGATAATATGCTTAACCTGGAGCTGCTTTTTGAAGCTACCCGATTAACCGGCGATTCAACTTATTATAAAATTGCCGTGGCGCATGCCAATACTGCCATGAAAAACCATTTCAGGTCCGATTTCAGTTCATATCATGTCATAGATTATGATCCTGAAACCGGCAAGGTACTACATAAGCAAACCCACCAGGGTTATGCCGATGAATCAGCATGGGCCCGGGGGCAGGCATGGGGCCTATATGGTTATACCATGTGCTACCGTGAAACCCATAACAAGGTTTATTTACAGCAGGCTGAAAACATTGCTAAATTTATTTTCAGTAACCCTAATTTACCGGCTGATCTGGTGCCGTATTGGGATTATAACGACCCCGCCATACCCCATGTGCCCCGTGATGTTTCAGCAGCAGCCATTGCCGCTTCGGCCTTATATGAATTGAGCACCTATAGTAAAAATACAAAAGTTTACCGCTCAACAGCCGATAAGATAATTGCAACCCTGAGTAAACATTATCAGGCACAGGCCGGTGGGAGTAAAGGCTTTTTGTTACTGCACAGCACCGGACATAAACCGGCAGGTACCGAGATAGACGCGCCAATAATTTATGCAGATTATTATTACCTGGAAGCTTTGTTACGCAAACAGCGTTTATACAAAGGGCAGCCTGTAATTAACCATTTTTAATAACAAATGAAAAAGATAATTTTATTGGCATCACTCTTGAATATGGCTGTGTATGCCCAAGCCCAGTATGTAAGTTTAAGCACAACTGAAATACAAGCATTGAAAAAGAATATCGAAAATCGGGATGAGGTTAAAAAAGCATTTGAACCTTATAGGCAAACTGCTGAAAAGGCTATGGACGAGCAGCCGGATCCGATAGAAACCGTCGTGTCACAAGGTGTACTGGCCGGAAACCCTACAAAAACAGCGAGCCTAAAGGCCCTGCATGACGGTGACAAAGTATACGCGTTGACCTTGCTTTATAAATTATACGGCCAAAAACAATATTTGCAAAAAGCGCAGGATTTCCTGCGGGCCTGGGCAAAAATTAATAAACCCAACGGCGACCCTATTAATGAAAGTAAACTTGATGATTTTATAACCGGATATGACCTTATCAGGAATGAGGTTTCATCTGATGCCCGAAATGAAATAGATGCCTGGTTAACCAGTATTTATAATGCCGAACTTAACAGCCCATCGGCAAAACCAGGTAAAACTACAGGGTTTAACAATTGGAATTCGCACCGCATTAAAGTGATGACACTAACGGCCTTTACTTTGCATAATGACGGGTATATGGAGCCGGTGTACAAACTGCTTGAAAAACAGATTGGTGTTGATCTGTATGCCGATGGGACAAGCTTTGATTTTAAAGAGCGGGATGCCTTTCATTACCACACGTACACCCTTGAGCCATTGTTAAAAACCTGCATGGTAATATATCGTGCTACCGGCAAAAAATATTTCACCTATGAGTCGGCTAATGGATCATCCATACAAAAATCAGTTGACTTTTTGGTACCATTTGTTACCGGTGAGAAAACACACGCCGAATTTGTAAACAGCAAGGTAGGCTTTGATAAAGCAAGGGCTGCCAATCACGAAAAAGGCTATGAAGCAGGTACACTCTTTGAGCCCAAAAATGGTATCAGCACGCTTTCACTTGCCGCTTATTTTAACCCGGTTTATATAAATGCTATACAGCAAAGCCCGGTGAAGGAAAAGTTTAACTGGCAGCTGGCACTTGGTCAGGTAATGAAACCTGTAGTTATCAATAATTAATAACAATTGTTTATTTAAACTACTTGTAGCAAAGATGCGTAAAAGCCGAATGCGAATAACGTGTTTGTACTATTGTAAATGATTGATTTTAAGACGAAATTTACTTGTAAATTGTAAACCTCGGATGAAAAAGATCATTACTCTCCTAATATTATTAGGAGGCTCTCTGTTTGCCAGTGCACAAAATTGCAACCAGTTTATAGGTACCGTAAATGGTAAAAAGCTTATTTATTTAAATCAGGATGCTAAGGGAAATTCCCAGGGGAAACTAATATACACCGCAACAAAAAAAGATGCCAATACGGTAAGCGTTCATAGCGAGGTTTTTGATAAAAATGAAAAATCAATAGGAGGCGGCGACTCCGAAATGATTTGTAATGGCGATGCCATTAAAATTGATATGAAAGCCTTTGTGCCTGCTTCATCCATGAAACAATTCAGCAATATGCAAATGACCGGCGACGCCAAGTACCTGGCTTACCCGCTTAATCTTAGTGCTGGTCAAAAGCTGGATGACGGGGCTGTAACTATCGATATCAGTAATAACGGGCAATCCATGTCACAAATACAGATGGATATTACTAACCGCCTGGTTGATAAAGCCGAAACAGTTAGTACCAATGCCGGAAGTTTTGATTGTTACCGCATCACCTATGATGCCACCATGAAAATGAAAATGATGGGAATAGGTATACCCGTGCGCATGAAAGTGGCCGAATGGTTTGCCCCAAAACTTGGCCGCTTTGTAAAGTCAGAAACCTATAATAAAAATTCAAAGCTCATGGGCAGCATGGTGCTTGATGCTATAAACTGATGCCCGGGTTGTTTTAACCCAAACGGAAAATCAGCCGAAACGAACTTTAACCTACCTTATCACAAAAAGAAAGGCCAGCATTGCTAAATGATGGCCTTCTTTTTTTATCGTATCTTCATTCAGGAAATATCAATAACAGGCAAATTTGTACTGTTATAATTTTTTTTAGATTTCCTGTAACCATTTTATTTTACCGAAGTCTCCAGTATAAATTAAAACAACTAAACCTGTTTGAATACGCTAACTGATAATGCCATCATGCTCCGGGTAAAAACCGGAGATCTGGAAAAAATGGGGTTGCTTTTTGAACGGCATCACCGGCCGCTGTATGGCTTTCTGTTTCACATGACGTATAACAGGGAAGGAAGCGAGGATATGGTGCAAACCGTTTTTTACAAGATGCTCAAATACCGCAACACCTTTACCGGTGATGGTGAGTTTGTAGCCTGGATGTACCAGATAGCCCGTAATGTGCTAAAGGATAGCTTTAAAAAGAAACCACAACAAGCGCTGCACTATGATGTGGAAGCGTTTGCAGACAAGCTTGCGGGTGGTATCTCGGCAGAGGAGCAGCTGGAAACAAAACAAACCAGTACAGAGCTTCATGGAGCTATGGGAAATTTAAGCAGCGATTATCGGGAAGTTTTGATCATGAGCAGGCTGCAGGAGCTTAAACACCAGGAAATAGCACAAATACTGCAAATTACGGAAGGTGCGGTTAAGGTAAGGGTACACCGGGCCATGCAGGAGCTAAAAGGGGTTTATTTAAAAATGAAACGCTAAACAGAAATATGATGAAATGTGAGCAATACCAGGATCTGTTTAC
>Ga0193717_1002409_pt1 | contig 10815 bp, 8 predicted proteins | sample U2c2metaG_FD_145900 | JGI IMG/M metagenome (GOLD analysis project Ga0193717, IMG submission 145900) | Soil microbial communities from a riparian zone of the East river system, Colorado, United States - U2c2 | ecosystem: Environmental > Terrestrial > Soil > Riparian zone | place: USA: East River...
CGAACGCGTCGAGGTGAGGTGCCACTCAGTGGTGGCAGCGGGATGGCCGTCGGACTACACGTATCTGTCCGAGAACGGCGGCGGCTCCGGGTTCGACGTCCTCGCCGGCGGCGACCGGCTGACACCGATGATGACAGCCCAGTTGGAAGCGGATTGTCAGCAGCGCAGGACGACCTACGTCGGCACGATGGTCCTGCTGGCGCTCCCGACCGCACTGCTCGCCGCGTATGGGCTCATCGGCTACCGAGACACGCTGACACGCGACATCTCCACGAGGCGAGATCGGCCGAGCCAGGAGAGCTAAGCGCCGGACCGCTGCCGGAGCGGTTCGACCACCGCGTGCAATGCCTGGCGGATCCGCGAATTGTCTCCCGGCACGTAGGTCGTCCACGGCGTGCCGTTGGAGTCGTTCGTCGTCGTCCCGAACCACCGTGCTATTCCGGTGTCGTCGCGGCTGCCTTCGGCCACCGTGTCGAACCAGGTCACCGGCAGCCGTTCCGTCCCCTCGTAAACCGGGACGAACGCGCCACAGCGGGACACTCCATTGCCGAACATCGTGGCGACAGCACGGCTCCCGGCGCTCGGGCCGAAGTCGTTGTAGACCGACTCCCCCGCGTCGACCCGGTCGGCCTGACCGTCGAGCGGCACCCGAACCGATATCCCGCGTGCGGCTTCGGCGTCGGGGACGAGCCGGACCACCGCGTCGATGAGATCGGGGTGGCCGATCTCGGTGACCGTCACCGTGTCGGCGTCAGTCTGTTGTGCCAGAACGGCATTCTGTCCGTCCCAGCACGCACGGGCGAGCAGGACGTCCTCGCCGAGCGCGCCCATCGCGACGAGTGCCACCGGTCCTCGGGCCAGAGTGGACAGCATGCGCCGCGCGATCACACCGTCGCGGACCAGTCCGGCGTCGGCCAGCTCACGGTGGGTCCGCTCGCGGCAGGCGTCGCGCTCGGCCGCCGTCGTGTAGGGATGATTCGGCTCGAACGGCAGTGGCACGCCGAGCCCGAGGTCGTCGAACAGAAACGTCAGGGCGGTGCGCGACACCGACCAGGAGTGCCCGCTCATTCGTTGTTCGCCGAATTCGGGTCGACGCCGAGAACAGGCTGCACGGGCCGCTCCATACCGATGTACCAGTCGCCCTCGTCGTCTTCTATGCGGTACACGTTCTGGTGTTCCTCGTCGTCCGCTCCTCGACCGCGGGCTCCCGGTGCGCCGGGCATTCCCATGAGCGGGGGTGCCGCGCCTCGCGGAGTGGCTCCCGCCGCGGCGATTCCGGTCGCCTGACCAGGGCGCGGCGAGGTGGTCGGCGTCGCCCCGACGGCAGGCTCCCCGGCTGTGCCTGGCCGGTCGGCCGTGCCGGATCCGATGCCGGCACCAAGGATGGGCGCACCGCCCCGGTGGCTGTCCGACGTCACGTCGCCCGGCGCCCCCTGGCTGCCACTGACGGTGGTCGTGCCCAGGACAGGCGACCCTTCGCTCTCCGTCGGCGTGTCCCGGCCGGCCGCGTGGACCAAGCGCGGCGGGGAGGGAAAGACCGGCTGACGCTCGGCCGCGTTCCTGAGTGCCTGGTCGTAGTCGTTCATCACGCGGACGGCCTCGTCCTTGCGGTCACGACCGTCCTGCTGACGCTGCAGCGACATGGGCGCGACCGCGGACAGCGTGTCCGGGTTGGCGGGCCAGGACTCGATCTCGGCGCGGACGTCGAACGCCTGTGGTTCCGGCATGGCGCCGTGCGCCTTGCGTGCGGCCTCGCACTGCATGCTCACCTGGTGCGACACGAGCTGCGCGCACTTGCCCAGTTCCTCGCTCCAGCCGCCCATATCCTTGACATAGGCCTTGGCGGACTCGGCCGCGCCGCCCTGCCATACCGCGTCGGTGCGGCGGGCCTGGTCGTGCAACCGCTCGGAGAACTCGCTCAGCGCGTTCGCCAACTCCGACCAGGCGTAGGACACCTTGCCGATCTGTTCACCGGACAGCCCCTCGGTCACCATCCGATGCAGCCTCTGATGGGAATAGCCCTCGTAGACCGAGTCGGGCGTTGGTGCGTCGGTGCGGAACTCGGCGCCCCTGCTGAGCGCGACCCGTTGCTGGTACCACTCGTTCGCGGCCAGGCGCGCGGCGGTCCGCCGATCTCCGTGCTGACCGATTGCCTCATCGCGCAGGTCCTGGAAATGCGTGTACTCGTCCTCCGGCGACGTCACTGCGACCTCGCCTGGTGGAAGGCATCGACGGTGTCCTGCTCGACGCGGACGTAGTGTTCGGCTGCCTCGCGGTAGGTCCTGGCGCACAGCACGCACGCCGCCCGCAGTTGGGCGGCCGCCTCGTGGAACGCGTCCACAGTCTCGTGCTGGTAGGCCGACACCCGTTTGGCATAGGGGCTGCTGCCGAGCTGGAGTCGGCGCTCGGCCGTCCCCACTCCAGCCGTTACGCGGTCGATCTCGTCGACCATGTCCTCGTAGACGCGGGCGAGCGCACGGGCGCTGTGCGGATCGACCGCGAACTCACCGGCCTTGGCCAGCGCGCGCAGCCGCTGCGCGTCGCTTCTCATCCGCTCGGCCGCGCCTGGCCCCCACGGACTCGGCGGGCGGTGCGAGCCGTCCATCACAGGTCCCCTCTCGTGCCCGGTCGCCAACCACCCCACCATCGCCGGCTATGGGCCCGCTAAGGAACAGCGCCCGCGTCCTTAGCGGTTGGGTAGGGCCTTTGTCGTCTCATGTGTGGCAGACAGCCGTCGAACGCCGGCACAGGGGGAGCGTGCAGATGCCCAAGGAGCTCGCACCCGAGCTGGCCGACGCCTTGCGCAGGATCGAGAACCTCACCGCCTCGTGCACCGCGCGGCTGTCGAGCGCCCAGGCCAGGTGGAACACGGCGCCCGCGCCGAGGGACGTGGACCCGGAGCGGATCCGCGCGCTCGCCGAGTCGCCTCGCGCGCCGGACGAGCTCAAGGCGGTGGCCAGGGCCGTACGCGAGGGACGGACCACGTGGCGCAAGGCCGTCGCGGGCGAGGCCGACCACCTGCCGGAGGTGCGGGCCTTCCAGAAGGCGCAGCGCGAGCGGCTCGTTCAGCAGACGCCGGCGCCGCGCCAACGTGCCGACGACGAGACCGATCGGCCGATGGCCGTCCGCGACAACTGGTGACTCGCAGTCCATCACGTACCGAGATCGGGGCAACCATGAACGAGCGGTTCAGCGTCGCACCGGCACACGTCGCCGGTTACGCCGAGCTGGCGTCGAACACCGCCGCCGACTGCTGGGACATCGCGAGGTTCGTGCGCGACAACGCCAAGAGCGACGACCACTTCGGGACGGTGATGAAGCTGCTCCGCACCCCCGTCGACGAGTACGCCGACGCGACCGACGCCCGGATAGGCGACCGGGCATGGACGCTCAACGCCGCCTCGTCCTCCCTGGCGGACACAGCGGTGGACTACCGCCGCAACGACGACGAGTCCGGCAGCGGGTTCCACGACAAGCTGGACGGCCAGGGGCGCAGATCCTGGGGCATGGCGGAGTTCCCCGGTGCCGTCGAGTACCCGCGCGAGACCGGTGTGACGAACCTGCTGCGTGAACCGGGCCGGCCGGCGCACGCGGATGTGTACACCCTCGCCGAGCAATGCGGTGGGGACCTCCAACTCGCCGAGGACATCGTCTGGTGGATCAGCGGCACGCTAGGCCGTCCGTGGAGCCTGATGGGCGCGCTGATCGACCCGCTCGCCGGCAACTGGAACGCCATCAGGCAGAAGGGTGCGGTACTGGTGATCGCGGGCGAGGCGTGCGAGGTCGCGGCGGCCAACCTGACCTCGGCGCTGACGAAGCTGGAGGCGCACTGGGACGGCGTTGCCGCCCACACCTTCAATGGCTACCTGCACCGGCTGGCGGCCGCGATCGAACGCGAGGGCGCACTCGCCAGGGTCGCGTCCGCGCTCTACAACACCGTCGCGTGGGTCATCGAATGGGTCGCCAGATATGTGGTCGGAGCGATCGATCTCGCCGTCGCGCAGCTACGTAAATGGGCACCCGGCGCGGGTTGGGGATCCGTGGCGATCGACCTCGGCGAGAGCCTTTTCGACGGGAAGAACCCGATCGACGAAATGCGCGAGGACTGGCACGTGGCGAAGAACATCTTCGACGACGCGGCGAAAATCATCGACCTCGTCACCGAGCTGCCGGAACAGGTCGAGACAATCCTCAGCGCTATGTCCGATCCGGCCGGTGGCGCGAACCGGAGCTAGTTCTCAACACAATACGTTAACCGATTCCGATCTCCAAAGGGGCAAAGTCATGGGGTTCAAAGTTGATGAGAATCAGGTCGCCGATTTCGGCGGCTACCTGGGAGCCGAAGCGGCCGAAACACTCCCGACCATCGAAACGCTCGCCCGCGACGAAGGGATGAGCGATGACGGGTTCACGGGCCTGCTGTCGGAACTGGGCGACATCGTGAACGGCTCGGCCTCGGTCGAGGTCGGCGCCGCGTTCAGTCTGATGCAGACCAAGATGTGCGATCTCGGTGACGGCGTCATCGCGACGGCCAGGAACTACGGCTACCGCGACGCCGACAACCGCAAGCTCATGGCACGGGTCGGACTCGAAGGGAATTCCAAAGAGGACGTCGACTTCGGGACGGGCGGGGAGACCTATACCGGCGACCCGTCCACCGGGAACCAGTATGCCCAGGTCGACTACTCGAAGTTCCACACCACCATCCTCACCCAGGAGGACATCCAGCGCGACGGCACCGACTACTCCGAGGAACTGGATTACTCGTTCGAGTTGCACGCACTGGACTATGTCTGGTCGAACTTCGGACACCTGTTCGGGGTCGAAGGCGGGAAGGGCTTCGTCGACACCATCGTCGAACCGCTTGCCGGAAACTACAACAGCATCGCGGCCAATGGTGAGGCGTGGCGGCTCGTCGGAAAGCAGTTCGGTGAGCTCACCGCCAACCTGGGAGCCAATACCACGACGCTCGCTACCGAGCACTGGGAAGGCGACGCGTCCGCGGCACTGAAGCAGTTCGTCGACGTGTTCTGGACTCGTGGCGCGGCGTGGGCCGGGGAAATGCTCGGCGAGTTCATCGCCAAGGGGTTCGACAAGATCGCGGAGATCTCCCTGAAGATCGCTCAGCTCGCCGTCGACCTCATCAAGCTCATCATCAAGGCGGCCAAGCGGATCGCCACGAAGGCCATTCCTGTCGTCGGCTGGATGTGGGCAGCAGGGGAGTACGCCGGCAAACTCGTGGGTTTCGATGTCGACGTGACGCACGAGGACGTCCAGGAGATCATCGAAACCGGCAAAATCGTCTTCAAACTCTACGGGCACATCGAGACGATCGTTTCGACGATGAAGGACTACTTCACCACGGTGCAGGAGCTGCGTGCCACCGTCGAGGCCATCCCGGAGATCGACAGCCTGCAGGACGCGTCGGACACCTACGACTCGATCAACGGCGGCCGTCAACAGCTTCAGGAGCAGCAGGCCACCCTCAAGGACGAGACCACGGCCGCACGCGAGGACATCAAGAAGCTGAACCAGATCGGCAAGGACGCCGACGCCGACGCCGCTGCCAAGTGATCCCGAACGGCCACAACGAGGAGACAGTCGAATGCTGAACGGATTCACCCCTGAGATGGTGCAGGCCGAGCGAGAACTCGACGCCCGCATCAACAGCGCCTTCGACACGGTCCGTGCGGCCACCGACAGGCTCCGGGAGCTGGCGGAGAAGGAGGAGCAGCCGATCCAGGACGAGGTGGTCGACCAACTGCGCGTCTACGTCACCAGCCACGCGCTCACCCCGGAATGGCAGCGCGTGATCGACAGGATCGATCAGGGCGAGCTGACTTGGCGGCAGGTGGTCGAGCGGGAAGGCGCCCAGCGCGACGACACCGAGGTGGCGGCCGCCTTCGCCTCGATCGAGCGGGTTCCGCCGCCGACCGAGGAGCAGCTCGCCGAGATGGGGCTGGCGCCGGGACAGGACGGCACATCGCCCATCGCCGCCCCTCCTCGCGAACGGGCCGGCGACCAGGGTGACGACGACGAGTTCGAGAACCCCGCGGTCCGCACCTCGTTCTGACGGAGGGCCAGTTCAGGTCGGGCGGCTGACCATCGAGCAGCACGGCTTCAGCGTCGGGTAGCGAAGGCGTTGTTCACCGAGATGGCGCCATCGTCCGCGCGCGCCGTTTACGCTTCGACAGGGTTTGGGGAGGAAGGCGGGGGTGCCGAGTGGATCAGGATCGCCACTGGTCGTTCGATGTGCTCGGGCCGTTTCAGGTGCTGCGCGACGGCGAGTCGGTCAGTCTCGGGGCACCGCAGGCTCGGGCCGTGCTCGCGGTTCTGGCCGTGCATCCCAACACTGTGCTGTCGGCCGAGCGGCTCGTCGACGAGATCTGGGGCGCCAGTCCGCCACGGTCGGCGCGCGTGCAGTTGCAGGGGCTGGTCTCGCAACTGCGCCGCTCGCTCGCGGAGAGTTCCGACGGGAAGGGCACACCGATCCGCACCTCCTCCGGGGGGTACCTGCTGCGCGTGGCGGAGGGCGAGCGTGACCTCGACCGGTTCCGCGCACAGGTGGCCGCCGCGCGCGAGTTGCTGGAACTGGACGAGCCGGCACGGGCGGCCCGGTCGTTCCGGTCGGCGCTGTCGCGATGGCGTGGCACCCCGTTTGACGGGATCGAGGTGCGGTGTGTGTTGCTTGCCGCCGAACAGTTCACCGAACTGCGGTTGGCGGCCACCGAGGACGTGATCGACGCCGAACTGCGGCTGGGACAACACGCCACACTCATCGCGGAGATCACGGCGATGATCGAGCAGCACCCGCTCAGGGAACGGCTCCGCGTCCAGCGGATGACCGCGCTGGCCAGGTCCGGCCGCGTGCCGGAGGCCCTGGAGGAGTACCGGAAGTGGCGTCAGCACCTGGTCGACGAGCTCGGGGTCGAGCCGTCGGCCGAGATCCGCGCGATCCACGCCGGCATCCTCCGTGCCGACCCGCGGCTGCGGCCACCCGTGGGGCTCGGCATGCTCAAGCCGCCCCGGCCCCGCCAACTGCCACCCGACGTGCCGGATTTCGTCGGCAGGACCGAGCTGCTGGCGTCGCTCGGCGCGCTCCTCACCACGGCGCGCTCCCCCGCCTCGCCGCCGATCCTGGTCATCACCGGGGTCGCGGGCTCCGGCAAGACCGCGCTACTGGTGCGCCTCGCCCATCGGGTACGCGAGCAGCACCCGGACGGGCAGCTCTTCGTCCAGCTTCGCGGGGCGGGCGACGAACCGGTGTCGCCCACCACCGTGCTTGGCCGGTTTCTGCACGCGCTTGGCGTACCGATCGACCTGACACCGCCCGATCTCGACGGCCGCACCACGCTGTTCCGGGACATGACCGCGGGCCGCCGGCTGCTCGTCGTGCTCGACGACGCTGCCGACGAGGCACAGGTCCGCCCGCTGATCCCCGCCGAACCGGGGTGCGCGGTCCTGATCACCAGCAGGCACCGGCTCACGGGCCTGGCGGGGGCGCAGCCGACCAGGCTGGGGGCATTGTCCGACGACGACTCATCGCGCCTGCTCCGGGCCGTCCTCGGCGATGACCGGGTGAGCCTGGAAGCCGCCGCGGCCAAGCAGCTCACCGAATACTGCGGCGGTCTTCCGCTCGCGCTGCGTCTGATCGGCGCGCAGCTTGTCGACCGGCCGCACTGGGCGCTTGCCGACCTGGCCGAACGTCTGACCGCCGAGCGCGACCGCCTCGACTGGCTGGAGGCGGGCGACGTCGCGGTGCGCGCGAGCCTGTCGCTGAGCTACCAGCGGCTCGGCCGAGACCACCAGAGGATGTTCGGATTTCTCGGCCTGCTGACCGTGCCGACGTTCGCGTCGTGGGCCGCCACCGCGCTGCTCGACGTGGATCTGCGCACTGGTGAGCGGCTCCTCGACGACCTGGTCGCGAGTCACCTGGTGGAGCCGGCGCAACGCGCGTCGAACGGGCCGCGTTACCGGCTGCACGACCTGGTGCGCTGTTTCGCGATGGAGACGGTTGAGGCGGAACCAGAGCACGTCCGGCGTGCTGCCGTCGCCCGCGCGGCCGGCTGTTGGCTACACCTCGCCGAGCGGGCCGCCGAGCGGCTGCCCGGCAGCCCGCTGCGTCCCGCCAAGGGCGGTGCGCCCAGGTGGTCTCGCGCGCTGGCCGGATCCCGAGTCGGCGACGCGGTCGGATGGTTCGACGCCGAGCGCGGTGGCCTCACCGAGATGGTCGGCACAGCCGCGGACTGGGGGCTGGCCGAGCACGCCTGGGAGCTCGCCGTCGTCTGCGGCGCCTACTTCGACCACGACGCCCTCTACTCCGAGTGGCGGGAGTGTTACACCAGGGCCGTCAGGGCCACGCGCCCGGCCGGCGAGGACCGCGGCTCCGCAGCGCTGCTGCGCGGGCTCGGACAGGTGGACATCTACGAGGATCGGCTGGACGACGCGATGATCGCACTCGAAGAGTCGCGCGAGATCAGCGAGCGGATCGACGACCGCCACGGGCTGGCGCGTGCGTTCGCCGGGATCGCCACCGTCCATCGCGTGCTGGGCCGTCTCGACGAGTGCTACCGGTACGGGGACCTGGCCATACCTCTGCTGGACGAGGCCGGCGATCTCCACGGCGGGGTCCAGGCCCGCATCGGTCGGGCCGCAGTCTACCGGGGACTGGGACGCTTCGAAGACGCCAACACCCTGCTCGCCGAGGCGATGCGGCTGTGTTCCAAGCTTGGGGACGAGCACCGCACGGCCAACACCTACCTCGCCTACGGCGAGCTCCAGTTGGCGACGCAGGACACGAGCCGCGCGATGACCTACCTCCGCAAGGCGAGGGCCATCTTCGAGTCACTGGGAGACCGACGCTGCGCCGCCAACGTCCGGCTGCGCATGGGCCGCGCCTACACCGCGATCGGGGACCACACCGAAGCCGAACTGGTCCTGGCTCTCGCCGCCACCCAGTTCGCCGAGCTGGGCAACGGCACAGGCGAGGCCGAGTGCGCCCTGCTGCTCGGCCAGATCGCCGCCCGCACCGTCCCTCGCTAGAGGCCACCGTCATGCCGAGGTGCGTCTGGTCAAGCCTCCGGGGCTCGGCGGCGCCGGCCAGGTCGTCGGCCGGCTCGGCTACGCCACCATCGTGCGCCGTACCAGCGTCCTGACCCGCACGGTCCTGATCGGAACCGAGCACGAGACAGTCCCGTCAGAAACGATGTCGCCACACACATCGTTTCGGGGGAGCCCTTGTCTCACATTCGCGCCATCGCCCTGGCCGCGGTCGCCGCCGTGTTCGCGGTCGCGGCACCCGTACCTGTCGCCGCGGAGCCTGCGAAACCGGAGTGGCGGCTCACCACGGTCGTCGGCATCGGCGAGGCGGGCTACTCCGGTGACGGGGGACCGGCGACGGAGGCGCGGATCAGCGGTCAGAGCGCGTACGGCCCACGGATCGCGGTCACCGGGGACGGCACGCTCTACGTGGCCGAGTGGAGCAGTCAACGGTTGCGCCGGGTGACGCCGAACGGCGTCATCGACACCGTGCTCGACACCCGCACGGTGACTGCCGGCGGCCCACGAGGGGTGGCGCTGTCCGGCGACGGGACGGTGCACCTCGCAATGGAGACGTCGCTGCTGCGAGTCGATCCCGGTGGCGCCACGGAGATTCCGACGGGTGAGTTTTCGATTCTCAGTGACGTCACCGCCGACAGCGCCGGGAACATCTACTACGTCGCCACCGAGTCGAGCGTCGATCAGCCGGGGACGATCGTCCGTGTCGACCGTTCTGGTGCCACCACGACGATCGCCGTGGAGACGACCGCGCTCTACTCCATCGCCGCCGGCCAGGACGGGACCGTCTACTTCACGACCGGGAACTTCCGGCCGGACGGCCAGACGGTCCACGCCATCGGGCCGGACGGTGTGGCGCGAACGGCGGCGACGATGCCGTCCGGCGACGTCGCGGGTGCGGTGGAGATCGCGCCGGACGGCACGCCCTACGTCGTCAACGCAAGCCGTGGCGAACTACTGCGCATCGGTCCACAAGGGACGCTGACGCGGTTGGGGCCGAGCCTCGCGGTCGGCATCAGCGACGTCGCGTTCGGACCGGACAACACACCGTACCTCGTGATCGGCGCGACGGTCCGCCGGCTCGAACAGGTAACCGACGACCGCCCGGCGCAGAAGCCCGCAACCCCGCGATGGGCCGGCGACGCACCGGGAACGGTTCACCGCCTCGCCGGTACCGGCGAGACGCCCGCGACCGACCAGACCGGGCTGAGCGCACCCGCCGTGGGACCGGACGGCACCGTCTACGTCGCCCAGCCCAGCCGGAACGCGGTGTTCGCGATCGACCGGGACGGGCGCGTCGAACGGTTCGCCGGCAACGGAAAGGACGGCGGTCGCACCGAGGACCCACCCGCGCTCGACGGTAAGAAAGCCGCGAACGTGGCCCTGGACCACCCGCACGCGGTGGCCGCCGACACCGATGGCAACGTGTACATCCACACCAAGGACGCCATTCTCCGGGTCGCCGGGGACGGGATCGTCAGCACGGCCAAGGTGCTCGACCGCTTCTCCGCCACTGCCCCGGACTTGGCCAGGAACCACCAGCTCGCCGTGGACGACGCCGGTGCGTTCTACTACACCGAGATCACCGACGTGATCTACGGCGCGGTGCGGAAGGTCGGCCGGGACGGCGCGACCACGATCGTCGCGGGAGACGGTGAGCGGCTGAGCGGTCGATACTCGGACAACGTGTCGGCCGTGGAGGCCACCCTGCGCTGGCCTACCGCCGTCTCCGTCGGCGAGGACGGCACGGTCTACGTC